>Ga0210401_10006036_pt1 | contig 12379 bp, 13 predicted proteins | sample IncBWH32MmetaG_FD_150866 | JGI IMG/M metagenome (GOLD analysis project Ga0210401, IMG submission 150866) | Forest soil microbial communities from Barre Woods Harvard Forest LTER site, Petersham, Massachusetts, United States - Inc-BW-H-32-M | ecosystem: Environmental > Terrestrial > Soil >... | reverse complement strand
CAGCGTGAGGTCGGTGCCGGTTACTTCGACCGCATCGCCACCACGGTGGACCCGACCTCATCGACGACCGCTCTGGCCGGCTCGACCGAAGAGGGTCAGTTCCACTGAGCCGAGCAGCCTCGGCTGCGAGGTGAAGTGGAACCGACGGCTTGAGCCACTGAGCCGAGCAGCCCCGGCTGCGAGGTGAAGTGGAACCGACGGCTTGAGCCACCGAGCCGATGGCTTGAGCCACGGCTGGGAGGTGAAGTGGAACCGACGGCTTGAGCCACTGAGCCGATTGCTTGAGCCACTGAGGATGAGCTTCTGAGCGGCTTGATCCCGCGAAGTTGACAGCACAGGCCCCGCCCAGCGAACCTGGGCGGGGCCTGTTGCCGTCCGTCGGGGCATGGGACCGCGGAGCCTAAGGAGGAACGTGTCAATCGAACGGGTGGGAGTCATCGGGGCCGGCCAAATGGGTGCCGGCATCGCCGAAGTATCGGCCCGCGCAGGGGTTGACGTGCTCGTCTACGAGCCGACCGAGGCCTTAACCACCGCCGGGCGCAACCGGATCGTCAAATCGGTCGAGCGCGGTGTCAGCGCGGGAAAGATCACTGAGCGGGAGCGCGACGCCGCCGTCGGTAAGCTGAAATTCACCACCGATCTCGCCGCGCTAGCCGATCGACAGTTGGTCATCGAGGCCGTGCTCGAGGACGAGGACGTCAAAACCGGCATCTTCGCCGAACTGGATCGGGTGATCACCGACCCCGATGCGGTCCTGGCATCCAACACGTCGAGCATTCCGATCATGAAGCTGGCTGCCGCCACTGCCAATCCGGGCCGGGTCCTGGGATTGCATTTCTTCAACCCCGTTCCGGTGCTGCCGCTGGTCGAGTTGGTCAGCACGCTGGTCACCAACGAAGGCGCGGCCGCTCGCACCGAGGAGTTCGCCAGCGCGGTGCTGAAAAAGCAGGTGGTGCGGTGCTCGGACCGATCCGGCTTCGTGGTGAACGCGTTGCTGGTGCCCTACTTGCTTTCGGCGATCCGGATGGTCGAGGGTGGTTTCGCCACCGTCGACGATGTCGACAAGGCGGTTGTTGCCGGGCTGTCGCATCCCATGGGGCCACTGCGATTGTCCGATCTGATCGGCCTCGACACCTTGAACCTGATCGCGGACAAGATGTTCCAAGAGTTCAAAGATCCCCAATGCGCTGCGCCGCCGCTTTTGCTGCGGATGGTGGAAGCAGGTTTGTTGGGGAAGAAATCCGGTAAGGGCTTCTACACGTACTGAGGTCGCACAGTTCACCCTGAAAGCACAGCGGCTAGGCGGCTGGTTTCTCCATAGTGAACTGGCACACGTTGGTGTAGCCGTCGCGGAACAACTCCCGGCAACCGGTCAGGTACTTCATGAAGGTGTTGTACTCGTCTTCGCCCTTCAGCTCGATCGCCTGATCCCTATGCGCTTCCAGTCCCTTGGCCCAGGTGTCCAACGTGCGAACGTAGTTCTGCCCGATCATGTGATGACGGGTGATGTCGAAGCCGGCCGCGGTCGCGTACTGGTTGACAACGGGAATTGTCGGCAACCGCCCGCCGGGGTAGATCTCCCTCCGGATGAAGCTGATGAACCGAATCAACGACATCGTTCGCTTCAGCCCCATCTGCTCGCCTTCTTCTTCAGTGGGCACCACAATCGAGTGCAGCAGCATGACGCCATCGTCGGGCAACACGTTGTAACACATCTTGAAAAAGGGGGCGTATCGCTCGAAAGTGCCTACGCCGTCAGCGAAGTGCTCGAACGCGCCCAGCGACACGATGCGGTCGACCGGTTCGTCAAAGTCCTCCCAGCCGTGCAGCCGCACGTCTTTGCTACGCGGAGAGTCCATTTCGGCGAACTTCTGCTTGTTGTGAGCCAGCTGGTTTTCGCTCAAGGTCAACCCGATCACGTTGACGTCGTACTTCTCGATCGCCCGCCGCATGGTGGAACCCCAGCCGCAACCGATGTCGAGCAGCGTCATACCGGGTTGCAGCCCCAGCTTGCCCAGCGACAGGTCGACTTTGGCCAGCTGCGCCTCTTCCAGCGTCATGTCGTCGCGCTCGAAGTAGGCGCAGCTGTAGGTCATTGACGGGTCGAGCCACAGCCGGAAGAAGTCGTTGGACCGGTCATAGTGTGACGTGATGTTGTCGACATTCGGCTTCAACGCCGTCTCACCTGTGTTGTCGTTTCCGCTGGCCATCATGGCGAACCTATACCCCTCCTCACGCCGCGGCAATCTGTGCCGACGGCCTACCCAATAATTGTGCTCAGAATCCAGCGACCTGTCGCCACCGGATCTACGCTTTATTCGGAGTCGCGTTGGGTACCGGATTGGTGGAACGGGGCCTCGAGGCCGGGAAAGGAGCTTCGAGGCAGGGAAGGAGATTGCGGGGCAACGCTATGGCGGGGCTCTCAACTGGAAATGGTTTGCCCGATGTGGTTGTCACCGGCATCGCGATGACGACTGCGCTGGCTACGGATGCCGACGACACCTGGAAGAAGCTGCTGGACGGACAGAGTGGGATCAGCAAGCTCGATGATCCCTTCGTCGAACAGTTCGACCTGCCGGTTCGTATCGGCGGGCATCTGCTCGAGGATTTCGACCATGAGCTGACCCGGGTGGAACTGCACCGGTACCTGTTTCTGCAGAAGATGTCGACCAGGATCGGCCGGCGGGTCTGGACGAACGCGGGCTCGCCCGACGTCGACACCAACCGGTTGATGGTTTCCATCGGTACCGGGATGGGCTCGACCGAGGAATGGATCTCTGCCTACGACGACATCCGCGAACGCGGTATCAAGGCGATTTCCCCGTTGGGTGTGCAGAAGGCCATGCCCAACGCCGCGGCCGCGGCTGTCGGTCTGGAACATGGTGCCAAAGCGGGGATTACCACCCCGGTGTCTGCTTGTGCCTCCGGGACCGAGGCCATCGCCCAGGCATGGCGCAACATCGTGCTCGGCGAGGCTGATATTGCGATCTGCGGCGGCGTCGAGACCAGGGTCGAAGCCATTCCCATCGCAACCTTCGCTCAGCTGGATCTGCTATCGACGAACAACGACGATCCCGCCGGCGCGTGCCGCCCGTTCGACAGGGACCGGGACGGCTTTGTGTTCGGCGAAGCGGGAGCGCTCATGGTCGTTGAGGCCGAGGACCATGCAAAAGCCCGCGGCGCCAACATCATTGGTCGACTGATGGGGGCCGGCATCACTTCGGACGGCCACCACATCGTGGCGCCCGATCCCAATGGCGAACGGGCTGGCCACGCGATCGCCCGGGCGATCGAACTTGCCGGGTTGACTCCCGGTGACATCGATCACGTCAACGCGCACGCCGCCGGCACCACCGACGGCGACCTGGCCGAAGCGAAGGCGATAAACAACGCATTGGGCACCCACCGGCCGGCGGTCTACGCGCCGAAGGCGGCGCTTGGTCATTCTGTTGGCGCCGTCGGCGCGGTGGAGTCGATTCTGACCGTGTTGGCGCTGCGGGACGGCGTCATCCCGCCGACGTTGAACCTGCGCAATCTGGATCCGGAGGTCGATCTGGATGTGGTGGCCGATGAGCCGCGCGCCGGCGACTACAGGTACGCGATCAACAACTCCTTCAGTTTCGGTGGCCATAACGTCGCTTTGGCCTTCGGTAGATACTGACGGAGACGCCGCTTTGCGACCCGGGCGCCCAGCGGCCGCCGGTGACCCGGCCCCTGGCCGCCGGGCCTGATACAGTACCCGGTTGAATGTAAGGCCCAGGCCGGGTTACATTGTTTCTGCCGAGCGATGCGGCAGCTGCCAAGTAGCACGTTATGTATGTCGGGTGAGCGTGCTGGACGTCAGATCGACCAGGTTAAGGGTGAGGTGCTGCCGCAAATGTCAGACTTGGCGCCGTTCTACACAGAGTCGCAATCGATCTACGACATTTCGGACGAATTCTTCTCGTTATTCCTTGACCGCACCATGGGATACACCTGCGCCTACTTCGAGCGCGATGATATGAGCCTCGAAGAGGCGCAAAACGCCAAATTCGATCTGGCGCTGGGCAAGCTCAACCTCGAGCCGGGGATGACGTTGCTGGACATTGGCTGCGGGTGGGGCGGCGCGATGCACCGCGCGATTGAGAAGTATGACGTCAACGTCATCGGCATCACGCTCAGCCGCAATCAGTGCGAGTACAGCAAGGCCAGGCTGGCCAAGATCCCGACGGGACGCAATGTTGAGGTGCGACTGCAGGGCTGGGAAGAGTTCGACGAAAAGGTCGACAGGATCGTCACCATCGGCGCGTTCGAAGCGTTCAAAGCCGCGCGGTACCCCGCCTTCTTCCGGCGGGCGTACGACATTCTTCCCGATGACGGCCGGATGCTGCTGCACACCATACTGGCGCACACGCCCAAGTACTTCCGAGACAACGGCATTGCGGTGACAATCAGCGATCTCAAGTTCATGCGGTTCATCGGGACAGATATCTTCCCTGGTGGCGAGTTACCCGCCGTCGAAGACCTTCTCGATTTGTCAGAGACCACCGACTTCTCCGTGGAGCGGATCCAGTTGCTCGGCCCGCATTACGCACGCACGTTGGACATGTGGGCGGCCAATCTGCTGGCCAACCGGGAACGCGCCACCGTCGTCCAGTCCGAGGAAGTCTACGACCGCTACCTGCGATACCTGACTGGCTGCGCGGATTTCTTCCGGCGTGGCATCACCAACATCGGTCAGTTCACCCTGACCAAATAGCCGTCGACGCCTCTAGAGTCGCTTGGCGGGCGGTCTCAGAGGGCAGGCAGCAGCGCGCCGATGGCCAGGCCGACCACCAGCAGGGCACCCGCTTGGCGCACGTGCACCCAGGCCAGCGCCGCATACCACAGCGGCCACACCGGGAATTTGGGTGGCGGCTCGTCGGGTGGCGGGCGGCGGAAATACGGCCACACCTTGACAAGCCGGGGCAGCGCAAAGACGACCAGCAACGCCGGCCACGGCATCGCTTTGGCCAGCACTGCGACGATAATCAGCAGGTAGAACCCGACCATCATCCCGAGCGTCACCGCGCGAGCACGGGCTTCCCCGAAGATCACCGGCAGCGTGCGGATGCCAAGAGGCTCGTCGTAGGGGATTTTGTCGATGTGCTTGCCCATCAACACCGTCGTGCACAGCAAGCCGTAGGGGAGCGACGCCAGCAAGACATCCCAGCCCACGGTGCCGACCGCTGAGTAATACGTTCCGCACACCATCAGCGGACCCCAGACCACGAACACATCCGGCTCGCCGAGGCCGCGCTTCTTGAGTCGTACCGGCGGCGCGGTATAGGCGACGCTGAGCAGGAAACCCGATACCGCGAATGCCACCACGGGCCAACCGCGTGCCCAGGTCAGCACGACCAGGATCGCCAGGTCGCCCAGGTTCACCACGGCGATCGCGGTGAGCAGGGTGCGCCGGCTGACCAGCCCCGAAAGGACCGGGTGCGGGGCGTAGAGGGCGCGCGGGTAACTGGCGCTGTCGAGACCGGTCTGGGTGTCGAAAAGGTCGTTCATCAAGTTATTGACGGTGTGCGCCAGCAGAATTCCCGCGATGGCGAGAACGAGCCAGCGCCAATCGAAGCCGGGCCGGCCGATCGCCAGCAGCGCTGCGACCAGGCCGGCGAACAGGGTCATCGGCAGCACCGCGGCGCGGGTGACGACGATCCAGCGGGTGACGAAATCGACCGGCCCGTCCGGGGGTGGGTTGGTGGTACGCAGGGCGTACGCCCAGGAGCTGAGCCGGGAACGGACCGTCACGTCAGTCATGGCGCCAACGTAGTCCGCTAATCGGGCAGCGGCGGCACGATCGGCGACGGATGCGGTTGCCCGAGGAATTTGTCCAGCGAGCCGGCGACTTCGACGATCCCGCACAGCGCGCTCCAGCTCAGCATGGTCAGGTAGTCGATCAGCTCGTCGGCACTCATCCGCGGGTCGAGCAACCACGAGTGGGTGGCCAACTGGACGCCGCCGACGGTGTGATACGCCCACGGGTCCACCCCGCCGACGTCCATCCCGGCCGCTTTCATGCGGCGGCGCAACACCACCGCGAGCATGCGGGCGATGATCCGCTCGGAGTCCGCGATCACCTTGCTCTTGCTGGCCGAACTGTTGGCCATCACGAACCGGTAGGGCTCCGGTTCGTTCGCCACGGTGTGCACGTACACCCGGATGATCTCGCGGGTCAGCTCGAAGCCGTCCATTTTCGACGACAGCGCGGCGGTCATGTTCGGGATCAGGGTGATCTGCGCGAACCGCATCATCACCGCGGTCGTCAGGTCGTTCTTGTCGACGAAGTAGCGGTAGAGCACGGTTTTGGAGACGCCGATTTCGCTGGCAATCTCGTCCATGCTCACGAAGCGACCACGGCGCTGGATCGCCTCGATTGTCCCGTCGATCAGCTCGTTGCGGCGTTCCACCTTGTGCTGGTGCCAACGTCGCTTCCGGCCATCGATCCGCGCTGTCCCGGCCGGGATCTGCTTTGCCACTATCGCCGATTCCCATTCACTAGACGGTCTTCATAGTACGTCTCATCGACGTAGTACGACTTATCGACGCCGCTTTCTTGCCTCGCACCTCCTAAGACGGAGATTCGTCGTTAGGCCGGTAACAGTTACCGCTGCCGATTTGAGGCTTTCTCCGCGAGCGGGTAGCGGACCCCAGGTCCCGCGTTGTTGCCGAACAGCAACGCGGATGGCGGATGATGATGTGGTGGCAGTTGGACCCGCTGCGGGACCCAAACACCGAGCCGATCCGCGACGTCTACGTGCGGGGCGGGATCCGGTAACGCCGCCGCGGCTGGAGACCGGCAAACCCGCGTCCCTCGCCGAGACGTTCGCCGGCGCCGATCCGCAGGCTGATGCCGAACGGCGTCAGGGACTGCGGCGGATGAAAGTGGTGGCGCTGAGCTTTCTCGTCGGCGCCACCGCCCTGTTCCTCGGCTGCCGCTGGGCGCAGGCCGGCGGCACGGCCGCCGCGTGGGTGGGTTATGTCGGGGCCGCCGCGGAGGCCGGCATGGTCGGCGCGTTGGCGGATTGGTTCGCGGTGACCGCGCTGTTCAAGCACCCACTCGGCATCCCGATACCGCATACCGCGATCATCAAACGCAAGAAAGACCAGCTGGGCGAGGGCCTGGGCACCTTCGTGCGGGAGAATTTCCTCTCGCCGCCGGTGGTGGAGACCAAGCTTCGCGACGCGCAGATCCCGGGCCGGCTAGGCAAGTGGCTGTCAGAAACTTCTCATGCCGAGCGGGTGGCCGCCGAGACGGCGACTGTGCTGCGGGTCGTGGTGGAACTGCTGCGCGACGACGACGTCCAGACCATCATCGACCGGATGATCGTGCGGCGCCTCGCCGAGCCGCAGTGGGGTCCGCCGGTGGGCCGGGTGCTGGCCACATTGCTGGCCGAGCACCGGCAGGAGGCCCTGATCCAGCTGCTGGCCGACCGGGCTTTTCAATGGTCGCTGAATGCCGGAGAGGTCATCCAGCGGGTAGTCGAGCGCGATTCGCCCGGCTGGTCCCCGCGATTCATCGACCATCTCGTGGGTGACCGCATCCACCGCGAGCTGATGGACTTCACCGACAAGGTGCGCCGCAACCCGGATCACGAGCTACGACGGTCCGCGACGCGCTTTTTGTTCGAATTTGCCGACGACCTGCAGCACGACGAGGCGACGATTGCGCGGGCCGAGGCGGTCAAAGAGCAGCTGATGGCCCGTGAGGAGGTCACCAACGCCGCGGCGACGGCCTGGAAGACGTTGAAACGCCTGGTGCTCGAGGGTGTGGACGACCCGTCCAGCGCGTTGCGCACCCGCGTCACCGAGGCGGTGGTGCGCATCGGTGAGTCGTTGCGCGACGACGCCGACTTGCGGGACAAGGTCGACAACTGGATCGTGCGAGCTGCCGAGCATCTGGTTGCTCAGTACGGGGTAGAGATCACAGCGATTATTACCGACACCATCGAGCGTTGGGATGCCGAGGAGGCCAGCCGGCGCATCGAACTGCATGTGGGCCGTGACCTGCAGTTTATTCGGATCAACGGTACCGTGGTGGGGTCGCTTGCCGGGTTGGCCATCTACGCGATCGCGCAGCTGCTGTTCTGAGCACTGCTAACTAGTGCTTGCAATAGTTAGCACTAGGTTTTAGTGTTGGCGCGTAGCACCAATCCGATGCAAGGAGTCGCCATGCCGCAGGAGGAAAAGCTTTCCGCTGTGGTGTCCACCGCTGCGTCCGACATCGGCAGCTTCATCAGGGCGCAGCGTGAGGCGGCGCAAGTATCGGTGCGACAGTTGGCGGAAAAAGCCGGTGTCAGCAATCCCTACCTCAGCCAGATCGAGCGCGGGTTGCGTAAACCGTCCGCTGATGTGCTCAACCAGATCGCCAAGGCGCTGCGGGTTTCCGCCGAGGTTCTCTACGTGCAGGCCGGGATTCTCGAGCCCAGCGCGAACAGCGAAGTCCGCGACGCCATCATCACCGACGCGGCGATCACCGAGCGGCAGAAACAGGTCCTGCTGGACATCTACACGTCGTTCGTCCAGCAGAACGAAGCTGCCCGTGAGGAGACTGCACCTGCCTAGACCTTGCTTAACCCTGCCTAGCTCGTGATTGAGCAATACCAACCGAATAACACACAACCAAAACACGAAAGGAAACACACCATGGCGGACAACCCGACCATTGACGACCTGAAGGCCCCGCTGCTCGCCGCTCTTGGCGCTGCCGACCTGGCCCTGGCCACGGTCAACGACCTGCTCGTCGAGTTGCGCGAGCGCGCCGAAGAGACCCGCACCGACACCCGCAGCCGGGTTGAGGAGCGCCGCGCCCGCCTGACCAAGCGACGGGAGGAGCTGCCCGAGCAACTGCGCGACCAGCTTCGCGAGCTGCGCGAGCGGTTCACTGCTGAGGAGCTGCGCAGCGCCGCGGAAGGCTATGTCGAGGCGGCGACGTCTCGGTACAACGAGCTGGTCGAGCGCGGCGAGGCCGCCCTGGAGCGGCTGCGCAGCCAGTCCGGCTTGGACGACGCGTCGGCGCGCGCCGAGGGCTACGTCGACCAGGCGGTCGAGTTGACCCAGGAGGCGTTGGGCACCGTTGCCTCGCAGACCCGCGCGGTCGGCGAGCGTGCCGCCAAGCTGGTCGGCATCGAGCTGCCCAAGAAGGCTGCGGCCAAGAAGGCTCCGGCCAAGAAGGCTCCGGCCAAGAAGGCTGCGGCCAAGAAGGCTCCGGCCAAGAAGGCTCCGGCCAAGAAGGTCACCCAGAAGTAATGACGCGGTCCGCGCTGCCCGCCAAGGGCAGCGCGGACCTGCTTTACACCTCGACTCCGAGTCGCCCGATCGGGCGGCTCGGAGTCGACGTTTTCGGCGCCGCCCCCGTACGCTTACTTTGTGAACGACCTAATGCTTACCGTCGTCTTCGCCTTGCAGGTCGCGGTGGCGATGACAGCCCTCTACGCCTTTGTGCACGCGGCGATGCAGCGGCCTGACGCCTACACCGCCGCCGACAAGATGACCAAGCCGGTGTGGTTGCTCATCCTGGCCGCTGCGGTGCCGCTGACGATGCTGCTCAGCGCGCTGGGGGCGGCCATCGGGGCCTGCGCGGCGGGTGTCTACCTGGTCGATGTGCGGCCGAAACTTCTTGAGATTCAGGGCAAGTCGCGATAGCGGTATGCGAGTTCTGACCATCGCGGCGACCGCAGTCGTCGCGCTGTTGGGTGCGGTTCCCGCGTCCGCCGATCCGGGCGCCGCGGGGGCAACCGCGCCGTTATACCCGCCGCCGTTCGTCGACCACGTTTCTTGGACCCAGTGGGATCATCTGGCTAGCCTGCGGGTGTATCCGACGGCGTCCGGGCGTGCGGCCGCCAGGCAACTCGGTTCAGCGGGGCCTGAAGTCGACGAGGCCTGGTCCGAGGTGCTCGCGCTGGCCGCGGATGCCGGCACCCCGGGCATGCGCGAGCAGTTCCTGTGCCATTGGGAGTTGGCCGAAGTTCTCCAACCCGGCAAGGCCAGCTGGAATCTCGAGCCGTGGCGGCCGGTCGTCGACGCCACCACGATGGTCGGCTCCGGATGCAACCCCGGCGGTTCCGAAGAGGGCTTCTGATGCCGGGTCGACGGACTCGCGAGCAAGTAGCGGCCCTCGTCGACCACACCCTGCTCAGGCCCGAGGCCACTGCCGCTGAGGTGGCCGCGGTCGCCGCCGAAGCCGCAGCACTGGGCGTCTACGCCGTCTGTGTCTCGCCGTCGATGGTGCCCAACGCGAACGACGCAGGAGTGCGGGTCGCCGCGGTGGCGGGCTTCCCGTCGGGTAAGCACCTTCCCGAGATGAAGGCACGGGAGGCGGCGCTGGCCGTGGCATCCGGGGCCAGTGAGATCGACATGGTCATCGACATCGGCGCCGCGGTTGCCGGTGACGTCGTCGCGGTGCGATCCGAGATCGCGGCGGTGCGGGCCGCGATACCCAGCGCCGTGCTCAAGGTGATCGTCGAGTCGGCGGCGCTGCTGACATTGGCCGGCGAAGAAACCCTGGCTGACGTCTGCCGCGCCGCCGAAGACTCAGGCGCGGATTTCGTGAAGACCTCGACGGGTTTTCATCCCGCCGGTGGGGCGTCGGTGGCCGCTGTGGCGCTGATGGCCGAGACGGTCGGCGGACGGCTGGGGGTCAAGGCCAGCGGCGGGATCCGCACGGCCGACGATGCGCTGGCGATGCTCGACGCGGGCGCCACCCGATTGGGGCTATCAGGCACCCGCGCCGTCCTCGACGGCCTGGAGGCGGGCTAGGCGCCGTCAGAGGTTGGCGAAACAAGGGTCCTGACTGCCGCCGGCGGGAATGGTGGCGTTGCTGGACGAGAAATGGCCCTCGACCCCGGTGCTGGTGACCTGCACGCTGTCGGCGTGAATGCCCAGCGGATAGTTCTGGGTCGCTTTCGAGGTGAGGTCGTCCAAGTCCTGTTGCGCCGTAGTCGTGGACACCTTGGAACCGAGCGCGGTCAAGCTGACTATTTGCAGTGACAGACCGTTGTTGACGATCTGCGGCTTGACGGTGGCGCTGTCGAACGTCCCCTTCAGCGAAATGGTGCCGGCACCGGGATTCGTGCTGACGTCGCCGGTGACAAACTCGCCCAGCACCGGGATGGCGTCCTGGATCGACTGCTTGATGCCATCCGCGGACCAGGTGATGGTGCCGTTCAGCGACCCGATCGTGCCCTGAGAGTTGTTGGTGTTGTTGAGTTTTACGTCCCGGAGGTCCAGGCTCACCTTCATGCCTTTGGCCGATCGCACCTGATTGCCCGCGGTCTGCACGGAGATGTCGGTGTAGTGACTGGTGAGGTATTGCCACAGCACCGGCGGGCTTCCGGCGAAGGACACGCTGGCGCCGTCCTGCACCTCGCACCGCACCGCGGTTGCCACCTTGGTACTCGCCAGATGGCGGGTGTAGAGCTCGGCGCCGATCGCACCGGAGAGGACCAGCAGCACCACGATCGCCAGAATCAACAGGATCGCCGTCCGGTTACCGAAGAACCCGGGTTTGCCGGCTGCCGGCGCGTCGTTTGACGGCGGCGGCGTGGCTATCCGGGTGGTGGTGGTGTGTTCGTGCGGATGTGGAGGCGGGGGACCGGGCTGACGCGGCTGCGCACTGGGCGGCAGCCCAGGTTGTTGTGGCCGACCCGGTTGTTGCGACGGCGGAGCGGGCTGTTGCGGTGGGCGATTCGGCGGCCCGGGCTGCTGCGGCCGGGGGACATCACGGATGGCTGGATCCGGCGTGCGGCCGCCGTGGCGGATCTGGCGAGTCGGGTATTCCGACGGCGGCGGGGGCTGACGGCGTGGCGGTACGCCGCGGTTGGGGGGTCCGGCCGGCCTACGTGGACCGGCGCCTTCCGGCGGGTCGCCGCCCGAGGGCTCTCGCGGATTCACCATCAGTGCGATCGTTCCTTAAACATGGGCGAAGCAGGGATCGGTCTGGGCGGCCGGGATCGAAGCGTCGCGCGTCGAAAACCGTGCCACCACACCGTCATTGGTCACATTCACGCTGTCGGCGTGAATTCCGAGCGGATAGTCTTTGGTCAGGTTCGATGTGAAGGTGTCCAGCGCCGTTTGCGCGGTCTCGTGTGGCAGCGTGGCGCCCATCGCGGTGACCTTGACAACCTCCAGCGACAACCCGCTGCCGGCGACCTGCGGCTTGACGGTCACACTGCCCAGGCCCAGCGCGCCGGTGAGTTCGATGGTGCCGGCACTCGGGTTGGTGCTGACGCTGTTGACCAGGCCACCCACGAACGGAACGGCACCCTGCACGGTTTCCTTGATGCCGTCCGACGTCCAGGTGATGGTGGCATCCAGTTCGCCGATGGTTCCCTTCGAGTCGCCGCTGCCGTGCAGG
>Ga0210401_10006035_pt1 | contig 12383 bp, 12 predicted proteins | sample IncBWH32MmetaG_FD_150866 | JGI IMG/M metagenome (GOLD analysis project Ga0210401, IMG submission 150866) | Forest soil microbial communities from Barre Woods Harvard Forest LTER site, Petersham, Massachusetts, United States - Inc-BW-H-32-M | ecosystem: Environmental > Terrestrial > Soil >... | reverse complement strand
TTAATGATATGATTATTTATCTCGCCTTGATTTGAACCAATAAATTTTTTATCTATCTTATTTATAACTAATTGCACAAGTTTAAAAAATCTTGGCACGCGATGTGGTTATGTGTGAGCCATGTACTTCGATGATTTTGAACTCGGCTCCGGTGCCTTGGCCGACCGCTTCCTGGCAGAAGCAGGTGCGACTGGCCAACGTTTGAAATCATTGTTTCTCGTCAGTCCGTTCGTCGAATTAGCGTCACGAGGTGAGCTCGCCCAACGCATTACCCGCGTGCTGTTGCACGCGAAACTGCAATCGGATGATGTCGCGTTGATTTCCGATAATACCGGTTGCCGCCGAGGTGACTTCGGCATTGCGGTCGCCATCGAGCCTGACCTGGAAGGCGTTCTTTATCTCCATCCCAAACTCCACGCGAAGGCCGGCCTAGCTACACTACAATCCGGCTATCAGTTCGGGTTTGTCGGTTCTGCGAACCTCACCACTGAAGGGCTTTTTCGCAACCGGGAACTGGTAATCGGTCTCGTGAACAACTCCTCGGGACAGCGGGGCTCACGCTTTTGTAGCGACCTCGAAGACTGGATCCGAGCCACGCTTAGCACCTCTACTCTTGCAACATCATCCCTCAAACTCCTCCAAAACTCATGAACGTAAAAGAACTCTATTGCCTCAATGACGATCGCGCGAACTTTCGCACGGTCGAAGGAAAAGACGACGAAAACATCTTCGGCTATAAAACGCTTAAGGATCTGCTCGAGCGCACAATGGCCGAGGCGGAAGTCACTCAAATTCCTCCACGCGCCGTAATCCTCGGCCAAAACGGCCTAGGGAAGACGCTTCATCTGCGATACCTTGAATCCATGATTAAGAAGTCGGGAAAGCCGTTTTATCCGGTCCGCCTCAAAGTCGGCTCCTATGAAGCAAAGTCGCGAATCAATCTACTTCACAATCGTATGTTGCATGCTTTCCGTTTCTCAGAGTTCGAACGCCGACTGAAAGAAGAAGTGAAAAAACCAACTGGCATCGCTTGGCTGGAAGCACAGCAATTGCCCGACGGTGTTGACCACGCCGTTTTTCAACTAGCGAATTCTAAGTCGCCAGTGATTATTGACCTCGCACGTCGCTTTCTGTCGGGTGAGGCCCTGAAGCCAGCCGATGCAGTTACTTTGTCGATTACGAAGCGCTGTCTGGTCGAGGGTGACGACTACGCATCCATCATTCGGCTGATCGCGGAGCTGGTGCAGCTACAAGACAAAAAGAGTATCCTATTCTGTTTGGATGAATTCGAGTATGTCCAATACGTCAACAACCAGGACGCTTTTATTAACTGGAAGGACGGCCTAAGAAACCTCTTAGACGTCAAACAGGCAGGGTTCATTTTCGCGATTGCTGCGCAGAATATGGAAGGCGTTGCGAAGATTTTACGCGAATCGGATATTGTCCGCCGAATCGCGATTAACAATTATCACCGGCTGCCTGGTTATAAACTAGAGGATACTCATCGTTTCTTCACGGAGCTATTCCATACTTTTATTAATCAGGAAAAACTCGCCGCATATGAAACCGAGAAAAGTTTGACCACCAACCCAAAGTATTCGCGTGAGACGTTCCCCTTCACGACGGACGCCCTTGACGGCTATTGCCGCTGGATTCACAAGAAAGATTCCGAAGCCAAGCCGTCTGAGTTTGAGGACCGCCTCAACGAAACGGCAGCTGATGCCTGCCTCAAAGGGAAGCAACTGATCGACGTCGACTTTCTCAAGTCGAGGACCGAATTCCGGGAGGAGGACTGATCATGGAACACAGCGGAACATCCTATCACATCGAGCCAGAATTGCGCGGCACTATCCGCGTCGGATCGAGTTTGGTGAAAGATGGAGAAACCATCTTTCTCGGCCGACTCGCGGAAGGGGGCCATGCCACACGCGTCGATGCCGACATCACAGAAGAGTTCGTATGGGCGATTCTTGGCCAGCGTGGCAGCGGGAAAAGCTTCACCCTTGGCAGCATTCTCGAAAGTTTTGTCACAAAAGCTCAGAACAGCACAATCGGCTCCCGCCGGTCGGACCGCGCTGTGCTACTATTGGATCCCTTGTCCAATTTTTGGACCACGGAAAATGCGATCACTGATGGTCCGCAGGAGCGACTGAAACGCCAGTACGCCAGCTTGGCGGGCTGGCCGGTCAAGGTGGAGGACATTAACTGCACCATCTGGCTACCCGCCGGCCTTCGGCGCGACTTCGATCCTCCATTCATCAAGGAATTTGTGTTCCGCACGGCGGACCTTCAGCTGCCGGATCTCGCCGACATGCTGGGCTTGAACGCGATGAGTGACCCGCAGGGTATCTTGCTTTCGGAGGTCGTTGATAAGACGAGGGAGGTCGGCTACACTACAGCCGAAGGGCCAGTCGCCGCGAACCAAGGGGCCGGGATTGACGAATTGCTGGATTGTCTGGAGCACGATATCGACTTCCAGAACCCCATCGCGATCCAGAATGCAGGTTATGCTCCGGCTACCGTTCGCACCCTGAAGCGAAATCTGGACCGTTTCCGTCGGGAACCGATGTTTTCCGGCACTGGGACGGCGCTGACCGACCTGTTGAAGCCAGGACATCTAAGCGTGCTGATGCTGCCGCACCGTATGGGCAAGGACCTCCGGTCCGTTATCGCGCGTGTGTTGATGCGACGCATTCTAGCTGATCGCGAGATCGCCGCCACCCAACAGAACGAATTGGATCTCATGCATCAGGATACGGCGGAGGCAGCCAAGATTGCTGAACGGTTGAAGCTACATATTCCGAGGACCGTTGTAGCTATCGACGAAGCCCAAGACCTGCTTGGTGACAAAGGCGGCGCGGAGAAAGAGGCCATCGAGGATTTTTGCCTTGTCGGCCGGAACTACGGCCTATCGATGATTCTCGCCACGCAACGTCCGGAAACCAGCGCAATTAGCGCGAAGGTACGCGACCTGGTCAGCCTGTTCTTCCTCCACAACCTTGGCTCACAGAAAAATATCGATACGGCACGCGGAAACCTGCTTGCTCCAGAGCCAACCAAAGTCGAATTCGGAGACCAAGAGTTCTCTTTTTTCGATCTGCTCCGGCATTTGAAAACTGGCTACGCGATTCTTTCCGCGAAATCGATGAAAGCGGATGGCCGGGTGCAGCGGTCATTTGTACTAAACGTCCGGCCTCGTATCCGCGTGCATGGCGGTTCCGCCTCATGAACATCCCGTTTTGCAGTGCCATCAGCAACGTCTCCAAACGCCTTGGGGCGTTAAAAGTGGTGGTGCTGGCTGCGAAGATCGAGCCTATCACGCTCCAGGGCTTTGAAAGCGATTTGCTAGAAATCATTGGTGCACGCATCGATTCTGATGGTCCCGTGGCGTGGTTGAAGTGGCAGGATCTGCCTGTGCGCAGCGATGATGGACCGGAATTGGATCTAACTCGCGTTGCGCGGGAATACACCCAGCTTGCCAAGACTTTCGGGTTGATCGATTCCGGAAATTCTCTCCGGGAAAGTGCGATTCCGTTGCGCAGTTACATTGAACGACGCCACCCGGATAGCATGTCGCTATGGCGGCAGCACAAGCTTAATCCTCTTCTGCTCGATGAATTTGGGGGGATGGGAGAAAAGGCATTGTTTTGGCAGATCTTATTCACCGGCGACGTGCTCACATGTGCGTTTCCGTATATCCTTAGCCAGCGCGACATCACGGAATATGATCCCAACCGTGAGTTTTTCGACGACAAACAACCTTTTGACGCTGGGGAAAAGCCGCACAAGCTCGAAGAGGTCGATCGAAATCTGATGCTTGATGCCTTCGGTGTGGTGCGCAACGCTTTCAACGAAGATTTATGGTCCGAGGTGGAAAATTTAGATGAACTCAAGGGTTACGCAGAACGCATGCGTAAGTGGACCTCATTCCGGCATCATGTTCCGCCCCGCCTCGAATGGCTGGTCGATGTCGGTTTGTTGAAGCACAACGGCGCCGTAGCCTCTGGACCAGATCATGTATTGGGGCACGCGTATACGATTTTGGAGCCATGCCGGCGTGCAGGAAAGTATCTCGAACAGCATCTCTTGAAGAATTTTGCATGTGATCGCTTTGTTCACTTCCGGTTGTTCAGTTTCTTGAATGAAGTCTATGGCTTGGAAGCGAAGAACCCGGCTTCCGACGAAGAAGTATTTCGCTATCTGGCTCTAGGCTATCATTTCGTGGCTCGCGATCTCGGCGATACGCCGGCGAAAAGCGCTGCTCTAATGGGTGCCATACTGGCGCTGGAACAAGGCGTCCTCATTAACCTCAGCAAGATGTATGAGGTTGGTCGTAAACCGCCGCCAGCTTGCGCGCAAATGATCGAATATTCAGGCGGCAGCCGGCTTGATGATGAATTCATGTTCAGCATCAGACCAAAGGCTCTTAAGGGGTTGCTTGCGGGGGAAAATAGAGGAGCACAATGAATACGGAGAAAAAAAGAAAGGTGCCAGCAGTCTTCCCTGCACCATTGGCGGAACTCGCAATTCTAGTGGAGCAACAGCAAAAGCAGTGGCGAAGCCTGGCTGCAAGTCTCGCTTCTTGTTGCGTCCCGGCGGTGAGCGGAAGCGGCATGGTTATCGACCCATATTTGCTAGAACATGCACTACCGGGATTCGCAAAGGCTACGGCAGCGCTACCGGACAATCGGCCGGACATTCCGGCATTGCAGTCATGGGTCGCCGGAGAAAAGCTCCGTGTCGCGGCGCAGTTTGATCAACGATTGCGGGAGTTTTGTAGTCAACGCGGAATCACGTTCGAAGGCCGCTACCCTTCGTACATGGTCGCAGACTTTATCCTATTGGAAGCGAGGCCGACGACAGCTGAATGCCTTGTGGACAACAAGAAAGTGCGGTCATTAATGTTTGAATCGGTTGCTTCGGCTCTCATCAATGCACTTGCGAATGACATTGGGCGCGACTTTTCGCTCGGAGAATTTCTTGAACTGCTTCTTAATGCATGTCGCCGTGCTGCAGCCGTCGACGGAACTTTTGGTCTCGATCAAGTGCCCGTTAGAACCGTGTTTCGTGAAGTGATTTTTCTACGGCAAGAAGCAAATTTCTTCAAGAACCCGGTGCGTAATAATTACCGAGAATACACGCTCACGGCATTCGGGCGCGATCTATCGCGTTTAATTGCCGCGGGGCAACTGACCACCGAAGCCAGCTATAAGCTAAACCTCGGTCCAACGTCGACTAGCGACGGAGTAGCCATCAGATTTGAAGGAAGCGCGCGAAATATTGGGCGAGTCGGCTTTGTGAAGGAGGATCGATAAAAATGCTTCCACTAGACCAAACCTCTGCACGGGAGTTAATAGATCATCTGAAGGCCGGGACAACGCCGCTTGACCTTGTCCGTCATATCAATGTTGGCAATGAGCGTTGGTATGATGGTTGTAACCAATATTTCGACCAAGTGGAACGGAGTGGGGATTCACGAGTTCGGTTTGTTCGGGGATTTGTTGGCGATGGGAAGACACATTTTTTAGGGATGCTTCGCATTCTTGCGAATGAGCGCCAATGGGCAGTTGGATATGTATCGGCTGAGAATACCCCCTTCTCCCGCTACGATCTTATCTATGCCAGGCTTGCAAAAAATCTCGTCTTGCCTGACGCGATTCCATTGGTCAGTTGGACGCCCACCTATAGTCGGGGCATTGGTCGTTTGTTGGCGGCTTTCTTCGCGCAGCACTACCTAAAAGCCTATCGCAAACCAGACACGGGTGGCCTTTACGTTCCCGGCATCTACAATGAAGTGCAGGAAAAAGCTGAAAACACACTCCGACGGCTTGCGGTGCACGATTCATTAATCAAAGCGGTGCGAGCGTATACAATCGGGGCTCTCAATGAAGACACAACAGTCATGCAAAATATTGTTTCATGGCTAGAGGGAGAGCCTGCAGATGTCTCCGCGCATGGCATTCGTAGAAAGATTGATGAATCGGTTGCCAGGGATTTCCTGCGGGGTCTGTCCCTACTCGCACAAGGGGCGGGGATCAAAGGCGTCCTTGTGTTGCTGGATGAAGCGGAACGAATTCTCAAAAATGTCCGGCCAATCCGTCAGAAAAGCTATGGAGTAATCCGGGACCTATTGGACAATACGGACGACCAAGGCGGAATGCCCACCTCCATGTTTTATATCGCGGCTACCCCCGACATGTTCACCAAGTCAGAGGGTTTCGCCGAATATGAAGGCTTGCGCTCGCGGTTAGCGGCTAGTCAGCGGTTTTCGCTTCCCAACTTTGTCGATTGGCGCGGCGTGGTTCTGGACCTAACGCGCACACCGCTTTCTCGCGAGGACATGCTGCAATTGGCGAGAAAAATTCGCGAGGTGCATATAGTGGCGGAAGCGTGGGACGCGGCGGCGGCAGTGTCAGACAGCCTTCTTGAGGCAATTGTCGAAGGTATTGAATCAGGGATATTTCAGGTTTCAAAGCTGCGTATGCTAGCCTCGAGTACCGCGACGGTCATCGATATCGCCCAGCAGAATCCGGGAACGGACGTGGCGTCGCTCTTGAGCGAAGTGTTTGTCGACGTGGCGCAAACCCTGTCAGCCACTGCGCAATTGGCGACGAAATGGGATTAAGCCATGGCGATGCTAACGATCACCGAGGCGCAAGCTGCTATTTGCAGTTGGAAACGAGGGGTCTTTCCGGCCCAAGGCATCGAAAATTTGACAGTGGGCCGCAACATCGAAGCATGTGCAGTACGTCACGCTTTTGCTACTGCCGCCAACAACGGCAGTGGCGGATTATTTTTTGAAGCCGACTACGGGCACGGCAAATCGCACATGTTGCGAATGGTCGAGTCAATGGCGTTGACCGAAGGATTTGCCGTTTCTTGGATCACATTCGATCACAAGAGTCATGCCTTCAACCATCCCACGCGATATCTTCACGGAATTTTGGAAAATTTGCGAGTTCCTGGTTATTGCGGCCGCGGCCTTTCACGCGTTGTCGAGCTTGCGCTTACTGATGATAGGCGTGAGGCATTGATTCGATTCGCCGCTACCGCTCCTTGGTTTATTCGCAATTCCATTCACGACTTAAGTTTTGGCGATGTTACCAATGAGGTTAGAGAAGCAGCCTGCCGGCTGCTAGAGTGTCGTGATCTCCAAGCAAAAAATGGCATCTACTATTACCCGGAGTTTTTTTCTCGGCTTCAGGCGGTTGGCCGATTGATGCGCATCCTTGAATTCAAAGGTATAATTTGGCTATTCGATGAAGTAGAGTGTTTGGGTAAGCTGAGCAATTGCCAGTCACGTTTCGCAGGCTACTCCCTGCTGAACCGTCTTCTTCGTCCGAACGAATTTCCTAATTCATGGTTTTTCTTTACGACGACTGGGGATTTTCGCGAACGGCTCCGTACCGAAAAAGATCCCTACTTTCGGTACGAAGGCGCTATACAGTTTGTCAAAGACTGGCGAGAAGGCCGGTGCGATGTACATGCCTTAAAAAGGCTTAGTTGTGAAGACAGGTTGGGCCTACTTCAATCTGTGCGAAACGTCCACTCGATCGCGTATGAGTGGGATTCCGAAAAGATAGTGACCGACCACTTTTTGCAGCTGCTTTTAGTGTATGCAACGAAGGCTGGTTTGACTGAACGCGAGTTGTTAAAGTCTACGGTCTCAATTCTCGAAACCTGCGAGCAACATCGTTGTTGCGATCCAATGATCGATCTTTTTGGCGCTGCTACTACAGAAGGCCAGGAGCGTCCGCAAAACGTTGCATAGTTTAAAAAAATTTGCGCATCCTTCGCACTAAGTTCTCAGCAGAAAGAGAGTGGACATCCAAAATGTCCGCAAGCTTTTGCTCAGAGATTGGATAGCAAACACGCTACGATCATAGCGTTGACTTTTGCATGAGCCACGCTACGAACGTAGCGTGTTTCAGTTGGCATTATTTATTGGAAAGTGCCTAAACGCTGCTAGGGTCAAGGGAGTTAAGCGTTGACACAAAGTAACGGCTGACGACAAATGATTACGTCAGCTAACGTAAGTTTACGATACACATGCAACATATTGTAATAAAGCAAGTTAAAATAGGAAACGAGATTTATTACGAGGCAACCGAGGTGGTACGTGAACTCCATATTTCCCGCCAGACGCTCTGGAAGTGGCGTAGACAAGGCCACATCCCTCAAGGCAGTCATTGTCGGCGTAAGCGCTTGGTGTTCAGCCAGGAAGAGTTGCCGGCGATTATCGCCTATGCGCAGCGAGTGGAACCTGTCGATCTCTCAACGCCAACCAACCAGCTAAAGTTTTCACTGAAATGAAAGTTGTTGCGATCTACTCCGGGGGCCTCGACTCAACGATCTTACTGTATTCGCTGATAAGTGAGAGTGTCGAATTGAAGGCTCTATCTTTCAATTACGGGCAGCGCCACGTCCGTGAATTGGAGTCGGCTCGCCAGATCAGCGAGCTTCTGAAAATCGAACATCGCATTGCTGACATCAGAAGCCTCCAGCCTTTGCTCGCAGGTAGTAGTCTCACTTCGAGTGAGGTTGCCGTGCCCATCGGACATTATGCTGAAGAATCCATGAAAGCCACGGTCGTACCAAATCGAAACATGATCATGCTTTCGATTGCTGCTGGCTGGGCCATATCCATGAAAGCAGATGCGGTGGTTTATGCGGCCCACAGCGGTGACCATACGGTCTACCCTGATTGTCGCCCCGAGTTTGCGGATGCAATCGATGCCGCGATACAGCTCGCCGATTGGCACAAGGTGCGTTTGCTCCGGCCGTTTGTATCTCTGACTAAGGCTCAGCTTGTTGAACGTGGCGCAAAACTGAAGGTTCCTTTCGAGAAAACGTGGTCCTGCTATGCTGGCGGTTCCGTCCACTGCGGCATCTGCGGCACATGCGTCGAACGCCGTGAAGCTTTCCATTTGAGCGGGGTTCCTGATCCAACACCCTATTCCGCTGATGCCCCTTCGGTAGAAACAATGGTTCGAAATAACTGGAGACTCATTCCATGATCACCTGTAAGAAAATATACACCGATATTCCATGGGCCCACCGCCAGCATGCCCATGATGGACATTGCGCATTAATTCACGGCCACAATTGGACGATCGCGATCACATTCGGATGTCACGAGTTGGATGAAAACGGATTTGTCATCGATTTCGGCAAGCTAAAATCACTGAAGCATTGGATCGACGAACACCTCGATCACTCCTGTGTCTTCAATGAAGAGGACCCCTTACGCGAAGCCATCGTGAAAGTCGGAGGAAGGGGCGTTTGGAAGCCGTACATCGTAAAAAGCTGCTCGTGCGAGGGAATGGCTCTTCATCTTCATGGTGTTTTCAACGCGATGATCCAGCAAACGTCGAACAACCGTGTATTTGTCACCCGAGTTGAGGTGGTAGAAGACTCGAAAAACTCGGCGACTTACTCCTCGGCGCACGACATGGCTGAAGAATCACAGTCGAGTTTCGTCACGGAACATCGATCGTCGGGCCAAGAGCGTTTTTCGCCGTGATCGACTCAGCGACATTACCGATTTACGAGACGTTCTACGCCTGGCAGGGCGAAGGAAGTCATATGGGGCGAGCCGCATACTTCATTAGAACCTTCGGCTGCCCCGTGCATTGTCCATGGTGCGATTCTGCGGGAACATGGCACCCGGAATGGGTTCCCAGTAAAATTGAACAACACTCGGTCAAAAAATTGGCCGATAGTGCGTCGACGACGGCGGCGGAGTTCGTCGTTGTGACCGGTGGCGAGCCAGCCATCCATGATTTGACACCTCTGACCTCTGCGCTTGGAGCAAAAAATTTGCCTGCGCACCTGGAGACCAGTGGGGGTTTCCCGATCCGAGGAGAATTCGCCTGGGTCACTGTTAGTCCGAAATGGCTTAAGCAGCCGCTGACCGAGAATCTCAGCCGTGCGAACGAGATTAAGGTTATCGTCGAAGATGAGTTTTCGATTATGCGTTGGTGGAGAGAAATCGAGCCTCACCATCGGGGACAAACCGTGTGGCTCCACCCAGAGTGGTCTCGTCGTAACGATCCCAAAGTCTTGAACGCCATTTCTGAAACCGTGAAAACACGGGGAGGTCCGTTCCGCGCCGGGTTCCAGCTTCACCGGCTATATAACGTGGATACCCTCGACAAGGGTTCGCGTCCTCAGGTGCCGCTGGGCGGAAAGAACCCCAATGGAGAGAACGGTAAAGTGTGGCGAGAGCGTACAGTCAGCCAAATTTTATGAAAGACGTTCAACAAAAACGGGATTACCGCGGCATCCACATTAACCAAGTTGGTGTGAATAATCTTCGCTACCCGATCACCGTGCTTGATCGAGAAAACAAGGCACAGAATACCGTCGGCATATTCAGCCTATCGGTAGATTTGCCCCATCATTTCAAGGGCACTCACATGAGTCGCTTCGTTGAGATCCTAAACGAACATCACGGCGAAATTACGCTGCGCACCATGCCGGAAATGCTGAAGAAACTGAAAACGCGACTGATGGCTGAACGCGCCCATATTGTGGTGGACTTCACTTATTTCATCAACAAGTCAGCGCCCGTCTCAGGTGCAAAGGCGTTGGTCGACCTCAACTGTAGCTTTATCGCGGAATGCAATGGCGGGCTGGATGACTTTCTCCTCAAGGTCGAAGCTCCTGTGACAAGCTTATGCCCATGCTCGCGAGAAATCTCTGATTACGGCGCCCACAACCAGCGCGGATATCTGACTTTCACAGTTCGATCGAAGCGTGATCGCAAAGGTCAATGGCAGTTTGTGTGGATTGAAGAGTTGCTCGAGATCGCGGAAAAGTCCGCCTCGGCACCGATCTATGCGCTTCTCAAACGAACCGACGAACGGCATGTCACCATGCAAGCATATGACAACCCTGTGTTCGTTGAGGACATGGTTCGGAACGTCGCATCATCTTTAAACAAGGATCGTCGAATAGCCTGGTATGAGGTGAGGGCGGTCAATCATGAGAGCATCCACAATCACACTGCATTTGCAGTCGTCAGAAAAAGGTAACGCTAGTCGAAAGGCCGCATGAGATCCACCGAAGTCGAACGAACCTACTTCACTCATCTGCCGACGAGTCGGATCAGAACGAATCCTGACAATCCTAGGAAGGCGTTTGATCCCACCGGTATTGAGGAGCTCGCGACCAGCATCGGAGAGCACGGGCTTTTGCAGCCGATCATTGTCTTTAAGCGGCGCAACACATTTGTCCTGATCTGTGGAGAACGTCGACTACGTGCTGCGCGTAAGGCAGCGCTCAAATCAATTCCAGCCATTGTTCATCCTGTACCGCCGGAAGATCAGAAGATCCTCTCGATGATGCTGGTCGAAAATCTGCAGCGTAAAGAAGTAGATATGGTCAGTGAGTCCACTGCTATCCGGCGGCTCATTGAGGAACATGAATGGACGATCGCCATGGTATCACGCAGTCTCGGTGCCGGCGCAGCTTTCGTTCGTAATCGATTCCTGCTAACTCGATTCAGTGACGTCTTGCAGGCGTTTACGGAGGAAAAAATAACATTTTCCCAAGCGATTGAGCTCGCAAGTGTAGAAAACGACGACGTGCGTAAATGGTTCTTTCTTCGGATGGAGTCGGGAGAACTTACCGACCAGAAAGCTCTATCCGCCGCGGTAGCTCGAGATCGGGAAATTCGAGCTATTTTATCCGACCCACTGACCTTAGAGCGGCCTTTGCGCCGGGAACACATAGAATTTGAGGTCAAAGGGCTTCCTTACTGCGATCCATCGTGTCCGCATTACTGCCGTTTCTCATGGGACGAAAAACAAGAGTACAAGATTCAAGACGGCCGGCCGGGCTGGGCCGAATTTTGTTCAGACAGGGCCGGGAAATGCTACGCTGAAAAAGCAAAGGCCAAAAAGGCGAAGCTTGCGGAGTTAAGCGAGGTGAAGATCAAAAGGCCAATTTTAGATCAGGATTTTTCGTCAATGTTTTGGCTCATGCTCGATGGGCTTAGCTGCCAAAAGTGCAAATGGATGGTCAAGGCCGTCGACTTGGAAGAGACGGGGGCGCGTATTCCAGAGACCGTTCACGCTTTCTGCACCTGCCCTAACGATCGCTGCTACGAAAAGAGGTTACAGCAGATTGATCGGCAAAAGGCTCGCGACCAGACTGCTACGGATCTGCTCGATGGTGTCCGGCATGACCATCTGCGTGAACAACTGGAAAAAGCTAGCAACTCCAACACGGGGCCATCAAACAAAGCCCAAATGACCAAACGCGAATGCGTGTTTCTGCTGTTACAGCTCCTTACACTTCTAGGTGGGGAAAAGAGATTGCGCGATTTTTCCGGTCGAAATGGTTGGGCAAAGCTCTTGCCCGCCCAGCGGAATGCCAAG
>Ga0210401_10006034_pt1 | contig 12383 bp, 12 predicted proteins | sample IncBWH32MmetaG_FD_150866 | JGI IMG/M metagenome (GOLD analysis project Ga0210401, IMG submission 150866) | Forest soil microbial communities from Barre Woods Harvard Forest LTER site, Petersham, Massachusetts, United States - Inc-BW-H-32-M | ecosystem: Environmental > Terrestrial > Soil >... | reverse complement strand
GTGCGGAGCATTCTTCGGCAATACTCGGACGAGAAGGCGGCCTGATGCGGGAACGCCGATCTTGTGTCCCAGAACGATTTCCTTGGCTGTGATCTTGCGCCCATAGACGTCCTGGTTGGCATCGTTGTCTGGGCGAAGCGTGGAACCCTCAAGAGAGATTCCGGCAAACAAACCACGGGTACGTGAATAGCTAAGAATTTCCGCACGCATTGTGGCATCGGTATCCGCTGAGGCGTCGCGGCCTTTCGGCCCTGCCGCCACGGAAGCATCCGCGCCAAGTTTGACCTTGCTTTCAAGGATGGAGGAGGCTCCTCTTTCATTCATGACCAAAAGCACGAGATCGGTCGCCTGTCCGCCAAGCTGGAAGCCAACGCTCGCGCCTTCGAGTGCATACATGGCTGGAGAGCCCCATGGACCGTTAAAGTGCTCGCCCGTACGGCAAACCATGGCTCCGCGGCCATAATCGCCGCCAACAACGAATGCAGCCTTGAGAACAGATGGGAAAACGATAATACATTCCGCTTTTTCCAGGAGTTCCTGCGGGATATTGTCGGGTACTCCCATCACTTCCTGCATCACGGTTCCGGAATTCTCCAAACGTTTTTGTTCCTTATTGGCGGCGAAAACAGTGGTTGCAGCAAATAAAATGCAGACACCAAAAGTCAATTTTCGAAACATAATAATCCTCCACAATCCGCTTTCTAGTTGATGAACTTCCGATATGAAATAAATTCCTTGATGGTTTGGGTGACGCTATGCCTTTTGTCTCGCACCCATAACCAGCAGCAAAACTCCAGCTGCCAAAGCCACCCCTCCGACGATCGGCGGAAGGGGAACATGTTCGCGCGTATCCGCGGTGGCGTGAATCGGCCCAATGTCGATGACATTTCTTTCGCGTGTGTAGCTGAATCCCTGGTAGACAAGTGCCAGAACTCCAAGAACAGCTAATACAAGTCCAAGTATCGTGGTTGATTTCATAAATATTTTCTCCCCTCCGCTATGGACCTTGCGACGCGGCCGCTCAAAAGCGAGAAGCGTGTCCGTCCTTGCTTTTTGGAACAACTTTCTGTTTTGCCTGGACACTATGGTAGGCAAGAGTGCCGGTTTCGTCTGTTCACTTGTGCACAGTTTCGGAATTGACGCTGTGTCGTCTTGCGGCTCAAGCCTTTACGTATGCGGCTATGAAACGTCGGGAGAACGCTATGACACTGCGCGAAGCCTGAGGAGTCCACGAGGCTGCCATCACCAATAAGCACCACAAAAGATAAAATCCTAGGACAGTCAGGAGTAGGACAAGAAAGGCCCCCGCGAACAGAGCAAGAAACGCAAGGAGTTCTCTTAAATAGTAAGAGTGCATACCGGGTGCCCCGATGACCAGGCTAAGCCCACCTATGTATTGAAATGCTTTAGGATCTCGCAATAATTTTTCCTCGCCTCGTCTCTCCACAACAGAATTAATTGAGCGGCGAGAATCAGAACACTCCAGAGCAGAACCCGTGTTCTCTGTTCGTCATCTCGCCGTCTTCATCGGAAGCATAGAGGGGGACAAAGGCAGCCGTCTGTTCTGTATTGAGCACAATTGGAATAGATTATTAATAGGCTTGATGACGCTCGCGGATGCAAAACCTGGCGGGAGACAACTAGAAGGCAGGCAAGCAAAAGTGCCGTCAAAGGAAATCAAGACGCCGCGAATTGGCAGAAAAGTTGTGAAAACTTCTCTTGGATTGGTTCTTAGCGCTTACTGGGGCTTAGCGACGTTCCAAACATAAAGGAACTTTTCGTCTGTGGCCGTGGCGACATTGAGTTTGGCATTTCGAGTAGCGCGGTTCAATGCGGACCGTACATTCTCTTTCGTGTTCCCCAGATCGGCCAAAGGAACTCGGAGTGCCGCTCCGTCCTTTAGCTTGTCGAGGTCGCCTAAGATCATGGAAACAATCTTCTTATTCTTGCCTGACCGTGAATGAGGGACATCCCCCACGTTTAGGGTTCTGAAGTGCGCAGCAATCGGATTTGGGCTCATGATAATCCTTTCTTGCTTAAACCCTATAATTAACCTCACGTATAAGTACCACAGATAATGCGATGCGTATATCTATATTAAAGTTATAAATATGCATAGACTGTGACACATAGATTCCTCCCTCCTATCCCGAAAAAGAAACGATACATCGCACAAACGAAATCCAAATGTCCTTAATGAGTTGCGAACTCAGAACGAAATGAGATTAAAGATTCTCCCCGTATTCAGTAGGGACTGCTACCGTACATACAGCGATAAGAGAGGCGAGTATGACAGAAATAAAAACACGATTTGAGCAAGTTCCCGTTACGATTGCCGAAAACGCTCTGCGGCTACCATTCGGTGGGTCCAAAAGAAGCGCAAATCGGAAACAGTTGCCGGGAGACCGCCCCAAGAGGCGATCGCCAAATCGACGATTCTTGTGCAGGAGCACGTTACGTTTAGTTTCGAGGAGGACCAATTGATTTCCACTATTGATAGAAATTCAACACAGACAGGCCAACGCAACGGTGTATCAGCGCGGGTCTCACGGACGATGGTATGGACCAAGACACCCCAGATGGAGGCCTGGACTTGCTTTGCGTGTTCCTGGGCGTTTCAACCTTTTGGCCCGCCTCGTGGCAATAGCATGCAAGAGATGATGACCAACTACGAACTCCAGCGTGACCAGGAGTATGCGTCTCACGTGTGTGCCCAGTGTCCGAAACGACTGAGTGGCCGAGAAGACTCGAGGATTCCGGCTCATCCAGGCATTGATCTTGCGACACAAGTCAGTTCCATCGGAATGATCGCGAGGGCATAAGATGAGCCCATTAACTTCAAGCAAACGTGAAAATGGAAGGAACGCCCAAAAGAGAAAAACCGCAACTTTCGACACGGAAGCTTTTCTTAATTCCGCCGGAGTGGTGAGAAACTTACGGGAGTTCAAGAAAAAAGAAACGCTTTTCTCCCAGGGCGATCCCTGCAAGCACATCATGTTCATTCAAAAAGGCGACGTGAAGATTTCGGTTGTTTCGAAGTCCGGGAAAGAGGCTGTCGTAGGAATGTTAGGGCAGGGCGACTTCATCGGTGAAGGGGGCTTGGCTGGGCAAAGCGTAAGAATGGGCACAGCGACAGCCAGTACGCCCGTGATTGCCCTGGTGATCGACAATAGCGAGATGTTACGTATGCTCCACTCGGAAGTTGCATTTTCCGATCGCTTCATCACCTATATGCTGCAGCGTAACGTCAGGATTGAGGAGGACTTGATCGACCAGCTCTTTAACTCCAGCGAGAAACGCCTGGCACGCACGCTTTTGCTGCTGGCACGCTACGGCAAAGAAGACCATCCACATAGATTGCTTCCGAAAATACCTCAAGAGACGCTGGCGGAAATGGTTGGCACTACCCGCTCCCGCGTCAACTTCTTCATGAACAAATTCAAGAAATTGGGGTTCATCAAGTACAACGGCGGACTGCAAATAAACGCCTCTCTGCTGAGCGTAGTCCTGCACGACTAGGGGACTGCGCACTTCAGCTGGAACAACTGCTAAATTTACATGTGCGCTATTTCGATTTTGCATCCCCTCCAGAAATAAAAAATGCCAGCGACGGCGGAAACCAGCGGCAAGCTGCTCACGGCGGCGAGGGATGCGCATGTTCAGCGATAACAGCGAAGATTCGGAGCCTAAAAAGCGGGATTAGATACATTCCGGATGCCCCGAAAAGGAACAGTCCGCGGGGCGGGACTTCGGGCAAAGCGCGCACGCGATGATCGAAGCTCGCGCGCGTGTTCGCATACCGTCTCATACGGCTACTTCAAACTATAGAGCCCGTATGAGAACTGCGGAATCTTTGTGGGTCGTGGCTTTAGCCACGACATAAATCCTGCAAAATGGGGGCGGCTTTAGCCGCTGAAGTTCCAAGTTTGCAGTTCTCGCACAGACTCTACAGTCCGACGACTTTCTCTACCTGGCCGATTTTCTTTCGAATTTTACCGCCTACCTGTTCGTCCTTCCCCTCGGCTACCAGATTGGGATTTTTAGTTGCGCGGCCCACGACTTCCTTCACTTTGCCCTTCACTTCGTGAAACTTCCCTTTTGCCTTGTCCTTCACACTTTGCTTCATAGTTTGTCCCCTTTAACGTGATCGATTTTCGAGCTTCGCTTTAATTTAAGTAGACCTCAATTGCGATCGGGTCACTTGGATACCTGCGGTTGTAAAGGTAATATCCGCCCCCGTAGTAGCCGATATAAACATCGTCGTTGTCATACCAATTGGCATCCCAGGACTCTGGCCACGGGTCAAGAATGCTGAACCAGAAGCCGCCGTACTGGAAGCTGGGATAACCGCCAAATACTACGAGCGGGTAGCTCCGGATGTGGAATGAGTGACTTGCGCCAAAGGAAATCTGAAAACGATTGTCGGGGATTCGATAACCATTGTAGCCACCGCGTTGCTGCCAACTGCGGTGCTCGGACTGCCAGTTCGATGCACGATGCTCCTTCCACACAGCTTGCCGTTCGTTTTGCTGCACACGCTGGCCTTGTTGTGAGGGGCGCTGCTGCTGTGCTTGCTGTTGTTGTGTGTTCTGAGCGTGCTGCTGTTGCCCCTGTTTCTGATTCTGCTGCTGTTGCTGTGCGTGCTGCTGGCCCTTGTTCTGATCTGCCTGCTGTTGCTGGGACTTTTGCTGTTGCCCCTTACTCTGATCCTGCTGTTGTTGCTGTGCGTGCTGTTGTTGCCCCCTGTTCTGATCTGCCTGCCGTTGCTGGGCCTTCTGCTGTTGCCCCTTATTCTGATCCTGCTGCTGTTGTTGAGCGTGCTGTTGTTGCCCCTTGTTCTGGTCCTGCTGCTGGCTGTGTTGTTGGCCCTTGTTCTGGTCTTCTTGCTGTTTGCCTTTGTCTTGCTGCTGGTTATCTTCGTGCTGTCCAGCGTAGATGGGTAGACTTGTTCCGAGGAACAGAAGCAGGATTCCCGTGCTTACGAACTTGATTGATTTCATATTTGGACGTCCTCCACACATTTCTTTATTTGCGATATTTTCCCGTCAATACATTTGCACGTAGCATCCGATTCGATTCGTACTAACGTCAACGCAATCCCCCAACCAGGTAGACGATCAACATTATGACCAGTACTGTCCCGACGATCCCCAACCCTCCTCGGTTGCCCCATCGGGAGTACCCGTAATACCCTCCGCCTCCACCAAACAAAAGCACCAGAACAATAATTAGAAGCAGCATCGAAGTTCTCCTTTTCGTTCTTGGCTAGAATTTCCCGTCCGACTGTCTCTTCAAAGCAATTTGCTGTAGGGCCTGGTTGCGGGACTTGTTCTTTGGCGACGCTTTCCAGAAAATTGAGTCGGGGCGCTACTTACCACCGCTTTATGTTTAACTCTTGATTCGTTGATGATCAGTGACAAGCGTCCGCAGGCTGATGGACTCATCCCGCAAAATTCACAGGACGCCTTATTCGCTGTGCACCGGGAGAGATCTCATGAGGTCAGTGTTGCTGCCAACACCATTCGAGACTGGCACGATTGCCCTCAATTTATCGCATTTTTCCCAGTGATAATTACTTCTTCCACCGCCAGGATTAAATCTTTCCGGATATTCATCTCCCATCCTGGCTGAATGCGCACACGCACACTGGCGGCAGATTCGCCCACGATCCGGCATTGCATTGGGACATGACAATCACGAATAACCACAAGCAAAACGACCGCCTTTCCAAACCAGGCAGAAAACGCAGGCAAGAATTCATTTGTTCCCTCAGACATCATCTTTGTTTGCCTCCTGGATTTTGAATAAACCTTTGTGATTACAGAAGCAGTTGTATCGCGGATCGATAGGAGAATCTGTTCAGTTCTGAACAGTTGCCTTTTAATGACTTCGTTGATCGAATAGAAATTGTGTTTAATTTCCTATCATTTATTATGGCCAGCGAATTTAATTGCGAAAGTAAAATCGAACCGTAACGGGTAAATTGAAAATTGGGAGAATGGAACGTGTAGCACTACGGGGACTAATTCCACAAAAATATGCCGGGGTAAATTACGAAATTTGTTAAAGTGTTTTTTTCAATTGCTTCATTTCATACAGGGCGCGATCCGCTGCCTGAAACAGATCTTCGAGGGTTGCGCCGTCTTTGGGATAAACCGCAGCGCCAACGCTAACTGACAGCAATGGCTCCTCCAGATCTTTGGACAGAAGTTCGCAAATTCTGCGCCCGACAGCGCCAGCTTCTTTGACGGCTGTCTCTGGCAAAACAATTGCGAATTCGTCGCCACCATAACGCGCGGGAGTATCTATTGAGCGGCAGGAAGATCGGAAAATATCGGCCAGCCGGCAGAGAGCGCGGTTGCCGGCCAGGTGGCCATGGCTGTCATTAATCCGCTTCATTCCATTGAGATCAAACAGGAGGATCGAAAAAGGCCGTCCCGTTCGTCCCGAACGATTAATCTCAGATTCAAGGATTTCGGAAAACCTGCGGTAGTTGGCGAGTTCAGTCAGAGCGTCGGTATCCGCCAGGCGCCGCAAATTGTCTTCCGAAGCCCGTTGCGCGGTAACGTCTTCGGCAATCACTTCGCATCCGTCGGGCGCTCCTACTTCAATTCCCACTTGCTGGCCGCTTAGACGCACTTTCATGGGCGTCCCGTCCTTGCGCCTCCATTCCACTTCGATCAAGTCGACGCGGCCCGTTTGCCGGTAGGAATCGAAGAGTTGAGCACGTTCTGTAGGATCGCGAATAATTTCAGTGGCCATGTTCACGGCCATTAATTCCTGCTTTGACTTATAGCCCAGCATAGCCACGAGTGCTTCATTCACATCGAGGATGCGGCCCTCCACGTCAAAGTGGCAAATGCCATACGTGGGATTTTCAACCAGCGCACGATAGTGCGCTTCTGAATGCCGCAACTCTTTCTCCGCGTGATTCCGTTCTTCACGCCTTTTTTTTCCCTCTACGGCCAGCGCGACGGCCAGCGGCAAACGGTTCAGTCGATTCTTATCCAGGCAATCGAATGCTCCCTTGCGGATGAATGCCTCGGTCATTTTTGCCTCGAGGACGCTGGTGGCCAGAATGAACGGAATGTCCTGCTGCGTCTGTTGCAATAATTCGAGCGCCTCCAATCCTGTCCAATTTGGCATCGAGTTTTCGCAGACAATCACATCATAGGATTTCGTGCGCAGCTGTTCCTGGAAATCCGCCGCGGTTTGCACCCGGTCCGAGGATACTGCAAAATCCATTCGCTTGAGTTCATTCAGACAGAGTTGGACACCTGCTCTTTTCTCGTTTACAAAGAGAATTCGAACAACTCGTCGCCTTTGCTTCATCAAATTGCAGGAATTAAGAAATGGATGATTCGGCGGCGTTTCGTCATGAAGTGGTTGTGGCATGGAATTTCACTTTCTCGTTGTCTAAAGAAAACAAAAACTGAATTCCGACAACGTAACTTATGAGACTCTTCTATTTACAGTTTGGGGGTTAGAAAGTAATGAAGCTGTTCAAATTTATACACACGGCGGCGATTTGTCTCATTATGCAACACGGAAATCTAACCACTAGGCTAGATTCTTAATATTAAAAAAGGGAGGCCCCGGCAACTTTCAAATTGCCGGGGCCTTCACTTGCGATGCGCACTATTTTATGGACGGGGATTCAGAGGCAGGACCTCCGATATGATCCCAACTGTTGTACCGATCACTTCGCCCGATACGACCATCTCCACACGGCGGTTTTGCTGGCGTCCTTCCGCTGTGTCATTGGAAGCTACGGGTTGCATCTTGCCAAATCCCTTCGACGTCATGGACGCCGCCGGAATATTTTCTTTGACCATGTAGTCCCGGACGGAATCGGCTCGCTGCTCCGATAGCACTTGATTCTTGGCATCACTGCCAACGCTGTCGGTATTGCCTTCAATGGCCAGTCTTAAATCCGGATAAGCTAGAACAATTCCGGATATTTTAGCCAACTTCTCGCGGGCTTCGGGACGAAGTGTGGACTTGCCCGTGTCAAACTGCACATCGGAAAGATTCACAATGAGGCCACGAGCCGTGTCGCGCGTGGTAAAAATCACATTGAATTGTTGCAGTAATTTGGCGCGCAGTTCCTCTTTTTCCTGCACGGCTTGCTTCAGGCGCTGATCGGAAGATGCGGCGGCAAGGCGATTTTGGTCCGATTCCGCCTCAGCATTCCTCTGTGCGCGCTGAGCTTCAGCGGTTGCTTGATTGGCGTCAATGGCTACGTTGCGATCCCTATTGGAATCCGCTTGAGCATCGTGCTGCAGCCTCTGGGCTTCGGACGTTGCTTTATCAGCTTCATCACGTCCCCGATTTGCTTCTGCAGTTGCTGACTCGGCTGCTATTCGCCCCTGAATTTCACTGTTCGAGCGGGCTTGGGCATCCGCATTCGCGGACTCGGCTTCCATACGGGCATGCATGTCACTTCTCGATTTGGCTTGCGCGTCTGCATTGGCCGATTCCGCTTCCATACGCGCATGCATTTCGCTCTTCGATGTGGCCTGGGCATTGGCTAATTTTCCGGCTTCACGGTCTTTGTCGGCATCTATGCGGTCCGCTTCGATTCGCTTGACTGCAATTTCCCGTGAGTCATCCGCCGTTTGCACAACTTCGCGCGACGCGGAAATCAGCGCCCTTCTGTTGGAGTGCTTGCTGACTGCCAGATCGTCCGCCTGCTTCATCTGGTTGACGGCTTTTTCATAACTTGGACCCGCATAGGTTTCGGCCCCGGCCGACTTGGCGATTCGAACGGCATTGCGCGCTTCAAAAAATTCCAGCGGCAATTTCAGATTCAGGATTACCGGGTCAAAGTGATAGCCGGTGGGAATGTATCCGCCCCGGTCGATAAGTTCATATTTCGCGTCCACTGTTTCGCTGGTTCCCACCGTGTCGGGCCGAATTACATTTTCGGCGACAACAACGTTGCTGGGACGGCGCACAGCGTAATAAGGTTCAGCTGTTACAACGAGCGCGAAAGACTGAAGGTTCGTGGTGACGTCCAGTTTGCTGCGACGGTCCTCGTTCACCAACACTTCTCCCAAATTTACCGACCGGCCTTCCGGTGAAATTGCCCACATGACGTAGGTCAGATATTCGGTGCCAAAAGAAGTCGGTTTATCGAGCCCGCGGAATTCCGCTTCGATTTTCATCGCGCCACTCTTGCTCGCTACTTCCGCTACTCCAGAGGCACCCGGCATCAAGGCCGTGCCTTCGAAATCGATTTTCGTGGAACCGCGGCGGTGCTCGTATTTCACGGCGCCGGTCGTGCGGCTTACGACGCTTACGCTATAACTCGGCATCTGATTGTGTTCATCGGAATTTGTAGATTGGGCTTGCGCGCATGTCGATGCGCTCAATATTGCCAGGGCTGCGAAAAGCATTACGGAATTTTTCAAGTTGATTCTCCTTAACGTACGGTGAGCCCTCACTATCCGCGTTTTCGAATTCAAATACTGTCCTCTATTGCTCCATTTGCGAAAATATCTGAAATAAGCAGATATTCACGAAATTCATGGCAATTGCAAATCGCCTCCTGACAACATTTGCGGCCAAAACGAACTCAAACACGATGGAAAACGGCCTTAGAGTGGTCTAATCCCGTCGATAAGCTCTACTTTAGGATTCTGGCCAAAAATGGGAATAGCGTCAAAAAAGTGTCCTAAACGCCAATCGAAGTGAATGACAAGCGGAGCATTTTCGAATAAATCATAAGGGGGAGATTTTCCGAGGTGCGATGGCTCCTGAACCGAAGCTTCATTGAACGTGCTGTGTAGCTGCAGCAGATGACCCGGCACTTGGCGCGGTAATCGCCTCGTCCGTTACGATTGACATCCTCCCTGGCGAATTTTCTGCAACAGCTGGGACAAGGCTTACAACAGACTTCAATTGATCGAGAGATGCCAAAACACTCCGCCAGCGGCCCTCGTCCTTCTTGGTTTCGAACGGTGCGGAGAGGTCTGAGTAAAACTGCAAAATATTGTTTCGCAGATCTAGCGACGTCAGGTCGAATTTCTGGCCTGCGATTTGCCCTAATAATTTTGCATATGTTTCGTCTGTCAGAGAATATTCCGCCGCTTGAGTGGCTTTACCCGAATCGAGGTCGAAATTCGGCAGCACAAGTGAATCGGCGCGGACTTCCTTCAGAAATGCTCGGTACTGATCAACACTTAGATTAATGCTTTTGAAATACATCTCTTCGGTTTGCGCAGTCGGATTATTGAATGCCATTGCCTTGAACGGGCCAATCTTGGGCATGTAATATAGGACGGCTGACACTACTCGCGTGCCAACCCCTGGTGCCGGATAGTCTTTTCCCCAATTCTTTTCGTATTCGGAGCTCGAAAGACGATACAGGAATTTCCTTTTCGCGAAACCAGGTGTCTCGCGCATCATGTCTTTCTTATGTGTACGTAGCGCGACTTGTGTCATTTCCGGGATCAGCCGGCTCACAGAATATCGATACGATCCAATCGCGAGATCCTCATGTGGCAGCACTTCTTTCAATTCAACTCCATATACGATTGGAAAAACGCGCTCTAGCAAAGGTTTGGAAACCTGAAAACCTATGAAGTCATGATACTGCTGTGAGGCATAACGATTCTTGGCGACTTGCACCATATCAAAACCGAATTCAGTTTTAAGATGCGCAGTGTGATCCTGAGCGTATCGAATCGAGTTGCCAAATTTCAATTTCAGTTTCGGATATTGAATGGCCACCGCCTGATTAACGGCCGGATGCCCGTCGATGTCTGAGGTATAGTGCGCCAGAGCACCAAGGGCAAACGCATATTCGTTAGCATCCTGACTCTCCAACAGCAACTCGAGAACGAAGTCACCGCTGCGAACGTAATGGACCAAATCGCTGAATTCGGTATCACCGAACGGGTAATACCCCAGGTCCTGAATTACCGCTCCTCCATAAGCGTAGGCATGCGCCTCCGTGATCTGCTCTTCAGTCAATCCGGGAAATCTCTGGAGAAGAAGAGGGCGAAGATCACCGGTCCATGCCAAGTCAATGATTTCCTCGTGGGTCAGCACGGAATAAGCGGATGCAGCACTCGCGGATAAGAGTGCGATAAGGAAAAGTGCTACAACGCGGATGAACCATTGACTCCAGTATTTGACGATTGCAGGCACAGTCTACTCTTTCCCATGTAAATGTGTTAAATGAGATTTAATTGCCCCGCCGAATTATCTTTCGGACCTTTTAGCTAGCCGATTCGTATATGTGACATGGAGTGGAAAAATCCAAATACATTGCCGAGCCACCATAAGACTGCAATGACAACAATGGCATTCAAAATTGACTTAATTGAGCTGGCCATCGGAATAAACTGATTAATCAACCATAAAACTACGCCGACAACAATCAATACGAACATTACTTGAGTTAAAGGCATGATGAAATTGTCCTCACTTTATCGCGTTCGTTTTTCCGACCTTCCGCATCATACGAACTTTGAATGCACCAAGCTGTTCACTACTGCACATCATCCGTGTTTAAAACAATGTGAGCAATTTAGCTTTGTTTCGGTTGGGCAAAGCCTGTCCTAATCACATAAAGACAAAGTGTGCAATATTGAACGGACTCTATTTCTGCCGCCGCGTATAAACGATGAGCATCTGCTCGCCAGTCAGAATCTGGTGAAGAGTGGATGTCCCTTAAGCGGACAATTCGTTCATCTTCATTACAACAAAAACGGCAAAAAGCCGAGGAGCTTCGATTTCTGTGGGGCCATCGTTCTTGTGTAACAGAAAAGTAAAGATCCTGCGAACAACTACAGAGGTGACGAAATGAAACAATTTAAATTTCTGGCAATGGTGTCGTGTTTTGCATTCCTGGCCATGGCTCAAGCACCGCGAGTAAATGCTCAGACGGCGAACGAAAAAACCATCATGACCTTCAGCGAACCTTTCGAAGTCCCGGGTGTGGACGCCCAGATTCTGCCTCCGGGCACGTATGTATTTAAGCTTCTTGATTCGCTTTCCGATCGAAACATCGTGCAAATTACCAACGAGGAAGGAACGCACGTTTTCACAACCATACTGGCAATCAACAATTACCGTCTGAAACCGACCGATAAGACAGTATTAACCTTTAGAGAGCGCGGCGAGGGTCAACCGGAAGCCATCAAAGCATGGTTCTATCCCGGCTACGCATTTGGACAGGAATTTGTCTACCCAAAGAAACGAGCAGTGGAATTAGCCAAAGTCGTCGACGAACCTGTTCTCGCCATGCCCGTCGAGACGACAGAGGGCTTAGCCGTTGACACCCTGAAAACTGTTTCGGTGGCCGCGGTTAAACCTACAGGCGAAGAAATCGCAGTCGATGAAGTCGTCAGTCCGACTCCAGCGCAGGCAACATT
>Ga0210401_10006029_pt1 | contig 12387 bp, 3 predicted proteins | sample IncBWH32MmetaG_FD_150866 | JGI IMG/M metagenome (GOLD analysis project Ga0210401, IMG submission 150866) | Forest soil microbial communities from Barre Woods Harvard Forest LTER site, Petersham, Massachusetts, United States - Inc-BW-H-32-M | ecosystem: Environmental > Terrestrial > Soil >... | reverse complement strand
ACCTTAAAGAGGAGTTAATATAACCCCTTAGTCATGCCACCGTTACAAAGCGACGATTTAACTCGCGGCCAAAGTATGGTTGCGGAGTGGCGTGATGGGCAGCCTGGTGGCGTATCCTGTGGACAGCCCGGTTTTTCGGGGCGGTTCCATGAATTATGATGGCAGTTTTGTGACGAGTGCGGCGCGCTGTAACAGCGTCGCTCCCGACCGGTTCCCATCCAACTTTACCCCTATCAGCATCGACGACGCGGTGATTCGCACCGGCTCGAGACCCACCCCCACTACAACCAGAGGGGGTATCGCATGATCGCCGTTCCGCGCCTTGCCCGCATTGCCGGGATCATTGCCGTCGGGGTCGCCGCGCTGCTCGCCGGCACCGCACAGGCATCCGCCGCGTGCAGTATTTCGGCCGGAGTATCCGGTACGACCCTGACCATCACCGACAATTCCGACGACATAAGCGGCACGACTTCGGTCGCGCTTACGGCCAGCGGCTTTACAGCGACGGCGACGGGCTTCACGGCCTCAACGCATTCGATAGCACTGACCATCCCCGACGAGCCGGTCCCGACGATCACGGCCGTCAACGGTGTCGACCATGTCACGGGGTCAACCTCCGGCGGCGGCTCCTACGTCATAACCGGCAGCAACTTCCAGCCCACAATCACCGCCACGCTCAACGGAGGCGGCTGTGCTGGCGCCAGCACAACGTTCATCTACTCCAATGCCGTGATGAACGTCACGATCGGCGGTACGTCGACGTCGATCATCACCTCGAACCCCGGTAGTCCCTTCACCAACACCTCGATCCTTGTGACGGCACCGGTTGGAATCGCGGGTCTCACCGACATCATCGTCTTCACGACGCACGAGAACTCCAACTCCAACTCCAACCCCACGAGCGGCGCGAACCGTTTCGCCTACATTGCGGGCGGGCCTACAATCAGCGGGGTCGGCCCCAACGCGGGCCTCGACTCGATCGCGACGTCGGTCTCGATCACGGGCACCAACTTCATCTCGGGCAATTGGCACAACGGGACCGCAGTGACTACGGTGAGCTTTCCTTGCGTAGGAGGAACTGGCTCGCCATCGAATGTGGCTGTCGCTCCGGGACAAAGCGGAAGCAGCATCAGCCTGATGACTCCCGTATGTACCTCGGCGGGGGCGGGCGCGGTGAGCGTGTCGGTGACGGTGGCAGGAAACTCCGCTTCGAGCACGTACCTGTATGTGGCGGATGGCACACCGCATGTGACCAGTATTACCCCAACCACGGGTGTCGTTTCCTCAACCGGCAATACCGGTACCATCCTGGGCAATACGCCAGTCACCATTTCCGGATCCAATTTCATCGGCGCGGTAGCGGTGATGTTTGGCTCTGTCGCGGCAACCAGCTTTTCCGTCGACAGCGCCGGCTCGATCTCCACATCGACGCCCGCGCAAACTGCGGCGGGCCCGCAGATCGTGACCGTGACGGTCAAACAGGACGCCAGCACCCTCGTCACCAGCCCGGAGACGAACGTCACCTTCACCTATCTCCTGCCGGCTCCCGTCATCAACTCGATCTCTCCCAATACCGGCACCACCGCCGGCGGGACCAGCGTCCAGATCTTCGGTCAATATTTCACCGGTGCGACGGCGGTGACGATCGGCGGCACCGCCGTGACGTCCTTCACCGTGGTCAGTGACAGCCAGATCAACGCAACAACGGGCGCGCACGCGGCCGGCAATGGATTGAGCGTTCAGGTGACGACCCAGTACGGCACCGGGTCGAGCTCCTCGGCCGCCGGGAACTCTGCCCTCTACAACTACGGGGTACCACCTCCGACCGTAGCGTCGGTCTCGCCCAACACCGGCCCCACCGGCGGCAACCAGACCGTCACCATCACGGGCACCTATTTTACGGGCGTGACCGGTGCGACGTTCGGCGGCGTTGCGGCGACCGGCCTCAGTGCTCCGACCTGTGACGTGAACAACGTCTGCACGATGACCGCGGTCACGCCTGCGCATGCGTCGGGCTATGTGAACGTGGCGGTGACGGCGTCGGTCAATGGCACGTCGCAGACCGGGGTCGGTCCCAACGCCTACAGCTACGCCTCGTCGCCGCCCACGGTGACCGCAATCACTCCGGCCACCGGTAGCACCACGGGCGGCACCCAGGTCACCATCACGGGCACCAATTTCAACGGTACGCCCCAGGTGACGATCGGGGGCGTGGCGGCGTCGCAGGTGACGGTCGTCAACTCCACGACGATCTCGGCGGTGACTCCCGCCGGCACCGGTACCAATGTGCCGGTGGTCGTCACGACATCGTTCGGTTCCAACACTCCGGCGAACATCTTCAGCTATGCGGCGCCAGTGACGCCGCCCCAGGCGGCGCCAACCCTGACATCGGTTTCTCCTGCCTTTGGCCCAAGCCAGGGAAAGACTCCCGTCACCATCAAGGGCACCAACCTGACGGGCGCGACCCAAGTGACGTTCGGCGGCGCCGCCGCGACCAGCGTGGTTGTGGTCGACGCGCAGACAATCACCGCGTTGACGCCGCCGGGCACCGTTGGCCCCGCCGTCGATGTCGTGGTGACCACGCCCGCCACGTCGACAACCACGCAAACAGCTACGCTTCCGGGCGCCTACACTTATGTAAACGCCGCGCCGACCGTGACTGCGGTGCTTCCCAACTCCGGCACTGTTAACGGCGGCACCGTCGTCACCGTCACCGGAACCAACTTCGTCAACGGCGCGACGACCGTGACGTTCGGCGGCATTGCCGCAACGAACGTGACTTTCGTGACCTCAACGACCCTTCTGGCGACGACTCCGGCGAATGCCACCCCAGGCGCGGTGGACGTGGCGGCGACAACGACGTTCGGCACCGGGACGGGCACCAAGCTCTTCACTTATGTGACGCAGTCCGCGCCGACCGTCACGACGATCAGTCCCGCCAGCGGCAACACCGCGGGCGGCACCCAGGTCAAGATCAACGGCACCAATTTCAGCGGCGCAACCTCGGTGATGATCGGCGGCAGCGCCGCGACCTTCGTGACGGTCATCAGCGCGACCCAGATCAACGCGACGACGCCGGCGCACGCTGCCCCAGGCGTGGTGGACGTCGTGGTGACGACGCCGGCCGGCACCGGAACGGGAACGGGTCTGTTCACTTACGTCGCGAGCGCGCCGACGGTGACGGGAATTACGCCCACCAACGGTCCCATCGCGGGCGGCACCGCCGTGACCATCACCGGCACCAATTTCACCGGAGCAACCTCGATCACGATCGGCGGTGTCGCGCCGACCGCCGTGACAATTGTCAGCCCGACCTCGATCACGGCGACGACGCCGGCGCATGCGGCCGGTGCGGTCAACGTGGTGGTGACGACGCCGGTCGGGACCGGGATTGGCACCAACCTGTTCACCTATACGGCTCCGGTGTCGGTGCTGCCGACCGTGACGTCGGTGTCTCCAAACACGGGCCCGCCCGGCGGCGGCACCAGCATTACGATCACCGGGACCAACTTCACCAACGTCACCTCTGTGATGTTTGGCGGGACCGCTGCACCATTCTTCAGCGTCGTCAGCGCCACCTCGATGACTGTGCGGTCGCCGGCCGGCACCAACACCGTTGACGTGACGGTGATAACTGCGACCGGTACAAGCGCCACCGGGCCGGGCGACCAGTTCACCTATGCCAAAGCGGCTACGTCGCTTAACCTGACCTCGTCGCCGAACCCGAGCAATGTCGGGCAGGTTGTCACTTTCACGGCGAAGGTGACCGGCAGCAATCCGACCGGCACGGTCACCTTTACCGAGAACGGCCAGGTCATCGGAACGGCAACGCTGCTGAGCGGGGTTGCGACGTTCACGACTTCCTCGCTTCACGCCGGCAACAACAGCGTCACCGCTTCCTATCCGGGCGACGTCAACAACGCCGCGGACCCGGAAACGGTAACCCAGGTCGTCAACGCGGTCAGCGACAGCGTCAGGCTGCGCCAGATGCAGATGGCCGTGATGCCTGTTGTGACGAACATTTCGGGCCAGGCCATCAGCGGCGCCATCGACACCGCCATCAGCAACGGCTTCGGCGGCTCTTGCCAACTGGTCTCGCCCAACGGCGGCGGCTTCACCTACTGCTACGACGGCAGTGGCGGTGTGTCGTCGCAGCCGAGCAACAAGCTGGCGATGGACGAGAGCAACATGCTGCCAGAGCAGAAGCAGATGCTCGAAGACGACTTCAAGGCGCTCGGCTATTCGGATGACGCGCTTGCCGCCGATCCGACCGCGATCAGGAAGGCGCCCGTCGCGCCGCCCGTGCCGCGCGAGTGGCTCGTCTGGATCGATGTGCGCGGAGCGGGTTACAACAACACGACCGTCGGCAGCGACCTCAAGGGCACGCAGGTGAACGGGACCTTCGGCATTACCCGCAGGTTCACCCCGGATTTTCTGGTCGGCGTGCTCGGTGGCTATGAGCACTTCGATTTCACCTCGCAGGCCTATAGCGGCAAGCTCAACGGAGACGGCTATACGGCCGGCGGCTATGTGGGCTTGCGGCTGGCATCGACGGTGCGCTTCGACGCCAGCGGCGCCTGGTCGAGCATCAGCGCGACCGACTCCGCCGGCACCGCGTCGGGCAACTTCACCGGACATCGCTGGTTCGCCGGCGCGGGCGTGACCGGGACCTATGCCTGGGCGGCAACGGTGTTCGAGCCCTCGGCGCGCGTCTACATGCTGTGGGAGCAGGAGAACGCCTACACCGACAGCCTCGGCACGCTGCAGGCCAGCCACACCTTCGATACCGGCCGCGGCAGCGCCGGCGTGAAGGTAAGCCATGACTTCGCGACCGGGTTCGGAGCCTTCGTGCCGTATGTCGGACTCTACGGCGACTACTACTTCTCCAAGGACGACGCGAGCACGGCGGCCACGCCTGGTCTGACCGCCGTGCCGCTGCTCCAGGGCGGGGCGGCGCGCGCAACCGGCGGCATCATGGTGAAGTTCGGCGGTGGCGCGCAAATCGACGTCGGTGGCGAGTACAGCGGGCTCGCCCAGGACACTCGCATCTGGAATTTGAAGCTCCATGGCAGCGTGCCGTTCTAGGGCAGGCGCGGGCAGTAAGGGTAAGCGTATGGTAAGGCGTATCACCAAGACTGGCGCGGCACCTGGCGGACTCGCCGGCTCGCTTGCGCGTCGCGGCTTCGGCAAGGCCGCAGCCTCGGTCGGGGGCGTGGCGTTGTTCTGCGCCCTGGTCTCTGCCGTTCCCGCGTCCGCTCAGATCTCGGGCATCGGCACCGACGTGTCGGTGCCGGGCACCGCGATCACCGGCACTACAACGCTGAACACCGTATCCGATGGCGCCGGCGGCCAGGGCTATTTCGTCGCCAACGGCGCCACCCTCACAGTCAACAATTCGACGTTCCAGAATTTCACCACCAGCGGCGGCTCCGGCAGCGGCGGCGGTCTCGGCGCCGGCGGTGCCATCTTCATCGACACCGGCGGCACGGTCGTTCTGAACAACACCAGCTTCTCGCATAACAGCGTGATCGGTGGTCTCGGCGGCACGAACTCGGCGTATGGCGGCACGCTCAATGGCATCTCCTCCATCCCGGGGGCGCCCAACTCGCCTAACGGTGCAAACGGCACCAACGGCATCATGAAAATCGACGACGGCGTCACTTTCGGCGACGGCAAGGGCAACGGCATTGCGTGCAGTCAGGGGAACGTGAATTGCAACGCTCTTGCCGCTACCAACGGCGGCAACGGGACGAATGGCTACGGCGGCATCGGTGGCGTGGGCGCCGCCGCCACCAATGGCTGGGCTTCCGATCCGGTCGACGAGACCAACGTGGCGACCGCTGCTATCAAAGTCGTCGCCGACTCCGGAAAGGTCGTTGTCGACGGCGTCAATATCACAGCCTGGATCCTTGCTGCTGTTGCGGACGCCTCGAGCGAGGCCGATCCCTTTGTAAGTCCACTGGCCGGAATCGAAGCCACCTTCAAAGGCGGGAAGGCCACTCTCGCGGTCATCAGCACCGTGGCCGACGTCCTCAGTCTCGCAGCCGACGCGACGACGCTGAACCTCAACGTGCAGAAATTGGCTGCCTGGAACACTCTGGTGTCCGAGGGTATTGCCGGCAATGGCGGCAGCGGCGGGACCGGTGGCACAGGCGGCAAGGGTTCGACGGGGTTTGGCGGTGGCGCAGGCGGTCAGGGCGGCGCGTACGGTCTGACCCCCTGGAACAACGGTACCGCGGTCGACGGCACCGGTGGTAACGGCGGCGTCGGTGGCGCCGGCGGTTTCGGCGGCGGCGGTGGTGCCGGCGGCTATGGCTTTGGCGCGGGACAGAACGGTTGCGGCAGCGATACCTCGAAGGCAGCCGGCGGCTGCACCAGCTCGTCAGGTACCGGTGGTGCCGGCGGTGCGGGCGGCTTCGGTGCCGGCGTCGGCAGCAAGGGCGGCGTGACTGGTGTCAGCAATGCCAGCGGCGGCGGTGGCGGTGACGGCTATGGTGGATCCATCTTCCTCAACACCGGCGGCAAGCTGACCATCACCGGCAATTCCACGTTCAACGGCGGCAGCGCGGTGGGCGGTGCCAGCCTGAATGGCGGCGCCGCGGGTGGCGCGGCCGGTACTGACATTTTCATGATGCAGGGCTCGACACTCATCCTCAATCCCGGTGCATCAGCGGGCAATGTCGCGAATGTCATCACCTTCAACGGTACCATCGCCGACAACAGCGTCGGCTCGATCGGCACCTCGACTACGACGGGTACCGCGGAATATCCGGCGACTGGCGGCGCCTCCTTGACCGTCGGTTCGGGTATCACGGTCTTCAACGGCGCGAACACCTATTCCGGTCAAACCGTCATCACCGGCAGTGACCTGGTCAACGGGGTGCTCAACACCGGCGCCAACACACCGGGTGCGCCGAACTATGCTGTGACCGACGGCGCGCTGCGGGCGAATGACGGCGTCGGCCTGCCAACTGCGAGCAGTGTGAACTTCAGCGGGCCGAACCAGTGGACGGGCGGCGTACTGGAGATTACCGGCACGACGCTCACCAATGGGGTCTTCGCACCGACCACGTTCAGCCGCTTCGTCAGTCCGACCCCCAATTCGGTCGGCGGTGGCAATGCGGGCGGTCTGCAGTGGACCGGGTCGGGCGGCTTCGCCGCGCTCAATGCGCCGCTCACGGTCTCACTGAGCGGTGGCGTGCCACTCACCTGGGGCGTGAATGGTTTCGTGCCGGTCGGCTATTCGCTGATCTTCGGCTCGGCCGATTCCAACGCTTCAGTGACCTTCGTCAATGCCATCAACATCGGCAGCGGCACCGTTGCGGCCGGCACCGCGGCCAGCATCCTGGTGGGCAACAATGGCAACAAGGCCGGCTCGCTCGCCATCATGGCCGGCGTTCTTTCGGGTTCGGGCGATCTCAGCATCAATGGCGGCGGCTTCAACGGCACCCTCGAGCTCACCGCCGCCAATACCTATACCGGCGGCACCTACGTCAACAGCGGCACCTTGGCGCTAGCGGGCGCGGGCTCGATTGCTTCCTCCTCGGGCCTGTTCCTCGGTTCGACCGCCTCTCTCGATATTTCGGGGACCACCGCCGGCACGGCGATCCCGACCCTGAACGGCAGCGGCACCGTCTCGCTTGGCGGACAGGAGCTCACCGTCAACAATGGCGGCACATTCTCCGGTGTGCTGACCGATGGCGGTGTTAGCGGGGGTAGCAAAGGCAGCTTGATCGTCGCCGGCGGCGTCCTGACGCTGCTCGGCACCAACACCTATACCGGCGATACGACCATCAATCACGGCGCCACGCTGGCGCTCGCTAACAACGGCTCGATCTCGCTGTCGAACCCGGTGCTCGACAACGGAACATTCGATATTTCGCAGACGGCGGGAGGCACCTTCATCCAGTCGTTGGCGGGGTCCGGGCAGACCTTGATCGGCTCGAACCAACTGGTCATCACCAACGGCTCGACCACGTTTTCGGGTGACATCAACGATGGCGGCATCGGCGGCGGGACCGGCGGCTCGCTCGCGGTCGTCGGCGGAGTCCAAACGCTCTCTGGCGTCAACACCTATACCGGCAAAACGTTGATCGTGCCTGCGGTCTCCGGCGGCACCGCTACGCTCGCGCTCTCCGGCAACGGCAGCATTGCGACCTCCAGTGAGGTAGGGGTCGCCAGCGGTGGCAACTTCGACATCTCGCAAACGACGACCGGCGCCTCGATCCAGACCCTGCTCGGCACGGGCACTGTCGCACTCGGCTCGAAGACGCTCACCGTCACCAACGCCTCGACGGAGTTCGATGGTGTCATCGCCGACGGCGGCATCGGCGGCGGCACCGCCGGCAACGTCGTCCTTTCCGGCGGCACCCTGACGCTCGCCGGCGGTAACACCTATACGGGGACGACCACCATCAACCCCGCCGCGACGCTGGCGCTCACCGGCACCGGTTCGATTTCCTCGTCCTCCAACGTCATCGACAACGGCACCTTCGACATCTCTCAGACGACGGTGGGCGCTTCGACCAAGACCTTGTCGGGTAGCGGGCAGGCCTTGATCGGCTCGAAGCTGTTGGTGATCAGCAACGGCTCGACGACGTTTTCGGGTGACATCAACGACGGCGGCATCGCGGGTGGCGTCAGCGGCAACCTGTGGGTTGCCGGCGGAACCCAGACGCTCACCGGCGTCAACACCTATACCGGCGTGACGCTGATATCGCCGCTTGTCGCCGGCGGTACCGCGACGCTCGCGCTCGCCGGCAATGGCAGCATCGCGACCTCGAGTGAGGTGGCGGTCAACGCCGGCGGCACGTTCGACATCTCGCAGACGACGGCTGGTGCTTCCATCCAGACGCTGGCGGGTAACGGCAACGTGGCGCTCGGCGGTCAGAGGCTGACGATCACCAACGGCTCGACCACATTTTCCGGCGTGCTGTCCGATGGCGGCATCGGTGGCGGCACGAAGGGAAGCCTGACCGTCAGCGGCGGCACGCAGACCCTGGCGGGCGTGAACACCTACACGGGCGATACCACGATTGCGCCCAATCCGGCTGGCGGCACCGCAACGCTCGCGCTTGCCGGCGCCGGCAGCGTCGCGACCTCGAGCAAGGTTGCGATCGCCACCGGCGGCACGTTCGATATCTCGCAGACCGGAGGCGCCGCGATCCAGACCTTGGCGGATGCGGGAGCGGGGGCCTCAGGCAAGGTGGCACTCGGCGCGCAGACACTGGCGATCACCAATGGTTCGACCACCTTCTCGGGCGTGATCTCGGATGGCGGCATCGGCGGCGGTACCGCGGGCAACTTCGAGGTGACCGGCGGCACACAGACGCTCGCCGGCGTCAACACCTATACCGGCATCACCGCGATCATGCCCAATCCCGCCGGCGGCAATGCGACCCTTGCGTTGTTCGGCAACGGCAGCGTTGCGACCTCGAGCATGGTGTTTATCGACAACGGCGGCACGTTCGAGATTTCCGGCACGACTGCGGGCGCCTCCATCACCACGCTCTCGGGCAACACCAATGGCTCGGTCCTGCTCGGCGGCCAGACCCTGACCATCACCGCTGGAGGCGCCGGAGCCGACGGCTCGAATCCGGCAGGCAACTTCTTTGGTGTGATCAGCGGGGCCGGCGGCGTCGCCATCACCGGCGGCCATCAGGAATTCCTGGGCCAGAACACCTATACGGGTGGCACCCTGGTGACCAACGCCGCGATCCTTAGCGTCAACAATTCGGCCTCGCTTGGTGCAGCGACCAGCACGCTGACCCTCAACAACGGCACCTTGGCCGTCGACGCCAGCATCACCATTCCGCAGCCGGTGAAGCTGCTCGGCGCGCCTCCTGGCACGGATCTCATCAATCTCAACAACAACAATGTCACGCTCAGCGGCGCCATCACCGGCCCGGGCGTCCTCACCATCGCCAACGGAACGCTGAACCTGACCGGCACAGTCAACGGAATTGGCGGCATTGTGCTCGGACCGGGCGTCACGTTTACCGCGACGGCCGGAGCGAACGCCGGAATCGGCACGACCCCGATCGTGCTGGTGCCGACCAGCGGCGCAGCGTTCGATCTGTTTACCGGCACGGTCCATGTCGTCGGTCCGCTCGATGTCGTGAACGGCGCGACGCCCGAACTCATCATCCAGCAAGGTGAAGCACTGGCCGGCGTCGGCAGCGTCAACGCAACCGTGATCGTTCAGAGCGGCGGCGCCAAGGCCCCCGGCGATGGTCCCGGCACGATCTTCGCCAACGCAGGCGTGGTCAACCTTCCGGGATCGACCTACACGGTCGAGATCGACGGTCCGCTTAACAGCGCGACCAATTGCACCAATCCGATCGGCTGCGCCGGCCAGTACAGCAGCGTCGTCGTGACCGGTGGCAACACCTATACGGCGAACGGCGTCATCATGCCGATCCTGCGCGGCATCGATCCGCCGGCCAACAACAACTACACGGCTCCGGTCGGCTCGACCTATACGGTGGTGCAAGCCGGCGGCGGCGTGCTCGGCAGCTTCACCTCGCTCACCCAGCCGGCGGCGGGGCAAGGCTTGGCGCAGGGTACGCGGTTTGACGCTCTCTATTTCAATAACGGCGCAACGACCATCGCCTCGGCGGTCAACTACGCGCAGAACTCGGCAGGCAATCCGACGGCCGTGAACCTCTGGGTGACGCCGTCGAGCTACCAGAACCTGCAGCCGTGGAACATCTCGCTGACGCAGAACCAGAACCAGGTCGCCTATGCACTCGACGCCCTGCGCGGCGTCAACGACCTCAGCCCGGCTGCGAGCCTACCGGCGGGCCTGAAGAACAACGCGTATGCGACCTGGGACTTCGGCCAACTCTTCCCGCAAACGCCGGACAAGTTGCCCGGCATCTTCAACACGCTCTCGGGCGAGGTCGCGGCAGACGCGAAGCTCGTGTCGTTCCAGATGACGAACGAGTTCCTCAACATGATGCTCGATTCGAGCCTGAACGGCCGCCATGGTGGCACCGGCGCGCTCGCTTTCGCTTCCGACGAGCCGACAGGGTCTTCCGGTGTCGCAGAGCAGGCGGGACTGTCGGACGCCGCGCTCGGCTATGCACAAGCGGCCAAGTCGCCGGCGCCGGCGACCACCTTTGACCAGCGCTGGAGCACATGGGCCTCGGCATTCGGCCATGGCCTCAATGCGAGCGGCGATGCGGCGGTTGGCTCATCCAGCCTCACCGCGCACATGTACGGCGCGGGCGGTGGTTTCGATTATCGCTGGAGCGAGGATACCGTGCTCGGCGTTGCCGTCGCGGGCGGCTCGACCAACTGGAGCGTGGCGCAGAGCCTCGGAACCGGTCGCAGCGACATGTTCGAGGGCGGCGTCTATGGCTCGACGCATTTCGGCTCGGTCTATCTGGCGGGCGCGGTTTCGGCCGCCAATCACTGGATGGCGACCGATCGTATGGCGTTTACGAGCGATCATCTTCAGTCGAGCTTCAATGCGCAGAACTATGGCGGGCGCGTCGAGGCTGGTTGGCGCTATGTGATGCCGTGGGTCACGGTGACGCCCTATGTGGCGGGAACGGCCCAGCGCTACTCGACGCCGACTTACAGCGAGACCGATCTGATCGGCGGAGGCTTTGGCTTGCAATACGCCTCCAGCTCCGCGACCGAAATTCGTGGCGAGGTCGGTGCGCGTCTCGACTCGCGCCTTGCCGTCAGCAGCGACGCCACGCTCATCCTGCGCGGGCGCGGCGCGTACGCCTACCAGATGGTGAACAACCCCGCGCTTCTCGCGACGTTCGAAGCGGCCCTGTCGCCAGGGGCGTTACCGGGAAGTGGCGTGGGCTTCACCGTCAACGGCGCGGTGTTGCCGAAGAACCTGGCGCTCGCCTCGGCTGGTGCTGAGCTGCGCTTCGCCAGCAACTGGTCGGTGGCGGCTGACTTCCGCGGCGAGTTCGGCAGCGGCTCGGTGTTTTATTCCGGCACCGGATCGGTGAAGTACGGCTGGTGATGCGCGGGCGCTCGCGCTCGCGTATTGCCGCGCTGACAAGCGATGCTTACGCCGCACACGACGGCCATGCGTCAAGGCGCCAGGAATCCACTGGTCGATAGCCGGAATGCATATTCCCGCAGGCGCCGCGAGCACTGGTGCTGAACGGAGTGCCGGCCGCGAAGGACCCGTAAGGGCGGCGTCTTCATTCGTGATCGACCGCGAACAAAAGGCCCGAGCTCAGCCAAACTGAATCACAGTTCTTTTCCAGCGTCATCCGGTTGTTTTTTATAAACATCTTGCGCGCGGTGCCGCGGTAGTGTTTTCGTCGGTTACCCGTAACGGCAGAAGATCGGACATGGCAGGTAGCCCGCCCACAGACAACGCACAGCTGGAGCTGCGCCTGCTGGGTCGTTTCGAAC
>Ga0210401_10006027_pt1 | contig 12389 bp, 10 predicted proteins | sample IncBWH32MmetaG_FD_150866 | JGI IMG/M metagenome (GOLD analysis project Ga0210401, IMG submission 150866) | Forest soil microbial communities from Barre Woods Harvard Forest LTER site, Petersham, Massachusetts, United States - Inc-BW-H-32-M | ecosystem: Environmental > Terrestrial > Soil >... | reverse complement strand
AACATAGTCCGCCTCGATAAACCCGGTCTTGGTGCTGTGCTCGTAGTCATGCATCATGACTGTAGGGATTCCTAGAAGCTTGGATACCAGCACCTGCGCTCGAGAGCCGTGCGAGATCGCGAGGTCCGCGTGAAACTTGCCGGCCGTGGGAATGAGCTGAGCGGCACGCAGGCAATTGCCCAGCACTTTGAGCACTGTGTTCTTGCCGTAGCCTTTGCCAATGACCTTGCACGGCAGATTGAAAAACTCCAATAGCTCGCAGACCTGATAGATGTCCCGGCCGGTCAGCTCAATCTCATAACCCCGCTTTTGCAGCTCCTCAACAATGGGGCGAAAAAAAGGAACGTGCGGAGAGTTGTCAATGTCGATCCAGATCTTCCTCGCTTTCCCGTTCCGCGCTGAGATGGCCGGGGGAATTGCAGGCTCCGCCTCCTGAATGTCGGCCTCTGGCGGCTCGATGGAGATGGAGTTGCTAAAGAGATTGGGATTCAATTGAACAGTTGTGTCAGACATTCGATGGACCCTGCCGATCTGGCCTGAAGAGTTGGATTGACTTTCGTCTGAAAACTTAGTCACGATTTCCCTGTCGGATTAAGACAACGATTCCCGTTGCCTCAGAAGTCCCCCAAGCTCAGCAAGCCGTGAGGATTTTGCGATTTTTCCTATAGAGGAATTCGATCAGGTGCCGCACGGCGGAAGGGAAGCTTCCGCGCGAATGAGCCGGTGATTCAAAGAGAGTCCATGGAACTAGTAAGCGCCGTCCCCAAACAAAACTGCGCGTGGAGTCTGCGCCAGAATTCGAAGATCGAGCGCGAGCGACCAACTGCGGGCGTACCGCAGGTCCAGGCGTACCATTTCATCAAAGCTCACGCGGCTCCGTCCGGTCACTTGCCACAAGCCGGTAAGCCCCGGCTTGACCTCCAGAACTCTTCGACGGTGCCACAGATCGTACACGGCATATTCGTACGCCAGCGGCGGACGCGGGCCAACCAGGGACATATCACCTCGGAGCACGTTGATGAATTGCGGGAGCTCGTCGAGGCTGAGCTGTCGCAGAATCTTACCGACGCGCGTGATGCGCGGATCGTCCGTCATTTTGAAAACGCGCTTGGATTTGCCGTCGTCCTTCCCTTCGTAGGAGCCGCTGATCACGTTCTTCATGAACTCCTGGTGAATCTTGACGTCATTGCTGGCTTTCATCGAACGAAACTTCAGGCACACAAAAGTTTTTCCAAATTGCCCCAGCCGTTCCTGCTTGAACAGCACCGGACCTTTCGAAGTCAGCTTCACGAGCACCGCGATCAGCAAATAGAGAGGGGATAAGAACAGAAGCGCCGCCGCGCTGCCCACGATATCCATGGCCCGCTTCACCATAAACGCGGCCTTCTTGGCCTTGTTCTGGTAAAACAGGTCCGGATAAAACGCCGGATCGGCTGCAATCTCGGATGCGTTCGCGTCGGACTTATCGGAAAAAATGTGCGCCGTGATGTGGACGTTCTGAAGGTCCACAAAGCTTAGTTGAACGGACAATGCTTCATGAACTCTCTGTAGGAGCCGGTTGACCATTGCGGTGTCGTCCAGCGGCCCCAGATCCGTGAAAATGACGCCCAGAATCGAATTGCTCTGGTACCAGCCGGCCGGATCGGTGTCTCTTCGAACCGCGTCCATGGCTCGGGTGACACCATTTAAGACCTCCGCGCGGGTCTCGGTACTCGCGGCGTCCTCCGCGTCGAGGAGCAACAGAAGGAACTTCCTGTGGGAGCGTTCCGCCCGCTTTCTCTCCAGCCCCAACATTTCGAGGAAGACATTCTCAGGAAGAATTTGCTGCATGAAATCCGATGACGCGACAGCAGGCCATGAATTAGCAATCATCAGATGTCCATTCCTCGGGGAGTTCGGGTTGTTTTGAGACATTGGGTTTCTGGTTTTGCGCATGATTTCGTACTTTGCATTCTGTTGACCAAATTCAAGGGGATGGCCGATATCATTTCGCCCGCGGAGCATCTCTCTAAACAACTGAAAATCAATGGCATATGGATCGGAGTTGGCTTCTTTAGCAAGCTTATTAGAGATTGGTGCATCTGGCGGTTCGTGCGGTGTAAGAAAACCGGTACTGCAATGGAGAAACCTTTTTCACGAGTCGATACGAACGATCGTGTTGGATTCCGATTCACGGGGCGCCATATCGAGAGAGGTATTAAACGGCCGTATATTCATTGACTTTCAACACTTCTGGTTTCTCAAAATACTCTCTAATCCCTTGCTCTGGGCCGCAGCGCGAAAAGTTTCAAGCAAGGCGCTTCCAAGTTTTGGGGCTTAAAGAAATTGAAGTTGCTGGATCCTGCGGGTCAGCCGACTAACTGAAGCTCCCGAAGCTCGGCCTCGGTTTCCTCACGCGGCACAGGGGCCGCGTATTTACGCTCCACAAGCGCCGGATCGATTTCCACGGCCACGGAACGGCGCAACAAGGTCACAGACACGACGAGTCGGTAATTCTCCTTCAATTTCACGACAATCCCGTCCATCCCGCGCAAGCACCCAGACTCGATTCGAACATGATCGCCAACCGCGAGATAAGGCCAGGGCTCTGTCTGCAGGCCGGATCCGATCAGGGTTCGTATGCCCTGAATCTCGGCCTCTTCGATGGGTGCCGGAATCCGATTAATTCCAACAATCTGGTTCACACCAGGCGTCTTTAGCACCGGTAGGCGGTATTGCGGATCAAGCCGGCAAAATAAATACCCGGGAAAGAGCGGGGCCTGCATGACTTTGATCCTGTCCGACCAACGCTTCTTGACCTTGTAGAGAGGGACAAACTGCTCATACCCCTTGGCTTCCAAAAAGCCTGCAATCGCCATCTCGTGCCGCGTTCTAACTTGCAACGCAAACCACGGGAGCCCGCAATTTTGCGGTCGTGAGATAACGGATTCAGATGAGCTGGTCGTGTACATTCCGTTTCAATCTCGCCATTTAAACAAAGCTACTGCTATAACATCCCCATACAGCTAAGTCCCTTATCTTCAAATACAACCCTTAAAGTGCACGCGGGGTGCCACTCAGGGAGCTAAAGTCTTCCGACGAATAGCATCTGATCGCATTGATAACAAACGGCTTATTTTATCAAGCGCGGATTAAGACTCGTCTCATGGAGCCGAATTTAGGAAAATCGAGAAAACTGTTACCATCTGTTGCTAGGTTGGTTCCAATGCCACTGGCTCCCGAGTACATGGTGCTGGATTATACTAAGATTACTGAAATTGATAGCATTAGCCCAGGAGTATCGGGGTAGCAGGATGCCTATCACCTTTGAAATCAGCTTTACTCGAATGAGCGGACCGTCGGGCCCAGTAGAACCGGGACAGAAAGGAGGGGCGGCGTGGAAATCAGAATGAGCCCCCAACATCCGTCCTTCGCTAGGCGAGGACTTTCGGGTTGCCGGTGTAGCTGTAGTGCCCGTAAAAATTCGAAGTAGAATCCTTCTTGTCCACCGCGTTGAGCACGACACCCAGGATGTTCTTATTCTTCATGATCTGGCAAGTTCTTTGGGCCACTTCTGCAGGCGTCAACCCGGCTCGCACGACAATTAGAACCCCATCGGTGAGATCGGCCAGACTGGTTGAGTCTGCCACAGGGAGACATGGCGGGGAATCCACAATGATCCAATCAAAGGCTGGTTTGAGGCGTTCGAGTAGCTTGCTTAGCCGGCCGTTCGAGAGTAATTCACTCGGATTCGACGCTTCACTCCCGCCCGAAATGAAACAAAGATTCTCTTGACCGCATTGGATGATAGCCGTCTCGTCAGCTTGCCCACTCAGATAATCGGTCAGGCCGGGGGAGGAGGGAGCCCCCAAAGAAACGTGCAGGCGTGCGCAGCGCAGGTCGGCGTCAATCAAGAGGACACGGCAGTCCGCTTGCCGCACAAAAGCCTGGGCCAGGTTACTCGCCACAAATGTTTTTCCCTCCGTGGGCACTGAACTCGTGATCAGAATCGTTTGGAGAGGTTGACTGCCGCGTACCTGGTAGAGCCGGGAGCGCAAGGTACGAAACTGCTCAGCTCCGTGAGCACCCAGGGCGGAATTGACAAAAACGTTTTCCTTGGGGTCGGGATGCCAATTCGCATGGACGCAACGCGTTCTAAGATCGTCGAATTGCAATGAATCGCCCGCGGGCGGCGCGATAATCCCCGAGTGCAGATGAAGAGCAACCTGGGCGGAATCTCCCGCACTTGTTTCAACTCCCGCCAATTCGATTCGCGACGCCGCGGCGGCGACCTGCGGCGAGGTGCGTTCCAGCTCGGCCCTCTTCAAAGCTTCGTGAATGCGACTCATAGTTTCCCTTCTCTCGATGTTGTCGGCGCGGCTTGCACATGAAGCGAAAGTATGCGGTTTTCAAGGGATCTCAGGCACATATTTTCCTCAGGTTCGCGCCCCTGCACTCAAGTTCGCGTCGTGCGCCGGTGCCTTGGCCGGGACTCTGAGTCGCTTCACCGGCAATGGTTTGACTGCCGGAATCAGCGCGAGCACCGGCAGGCGGAGTGCGTTCTCAACATCTGTCTCCGTCCGGAAAGACGTGTCCTGCATCTCAAACAAGTAAGCGAGTCCGACCCCCAGAGCTAAGCCTCCCGCGAAGCCACCCGCGGCGAATAGCCGGTGGTCGGGGAAAGTGGCTTTATCCGGCAAGTTGGGAGGATCCAGCACACGAAATTCATCGCCTTCCTGGCGCCGCTCGAGGTCGGATGCCATTGCCGATTGGTCGCGCTTCTTCAACAGATCGTTGTAGAACTCAAGCGCGGTCTGGTAGTCCCGGGTAAGCTCCTTGTACTGCTGCTCAATGATCGGGCTGGACTGAATCCGCGCCTGCAAATCCTTAATCTGATGATTGATGTGATCCTGTTCCCGAGTTCTTTCCGCAATGACCTGCTCGTACGTATGGATTTGAGCCCGCAACAACGCGATCTGTTGAGGCTCCACATCCGACTTGACGAGCTTGTCGGAATCGGCGGGCTTTTGATTCTGCGAGTCCGCCATTTTCTTCTTCAGTGCGGCGATGGCCCGTTTCGTTTTGACCACGTCGGGATGATCGTCCGTGTACCGCGCCTGAAGCCTCGCCAGTTCGGCCTGCAGGGGAACCAATTGTTGCTCCGGGGTTCCGGCATCGGTACCGTCCAGGGACGCTTTCCAGGATGAAACTTGTTGCGACAGCATCGATTCGGCAAAACCCTTGTCCTGCTGCGCGCGCGCGAGGGCTTGCGTGGCCGCATCGAGTTGCGAGGTCAAGCCCGTCAGCAGGTCCAGATTGTTCTTCTGATCATCCGGCAGTGATCGGAAGTTGCGGGTCTTGAAGGCCGCCAGCTTGGCGTCCTGTTCGTCGAGCTTCGACTTTGCATCCGTCAACTGCTGAGCGAGAAACTGGGTTGTATCTTCGCTGTGCTGTTGGCGAAGATGTACGTTCTCGTCGATAAACATCGACGTAATGGTCGTGCACACTTGCTGGGCCATTTGCGGAGTGTCTAGCGTCACATTCACATAAAAACCGGGCAAGTTGTTGGCACGGGTTTCCGCCATGGGCTGGACGGGAGTGATATCGATCGCCTTCTGCAGTTTGACAACCAGTTCTTCCATTGGTTTCCGGGCAGCGTCTTTCGGAAACAACCCAAACTTGCGGATAATTGGCTCCAGCCGGCTACGGCTCAGGATTTGTTGCTGCATGCTGGCCAGGCGCTGACTCATATCCGAAGTATCCACGGGCTTGACAAAATCCGACGGTACGGTCGGCTCCGCCACGAGGACCAGAGTCTGTGACTTATATCGATTTGGAAGTAATCGAGAAACTCCGTAGGCGAACGGGGACCCAAGGATGGCTAAGGTAACGATCAGCACCCATCGACGTCGAAGCATCGCGACGTAATCTTGCAGACTCAATTCGCGCTGCGTCATTCCACCCTCTTTGTCAGGCTGCCAGAATCTCGTGTCAAGTTACACCACCAAAAAGCGCTCGGGCGTCTAAGGATTAACGTTCATTCAATCTGTGGTACTTACGCCCCCTATTTAGTAAAGACGCGGAAGGCGGAGGCTAGCCCTCCGAGACATTGTGCAAGGTGGTTGCCACCTCGGTTCCAATCGATGCAGGGATGTCAAAACGGTAACGTCATGCCGCCAAAAGGGTTGCATCCCGAGCATACCCCTGCGATCCTCTGGATCAAACCGGAGGGTTGCTCCCTGGTTCCATGATTGGGCAAAGATTTTCCTCTCGTTTTGAGTTGCGCGACTCGCGTGATCGTCCTGTAAGCTCACAACCATGCATGCCTTAACGGCATCTGCAATCTGCGTGCCCCACCCAGGGACAGTCAGGAATATATTCCGATTCTGGCGTTACTCTTGCGCTCAATGCGTCGAAGAAACTAGTAGGGACACGGTCGAAAGATGGTATTTAGTGAGAGGCACCTCAGGATAGCCTGTTCTGTTTTTGATCGAGCGACGATTCTTATTTCCTTGGGAACTGTGAGTATTAGAAGCATTGTTTCTAGAAGGAGCAATGACAACTATGAAAGGCATAGTTCTGGCGGGTGGAACCGGGAGCCGGTTGAATCCCCTGACGCGCGTTACGAATAAGCATTTGCTCCCAATCTACGACAAGCCCATGGTGTACTACCCCATCCAAACTCTGGTGAACGCTGGAATCGAAGAGATCTTGTTGGTCACGGGTGGCAAGAACGCCGGAGACTTCCTCAGACTCCTTGGCAACGGCCGCGACTTCGGCCTGAAGCACATCAACTACACCTATCAGGAAGGCGAAGGCGGGATCGCCCAGGCATTGGGGCTGGCGGAATTCTTCGCCGGCAACGACCCCATTTGCGTAATTCTGGGCGACAACATCATTGAGAACAATATCTGCCAGGCGGTTGAGAATTTCAAAAAGCAGAGAGACGGCGCAAAGATCCTGCTGAAGGAAGTTACTGATGCCCAGCGATTCGGTGTGGCCGAGTTGCGAGGGAATCATGTGGTGGGCATCGAAGAAAAGCCTAAGGCGCCGAAATCCAATTACGCCGTAGTCGGCATCTACCTCTACGACTGCACCGTCTTCCAGAAGATTCGACGCCTGAAACCTTCCGGACGCGGTGAACTCGAAATCACGGATGTAAATAATTTCTATATCCAGGAAGACAAGCTCACTTACGAAGTGCTCGACGGCTGGTGGACGGATGCCGGCACTTTTGAGTCGCTGCTGCGCGCCAATAATCATGTGGCGGAAACCGGCGCGAACAAAATGGCTCGCAATCTTGCGCCGGAAACCGTCGGAGCCCGGGATGTGAATCGATGAAACTCTTCGTCACCGGCGGGGCCGGATTCATTGGCTCGAATTTCATCCGACACGTTCTGGCGCTTCACAAGGGCTATCAAATCGTAAATTACGACAAGCTGACCTACGCCGGAAACCTGGCAAATCTCGAGGCAGTCACGGATGATCCCAATTACCGCTTCGTCCGCGGCGACATCTGCGATGCGGCGGGGGTTGAGGAAGCCATGTCCGGCTGTGCCGCCATTGTTCACTTCGCGGCCGAGTCGCATGTGGACCGTAGCATTTACGAACCCGCCCCCGTCATTGCCACCAACATGACCGGCACATTTTTCATGCTACAGGTGGCGCGGAAACTGAACATCGAGAAGTTTGTGCACATCTCCACCGATGAAGTCTACGGCGATATGCCCCCGGGCGGATTCGCCACCGAGGATTCCCCATTAAAGCCGAGCAGCCCGTATTCGGCCTCGAAGGCGGGCTCGGACCTACTGGTTCTTTCCTACGTTCGCACGTATGGATTCCCCGCCGTAATCACGCGATCCTCCAATAATTATGGCCCCTATCAGTTTCCGGAAAAGTTCCTTCCTTTGATGATCTCCAATGCGTTCGATGACAAGCCGCTGCCGATCTACGGCGATGGGAAACAGCAGCGCGATTGGCTTCACGTCGAGGACAACTGCCGTGGAGTTCTGGCGGTTCTCGAGCGCGGACGCGTCGGCGAAGTTTACAATATCGGCGGATTGGATGTGGAAGAGAACCTGACCATCGTGCGCAAGGTTCTGAAAATGATCGGCAAGCCGGAATCTTTGCTGACGCCCGTGAAAGACCGTCCGGGACATGATCGCCGCTATGCACTTCGCTGCGAAAAAATGGAAAAGGATCTGGGCTGGAAACCGGTGATCCCTCTGGACGAAGGTTTGCGGCAAACCATCGAATGGTACAGGAAAAATACGAAATGGATGGCGGGAGTGCGCGGCGGCGAATATCTTTCCTACTACGAAAAATATTACGAAAACCGCGATTCCTCGCTGCACGCCTTCTCTTCAGGCGGGTCCAAACCTCCCCGCTGAAATTGATTTCTGTCCGCATGTCTTCGAAATTTGATAAGTTGAACATTTGCTTGCGAGACGTTGCGCTCATTCTGATTTTGCACGGGAGGAATTCGATTGCAACGAGTGGCAACATCGCTTCCGGAGGTCTGGGAACTCCAGCCTAAGGTGTTTCGTGACGCCCGCGGCTTCTTCCTTGAGACTTATAACTGGAATCGATTTGCGGAACTTGGAATCCACGAGACATTTGTCCAGGATAACCACTCCCGGTCGACGAGAGGGACGCTCCGGGGGCTTCATTATCAGTTGCGGCATTCGCAGGCTAAGTTGTGCCGCGTGATCGAGGGAGAGGTTCTGGACGTGGCAGTCGACATTCGATTGGGCTCGCCGACATTCGGAAAATGGACCAGCGTGCTGCTCTCGGCTGAAAAGCAGAATCAAATTTTCATACCGGCGGGGTTCGCGCATGGATTTGCGGCTCTGACTGACTCCGTTCAGTTCCTTTACAAATGCAGCGATTTTTACTCGCCTGGCGATGAACGCGGCATTATTTGGAGCGATCCCGCCCTGGCAATCCCCTGGCCGATTTCGGATCCCCTGATCTCCGAAAAAGACGCGAAGTACCGCAGCCTGGCGGAAATGCCGCAAGAATTCCTGCCGCACTATTCCAAGCTGTGACCCAGGCGATGAAACCCGCAATTCTGCTGATCGGAACCAATGGCCAGGTCGGGCGGGAATTAAACAAAATTCTGCCGCGGCTCGGTGAGGTGACGCCGCTTGACCGTCAACATTTGGATCTATCCAAGGCCGAGGAAATTCGGCTCGCGATCCGAACCTATCGTCCGACTGTCATCGTAAACGCAGCGGCGCACACCGCCGTGGATAAAGCCGAATCGGAGCAAGATTTGGCGCGCGCGATCAACGCGACAGCCCCCGGCGTGATGGCCGAGGAGGCCAGGAAAATCGGCGCTTGCCTGGTCCACTATTCCACCGATTATGTATTTGACGGATCGAAGACCACTCCCTATGAAGAAAGCGATCCCACAAACCCGCAAAATGTCTATGGGAAAACGAAGCTTGAAGGGGAACGCGCGATTCGAGAGTCAGGCGCGCAACATCTGATCTTCCGCACCGAGTGGGTTTACGGGGCCGAGGGCAAGAATTTTCTTCTCACGATTCTCCGGCTCGCCACACAACGGGAAGAGTTAAGAATCGTCTGCGACCAGGCCGGCGCTCCCACTTGGAGCAGGGAAATTGCCAGGGCCACGACGGAGATCCTTTCTCGAATCTTCGGGCCGGAAAACAGTTCGCTCGCATCCGCGGAAGTCAGCGGGCTCTATCACATGACGGCCGCCGGCCAAACCACCTGGTACGATTTCGCGAAGGCCATTTTGGAAGAAACTCAGACGATCGATCCGCGCACGCCCTGGTTTGCCGCTGCGACGAACGCGCTGCCTCTGATCGCACGGCGCGTGGTCCCGATTCCAGCCGTTGAATATCCCACACCCGCGCGTCGCCCCGCCTACTCAGTCCTGTCAAATGAGCGCATGTCGCGCACTTTTTCCGTTCGCATGCCCGACTGGCGGACGCAGTTGCATTCCGCCTACCGCGATCTCCCGCCCAATCACCTTTGAAGGGTTCAGAGCTTCACAAGAAATCCGCGCGAATAACTGGCGAGAGAAATTGACATCCACCCGAATTAACGCGCACCCTCTCCGGCCACTGAAATCATCGTGTAATCTCGATACGCGATTGACGATATCTCCCGTTCGGTAGATGCTATCGAGTAGGGAGGAGGTCTCCTTGCCGTTCACTGCAGCCGAGGGGGCCGTGCGCATCGTTGCTCTGACTGAGAGGCAAGCATGACTGAGAATATTCTCCGCTCCAATATTGAACGGAGCATCGAAGTTCACGGCAAACTGAGTAGCGCATGCTTACCCGCCTTGACCGCCGCCGCGAATGCGCTCATCTCGGCCTACCGCTCCGGCCACAAAGCGCTTTTCTTCGGCAATGGTGGCAGCTCCACGGACGCCCAGCACCTGGCCGCTGAATTCCTGGGACGATACCTGCGCGAGCGAAGTCCCCTGCCCGCCGTGGCTCTCGCGGACAACACTGCCGCCGTGACGGCGATTGCCAATGATTACGGATATGAACGCGTGTTCTCCCGGCAGCTTCAGGCCCTCGCTGTACCGGGAGATGTGGCCGTCGGTATTAGCACGTCCGGGAACTCGAAAAATGTGATTGAAGCCATTCGGAGCGCCCGAAAGTTGGGACTCTATACGATTGGAATGACGGGAGCTTCTGGCGGGCAAATGCGCGACCTGGTCGATACCCTCATCGCTGTACCATCGGACGAGACGCCACGAATCCAGGAGTGCCATATTTTGGTGGCTCATGCTTTGTGCGACGCGGTCGAGAATGCCATGGCCAACTCCACTGCTTTTTCCGCGATGCGCTCGGCGGTGAAAGACTAACCTTTCTCCAACGGCATCTCCAGCGGTCGATCACACGGCCATGCGCTTGCGCGAACCTTTTCTCTTGAGGGCTGGGTGGAGTTCGGAATCCGCTGCCCTGCTGGAACTGCTCATCTCCCAGGTTTCCGGAAAAAGGTGCAGCGAAATGGCGATCTTGGACGCGCGCTCGCGGCCCAAACGTTTCACGAACGCCGTTTCCATCTTGGTACGGAGTGTCTCCGTGATGGGGGTGTCCCCCTCAAGGTTCACTTCCGTGAAGATGATTCCGAGGATGGCAGCTCGTTGATACCAGCCGACCAGATCCGTTTCACGCTTGGTGGCGATCATGATATCGACCGCTTGTCTGAGGATTCCCGCCGCAGGGCCGTGCTCTAGATTCGCATCCAGGAGCATCAGGACAAATGGCTTGCTGGAACGCTCCGCCCGGCGACGCTCCAGATTCAGCATGGAATGGAAGACATTCTCTGGTAAAACATCTTCATATTCCGTAGTTTCCGAGGAGCGAGAATAACTCGGTTCCGAGACTTTAAGCTCGTGCTCCTGCTGCCCTGGTATTGCAATCCTTGAAATACTATTGCCCATTTTTACTCCTGGGAGATCCACACGGCTGGGAAGGTATCTTCCTCAGCCTTCAGGCGCATTGACCTGAGTGGCGCGATACCGTTCCTATTACGAATTCGCAGGCTTCCGGAGACTACAGTCACTCCCATAGCCAAATGAGAACGATGAGTCACCGTTTGATTCGCAATCAGCCTGCCAGAGTGCATGCAGTCTTACGGAGGCTTTCCTGCCCATCATGTTTTTTAACCGATTGAGAATAAGGAAGTTGTGGCTTGCGGGGAATCCGCCGGGACTGCTGCCCGAAGGCCCATCAGTAAAATCGAGGCCCAGGTAGTGAAAACGATTGCTACGTTATGCCAATAGCCTTCCGAAAGGGAAAATTTCTACCACTTTGTATGGGTCTGTTTGTTTCTTGAATAATGTCCGGAAGTGAATCTTCAAATGGACACGAAAACACTGTGCGTGCTGGACAAAATCGAATGCAGAGCGGCGGGCAAAACATCGAACGTGTCGCGGAGTATCATCCTGCGATTGGATTCGTGTTTTGTCGACGCGTCTAGTCTGATGTGTAGCCATTCGGATGGCGAAGCCGCCAATTCCAGGCGGAGCGAACAATAGAAGGCAAATCGGATACGGCGGCTTCCCAACGCAGCAAGGCTTTTGCCTTGGAAGGATCGGCAATTAATCTGGCCGGATCGCCGGCCCGGGGGGCTTCGATCCGCGAGGGAATCTCGCGCCCGGTGACTTCGCGCACGGAATCGATGACTTCCAGCACCGAATAGCCGCGACCCGTTCCCAAATTCAGGAACTCCGAATTTCCGCCCGCGCGAAGATATTCGAGGGCCAGGATGTGCGCATCCGCGAGGTCCACGACATGAATGTAGTCTCTGATGGGAGTGCCATCGGGAGTCGGATAGGTGTCGCCAAATACGCGTATGGTTTGCTGCTGTCCGAGCGCTGCGGCGAGAACGTTGGGGATCAAATGCGACTCCGGCCTGTGGTCTTC
>Ga0210401_10006025_pt1 | contig 12391 bp, 11 predicted proteins | sample IncBWH32MmetaG_FD_150866 | JGI IMG/M metagenome (GOLD analysis project Ga0210401, IMG submission 150866) | Forest soil microbial communities from Barre Woods Harvard Forest LTER site, Petersham, Massachusetts, United States - Inc-BW-H-32-M | ecosystem: Environmental > Terrestrial > Soil >... | reverse complement strand
GGCAGGCTCGAGGACGGCACCCAGTTCGACAGCAGCCTGGACCGCGGCGAGCCCATCCGCTTCCGCCTGGGCGTGGGCCAGGTCATCGAAGGCTGGGACAAGGGATTGCTGGGCATGAAGGTGGGCGGCCAGCGCACGCTGGTCATCCCCCCGCACATGGGCTACGGCGCCGACGGCGCGGGCGACGACATCCCGCCCAATGCCGTGCTCATCTTTGAAGTGGAGCTCGTGGGGGTCGGCTGATGATCCTGGAACTGGGAAGCAAGGCGCCGGATTTCTCGCTGCCGGCCACCGATGGCAAGACCTACGGCCTGGATTCCTTCAAGGACGCCAAGGCCGTCTGCGTGGTGTTCAGCTGCAACCACTGCCCCTATGTGCAGGCCTACGAGGACCGCTTCGTGGCCCTGCAAAACGAATTCGGGCCCAAGGGCTTCCAGCTGCTGGCCATCAACGCCAACGACGCGGTGGACTATCCCGAGGACAATTTCGAGGCCATGCAGCAGCGGGCCAAGGACAAACACTTCAACTTCCCCTACCTGCGCGACGAATCCCAAGCCGTGGCCAAAGCCTACGGCGCGGTGCGCACCCCGCATGTGTTCCTCTTTGACACCCAGCGCAAGCTGGCCTACGTGGGCCGCATCGACGACAGCTGGAACGCGCCGGACAAGGTGACCCGCCGCGAGCTGGCCGAAGCCATTGAGGATTTGCTGGCAGGGAAGCCGGTCCGGACTCCGGAGACCTTTGCTGTCGGCTGTACCATAAAGTGGAAAGACTAGGCAAACAGCGGCTTTTTCCCTTTGTTAAGAACCTTTTAAGTGCCCTGTGTCAAATATCACAGGGACCATTCTGAATTTGCCCAGCTTTTTTAGTTAAATGAATCCAGGCGCAGATGCGCTCTGGAGGACACCATGGGCAACGCAGACACCAAAGTACTGGGGCTTCTGACCGACGGCTTCAACGCCGTCTTTGTCCGGGAAGTGCTGCCGGGCCTGGAGGCGGCGCTGATGGGGCGGAACGTCCGTCTCGAGATCATTGAGATGGAAGAGCTGACCACGCCGGAGAAGAACCGCCACATCGAACTGCTGGCCTTGGAGCACCGGGTGGACGCGCTGGTGGTCTGCCACCTGCCCTTCAACGCCCGCCAGGCCGCGCTTTTCATCGAATCGCGCATCCCCGTCGGCATCCTGGCCGGCCGTTTGGAAGGCCTGGACTGGTGCATGGTGGACGAGATCCAGGGCGCCTACGAGGCGACGCGGCACCTGCTGGCCATGGGGCACCGCCGCCTGGCCCTGGTGAGCGGCCCGCCCGTGGCCTTGGAAAGCCGCCTGCGCGAGGACGGCTTCCTGCGCGCGCTCAAGGAGGCGGGCATACGGCCGGGCCAGGACGGCAACGTCACCACGGTCAACTTCGGCGAGAACGAGGGCTACGAGGCCGGGCACCTGCTGATGCGCCTGCCCAACCCGCCCACGGGCGTGTTCTGCTCGGCCGGGGACATCACCTGCCTGGGGCTCATCGCCGCGTTCAAGGAACTGGGCCTGCGCATGCCGCGTGACCTCTCCGTGGTGGGCTACGGCGGCCTGGGCTTCACCGAGCACCTGGACCCGCCCTTGACCACGGTGCGCCAGCCCCTGCGGGAGATGGCCCAGACCGTGGCCAGCCGGGTGGTCAACCGGCTACTGGAGCCGGGCCTGCACACGCCCCAAGGCGAGATGTTCGAGGCCCATTTGCTTCTGCGCCACAGCACCGCCTATCCCTTGGACCGCCAGTCCGGGCCCAAGGCCCTGGTCTAAGGCCAGCCCTGCCCGGCCACCGGCCGGGAGGGCCAGGGCCCTGCCCTGGCCCATTGGAAAAGCCGCCTGTTCAGGCGGCTTTTCTTTGTTTGGTGGCCGGGCGGCCCGCCTTGCGCCCGGGCCCGGCCCGCGTTAACCTGTCGGCCTCACTGAGAGGAAGCCATGTCCGAACGAAGCCAACTACTGGAAGCCTTGCGCGACATCAAGGATCCCGAACTGGGGATTTCCATCGTGGAACTGGGCCTGGTCAAGAAGGTGGAGCTGGAAGGCAAGAAGGTGCAGGTGCACGTGGACCTGACCATCGCCGCCTGCCCCCTGAAGGACCAGATCAAGCAGAGCGTGGAGGAGGCCGTGGCCAAGGCCGTGCCCGGTTCCAGCCTGGAGCTGACCCTGGGCGCCATGACCCCGGCCGAGCTGCTGGCCCTGCGCGAGCGCCTGGGCGCCCAGCGCAGCGAGAGCATCGGCAAGGGGCTTTCAGCCACCCCGGGCAAGCTGGGCGAGAACGCCGGCGGCATCAACCTGCTGCCCAAGCGCGTGCCGCTGATCGTGGCCGTGGGCTCGGGCAAGGGCGGGGTGGGCAAGAGCAGCGTGACGGCCCAGCTAGCCTGCGCGCTGCAGCGCCTGGGCAAGCGGGTGGGCATCCTGGACGCGGACATCACCGGCCCCAGCATCGCCCGCATCTTCGGCAGCAAGGAAAAGCCCAAGGTGAAGGCCGACGAGCCGGACGTGATCATCCCCGTGGACACGGCCGCGGGAGTGAAGATCCTCAGCATGAACCTGCTCATCGCCGACGAGACCGCGCCCGTGCTCTGGCGCGGCCCGCTCATCAACGGCGCCATCCGCCAGCTCTACTCCAACGCGGCCTGGGAAGGCGTGGAGATCCTGCTGGTGGACATGCCCCCGGGCACCAGCGACGCCACCCTCACCATCTACCAGAGCTTGCCCATCGACGGGGTGGTGATCGTCACCACGCCGCAGGCCCTGGTGGGCATGATCGTGGCCAAGAGCCTGAGCATGGCCAAGACCATGCGCGTTCCGATTTTTGGCCTCGTGGAAAACCTGGCCTACGTGCAGGTGCCGGAGCGCAAGGAGCCCTTCTACCTTTTCGGCGCGCTCAAGGGCGAAGGCGCGGCCAAGATTTTCGACGTGCCTTACTGGGGGGCCTTGCCCATCGATCCGGCCCTGGCCCAGGCCTGCGACAAGGGCAACATCCAGACCATCGATGCCGAGCCCGTGCGGGCCATGGCGTTGGAGCTGCTGAAAAAGATGCCGGTGGCGGCGGGCGCCTGAGGATTTTTGTCCCGATCCGGTGAAATAAAGTCAGGGGATGGAACGTCTAAATTGAATGCTGGTTGGTGGCCGTGGGCAAGCAGGCCCGCCATTCACGGTGTTCTCTTGGGGCATGATGAAAAATTCTTATGCAAAACTGGGGGTGCACGGCCTGGCCGTGGCGATGATGCTGGCATTCAGCACGGGCTTGCAGGCGGACAGCCCCTATCCCACGCTGGGCCCGGTCCATGTTGCCGACGCCGCTGCCCAGCCGAGAGCCGTGACCCAGGCGGCCGCCCCGGCGGTCCAGAACGGCCCCGACCTTGGCTACCACCCGGTGTCCGCCACGGCGGCGCTGGCCCTGCGGCAGGCCTGCTGGAGCCGGCTGCGTATCCTGGATGTCACCGAGGAAGGCTGGGTGAGGCGAGGCGCGGACCTGCTGGACAACAAGCAGGCCGGGCACTACTACCGCAACGCCGCGGCGCTGGACGCCTTGAAGCAGCTTAGGAACGGCCGCTCCCACCGCATCCAGGCGTCCATTTGGACCTGGGTGCCCGCCCCCCTCGGGGCCGCGCTCTTCGCTTACATCGGCGGCGCCGTGGCCAACGTGCAGTATGGGCAGGTGAAGAGCGACGGCACTTACTACTACAGCCAGGAAACCATCGGCCAGAAGATCGGCCAGGACGCGCTGGTCGGCGCCGGCGTGGGCCTGCTCCTGGGCGCCGCGCTGGGCATTCCCATCTCCCTGTCCAAGGGCCACCAAGCCGGGGAGGACGACCACAACGCGGCCGAAAGCTTCAACCGCAAGCTCCTGAGCGACCTGCGCCTGCAGGCCCAGCCCGAGCCCGGCGGCGCCAAGCTGGGCGTGGACAAGAGCTTTTAAGCGTTGGAAATACCGGTGGCGACAAACGGACCGCCCTTCATCGGGGAGGTCCGTTCCTATTTTGGGTCGAACCCATCCACCATCACCGCCCGCCCGCCGCAACGCCGGGCCAATGCTTTGTCCGCGGTGACGAGCACCGCCCCCAACTGCTGGGCCAGGGCCAGGTACTGCGCATCGTAGGCCGATAGGCCTAAGTCCAGGGCCAGGCGCAAGGCCAGACGGTCATCCACTTCGGCCTCATGGCCACCGAAGAAGCGTAGGGCCTTTTCAAAGGTTTGGTTCGCCAGTCCGGTTTCGCAGCGGCCCGCACGGACGTACTTGAGCAGGGCGCTGCTGAATTCCTGGCGCCAGAGCGGCGGGTAGCGCCAGTCCGGGTCCTTGGCATGGAGCTCGCGCACTGGTCCGCTAGTTTCCAATTCAAAGACAAACGGGAAGATTACGCTGGCATCGGCCACGATCATTTGCGGCCCGACTTCAGGTCGCGAATCAGTTCTGCCGCGCTGGGCGGGTTGGGAAGTCGGATGGGATGCTCCCAGGCGGGCAAGGGGTTCACTCCCAGAAGGCTGTTCAGCAGCAGGGCTGCCTCCTTTTGCATGGAGCGGTGGTGGGCTTTGGCCTGCTCCTTGAGCTGGCGGTGCGTGATCGGGCTTAGGTCCTTGATCAATAGGCTGGGCATGGCTTTTCCTTAGATAGTGAAACGCTAGCGTTATGCTATTTTCTGCCTGGCGGACCATCTGTCAAGCTGGCGCTGGAGCGTCGCTCCAATTAACCCCTTGCACAATCCCTGAAACTCGCGCTAAAATTTCACATCCCCGAGTTGTCCACAGGTTATCAACCTGTTTGAGACTGAGGCACATGCGTCGATCCGTCCCCATCTTTTTGGCCCTGGCCGTGCTCATGGCGGCGCCTGCGTTTGTTTTCGCCGGGGACGATGACGACACGCTGAACCTTTCGCCCGTGCAAAAGGGCGCCGACAAGATGGCGCCCACGCCGGCGGCCACCGCCGTGCCCACGGCCGCGCCCGAAGCCGCGGCCGCGCCCACCGCCCAAGCCACCCAGGTCCCCACCGCCGAGCCGACCGCCGCGCCCACGCCCCGGCCCCTGCCGCGCGTGCCGGCGCTCAAGTCGCTGGACGTGGTGCAGCTGCCCGACGGCATCCGCCTGGTGATGAAGGCCGGCGGCCGCGTCAACGGCGCCGCCGCCAACCTGGCCGCCCCGGACAGGATCCTGATCAAGCTGGTCGGCGCCACCCTGGCCGGCAGCCGCGTGCCCAAAGAAAAAGCCATCAACCTGGGTTCGGCCATCCGCGTGCGCCTGGCCACCAAGAGCGCCAGCGAGCTGTGGGTGGTGGTGGACCTGAAGCAGAAGACGGCCTTCACCACGGGCCAGCCCAGCGCGGACACCTTTGAGGTCACCCTGATGACCGGCGGCGCCAAGCCGGTCCCCACGGCCCAGCCCACCCCGCGGGTCTCGGCCGAGGTGCCCAAGGTGAACCTGATGCTCTTCGACCTGAACGTGGTCTACCAGGACAAGCAGTACGAGCGCTTCCCCTGCGCCAACTTCATCTACAACGCTGCGGACAGCTTCCCGCTGAAGCGCGACTTCGTCAGCACCCTGGTCTTCCACGACGGCTACGGCGCCTTCGTGGGCAACGTGCGCATCCTGGACCCCGAAGGCGCGCTGGTGGCCCAGACCGAGCAGCCCTTCGCCTTCAACCTTTTCAACCGCCTGACCGACTTCATGGTGGAGCTGCCCTGGAAGGTGGAGTTCAAGGAAAAGGGCAACTACAGCCTCTTCCTGGCCCTGAACGGGGCGGACGTGCTGAAGCAGAATTTCTACGTGGGCCACAACACGGACAGCCCGCCGGCGGAATAGCGCCGCTTTAGACCCAGATCACCGACGACCGCGCCAAGCCTTTTACCCCGGGCTTGGCTTTTTCACGTTTTCCCGGACCCCATGTTCTTCGACCCCTGGTTCAAGCGCCTCTACGACAAGCAGCTGGATGAAAGCGCCCGCCGGGCCCTGGCCGAGGGCCGCATGCCCCTCTTCACGGGCGCCTGGGGCGCGGCGCGCTCCTGGCTGGCGGCGGCCCTGCTGGCCAAGTGGCGCCGGCCCGCCGTGATCGTGTGCCAGGACGAGGCCGCCGCCCTGAACCTGGTGGAGGAGCTGAGCTTTTTCCTGCAGGGCTTCCCCAGCCTGAGCGACCCCAGCAAGGCCGAGCAGATGCAGGTGAAGTATCCCACCGTGCTGGACCCCGGCAGCGACCCCCTGGTCTATTTCCCTGGCTGGGAGACCGGCGCGGCCGACGCGGTCAACCGGGAGCACGGGCGCAGCGTGGAACGCCTGCTGGTGCTGCGGCGCCTGGCCCGCGGCGAGGCGCTCATCCTGGTGACGCATCTGGAGGCCCTGGTGCAGGCCGCGCCCGCGCCCGACGCCTTGATCGCGGCCGAGCTGAGCCTGAGCCTGGGCCGCGACTACCCCCTGGACGAGCTGGCCAAGTCCCTGGTGCGCCTGGGCTACCGCCGCGAGGCCGCGGTGGAGGAGCCCGGCCAGTTCGCCATCCGCGGCGGCCTGCTGGACCTGGCCGTGCCCGACCGGGACCACCCCGTGCGCTGCGAGTTCTTCGGCGACACCTTGGAGCAGCTGCGGCCCTTTGATCCGGCCACCCAGCGCAGCGTGGACGCCGGCGAGGCGCCGTTGCAGAGGCTGGACGTGATGCCCTTCCACGAGCTGCTGCTGGACAGCCAGCTCCGGCGGGCGGGCCTGGACCGCGTGCTGGCCGACACCAGCCTGAAGAAGGAGGCCCGCCTGCGCTGGCACGAGCAGATCAAGGACCAGGACCACTTCGGCGGATGGGACTGGCTGCTGGGCTACTTCTTCCCCGGGGTCAGCCTGCTGGACTACCTGGACTGCTGGACAGGGAAGCCGCTCATCCTCATGGACCAGCCGCACGCGGTGGCGGAGAACCTGGCCGCCCTGCGCCAGGCCCACAAGGCGGTGGCCCAGCGCCGCCACGACAGCGGCCTGCTCTACCCCGACGTGGACGCGGCCCTGCTGCCCGAAGCCGACCTGCTGAAGCGCCTGCGCGCGCTCGAAGTGGTCGGTTTCAGCCTGCTGGCGCACGGCGCCGAGGGCTGGCGGCCGCCCCAGCAGATCCCCATCGCGTTCAAGAACCTGGACCTGAACGCCGGGGACCTGGGCGCGCTGGAGCGGGAGCTGACGGTCTGGCTGGGCCGGGGCTGGCAGGTGCTGCTGGCCGCGCACAACCACGGCGAGCTGACCCGGCTGAAGCTGGCCCTCACCGAGCGGGGCTTGGGCGGCCCGGAGTTCTCCGGCGCCGGGCTGGAAAACAGCTTCGAGGGGCCGGCCTTTACTTTGGGCCACGTAGAGCGCGGCTTCGCGGCGCCGGAGCTGGGCCTGGTGCTCATCAGCGACCAGGACGCCTTGCGGCGCGAGGCGGTCAAGGGGGCGGTCTACCGCCACCGCTTCAAGGGCCTGAAGGGCGCCCGCAAGATCGAAAGCTTCGCCGAGCTCAAGGCCGGGGACCACGCCGTGCACGTGGACCACGGCATCTGCCTCTTTCAGGGCGTGATGCGCCTGAACGTGGACGGATACGACAAGGACTTCGTCTGCCTGGAGTACGCGGACAAGGAAAAGCTCTACGTGCCCGTGGACCAGGTGGACAAGGTGCAAAAGTACCTGGGCGGCGACGAGCACCCGCGTTTGCACAAGCTGGGTTCCGCCACCTGGGAGAGCCAGCGCGAGAAGGTGAAGAAGGCCGTGGCCGAGATGGCCGAGGAGCTGCTCAAGCTCTACGCCCGGCGCCAGGTGGCCGAGACCGCCGGGGTCGGCCCGGACAGCGCCTGGCAGGCGGCCTTCGAGGAAAGCTTCCCCTACGAGGAGACCGAGGACCAGCTCAAGGCCATCGAGGACATCAAGGGCGACCTGCAGTCGCGCAAGCCCATGGACCGGCTGCTTTGCGGCGACGTGGGCTTCGGCAAGACCGAGGTGGCCCTGCGCGCGGCCTTCAAAGCCGCCGCCTCGGGCAGCCAGGTGGCCGTGCTGGTGCCCACCACCATCCTGGCCAGCCAGCACTACGCCACCTTCGCCGCCAGGCTGCAGGGCTTCCCCCTGAAGCTGGGCTTGCTCAGCCGTTTCCGCAGCCCCAAGGAGCAGAAGGCCACCATCGCCGCCCTGGCCGAGGGCAGCGTGGACATCGTGGTGGGCACCCACCGGCTGCTGAGCAAGGACGTGGTCTTCAAGCGCCTGGGCCTGCTGGTCATCGACGAGGAGCAGCGCTTCGGCGTGGCCCAGAAGGAGAAGCTCAAGGCCTTGCGCAGCAGCGTGCACGTGCTGGCCATGAGCGCCACCCCGGTGCCGCGCACCCTGCATTTCTCCCTGGGCGGCCTGCGCGACATGAGCCTGATCGAAAGCGCCCCCCTCAACCGGCGGCCCGTGCGCACCTATGTGATGGAGGAGGATTCCGCCCTTATGCGCGAGAGCATCCTGCAGGAGCTCAAACGGGGCGGGCAGGTCTTCTTCGTGCACCACCGGGTGAAGGACATCGAGAAGGTGGCCGAGAGGCTCCGCGTCCTGGTGCCGGAGGCCCACGTGGCCGTGGCCCACGGCCAGATGCCCAAGGAGGACCTGGAGCAGGTGATGGAGCAGTTCGTGGGCAAGGCCCATGACATCCTGGTGGCGACCACCATCATCGAAAGCGGCCTGGACATCCCCAGCGTGAACACCATCATCGTCAACCACGCCGAGGATTTTGGGCTGAGCCAGCTCTATCAATTGCGCGGCCGGGTGGGCCGCAGCAGCGTCCAGGCCTACTGCTACCTGTTCTACCCCAAGAACCGCTCCCTGCCGGAGGTGGCCGAGAAGCGCCTGGCCGCCATCGAGGAGTTCACCGAGCTGGGGGCGGGCTTCAAGGTGGCCATGCGGGACCTGGAGATACGCGGGGTGGGCAACATCCTGGGGCCGCAGCAGCACGGCAACGTGGCTGCGGTGGGCTTCGACCTTTACAGCCATCTCCTGGGCGAGGCGGTGGCCCGGCTCAAAGGGGAGGACGTGGAGGCCGACCTGACCCCCACCCTGACCCTGGACCAGGACGCCTACATCCCCCAGGCCTACATCGCCGACGAACGCCAGCGCCTGGACTGGTACAAGCGGCTGTCCGCGGTGGAGGGCCACGGGGACCTGCACGCCATGGAAGCCGAGCTGGCCGACCGCTACGGCGAGGCCCCCGGCCCCCTGAAGAGCCTGCTGGAGGTGGTGGCCGTGCGGGTCTGGGCCCGGCACCTGGGCTTGAAGGAAGTGGTGCAGAAGGGCGGCCAGATCGTCCTCCGCTTCTGGGAGGACCGGGTGCCCAAGCCCGAGTTCGCCGAGGCCATGCTGCGGACCTGGGGCAAGAAAGTGCGCTTCCTGCCGGGGCCGCCGCCCGGGGTGGTCTTCAGCGTGGCCCCAGGCCAGGGGCCCACAGCCTTGAAAAGCCTGTTGCCTAGCGTGGAACGCTATGCTATCCTCTCCGGCCGGGAGTTGACCCGACCGGGTTGACTCCCTATTTCATTTTAGTGGCCGCATGCCCGCACTCCTCCGATCCCTGGCGCGCAGCGCGGCGCCAGGGTTGCTTTTTTTCCTGGCCGCCTGCCAGCGCCCGCCCGTGGCCGTTGTCAACGGCAGGGCCATCAGCCGTGTGGAACTGGATGCCCAGCTGCGCGTCTTTCAAAGCGTAAGGCCCGAAGCCCTGGACGATCCCGCTACGCGCCGCATCGTGCTGGAACAGCTGATCCGCCAGCAACTCTTGGTGTCCGCCGCCCGCCGGGCCGGCCTGGACCAGGACCCCGCGCTGAAGGCCGCGATCCAGCAGCAGAGCGCTGCGGCCAGGCAGCGGCTTGGCCGCGAGCTCGCCGGCCTGCAGGCCCAGCTGACCCTCCTGGACCAGTCCGTGGAGGCCAAGGTCCTGGTGGACGCCTGGTCGCAGTCCCAGCGCAAGGCCATGACCATCTCGGCGCAGGACCTGCGGGCGGCCTACGCCCAGCGCTCCGCCGCCGGCCCCCTGCCGCCGTTCCAGGCCGTGCGGGACCAGCTGCTGGACCAGATGATCCTGGACCGCCTGGAGCAGCGCGAACGCGGGCAGGCCCAGATCCAGGTGAACGAAGGGGCCCTGCAGTGAGGCCGCCCCGTTGGGCCGGCCTGGCGGTCCTGCTGGGCCTTGCCGCCTGCCGCCCCGCCCCCCAGGAGTTGCCGCTGGTGAGGGTGAACGGCGAGGCCATCACCGCGAGCCAATTGCGCGAAGAACAGGCCTTTTTGGGCGCCGCCGCGCCGGGCCAGGAAGAGGCCCTGGACAGCCTCATTGACCAGGCCCTGATCCTTCAGGAAGCCAAGCGCCTGGGCCTGAAGCTTTCGGACGACGACCGCAAGAACGCCGAGGCCCTGGCCCTGGCCGGGACGGACGAGGCCCTGCTGGAGGCCAGCCTGAAGGCCCAGGGCCTGAGCCTGGCCGCCTGGCGCGAACGCCTGGCCCGGGCCGCGCTGGCGGACGCCACGGTGCAGGCGGACGTGCGCAGCCACCTGGAGGTGGGGCGCCAGGAGGTCCAGGACCACTACTGGGAGCACATCACCGCCTACCGCAGCCCGGCCCGGCGGGTGCTGCGGCAGATCTACACCCGGCGGCGCAACGAGGCCGAAGACGCCGAGCGCCAGCTGGACCTGGGCGAGCCCTTCAACCAAGTGGCCAAGGCGCTGGGCCAGGGCCCCGAAGCCGCGGACGGGGGCCTGTTGGGGCCGGAGGCGGCCAATGAGCTGCCCAAATCGCTTGGGCGGGCCGTGGCCGAGCTGAAGCCGGGCCAGCGCAGCGCCATCCTCGCCAGCCACTGGGGCTACCACATCCTGCTCTGCGAATCGCTGCAGCCCGCGGTGAGCCTCAGCCTGGAGGAGGCCTCGCCCCGCGCCCAGGCCACGCTGCTGCGGGACAAGGAACGGGACCTTTACCGGGCCTGGCTGGCGCGGCTCCGCGAGAGCGCCGTGATCGAACGCTTGAACCCCTTGCCGGCCCCCGTGCCGGCGTCCTTCAAACCACAGGGAGCCCCCTGAACATGCGCTTCATCCCCACCCAAGCACTGCTGCTGCTGCTGGCCTGCGCCTCCGCCGCCGGACTGGCCGCCGATCCCCTGGTGAAAGTGGTGGCCAAGGTCGGCAGCGGGATCATCACCAACGCCGACGTGGACGACGCCGTGAAGGTGATCGAGGCGTCGATGAGCCCGGCCGAGCTGGCCAGCCCGGAAGGCCAGGCCAAGCTGGCCGAGGCCCGCAAGAACGTCCTGGACCACATGATAGAGATGAAGCTGGTGATCCTGGCGGCCGAGGACGGCCCCCCGGGCTTCAAGGATGCGCAGGCCCAGGGCAAGGCCAGCAACAACCCCTTCCTGCCTGACGCCAGCGAGATCGAGACCCAGATGGAGAAGCTCTTTGACCAGACCCGCCAGAGCTTCCCGGACCAGGACGCCTTTGAGGCGGCGCTGGCCAAGGAGCACAGCACGGTGCCGGAATTCCGCAACCACCTGCGGGAGCAGGTGCGGGACCAGATGACCTACGAGCGCATGCTGAAGAACGAGGAGCGGGAGATGCAGCCCAGCACCCGGGTCAGCGACGAAGAGGCCAAGGACTACTACGACAAGAACACCGACGAGTTCGCCCAGGGCGACCAGGTGAAGCTGCGCCACATCCTGTTCCCGGCCGCGGACGAGGCCCGGGCCAAGGCGGTCCTGGCGGCGCTGCGCAAGTCCAAGGACGTGAAGCAGGCCTTCGTGGACGAGGCCCGCCGCTCCTCCGCGGACGCCCCCACCCGCGACCAGGGCGGCGAGCTGGGCTGGATCGAGAAGGGCCAAAGCTGGCCCGAGCTGGAAAAGGCCGCCTTCGCCTCCCCGGACAACAGCCTGGCCGGGCCGGTGAAGACCGAGGCCGGCTGGCACCTGCTTTTTGTCGAAGGGCATCAAAAAGGGAAAAGCCGTTCCTTTGACGAGGTAAAAGCGAACGCCCGCAACATGGTCTACCAGGAAAAAATGAAAAAACGCCGTGACGAATGGGTGGAAGACCTCAAGACCAAGTATTATGTGGAGCGCCTCGGGGAGAGCACGCAGCCATGAACGGTCCGGGCAAAAGCAGGGTCGCGGTCCTAGGGGCTTCGGGTTACGCCGGGGCCGAACTGGTGCGCCTGCTTGCCCGGCATCCCGGCGTGGAGATCAGCCTGCTGGGCGCGGCCAGCGAGGCCGGCAAGGATCTCCGGGAGCTCTACCCGGCGCTGCGGGGCCTGGCGCTGCCCAAGCTGGCCAGACTGGAAGCCGTTGACCTGGCCGGCAAGGCGGACCTGGCCTTCCTGGCGCTGCCCCACACCGAAAGCCAGAAGATGGTGCCGGCGCTGCTGGCGGCCGGGCTCAAGGTGGTGGAC
>Ga0210401_10006024_pt1 | contig 12391 bp, 10 predicted proteins | sample IncBWH32MmetaG_FD_150866 | JGI IMG/M metagenome (GOLD analysis project Ga0210401, IMG submission 150866) | Forest soil microbial communities from Barre Woods Harvard Forest LTER site, Petersham, Massachusetts, United States - Inc-BW-H-32-M | ecosystem: Environmental > Terrestrial > Soil >... | reverse complement strand
TGGAGCAAGGCGAGTGCCAGCGGGAACTGACCCGTTCTGGGATAGAGATTATGCGAGCGCGTTAACGATTGCCAGGAGTTCAGAAACTACCAGAAGGCCACGAGCGCGGCCTTGAGCCGTTTCCAAGCCGCCTCGTTGCCGGGCAGTCCGAAGCGGAGCCACTTCGCGTTCTGCGGAAAGGCACGCACCCAAATCCCGGCCTCGCCCAGATGCTGAAAGAGCGCATTCGCGGCCGGCGTTTGCACCAGCCGAAACAGGCTCGTGCCGCCGACAAGCGGCAGCGCCAAATCGGCCAGCATGGCGTCGAGCCTTTGCGTCGACTTGTCGAGCCGCACGCGTGTGCGCTCGATCCAAGGTGTGTCGGCGAGCGCTTGTGCGCCGACGGCGATTGCAGGTCCAGAGACCGCCCAAGGTCCGAGCGCGGCAGCGATTTTCTTACCGAGCGGTGGAGCGGCGAGCGCAAAGCCGAGCCGCAGACCTGCCAGCCCGAAAAATTTGCCGAACGAGCGCAGCACGATGATGTTGCCGCTTGCCACATCCGGCGCCAGGCTTAATCCCGCCGGAGCGACGTCCATGAACGCTTCGTCGATGACGAGCAGACCGCCGCGCCGGCGAAGCTCGGAGGCGAGTGTCAGAAGATCGCTGCGCGCAAATAGCCTGCCGTCGGGATTGTTCGGATTAGCGACGATCACGAGCGCCGCGCCGCCGCAATCATCCAAGCGAGTCAGTGCTTCGACTTTGTGCCCGGCGAGCGCGGCCGCGCGGCCGTGCTCGGCATAGCCCGGCGTCAGAACCGCCGCGCGGCCCGGCGGCACCAGTCGCGCGACGATGGGCAGCACGATCTGGGTGCCCGGGACCGGCACGACGTCAGCCTCGGAAAGGGCGCCGTAGGCATGCGCGGCCGCGCGGCCCAGAACCTGCACATCCGCCGGCGCCGGTAAGCGCGCGAACAATTCCGCCGCAAGGCGCGGCACCGGATACGGATAGGGATTGATCCCGGTCGACAGGTCGATGAAAGGTTCAGGCGCGCCGGGGAAACGGCGCCGGGCAGCGCCGAGATCGCCGCCGTGAAACAGTTCCTGGTCTTCGTCCAACAGCCTTTGGTCCTCGCCGCCGCTCGTGATCATGACCGTCGCGCTTACCTTCATCGCCATGCTGGTCGAGCTTTGCGTCGGCTATCCAGCAACCTTGCATCGCGCCATCGGCCATCCGGTGACCTGGATGGGCCGCCTGATCGCATGGCTCGACCGCGCGCTCAATCGTGAAACCGCAACCCCGCAGGCGCGGCGGGCGGCGGGCGTTGCTGCGGTTCTTATTCTGCTCGCCATCGTTGGCGCGCTTGCATTCCTCGTCCAATCCGCATTGCTGCGTTTGCCGTTCGGCATTTTGGCCGCGGCGCTCGTCGCCAGCACGCTCGTCGCGCAACGAAGCCTGCACCGCCACGTCGCCGACGTCGCGGCCGCGCTCGAAACGGGCGGCGTCGCCGCCGGCCGCCAAGCGGTCGCGCATATCGTCGGCCGCGATACCGAAAAGCTTGACGCCGCCGGCGTCGCGCGCGCGGCGATCGAAAGCCTGGCGGAGAATTTCTCCGACGCGATTGTCGCGCCGGTTTTTTGGATGGCCATCGGCGGGCTCCCCGGTGCCGCACTCTACAAGGCGATCAACACCGCCGACAGCATGATCGGCCACCGCACGCCGCGTCACCAGGCGTTCGGCTGGGCGGCCGCGCGGCTCGACGATCTGGTCAATCTGCCGGCCTCGCGCTTATCCGCGCTTCTCCTGGTTGCGGCGGCAGCATTAAGCGGGAATGGTGCAGGCGCAGCTTGGCGCGCCGTGCGCCGCGACGCGGGAAAACACCGCTCGCCGAACGCGGGCTATCCGGAAGCCGCCATGGCGGGCGCGCTCGGCCTTTCGTTGGCTGGACCGCGCGTCTATGGCGGCGCGCTCGTGGACGACGCCTTTATGGGGGATGGCCGGCGCGAGGCGGAGGCCGCCGATATTCGCCGCGCGCTCGCGCTCTATCGCACTGCCGACGCCGTTCTGATTGTGCTGCTCGGCGTCCTTGTTCTCCCGCTCATCGCGCTAGCTTGAGCAGGCGATCGATATCGAGATGCGTCGCCAGATGCGCGGCGAGCGCATCGAGCGTGCGCTCGACCACATCGTCGTAGCGAATCGTCGCGGTCGCTTTGAAGCGCGCAAGCCACGCCGCGCGCTGGCGGTCGTCGCCGAACAGGCCATGCACATAGGTCCCGATCACGCGGCCATCCGGCGACATGGCGCCCTCCGGCGAACCATCCGCGAGCCGCGCGAACGGCCGCGCGCAGTCGCCTCCGTCCGTCACGCCCATATGCATCTCATAACCGGCGAACGGTGCGCCGTCGTTCGATGTGCCGCGCACCGGCTCAAGACGCTTCTCCGCCGACAGCGTCGTCACGACATCGAGCAGGCCCAATCCGTCCATCGCGGCCGGCGGGCCTTCGACGCCGCCCGGATCGGCAATCGTACGTCCCAGCATCTGATAGCCGCCGCAGAGGCCGAGGATCATACCGCCGCGGCGCCGATGCGCCGCAATGTCGATATCGAAGCCGGCAGCGCGCAAAGCCGCGAGGTCCGCGATGGTTGCTTTCGAGCCGGACAGTACGATGAGATCGGCATCGCCCGGCAGCGCCGCGCCCGGCCGCACCCGGATGAGCTCGGCCTCGGGCTCGGCATCGAGCGGATCGAGATCGTCGAAATTGGCGATATGCGGCAGGATCGGCACCGCGATCCGCACGCGCGCGTTCGCCTTTATGCGCGGGCGCTGCTCGAGCGCCAGCGCATCTTCCGCAGGCAGCAAGCGCGCGTCGGCGAAATGCGGTACGAGCCCAAGCGGCTCCCAGCCGGTTGCCTGCGCGATCTGCGCCATGCCGGATGCGAACAGCGCCGCATCGCCGCGGAATTTGTTGACGATGAAGCCGCGAATAAGCGCCGTGTCCTCCGGCGCCAGCACGGCCTTGGTACCGACCAGGCTCGCGATCACGCCGCCGCGGTCGATATCGCCGATCAGCACGACCGGCACGTCGGCCGCCCGGGCAAATCCCATATTGGCGATATCGTTGGCGCGCAGATTGACTTCGGCCGCGCTGCCGGCGCCTTCCACCAGCACGATATCGGCTTCCGCGCGCAGCCGCGCAAAGCTCTCCAGCACGTAAGGCAACAGATCGCGTTTCATGTGCTGATACGCGGCCGCCTTGGCGCTGGCGAAAACGCGGCCTTGCACCACGATCTGCGCGCCGATCTCGCTCTGCGGCTTCAGCAACACCGGATTCATGTGCACGCTCGCCGGCACGCGGGCGGCGCGCGCCTGCAGCGCCTGCGCACGCCCGATCTCGCCGCCGTCGTCTGTCACCGCCGCGTTGTTCGACATGTTCTGTGGCTTGAACGGCCGCACCGCCAGACCGCGTTGCGTAAGCGCGCGCGCAAGCCCGGCGACGATCAGCGACTTGCCCACGTCCGAGCCGGTGCCGGCAAACATGAGCGCGCGCGCCGGCACGATTTCAGAACTCGATGCCGGGCTGCGCCCTCACGCCGGCGGCGAAGTGATGCTTGACCAGCGTCATCTCGGTGACGAGATCGGCGGCGGCGACCAGCTCCGGCTTGGCGTTGCGGCCGGTCACGACCACATGCAGGCCCGGCCGGCGGGCCGCAAGTGCGGCAATAACGGATTGAAGGTCGAGATATTCGTAGCGCAGCGCGATGTTGAGCTCGTCGAGAATGACGAGCTTGAAGCACGCGTCATCCATCAATTGGCGCGCCTTGGCCCAGGCGCGCTCGGCCGCTGCGACGTCGCGTGCGCGGTCCTGCGTCTCCCAGGTGAAGCCTTCGCCCATCGTGTGCCAGACGATCTGATCGCCGAATTTCGCCAGCGCATCGCGCTCGGCTGTATGCCAGGCGCCCTTGATGAATTGCACCACACCGATGCGCTCGCCGCGCCCGAGCATGCGCAGCGCAAGGCCGAAGGCTGCCGTCGATTTCCCTTTGCCGGCGCCGGTGTGCACGATCAACAGGCCTTTCTCGATTGTCTTGCCGGCGACTTCGGCGTCCTGCACCGCCTTGCGCTTCGCCATCTTGGCGCGATGGCGCTCGGCTTCCGCCTGATCGACCGGTTCGCTCATGGAAGCTCGCTCATAACGTGCCTTTCAGCGCCAGTGGCAGGCCCGCAACCATCAAGATGACGCGCTCTGAGCGCGCCGCCATGCGCTGGTTGAGAATGCCCTGTGCGTCGCGAAACCGGCGGCCGAGCGGATAGCTTGGCACAATTCCGGATCCTACCTCGTTTGCGACCAGAACAAGCGGCCCGTTGGCCGCGGCGAGCGCCTGTTCCAGTCGCGCGGTCTCCTCTTCGATATTCGCCTCGGCGAGCATGAGATTCGACAGCCACAGCGTCAAGCAATCGACCAGAACCGGCCCGTCGCCGCAGGCCGAAAGCGTTTTGGCGAGTTCCCGCGGCGCCTCAATCGTGCGCCATCGCGCGCCGCGGCGCTCGCGATGGCTCTTGATGCGCGCCGCCATCTCTTCGTCGCCCACCTCGGCGGTGGCGACATAAGTCCAGGGCGGCGGCGAAGCGGTAATCAAGCCTTCCGCATGGCGGCTTTTGCCCGAACGGGCGCCGCCAAGAACCAGTGTGAGCTTCGGAACGCTGGACATGAGGAACAGGACGCACAACTCGCGGGCCAGATTGACAGGCCGGGGCGCTGAAATCTATCACTAGAGCACTGACGGTTCCTCGCAAGAGGGTGAAAAGGGAATGCGGTGCGGGCGATTGGTCCCAAATCCGCAGCTGTCCCCGCAACTGTGAGCGGGAAGTCTCGTCCATAGAAGCCACTGGAAGCCTGATTGCTTTCCGGGAAGGCGGGCGAGGCGACGATCCGCGAGCCAGGAGACCTGCCGTCGTCCGAGTCGACGCGACAAACATCGGTCGGGGTGTATCGATGGATGATCTGAAGGACGCCAAGTCTTTTGGCCGAGTGTTTTGGCCAAGTCTTTGGGTCAGGTCTTTTGGTCCTCGCTCGCGCCGGCAGAAGGCTATGCGAGGACTACCGTGTTTCATTTCCTGAAAAAGGCGGTCGACGACGCGTCGTCCGATCAGCGCGGAAAAATTTCCGCGATCTATCTCTTGCTCTTTGCCATCAACGGCGCGGCCTGGGCCTGGGCGGTGATCGCGCTCGCCGACCGGCCGACACTTCTGGGCACCGCCGTTCTCGCTTATGTGCTCGGGCTGCGGCACGCCGTGGACGCCGATCACATCGCCTCCATCGACAATGTCGTGCGCAAGCTGATGCAGGAAGGCAAGAAGCCGGTCGCGGTTGGGCTGTTCTTCTCGCTCGGGCATTCGCTGGCGATCGCGGCGGCCGTCGCCGGCATCGCCGCTGCGGCTTTTGCGCTCGAGGGGCGCTTTCAGAAGTTCAAATCCGTCGGCAGCATCATCGGCACCGGCGCGTCGGCGTTTTTTCTGCTGGCCATCGCCGCCATCAATCTCGTGATCCTGCGCGGCGTGTGGCGGAGCTTTCGGCGCGCGCGCCGCGGCGAACCGGTCGCCGAGCAGGAGCTTGATCTGCTCCTCTCCGGCCGCGGCCTCCTGTCCCGCTTGTTCCGGCCGCTGTTCCGCATGGTGACGCGGAGCTGGCAAATGTTGCCGGTCGGATTTTTGTTCGGGCTCGGCTTCGACACCGCGACCGAAATCTCACTCTTCACCGTCGCGGCAAGCCAGGCCTCCGGCGGCATGAGCTTCGGCACGGTAATGATCTTCCCGGCGCTGTTCATGGCCGGCATGACCTTGGTCGACACCACCGACAGCGTGCTGATGGTCGGCGCCTACGGCTGGGCCTTTCTCAATCCGATCCGCAAGATTTGGTACAACCTTACCATCACGGCCATTTCGGTGGTTGTTGCGCTGATGATCGGCGGCATCGAGGCGCTCGGCCTGATCGCCGGGAAACTCGAGCTCGAAGGCGCGTTCTGGGATGTGGTCGGCGACCTCAATCAAGGCCTCGCCAATTTCGGCTACCTGGTCGTCGGCATCTTCATCGCGAGCTGGCTGATCTCTTATTTGATCTATCGCTGGCAGAAGCTTGATCAGCCGCTGGTCACGCCGGTCTCGGAGGCGCCATGACCGTGGGCGACGTTCCGACTATCACCAGCGCTCCGACCATCTATGTGTGCACGACCTGCCGGCCGCGGGGCGAACCGGACAGCGCCGTCCGTCCCGGTGCGATCCTCGCCACCGCGACTGTGCAGGCAGCCGCCGGCACCGAAGTGGACGTGCGGCCGATGCGCTGCCTCGGCAATTGCAGCCGCGGCGCCAGCGCTGCGCTGCGCGCGAACGGCTCGTGGACCTATCTGTTCGGCGGCCTCGATGCGACTTGCGCCGAGGCATTGGTCGAAGGCGCGCGCCTCTTGGCCCGCGCCGCCGACGGCATTCTTCCCTGGCGCGGACGGCCGGAACGGCTCAAGCGCGGCATGATCGCGCGTATCCCGCCTCTCGGATTTCAGGAGATCGACGAATGAACGGCTCGCTCACGCGTGTTCCCTGCACCATCGTCACCGGCTTTCTCGGCGCCGGCAAAACCACGCTCATCCGCCACGTCATTGCCAATGCGCAAGGCCGGCGGTTGGCCGTGATCGTCAACGAGTTCGGCGATGTCGGCATCGATGGCGAAATTCTCAAAGGCTGCGGCAATGCCGCTTGCCCGGAGGAAAATATCGTCGAGCTTGCCAATGGCTGTCTGTGCTGCACCGTCGCCGACGAATTCGTGCCGGCGCTCGATGCCATCTTGGCGCGCGAGGGCGTCGAGCATATCGTCATCGAAACCTCCGGCCTCGCGCTGCCCAAGCCGCTGGTGCAGGCCTTCCATTGGCCGGCAATCAAAAACCGTGTCACGGTGGACGGCGTCGTGGTCGTCGTCGATGGCGCGGCGCTCGCCGACGGCCGCGTCGCGCACGATCTGAACGCGCTCGCCGAGCAGCGTGTAACCGACACCGCGCTGTCGCATGACGATCCGATCGAAGAAGTGTTCGAGGACCAGATCGCCTGCGCGGATCTCGTCGTGCTCAACAAGCGCGATCTCATCGACGAGACCGGTCTCGCCAAGGCGCAAGCCGCGATTGCCGACGCGCTGCCGCGTAGCGTCAAGGTGATCACCGCCGCCGACGGCAAGGTTGATCAGAAGCTCTTGCTCGGTCTCGGCATCGGCACCGAGGATGATATCGCCAACCGCCATACGCACCACGACGACGAGGAAGAGCACGACCACGAGGATTTCGATTCCTTCGTGGTGCCGCTGCGCGAAGTTCCTGATCCGGCCACGCTTGCCGCCCGCGTCACAGCGCTGGCGGAAGAATTCGACGTGCTGCGCGTCAAAGGCTTCGTTGCGGTGGCAAACAAGCCGCTGCGCTTGCTGGTTCAAGCCGTGGGGCCGCGGGTGACGCATCAATACGATCGACCCTGGGCCGCGGATGAAACGCGCGAAGGGCGGCTGGTGGTGATCGGGCTCAAAGGTCTCGATCGCGCCGCGGTCACTAACGCGCTTTTTGGTTAGCACGGTTTTCGACCATGCATCTCTTGGCCACGACCGCAACTTCTCTCGACGAGATCGTCGAGGCGGTCGATCTCGGCCAACCGCCCGGCGAGATCGCGATTCTGTCGTTCGCCGACAGCGACCTCACCGGGCTCGCGGCCGCATGGGATGCCGAACGCGCCGCGCTGCCGCGCGTGCGGCTCGCGCATTTGCGCGACCTGCGCCATCCCATGTCGGTCGATCTGTGGATCGAGCGCGTCGGCGCGCACGCGAAGGTTATCGTCGTGCGGCTGCTCGGCGGGCTCGACTGGTGGAAATACGGCATCGAACGGCTCTCGGCGCTGGCGCGCCAACGCGGCATCCCACTCGCCATCCTGCCGGGCGAGGATCGCGACGACGCGAGGCTTGTCGCTGCTTCGACCTTGCCCGCTGATGAGCTCGACACACTGCTGCAATATTTCCGCGAAGGCGGCCGCGAAAATCTGCGCGGCCTGTTGCGGCGGCTCGCCGGCCACGCCGGCGCTGAGCTGGAAAGCCCCGCGCCTCGAAGCGTACCGCGCCATACCGGCTATCTGCCCGGACAAGGCGCAGTCGATCTCGACCGCCTCGCCACCGCACTGCAGTCCGGCAAAGCGACCATCCCGATCGTCTTCTACCGCGCGCTGCTGCTTGCCTCCGACACCGCGCCGGTCGATGCGTTGTGCACGGCGCTTGCCGCACGCGGGCTTGCGCCCGCACCGCTGATTGTCACGAGCCTGAAAGATCGCGATGCAGCCGCCTTCTTGCGCGACGCCTTAGCGCGGCTGCGGCCATCCCTCATCGTCACCATGACGGCCTTCGCGGCAGGCGGCAGCGAGAGCGATGCGTCGCCGCTCGATGCCTGCGACGTTCCGGTGCTGCAAGTCGTCAGCGCTACGACCCGGCGCGCGGCGTGGCGCGAGAGCGCACGCGGGCTCGGCGCCGCCGATCTTGCGATGCATATCGTTCTGCCGGAACTCGACGGCCGCATTCTCGCGGGAGCGATTGCGTTCAAGGATGCGCTGCCGGCGCAGGAGCAGCTTGCCTTCACCGCGCTCGCGAGCCGTCCCGAGATTGATCGCGTCGAAATGATCGCCAACCGCATCGCGGCGTTGGTTCGTTTGCAGGCGCGCGCGCGCAGTGAGCGCACCATCGCGGTTTTGATGCCCGATTACCCTGGCGCGCCGGGGCGCAGCGGCTATGCGGTCGGCCTCGATGTACCGGCGAGCGTGCTCGCGCTACTCGACGATCTTGCCCGCGCCGGCTACGCCATCGCAAACGCGCCAACGGACGTGCCAGCGTTGCTCGCCGCGCTCGCGGCCAGCGCGGATGACTGTGCGCTCCCGCTTGCACAATACCAGACGTTCCTCTCTCGCCTGCCACCGGCAGCCGTCGCGCGACTGCAGGAGGCTTGGGGTACGCCGGAAGCCGATCCCGACGTACGCGACGGCGCCTTCCGCTTCCGTGCGCGAAGGTTCGGCAATGTCATCGTCGCCTTGCCGCCGGATCGCGGCCGCGCGGCAGAGCGGCGCGCCGACTATCATGATCCGTCGCTGCCGCCGCGCCATGCGCTGGTCGCGTTCGGGCTTTGGCTCCAGCATGTCGCGTGCGTGGACGCGCTTGTGCATATGGGAGCGCACGGCACGCTCGAATGGCTGCCGGGCAAGGCGGTCGCACTCACGGCCGAATGCTTTCCGGAAATCGTCACCGGAGCGCTGCCGGTCATTTACCCGTTCATCGTCAGCAATCCGGGCGAAGCCGCGCAAGCCAAACGCCGCATCGCCGGCGTGACCATCGGCCATCTGCCGCCGCCGCTCGTCGCCGGCGGCCTTTCCGGCGACGAGCGCGAGCTCGAACGCCTGATCGACGAATATGCGCAAGCCGAAGGGCTTGATCGCCGCCGCCGTGAGCGGCTGGCGAAGCTGATCGTCGAAACCGCGCGGCGCACCGGATTGGCGCGCAAAGCCGGCATCGGCGCCGCCGATGCGGCTGACGACGCGCTCCGCCGCATCGATGCCTGGCTGTGCGATCTGAAAGACCTCGCCATCAAAGACGGCCTGCACATTTACGGCCGCGCGCCCACAGGCTCGGACGATCCGCTCTGGCTGGCGAGCGCCGAAGCGGAATGCGCGGCGCTGCTCGCGGCCCTCGACGGCCGCCGCGTCGCGCCGGGTCCGGCCGGTGCGCCGTCGCGCGGGCGGCGTGACGTGCTGCCGACCGGCCGCAATCTTTTCACTGCCGATCCGCGCACCTTGCCGACGCCAACCGCCATGGATCTCGGCCGGCTCGCCGCCGACGAAATTGTGCGCGCGCATCTGCAAAGCCACGGCGAGTTGCCGCGCGCCGTCGTGATCGATCTTTGGGGCAGCGCCACTCTGCGCACGGGTGGCGAAGAGATCGCGCAGGGGCTCGCGCTGATGGGTTGCCGGCCGCTTTGGGATCATGCCAGCGGCCGCGTGACCGGTGTCGAGGTCTTGCCGACCGCCGCCATGGGCCGCGCGCGCGTCGATGTCACCTGGCGCATTTCCGGACTGTTCCGCGATCTCTTTCCGGCGCAGATCGCGCTTCTCGATGCCGCCGTGCAGGCGGTCGCCGCGCGCGACGAAACGGCCGACGAAAATCCGCTGGCCGAGGCGCGGCGCGCAAGCGGCGCCGGAAGACTAGATCGCATCTTCGGCACCGCGCCGGGCGCCTACGGCTCCGGCATCGAAAATCTGCTCGGCCGCGAAACCGATACCGCAACGCTCGGCACCGCCTATCTCGCGGCCACCTCGCACGCTTATGGCGGCGCCGCCGGCGACGGCAACGATGCATCGGGCGCTTTCGCGCAGCGCGTTGCATCGGCTGACCTTCTGGTCCATCCGAGCGACGATCCGGCGCACGATCTTCTGGAAGGTGCGGAAGACGCAGCGTTCGTCGGCGGCTTCGCGTCGGCGGCAAAAATGCTCGGCCGCCCCGTCGATCTCGTCATGCTCGACGTGACCGATCCGCAGCGTCCCCGCGCGCGAACCTTGTCGGCGGCGCTGGCGCGCATCGTGCGCGTGCGCGCGATCAATCCGCGCTTCATCGCCGGGCAAATGCGGCACGGCTATCGCGGCGCCGCCGAATTGGCCGAAACGGTCGACCGCCTGGTCGCTTTTGCCGAAACCACTGGCGCCGTGGCGAGCGAGTTGTTCGATCTCCTGCACGACGCTTATGTCGCGGACACCGCGGTGCGCGACTTTCTGATGCGCGAAAATCCGCCAGCCGCCGCCGCGATTGCGGACCGCCTCGAAGCCGCACGCCGGCGCGGACTCTGGCACCCACGCCGCAACGACATCGACGCCAACCTCGCGGCGTTGCGCCTCGATCCCTCCCCCCTTGCGGGTGAGGGTAGGGAGGGGGGTCGGGAGGCGACGCGATGATCTTGACCCTTGCACAGACCCTCTCCACCCCCTCACCACAAGGGGGAGGGGAATTCCGCCGCGGCGCCTGCCCCGGACTGTCGGCGCCGATGCCGACCGGCGATGGATTGCTGGCGCGGCTGTTGCCGACGGGGACCATTCCGCTGGATGCATTCCAGGCGTTGTGCGCGGCCGCGCGCGAGCACGGCAACGGCATCATCGAGATCACCGCGCGCGGCAGCATTCAGGTGCGGGGGCTGAGCGCGGCTTCGGCGGTTCGCTTCGCCGCGGCCATCGCCAAGCTCAACATCGCGGCCTCTGACACCATCCAGGTGCAGAGCAATCCGCTCGCCGGCCTCGATCCGGAAGAAATTTTGGATGCCAGCGAGATCGCGGCCGCGTTGCGCCGGGCGCTGGCCAAAACGCCGCTCCCCCGACACCTCGCGCCCAAAGTCTCGGTGATCGTCGACGGCGGCGGCGCGCCAAGCCTCGGCCACCTCGTCGCCGATGTGCGGCTCCGCGCCGGACGCAGCAACGACCAGGTCGTGTTCCACCTCAGTGTTGCGGGCGACCAAACAAACGCGATGGCGCTGGGCTCGGTCGTGCTTGATCACGCGATCGAAGTGCCCCTGCATTTATTGGATGTCATCGCCCGCAGCGGCCACGCCGCGCGGGCGCGCGACGTTGTGGCCGCAGACGCGGGTGACGCCTTCCGCGCTGCGATCGCCGATTTTTTGATGCCCAATGCGCCGCCGCCCAGCGTACAACAGCCGAGCGAGCCGATCGGCACCTATCCCTTGCGCGATGGAACAGTTGCTTGCGGGCTTGGCCTCGCCTTCGGCCATGCGACCGCAGCGTCGCTCGAAGAGCTGACACGCGCGGCGGCCGCGCAAGGTGCCGCCGGCCTGCGCACCGCGCCCGGACGCGCGCTTCTGATCCTCGGCCTCGCGCGCCAAGCAGCCGCTTCGATGGCCGCCGCTGCCGAGCGTCTGGGTTTTGTTGTTCACGCCGACGATGCCCGCCGCTCAGTGTTTGCATGCGCCGGCGCCCCGATCTGCTCGTCGGCGCATATCGCCGCCCGTGCGATGGCGCCGCGCGTCGCCGAAATCGCGGCGTCGCGACTCGGCACGGACTTCGATATCCACGTTTCAGGCTGCGCCAAAGGCTGCGCGCATTCCAAACAAGCGGCACTCACCATCGTCGGCACGGCCAACGGTTGCGCGATGATCGCCGGCGGCCGGCCGGGCGGCGTTCCTTTCGCGACTGTCCCAACGGACGAACTGCCCGAAGCCATCGCGCGATTTGCGGATGCGTCACGGCGCGAGGGCAGCGAAGCGGACGGCCACGAGAGCTGCAAAGAGAGCAGCCGAGAGAGCAGCCAAGAAACCGATCATGTCTGAGCAAGCCGCCTATCCGCGCGACGGCACGGCGATC
>Ga0210401_10006022_pt1 | contig 12392 bp, 9 predicted proteins | sample IncBWH32MmetaG_FD_150866 | JGI IMG/M metagenome (GOLD analysis project Ga0210401, IMG submission 150866) | Forest soil microbial communities from Barre Woods Harvard Forest LTER site, Petersham, Massachusetts, United States - Inc-BW-H-32-M | ecosystem: Environmental > Terrestrial > Soil >... | reverse complement strand
AAGATCAAGGGTATCTTCGTATTGCCGAAATGGTTCTTGATTTCCTTGAAGAGTGGCTCCCCTCGCACTACGCCGCCAGCTCGGCCACTCATGCTTAGTCACTAAAGAACACGCGCAGGAGTAGTCCTAGAAAATCTTCGTTTCGCCCGGACTCAGCTCACCGTGGATCATTGTTCCAAGTCTAAACATAGACAGCTGTTCACTTGGGCAAACCAATCAGCTGAAGCTTCCCTCTGTTTCCTCAGCCTTGAGATACCCGGAAGTAAGGCGTCGTGGATAGGTAGGTCATCGCTTCTTACATTGTTTCCTCATATCGTTACTAGAGCTCTGGCAAAATCACCTGTCCTGGAGGCACTAGGAATGACGCGCAGCATGTCCCCTTTCATCAGCTCAGCTCCATCCAAAATGATTCTGTTTAGTCGGCGAACGCAATTCCGCGTTGACGCTTCGCCCGTTTGCCCGACTCCCCGCTTTGCTGCAACAACTTGGCAACCAGTCCCGTCCAGCCGGTCTGATGGCTTGCGCCGATCCCTTTACCGGAGTCACCGTGGAAATACTCATGGAAGAGGATCAGATTGTTCCAATTAGGATCACCCTGAAATTTAGAGATGCCGTGGTACACAGGGCGCTCCCCTTTCTCATCGCGTAAGAAGATTTGTGCGAGTCGCCGGGAAAGTTCGGCGGCCACTTGCCACAGCGTGAGCATCTGCCCGGAGTGCGCGGGAAACTCGACCGTGAAGTCGTCGCCCAGATAGTGGTGGAATTTCTGGAGCGACTCGATCAGCAGGTAATTAACGGGAAACCAGATCGGACCACGCCAGTTGGAATTTCCGCCAAACAGTCCCGTCCTCGACTCACCGGGTTCGTATTGAACACGGTACTCAGTTCCATTCACTGCGAGTGTGTATGGATTGTCGTTATGGTGGCGTGAGAGTGCACGGATGCCATAGGGAGACAGGAACTCACTCTCGTCCAGCATGACCTGCAGTACTCGACGAAGTTGATCACTCCCAACAATCGATAACAGCCGGCGCTGCCCCGTGCCGCGAGTACGCATGCAGGCGACGTTGCCCACCAGATCGGGACGGTTATCGACAAACCACTCCAGGCGGCGCTTAAATCCCGGGAGGCGCTCCAACAATTCTGGTTCGAGTGTCTCGACAGCAAACAGAGGTATAAGACCTACCATGGAGCGAATGCGTATGGGATGCTTGCGGCCACCTGGTAAGCGAAGGACGTCATAAAAGAAACCGTCCATCTCATCCCAGAGCCCGACGCCGTCGTTGCCGCGATGATTCATTGCGTGCGCGATGTACATGAAGTGCTCCCAGAACTTGCTGGCCACGTCTTCATAGGCAGGATCGTCGCTGGCCAGTTCCAGTGCGATCGCGAGTAGATTGAGCGTGTACATCGCCATCCAACTGGTGCCATCCGATTGTTCGATGTAGCCGCCGGTAGGCAGAGCAGCACTGCGATCGAAGACCCCGATATTGTCGAGACCCAGGAAGCCGCCTTGGAAGATATTCATGCCATCGGCGTCCTTGCGGTTTACCCACCAGGTGAAGTTCAGAAGGAGCTTATGAAAGACGCGCTCGAGGTAAGCGCGATCACCTTTGCCATTGCGCTTCTTATCAATTTTGTACACCCGCCACGCAGCCCACGCGTGGACAGGCGGGTTCACGTCTCCGAAAGCCCATTCGTAAGCTGGCAGTTGTCCGTTGGGGTGCATGTACCACTCGCGCAGCAGCAGCACCAGTTGCTCCTTGGCGAAGTCGCAATCGACCAGGGCGAGAGGAACACAGTGAAATGCCAGGTCCCACGCGGCATACCATGGATACTCCCATTTGTCTGGCATGGAAATGACATCGGCGTTATAGAGGTGCGGCCATTCCTTGTTGCGTCCGACTCGACGCTCGGCCGGGGGCGGCGGATTTCTCGGATCGCCCTCCAGCCAGCGCTTCAGTTCATAGTGATAGTACTGCTTCGACCAGAGCATTCCTGCGAAGCTCTGCCGCATAACGTTCTCCGAGTCGGGTGAGAGACCTTGGGGAATTACCTCACGGTAAAACTCATCGGCCTCGTTCTTGCGGGCGACAAACAATCCGTCGAATCCGTCGAAAGCGGCTTCGGAAACGTCCGAAAAATCAATATCCGTGAGCCGCAGGCGAACCGTCACGGACGCACCACCGGGAATCTGCAGCCGGTAGTGTGCGGCAGCCTTGGTCCCCATGGGTTCGTGGACGACCGCATCCTTCTTGCCATTCACAACGTAATCGTTGATTCCATCCTTCACGCAGCGACATCTGTTCTCAACCCCGAAAAGGCGCTCGAGGTTCGTTTCGTTCTCTGTAAACAGCAGTTCGGGTTCGTCCTCACAATAGAGCCAGCGCTTTCCTAAGGAGGGATGGTCGAGTTCGATGCCACGGCGCACCCGGCGCATGTCTGGACGAGAGACATCGTCGCCCCAGGACCACGTATTGCGGAACCAGATCGTCGGGAGCAAGCGCAGGGGCGCGGTGTCAGGCCCGCGATTGGTAGCCGTGATCTTGATCAGAATGTCTTCTACATCGCCTTTTGCGTATTCCACGAATACGTCAAAGTAGCGATCGTCCTGAAACACGCCGGTATCGAGGAGTTCAAATTCGGCTTGCTCTTTGCCGCGACGCCGATTCTCCTCAACTAACTGTGCGTAAGGAAATTCCGCTTGCGGATACTTGTACAGGTATTTCATGTACGAATGCGTCGGAGTGTTATCCAGGTAGAAGTAGTATTCCTTTACGTCCTCGCCGTGATTGCCTTCGTTGCCCGTGAGTCCGAATAACCGTTCCTTGAGAATGGGGTCGCGCTCATTCCAGAGTCCCAAAGCGAAGCAAATCAGCTGATGACGGTCCGATATGCCGGCTAATCCATCTTCGTTCCAGCGGTAAACGCGAGAGCGGGCATGTTCGTGCGGGAAGTATTCCCATGCATTTCCGTGCGAGCTGTAGTCTTCGCGGACTGTGCCCCAGGCACGCTCACTCAAATAGGGACCCCAGCGCTTCCAATGCTTTCGGCGCTCCTGGGATTCTCGTAGACGAATTTCCTCTGCAGTCATATCAATTCTCCGCGTGTCCCCAACTCGAGATGCCAGTGCAGGAAGTCATGGCTAGTCACAGCGTCACCCTCAGAAGCCTCCATGCGCTCTTCTAGTTCCCCCAGATTGGGTTTCAACTCAATGCGATTTCTAGAATGCCTTTTGCGCATCTTTATTTCTCTTTCACCAGGATTGCGTCACCATCGGGATCAGGAATCAGAAATGTTCTTCCCAATCCCACCATGCCATCCGATTCGGCAACTCCTCTGGAAGATACAAACTTCGTATGCAGGGAGTTAATTTTTTTGCATAGTTGCCTGCGCATCCGTTGTCACCATTTCGGTTTGACGGTGCACAAGGTCATTTGCATTCTCATCTGGCGGGATTGGACGCCCATCCCCGGGAGCAACGTACTTCAATAGCTCAACGCCAGGGCCACACCGAGTGAAGCGAATAATATGCGAGTGCACCCCGAAGATGTTATTCAAATGCCCGGTTCTATAATTTTCACGCTCCCTGCTGTCCGCATGCCGAGCCATGCTGGACGACCAGATCTGGATGATCGGCAAGGCCAACCGTTCCATCTGCACTCTAGTGTGGCCGGTAGTCGCTCAAAGTGAACGCGGTTCGGGGAGTGAAGTTGTCTCTTGCATTGAATGGTTCGATGCCAGGCAGCCGTATTTTCATAGGCTGGGCGATCTTGTGTTCTAGAAAAAAGCGTCTAGACCTTGTCGAACGCGATGGCGCTCGTTCGACGTGATAGTAGAGAGAGAGTTTGCACGAGGTCATTTCGGTGCAAGGAGAAAGAACCCATGCAAGCTGACAGCCAAACTGCCCCCGTTTCGCAGAAGGTGCTCTGGACGGGACGGATTCTGAGCGCACTCGCTGTGTTGATGCTGTTGTTCAGCGGAACGATGAAGTTGATCAAGCCAGCTCCCGTCATCGAGGGATTCGCGCGGTATGGGTACCCCGAGCGGCTTATCCTGCTCGTCGGCTTCCTCGAAATCGCGTGCACGATCGTTTATGCGATTCCGCGAACCACCGTTCTCGGTGCAATTTTGATGACCGGCTACCTGGGTGGTGCAACCGCGAGCAACGTGCGCATCGGCGATCCATCCCATGTTGTTACGGTAGTTCTTGGGGTCGTGGTTTGGTTAGGCCTGTACTTACGGGATCAGAGGCTGCGCGCACTCATTCCTTTGAAAAGTGAGGAGAGAAAACCGTAGAACCCGCGTAGCGGTCAGGCGAAGGGCGGACAGGAAAAAATTAAACAATTTTCGATTTTCGTGTCGAATCGGCAATTCCTGGTTCGACGTACTAATGGAGCGCGGAGATCACGGGCCAAGACCGGCGAGCGCCGGGCTCCCAACCTGAATCTACAAATAGGAGATGACGATGAAATTCCTAAGCATCTACAAGACAGTTGAACGAAACACTCCACCTTCACAAGAAGAAATGGCAAGCATGGGCAAGTTGATTCAGGAGGGAATGAAGAAAGGCTGGCTGCTGGCTACGGAAGGGTGCCTGCCTTCGGCACTGGGCGCTCGAGTTCGGCGGTCCGATGGCAAAATCAGCGTCACCGACGGCCCTTTCTCCGAAGCCAAAGAGGTAGTGGGCGGATTCGCACTGCTGAAAGCGGATTCGAAGGAAGAGGCCATCGAGTTGGCCCGCCAATTCCTGAAGATAGCCGAAGACGGCGAGTGCGAACTGCGTCAGCTCTATGAGCCGAACTCCGCGGATCCAAATCAGCCCGCTTGCCACGAGGCGGAGATGGTCGCGTTGAAAAGGTAAAGGGGGTGTGGTCCGTAATTGCGGAGACTACTGACGCTCATCGCGCGATTGAGGCGGTTTGGCGAATTGAGTCAGCTCGGCTCATTGCAGGGGCTGACGCGGGTCGTGCGCAACGTGGGCCGGGCCGAGAACCTTCGGCCCGGAGGGCCTTGTAGCCGCCTGGAGCAGTGCCGAAATCAGTAATCCGGGAATCTCGAGGCCTGAGCGAGCGTCCAAACTGGTGTCAGGCGCATGCCTTCTGTGCCGGAACGTCGAAGTGTCCTCAGAAGCTGAATCGAGTCGAGAACTGAAAACTCCTGGAACCGAACCTTGGGACCACGGCCAGGGGCGCGCCGAAGTCGGTGTTTGGAGCCGCTGTCCAGATCCCTTCTGTTCCGTTGGCACCCGTCTGGGTGGCAGTGTACTGGACATTATCGACACTGTTCTGTTGGAAGTTGGGGTGATTGAACAGGTTAAATGCCTCGGCGGTTATTCCAAGGGAGTAGCGTTCTGCAAATCGGAATACGCGCGAGATGCTCACGTCAACATCTTGCACAGTCGGGCCACGGAACGAATTGAACTTTTCTCCGGGCACAATCGAGAAGTTTACTTCCGGATTATCGAAGACCGCGGTGTACGGACGCCCACTGGCGAAGTTCAGAACTCCGCTGAATTCGAAGTTTTTCAGCGCGTGAAATTGTGGAGTCCAGACCCCTGTCGCTACGAAGCGCTGGGTCTGATCGAGTTGTGAGGGTCCACGTTGGGACGCCTGATCGAACTGGTTAAAGTAACCGGTTCCCTGATCGATGGTGCGCGAAACTGTATATGAAACGGAGGAAACGAACTGCCGCGAATGGTGACGTAACGATACCAGCAGACCGTGGTAGATCGACAATCCCGAGTTATCGATGGCATTGATCGGTCCAAAGTTCGGATCCAGAATGCCGTCGATGGCTTCGTAGTCAGGTAGATTTTGATAGGTTTTTCCGTTCGGCAACGTGATTGTCGCCGTATTGAACGAGCCCCCAAAGGCAACCTGCTGGTCAGGCGGCACCAGATTCAGATCGAAGCCGAAATTGCCGTTCGCCTGTCGGGTCACACCATTGGAATTGCCCAAGAGGCGCAATCCGTGGCTGTACACATAACCGGCACTCAGCGCGGTGCGCGCTCCAAACTGGTGCTCGACGGCCACGTTGGCCTGCTCCACGTAAGGACTCTTGAAATCGGGTGAGAACACCACAATCGACTGGCTTCCTCCTGCGCCGGCTGGAAACGACGTCAGACTATTGGGGTAAGTCACCAGTGGACTCGAGTTTCCGAAAGCCGGGCCAACGACCACCAGGAAGGGCCGCGTCACCCCGTTGGAGGCGAAGGCCTGCGACACGTCCAGCAGGTCTTCCTGAATGTAGAACAGCCCGAAGGATCCGCGCACGACCGTCGTGCCCTTGGCGTCGAGCCCGTACGCAAACCCCACGCGCGGCGCGAGGTTGTTCTTGCTGTATGGGATATGGCAGGTCAGGACAAACGCCGGGTTGCACTGCGACGGTTGTGGCAGAACCTGCAGGTCGTAGCGCAGTCCATAGTTCAAGGTCAGGCGTGGCGTGGCGCGGAATTGGTCCTGCGCAAAGAATGAATAGGTCGGCGACGTCTGTGGAATCGTCGACTGCCCGAACGACTGCAGGTACAGCTCAAAGTTTCCGCTGGGCACGTCGGCCAGACTTCCAAACCGGTACTCCCCCTTGGGACCGTAGGTGAACGAATCCAGATTGTGGCTGATGTTAATGTCCACCCCGGCTTTCACGGTATGGTTACCGATAACTCGCGTGAAGTTATCCGTGAATTCGTACCGCCGGTCGGTGTTGGCAAGCTGAAAGCGATTTCCCCCGAAAACAAACCCGGTGTCCGGATTCTGAATCGTGACCGCCGGCGAAGTAGGTGGAGATGCGGGCAGATCAAAATGATAGTCACTGCCAAAATGGAAGCGCACTTCGTTGATGGTCTTCGCGCTGAAGGCGGTCTGCAACGAGACCTGGAAGAACTGGCTGGTCGCGCCGTCGGTCAATGACAAGCCGTCGCCCGTGGAGGTCGGGGTGTTGAAATATCCGTGGGGACTGCGAAAACGCTGATAATTGTACGTGACGCTGAAGGTGTTCTTGTCGTTCAGCACTCCGTTGACCTTGCCAAAGGCCGTGTTCTGATTGAAGCTTCGCGGAAACGACCCAGCCGCCGCCTGGACTTGTGCGGCCAGCGCGGGATTGTTCGCGAAGAAATTCGGTGGCAGTCCCACTAGAGCCGGTGCGTCATTCACAGTCAACGGCGAGTTGTGTATCTGCCCTTCGTAGTTGCCCAGAAAGAAAAGCCGATCGTGGACGATGGGTCCGCCCAATGTTCCACCAAACTGCTGTCGCCGATCGGGAGGTTTGCTAAGCCCCAATTGTTCGTTGATCCGGTTATTGGCATTGAGCGCCGAGTCTTGGATGTAGTAGTACCCGTCTCCATGGATTGCATTCGTGCCACTCTTGGTCACCGTATTGACCAGTCCTCCGCCGGCCTGGCCGAACTCGGCTTCAAAGCCCGTGCTGGTCACTTGGAACTCGCGAATCACATCTTCGCTGAACTGGTATGGGATGCTGGTGCGTCCGATCTGCTGCGAGAAAAATGCGTTATTGTTGTTGCCCCCGTCCACCGTGTAGTTGTTGAAGTTACCGGACACTCCGTTGAAGCTCACCATGCCGAAGTCGCCATCGGTGGTGGCGCCCGCCGTCAGTAGGGCGAAGTCCGTGAAGTTGCGCCCGTTGAGGGGGAGAGCCTCGATGCTTCGCTGATCTACAACCGTCCCCAGCGAGGAAGCCGCGGTATCGACTAATGGAGTTTCGGCGTTCACCGTAACCACCGCGTCGATCTTTCCGACCTTGAGTTGCGGATGGATCACCGCTCGCGTACCCACCGTGATCGTGATTTCGCGCAATACGAGTTTTCCGAAGCCCGTCTTTTCCATGGAAACCTCGTAAAGGCCAGGATCGAGGTAGAGCACCGTGAACTCTCCGTCTGCGGACGATTGCACCGTCGTCGCAATCCCGGTGTTTTGGTTCCTCACGGTAATGTCGGCTCCCGGCACTGCAGCTCCGGTCGGATCCGTCACCGTCCCTTCCAGACGACCCGTGGCCGACGCCGATTGCGCATAACTGTTGGCGGACAACGCAAAAAGAACTGCAAAAAAGAGGAGAGACCAACGGACAGTCGACATTTTCGGCGAGTATTGCTGCGCCCCGGGTAGGTGCATTATGGCCTCCGTGGTGGATGGGATTGAAATGCCCCCTTCTTACGGTGCCGCTATCAAACCCGGTTACTCTGAATTTAGTCTGAAAGCCGTGTCACTGGATCCAACCCGGTCATCGCCTCCCTCAAACAGGGGATCGCCGATGGGGAAATGTCTCTGATCCGAGTCAGTGGTGTGCAGGGAAAATAAAGGGAATGGCGTCTCTCCCATGCCTGTCGTGGATTTCAGGCGTGCACGTATCTGCTCCCCGATTCAGCAACGAACATTTCGTTGTTTCGGCCCTGGCGGGAGATGAGAGATTTGACTAAGCGGTTGCGGATTTCGCCTTCTGAAGCTGAACAGAAGGCTCGACGGCGCTGGTATTCATGAGCCCGAAGTACACACGGTAGGAGCGATACACCACGAACATCGTGCAGAACATCCCAACCAGAAGCGGCCACGGTGTATTCACGCCCACGGAGGCCGCGATCGAAGCCAGCCCCGTACTTCCGACGTAATAAGGGAAAGACAAATGCGCAATCTCGGACCAGGTGCGCAGCGCGTTCTTCTTTTCGGTTAGCGCGATAATTCCGGCCACTGGGATTGTGCTCGCGAAAAAGTACATCGCGCAGCTGAATACCAGGCAAATCGCCGGTGTGCTAAAAGCCTCCGGCAAGTGGTGGAATGTTTCCCAGCCCATCGCAGCTGCCAGGATCGCAGTAGAAACGTTGAATAACGCATGCGCCGGATTGAACTTACTCGGACCCTTGGGAATACTCTGGGTCAAAACCGAAACCGCCGCCGTGAACAGGGCCTCAGGCATGCTCAAATGCGTCATGGCAATGAGCAAGAACGGCAGACTCACAGACATGTTGCCGGTAACGCCTGGCAATTTAAGCTTGAGCCGCGCGGTAAGAGCGCCGACCAGGAGCAGAGCCACGAATTGCCATACGTGCCACGATGTCATTCTCAGAAGGCTTTCGACGAGCACAGCCGAGGCGCTGACGGCGATCGCACCGATGAAGAGCGAAGCCGATCCCGATCTTTTTGTTCCTGTTTCCGCCGCCGTGCTCATGATTGATCCAATGCTCCGAAATCGATTGCTGATGCTTTAGTCGCCCCAGATCACCGAGTTGCCCCAGATCACTGAATTTCCCCAAATCACGGAATTGCCCCAGATCACTGAGTTGCCCCAGATGACGCTATTCCCGGACACCGTGCTGTTGCCCCAGATGACGGAGTTCCCCCAGATGACCGAGTTGCCAGAGAGAACACTACCGCCCCACACTGCCGAGTCCGTCCAGGCAGCAGAGGTACTCCACACCACCGCGCTGCCGCTGGGGAGTGAACTCCCGAACACCGTGCTGAGATCACTCTGAACCGTTACCGATCCATCGGAGTTCACAACGGCCACCGGCGAAAGCGCGGCACCCGCAACGGGGTCGCTATTCGCCAGGGCTGCTCCGATATTCAGGTAACCCGCGCCAACGGCAAAAATGTCGTAGTTTTCGGTGAACGACTGGCCACTGGCCGGATCCGTAATGACGGATTGCGTCGGGAAAGTTTTCGCCGCCGTCTTCATCAAGCGAGCCTTCACCGCGTCCGGTGTTAAGGTCGGATCCTGCTGGAGTAGCAGCGCCGCGGCGCCGGCCACAACCGGGGTCGCCATGCTTGTGCCGCTCAAAGACATGTACTGCACATTCCCGCTGGTGTCCCCGTACTCAAGCGGGTTCACCAAATTCTGCGGCATCTCCGAGGCCAGCGTGTTTCCTGGCGCCATCAGAGACTCGATCTTGTTTCCCGGCGCAACCAGATCGGGCTTCACGATGTGGTCGATCATCGAAGGTCCCTTCGATGAGTAAGTCGCCAGCACATCATCCGACGGGTCGGCGGTCCCCATCGTGTTCATCGCGCCCACGGTAATGATGTACGGGTCAACTCCGGGAACACCAATCAGTCCGTACCCGTTCGTTCCAAACTCATTGTCGCGACCCATATTTCCGGCGGCCGCCAACACGACGATCCCGGACTGCCAGGCTGCTTCCACCGCCTGGCACAGGGGATCTTGCATGAAAGTCTCAGAGACCGGGCGTCCCAACGACAGATTGATGACCCGGATGTTGTAAGTATCTTTCAGCGCGATGGCTCGTTCGATAGCCGCGATCACGGATGAGTCTGACCCGGATCCTGCACTGTCCAACACTCGCAGGTTGATCAGATTTACGTGAGGCGCGACGCCGCTGATGTAACCACCGGATGCTGTACCGTTGCCCCCGATGATTCCGGCCACGTGCGTGCCATGGCCATAGCCGTCACTCGCGTCCAGTCCCGGAACAAAACTCTCGCTGTACACCACGCGGGAAACACCGGTGGCCGGGTCGTGCAAGTCAGGATGATCACTGATGCCGCTATCAATCACTGCAACGCCTACGCCGGTTCCATCCCAGCCGTAGCTATGCGCGACATCGGCCCCGACGGTTTGCTCGAAGGCATCTGCGCTCGTCATGTGTACCGGGTGATCGACCACGACGTGCACTACATCGGGATCATTGGCCAACGTCGCCAGGGCACTCACGGGAATCGTGAAAACTCGCCCCTTTACGAGGCCCAGCTTTCGGAACGACCTGCCGCCCAGTCTTGCCATTTTCTGGTTGTGATATTCGGTCGGTTGCTTCGTAAACTGCACGATTACCTGGATGGTCTGGTTTGCAGCAGAGCCGTTCTGAAAGGATTTCAAACGCTTCGTCAACTCTGACGAGATCCGTTCCGTGTGTGCCGCATGGGCGGGCCCGCGTTGAGCAAAGCTGAAACTGGATGCTAGTAAAACCGTCGCTATCGTGAGCCAACGTATCTCGCGAGCCGTACGCCCGATCTCGCTCTTTTCTTTCTTTTGGCCCATATTGTTGCCTTCGTGTTTCCCGACAACATCGACGATTCGTACTGCTACGTTGCAGCAGAGATGCCACACCGCATTTCCGGTAAAACTCGCTCGTCTTTATGGACTTAGCTGGAAACGGGAAAAGGGGCAACACGGACAATCTGTCTTCGGTCGCGTCCACAACATAGCCGTTACCGCTTGCGATTGTTGGGTTTGTAGCGACCCTCGAAACAGGACAGGTTGTCCTCTTTTGGAATAAAGGGGGCCGGCTACGACCACCGCCGACGCTGGGAATAGTCCGATCTAGGGGCTACGACACCTCGTCCGGCGGCCCCGCGGCTCCCGCGAGGTCCTGAGGCTTGATCTTCTCGACGTTAAATTTTATCGCGCGCTCGCGCATCGTCTTTAAAACCTCGTCGAGCGGAGGAGCGTCGCCCTTAATCCACCGCAACGGATTGACGCGCGCCACTACAAACGACCGCAGATAAGGACTGACCAGCCCCCGCTCCTTCAATTTCTTTACAGCCGCCGCAACCTTCTCTTCAAGATCGAGCACCATCTCTGCATGCTTTTCGTGCTCCTTGACGGTGGCGCGCAAGGGTTCATCGCTGAAAGTCTCCAGCCGCCGGAGGATCGGGTGATACACACCGCCTCCAAATCGCGGCGCGCGTTCGTAGCAGACGCCCAGAGTAACCAAAGCGGCTTCTTCCAGATAAAACGTGAACTGCGATTCGGGACGCTTCGCATCCTCGTCGACCAAGCCTCTGTAGATGCGAATCACCTCCAGGGAACGCTCTTTGAGGTTATGGGCTTTTTCGGTGTTCAACGCCAGAATCTGCCACGCAACCTCGCGATCCGCAACCACCAGCGCGGTGATCGATTTCGCTCCAAGCCGGCGCATTGCCTCCAGGCGATGTCGTCCATTCGGCGTCCAGAAACCGCCTGCAGGTGCAACTACGGCGATAATTGGATCTAGAAATCGGCCGGTCTTGTTGATGACATCCGCCAGTCGCTTGTGATGCGTGTCCGACAGATCGCGCTGAAACGGCGTGGGCTCGACAGCATCGATCGGCAGTACGGCCAGCAGGGTTGGGTGTCCGCCCAACGGTTCTTTGTAGGAACCAACCAGGCAGCCGCCACTTTTCTGAATGGCTTCCGCTGTTTCTGCAGCCACCGCCAAAGGTTCATCGAGCTGACATTCCGCGGGCTGCAGACCCTTCGTGCCCGGCTTGGCTTTGCGAGGTCGCCGACGAACTGGTGCTCGTTTCACCATGCGAAGACTTTATCCTAGTTCGGCTGGCTTTGTCGTAGGCTGCCGGTCTGGGTCGCGGATCGGTCAAGCCCTTCCCGTTCTCGCACTTCGATGGAGCGGGGAAGCACGGATGACGATCAGCGGCCGCCGGTGGAGGCGC
>Ga0210401_10006021_pt1 | contig 12392 bp, 9 predicted proteins | sample IncBWH32MmetaG_FD_150866 | JGI IMG/M metagenome (GOLD analysis project Ga0210401, IMG submission 150866) | Forest soil microbial communities from Barre Woods Harvard Forest LTER site, Petersham, Massachusetts, United States - Inc-BW-H-32-M | ecosystem: Environmental > Terrestrial > Soil >... | reverse complement strand
GCCGGCATTAGCCGGGAGGACGCCTACCGCGCCGTGCAGCGCAACGCGATGGCTGCGTGGGACGCCAAGGGCCGCTTCTCCGATCTCCTGAAAGCGGACCCGGAGATCACCCGCTTTCTCGACGCGCAAGCCATCGATCGCCTATTCGATCCCGCCTACCACCTCAAGCACGTCGATACGATCTTTACCCGCGTCTTCGGTCAGCAGGCGTAATAACGCCCATAATACGGGTCCCAACAGCTCCGCGGCGGATAATACGGTGTCGCCGGATAGTAGGCAGGGGCAGACGGGTAATAATACCCGTACGGATTATAGTAGTACGGGTTGTAGTACGGGTTTGCCGCCGCGCCGAGCGCGGTCCCTGCCGCGAAAGGCGCCGAGCCCGATCCCTACCCCGGCACCGGGGCTGAGGGCATGCGCTGGCCGCGGCACGGTGGTCAACCCGACCGCAGCAAGAACCGCTGCCCCAATCGCTAAGCCCCGACCCATCCGCGAAAGTGTTTACCAAGAGTCATTTGCCACTCCTGCAGTTGACCTCGGGCACTGGCAAAGTCACGGCCAAGAAGCCCGCTGCTCTATCCGAGGTAAACAGTCACCGTCGCGGCGAATTCCAATCCCGATTGTTCAGGGATGCGTTGGGCACCAACGCCGGCTGCTTGCTTCTCATGACAGCGCATCGATCAGCCCAGCCAGGGTGCGGTCCGGCAGCGCAATGTGGCTGAGCGGCGGCCCTTCGCGCTCGTCGAACAGGCCGCCGTTATAATATTAAGGCGGCAATCCCATGTCCGAATCGCCATTAGCGATCGCACCAAAGAGGTTCGTGAGACGCGGCCGCCAGGTTGTGCGCTGGTCAGATACGGTTCGAAATCAGGAAAAGAAACCGGAATGGCAGGCGGAGGCGGCTCCTCGCACTTCCGTCCGCCAGGCTTGGTCGACGCGAAATCGCGGTTGATCTCCTCCAATTCAAAGACCTCGTCATAGCTGGCATTCTTCATGATGAAGGCGGCGTCCTCGGCGCTGCCCGATCTGACCAGGCGGTCGCCGGCCCCGGCCCCCGCGGCAACCGTGCCGCCTTCGGTGCCGAACCCGCCCAAGACCACATTGAAGATCGAGCGGTTCATGCCCTTGCACTTGATGTAGCTGAGGATCGCGCCGGATGAGCCGACGAGCGCCCGGTGCGCTAATGCTAATCGAACAGATCGCTATGCGGACCCAGCCCGACGAGCTGCAGCACGTCGGGTGAGGGTTTGGCATAGATCAGCAGGTGGTCGGGCCAGAGACGGCGATCCCGATAGCCCGCCCAATTTCCGAACAAAGCATGGTCGCGGTTCCGGGTCGGCAGCGGGCGGTTGTTGACCAAAAGCTTCAGCAGGGCGACCAGCCGCTCGTCCAGGTCACGGTAGCGTGATATCGCCTTAGCCCTGCGGTAGTGGCGTTTGAATGCCGTGGCGCGTTCAATCCTCCTCATTCAGATCAGCCACCAGATCGGCACGCTGTCGAACGACGCATCTGCCCCGTGCTCGAGATCAGCCATCGCTGCGCGCGTCTCCGCGTTCGGCACCTTGATCTCGAACGGCAGCGCCTCCTCGGCAGCGATGCGGACAAGCAGCAGCCGAATCGCATCGGAAACCGACAGGCCCATCTCGGCGAGAACCTTGGTAGCCTTTGCCTCGACCTGCCTGTCGATGCGGGCGCGCACAACACTATCCGAGGCCATCAAACCCCTCCTCGAAGTCGAGAACTACAATGGGGCTACGCGCTCCGGCCGTGCCCACAAGCTCGCGGCTTGCGGTTAACAATTGAGAAAGTCCAGAGCACGTAAATAAGCCTTCTCTCGGTTCGATGCCGTTAAGAGTTAGAACAGCTCGTTGTTGGTCCCGGATTAACCAATTGCCTGACGAAGAGCACGATCTTGGCGGGCTCGATTTTGAGGACCGGCGCCGCAGCCCACATTCTAACCCGAGCAAAACCAAGTCGGTAATCGGGGAATAACGAGGAAGCAACACATGCGTAGCTTGGCGATGCCGGTGCCCGGGTCTGTGCTATGGCGGCGCCTAACCATGAACGATTTCAATGCAATGAACGGAACGGCGTCGCCACGTGGTCGGCGGGGGAGCGCTAGGCATGTCGCTTTGGGCGTATCCACAGAGACTTTTCCCATAGAGGAGTTTCTGCAGGCGAGTGGTCGGCAGAATGTGACCGTCCACACAGCAGCTCAGCCGGGCGAATACCCGCGAGCTTCTTTGAGCTTCGCGGGCAACCGCAATCGACGGGGAGGTGAGTGGCTGATCCGCGATCAGTTCAGCAACCGACATCCTGCATGGTCGCAGGCTGCTGGTTTCCCAGAAAGCTACGATCTAGCCGACCCGCCGTATCTGCTGATCTTCCGCGTTGGAAGGAACTTCCACGCGAGATCCATTATGGAAAGTCAGCTCGCGCGCCTGAGTCCTAGGATTATTCCACGCGCGATCCTTACGGAGGCAAAAGGAATTGAGCCCGCGTCCGCTCAATTGCTTTCCTCATTAAATATCCCTTCCCAAACTTTGCTGGAGGCTTTTGAGGAGGAAGCCGGGCGGCCAAATCCAGAGGTATTTGATCCCGCAAACATATCTGACGGTCGCCAGCGCGTGCTCGCTGCCGTCCTCCAGCGTCTCGGCCAACAGTCTTTTCGTAAGAAGTTACTCGTGGCTTATCGCCAACGGTGTGCGATGACCCGTTGCCAAACACTCTGGGTCCTGGAGGCGGCTCATATAACCCCTTATCGCGGAATCAAGACCAATGCGGTCACGAACGGATTATTGCTTCGGGCGGATATTCACACCCTGTTCGACCTCGGCCTCATCTCCATTGAACCATCGGAGGGAAAAATACACGTCTCGAGCCGGCTTAAAGGATCACAATATTCGGGGCTCCATGGCAGAGTGCCGATGTTGCCGCTTCATCCAGCGGCCCGGCCGAGTCTCGCGGCCTTGCGGGCGCACTACAGCCAATTTCAAACGTAGGGGTTTTCGCCTGCGCTTCTGCTGCTGCTCACTTCTGTTAAGAGAGGTTTGGCCATCGGATAAAATTGCGGTCAGCCAGCCACCTCGGCATCGGGGGCGCCAGCGGCGAGTGCCGCCATATAGCCGAGGGTCAGGTCGCGCGAGCGGAAGCGGCCCCACCGCTCCTCTTCCTCGCGCTTGACGATCGGGAAGGTGCCGAGCACAAAATCGGCAGCGGCGAGGTCAAGGCCGTAGAGATGAAAGAACAGTGCGTCGAGCCGGGCACGCCGCCGCAGCCGATCCTCCTCGTCCCAGCGAAACGGCGGCCCATCGTAACCCTGGCCGCGTGCGAACGCGGCCATATCATACGCGGTGTATGTCAAGCGGAGTACGTCCTCCTGGATGATCTGCGCGGCGGTGTGTACACCGAAGCGGGCTGTGTAATGATCAGCGGGGATGACCGGTAGTTGTTCGATGATAAAGAGGTTGAGAGTTGTGCCGTGCACCTTCTGCCTTGCTACGAAGTCCAGCGCGAATGAATTCAAGTTTGCCAATAATAATGGTGCGTATCGCTCATAGCTGAGCTCTGCGCAGCCATCACGGCCGTCACCCAGCAAAAGCGGCAACTTATTACTGCAGCCGGCTCTAGGGATCAGGGTGGCGATTATTGTCCGTGCATTAGTTGGCGAAGTAATGTCCTTGAAGCCGATAAACGAGTTTGCGTCAACCTGCGCGGGGAGCACGTCCTCGCTGACCCAGAATTGGGGCGTTGGCGACCAGGAGGGATCGGTGTGTTGTGCTTGATTCGCCGGCTCAGGCTGAGCTGGGCGATTAAGATTTTTAGCATGGACCACCACCGATGCTGCACGATGGTCATAGGCTTGCACCATCTTCCCTTCATAAAGCGCGAGCCAGCGTTGGTCACCCTTCTCCCAGCGCTGGCCGGCGACACGGTAGGCGCCGAGCCTTTCCAACTCCTCGCCTGTGCAGAATTTATCTGAGTCGTTGGTCATGTCGAACATTCTTAAATAGCGCACGGGCCACACCGAAGCCGGCTGCTCGCCGCGCCGATCGACGAATATCGGCAGCCGCCGGTAAATAGCGAGTGTGATTTCGGCATCGCGATAGCTGCGGAAGACCGGCGCCGTGCCGGTGTTAGGATTGACAGCGGCGAAATCATCTGGGGCGAGCGGGAAAGCCTCCGCCTCAGCCACCACGGCATCCTGTTTGAAAAAGGCGGAATCCGCATGGTCAAACGTCCGCTCCGGCCCGCCGGCGACAAAGGCGCAAAATTTGAAGCGGCTGTCGACGTCGGGAAAAAAAGGATCGAGGCCGCGGGTAGGGCGGCGGTTTTCAAAATCGAATAGGGCTGCGAGCCGACCGGTCGTGCTGATGCTGCGAAAAAACTCGGCAGCGCCCTTGTCGGCGGCAATGCCGGAAGGCACCAGCAGCCCGACGATGCCGTCGCGTCGGACGAGTCGCAAGGCCCGTTCGACAAAAAGCGAGTACACATTTACGTCGCCGCTTGACAACAAGGGATAGGCGCCGCCGGTTCGCGCCACCCTCGCCGCGGCCTCTGCCGTTCGCGCAGCGCTGTCGTAATCGGCCGCAATCGGATCGCCACGGCGACGCAGCTGAGTGACCATTCGCTTGCGGTCGGCCGCACGCTGCGCATGCGCGATCGACGGGACGCGCGCGGCAAACCATTCAACCTCCTGCAGCTTCATCCGATCCCAGGGCGGATTGCCGATCACGGCGTCAAACCCACCGCGCGGGGTGGCACTCTCCCACTCGGTCCAGACACCAGGAAACGCCGGCTCCCAGTGAAAAAAGCGGCGTTCGGCGGCGAGGGCACGGGAGGCAGCGACAAACGCGGTAGCGGAGGCCTGGACTTCGGCCGGGTCTAGGCGCCTGCCGCGGCGTCGTAGCGCTCTCGCTTCTTCCCGCGGTCGCGCTAGCGGTTCGCCAGCCGCGATTCCGACCGGATTTCCATAATTTCCGCCGAACAGCAACTCGCGCGCGAGTTCGCCTACATCATCAGCCGGGATCAGCCAACGCGCCGTGTGAGTCAGATCGAGAAAGGCGCGCAACGCCGCCGTCGTCTCTTCGACGCCGGCAAAGGCCTCTCGGCTGCTGCGCACCTCGCCGATGTCCGCGTCGGCGAGTCCTTCAACTCGCGCCATTCCCGCCGCGGCCTGGCGAGCCTGGACCACGTCTTGGCTGAACACCAGCCCATAGCGTTCGTGCAACTCGCGCTCGACCGGGCCGACGAATTCGCCGAACAGCGAGTCGCCGCAGCGCAAATGATGGTCGAGAAACGACAACGGAGCGCCGACAGTGAATGAATGCAGCCACAAAGACAGCTTCGCCAGCTCGACCGCCATCGGGTTCAGGTCGACGCCATAGATCACCCGTTTAAGAATGATCCGGCGGACCAAGTGCCTGTCATCAAGCTGTTCGTCCGGCACCGGCCAGTTGTTTTCGTCAGCCGACCGGCGAATTTCGGCACGCAGACGCCCGATGCGCGCGGCAACGGGAGAGCGATAAGGGTGCTCCGCATTTGCCCAGGCGACGAGGGCCGGCGCCTCGGTCATCGCAGTCAGAACTTCGTCCGCCAAGTAATCGACCAGCGAGACAAGGAAATGACCCGACCCCATCGCCGGGTCGCAGACGCGCAGTCTGATAAAGGCTTCAGCCGGATCGTATGCAGAGAGTAGGCGAAGGCGTTCGGCTTTTGGCCGACGGTCCCTCGCGAGCGCATCGGCGCGATCAGCAAATACCTGCCTTCGCTCGGCGAGGAGCGTTTCGATGGCACGGCGCAGAATGAGCCGCACCAATTCCTCGGGTGTGTAATAGGAGCCGGTCGTCTTGCGCGCGAAAATGCTCGGCCGCAGCGTTAGATGCCCATTTTCGTCCGCAGCAACCTCCCGCTCCAGCAGCCGCTCATAAATGCTGCCGAGATGCTGAACCGAGAGGTCGCGATAGTTGATCCAACGCCGGCTTTCCGTTTCCCGTGATAACTCGTCGATCACCCCGGCCAAAGTTCGGTCCGGCAGCACGATCCGCCTAAGCAGCGGGGCTTCCCGATCGTCGAAGAGGCCGCCGTTGTACGGCGGCAATCCCATATCCTTGTCGCCATTGGCAATCGCGCCGAAAAGGTTGGTGAGGCGCGGCCACCAGGTCGTTCGCTGCTGCGAAACGGTTCCGGTGCCATCGACTATCGCTGCCGCCTCGTCACGCATTGGTTGCAGCCCATATTGTCGATAGCCGTCGTGGCGGATCGGGAGAAGGTCGCGATCTTCGGCGTAAAGTAGGAAAAGAAATCGGAAGAGCAGGCGCAGGCTGGCGTCTCGCACTTCCGTCCGCCAAGCCTGGTTGTTCGGTTGCGGGTCAGGGGCGGCATGGCCAATCGCTGACACGAGCTCGGGATAGACGCGGCGGAAGACGACCCGCGACAATGCCTCGGTGACTTGCTGCTCGTAGCGCCGGCCTTCAGCGAGCGCGAGATCAAGAAAGGTCTCACCGCGGGCTCCTTCTTCGACGAGCGCGTTGCGTCCGAAGAGCAGCATGAACACCCGCAGCCAATGCTGCGGGTCGGCCCCCGGCGGTGCCGGCGGCGGCAAATCACCGACGATCGCCGGCAGGTCGATCTCGACAAAGCCCTCGGCCCTTGCCCTGGCCTGCGCCCAATAAATCCGCCACAAACGCCCATTGGTGAGCAGACCCCAACGCAGCGCACCCCCCGTCTGCGCCTCCGCGCGGCCGAGGTAGCGGAGGATCTGCGATGACGGCGCTTCGTGGCTGCCGCCGCCGCGATCCAAGCGCGTATCACGCGCTTCGTTTTCGACGACGACAGCACCCAGCCGAAATCGGTCGACTGCTGCCCTCGGCCGGGCGCGCGCCTTTGTCCCTGCATCAACAAACAAAAGGGCATCGGCTATGTCGCGGCGGCCTCTTCCGGGCTCCTGCTGTGGCAGGTGTTCCCAGCCGAGAAGGCCGAGGATCGGAAAGATGAATTCGTTTTCTGTCTCCGGCTCGGAGGGGTGGGGCATCTGTTCGAGATGCGCCCAATGCTCGCGTATCGCTTCGGCGAAGGCTGCTACTTCGGCGGCGGCGAGGTGACGGTATTGGTCCATCTCGCGGATGCCGTCGTCGAGGAAATACCGGGTAAAAAGTTCGCCGCGGATCATAACGTTCCTGCCCGACTTTCGGTTGAGTACCGAATGCGCCTCGTTGATGACTGAGGCAAGACGGTTCTTCTAAAACTGTAGAGGATGACTTTCAGTCTGGATGCGTCGGGCACCAGTGCGGCAGTGTCTTGACCTGAATGCCTATTCGAGCGATTTCTTCGCACATTTTCTTGGCGTCGCCGAACAGCAGCGTCGAGTTGTCGCGATAGAACAGCTCGTTCTCGATGCCGGCGCAGCCCCGACGCGATCGAATGCCCGCCGCGCCACTAAGTTTCGTTCACCTCGAAATCCGTCTCGATCTTGCCGGGTAGCTGGCGGAAGCTGCTTACCACGTTCCCTGGAATCACCGGCGGCGGGGTGCCTGGTCCGCCACGCCAAAAGCAAGAAATGTCCGCTTTGACTCCATAGCGGGACATCAACTCGCGTAATTGCTCGAGGCGCTCTTCTCGACCCGGCGCCCCAAAGACCAGCTCGACAAGATGTCCGAGGTGCCGGTCGAGCTCGGCGCTGTCGATTACGCTATCGGTCGCTAAAACCCAGACACCGGTGCGTCCGGTGACGTAGCCGGCGCGGGGTCCCGCGAGATAACGTTTCCCCTTCCGATACGCTTTTGTTGGCTCAACCCCAAGGATGGCAGTAATTCGGTCGGGGTCGAGGCGATCGCCGGAGAAGCGAAGCGTCGCAAATGCCGTGGTGTGCGGAATTGTCTCAGTCGATCTCGTCATAGATGTTACCGATTAGAGAGCCGAACTTGTCGGTTACCGAGCCGTCATCCCATATGGTAACGCGATCCCTGCCGCCCAGCCCGGCCCATCGCTTTATGCGATGCAGGGCTCTGCCCAATTGCGGTCGTGTGATGCCAAGGACTCGATTAACTTCGTTTGGCGGATTTTCCGGGCGTCCCCAAATTATGCGCGCCATCTGAGCGCCGGGATCCCGTCTCCGCCCTTACTCCAACGCTTTGACGATTTCCTCGCACATTTTCTTGGCGTCGCCGAACAGCATCATCGTGTTGTTGCGGTAGAAGAGCTCGTTCTCGACGCCGGCGTAGCCGGAGGCCATCGAGCGCTTGACGAAAAGGACGGTCTTGGCGCGCTCGACGTCGAGGATCGGCATGCCGTAGATTGGCGAAGAGGGATCGGTCTTCGCCGCCGGGTTGGTCACGTCGTTGGCGCCGATGACAAAGGCGACATCGGTCGAGGCGAAATCGCGGTTGATCTCCTCCAATTCGAAGACCTCGTCATAGGAGACGTTGGCTTCGGCGAGCAGCACGTTCATGTGGCCCGGCATGCGCCCGGCGACCGGATGGATCGCGTAGCGCACATTGACCCCTTCCTTCTTCAGGATATCGGCCATCTCCCGCAAGGCGTGCTGGGCCTGCGCGACTGCCATGCCGTAGCCCGGCACGACAATGACCGAGCTGGCGTTCTTCATGATGAAGGCGGCGTCTTCGGCGCTGCCCGATCTGACCAGGCGGTCGCCGACGCCGGCCCCCGCGGCAACCGTGCCGCCTTCGGTGCCGAACCCGCCCAGGACCACATTGAAGATCGAGCGGTTCATGCCCTTGCACATGATGTAGCTGAGGATCGCGCCGGAGGAGCCGACGAGCGCGCCGGTCACGATTAGGAGGCTGTTCGACAGAGTAAAGCCGATGCCGGCAGCGGCCCATCCCGAGTACGAGTTCAGCATCGAGATCACGACCGGCATGTCGGCTCCGCCGATCGGCACGATCAGCAGAAAGCCGAGCGCCAATGACACCAAGAGGAGCAGCCAGAAGGCGGGCGCCGCCTCCGTCGACACGAATAGTGCGATCAGCAAAATCAGCAGCGCGCCGAGCGCAGCGTTGACCAGATGCTGCCCAGGGAAGACCAATGGCCGGCCGGTGACGAGGCCCTGCAATTTGGCGAAGGCGACGACCGAGCCGGTGAAGGTGATGGCGCCGATCGCCATGCCGAGTGACATCTCGACGAGGCTGCTGCCGTGGATCGAGCCGCGCACCCCGATGCCGTACAATTCGGGGTAGGTGAAGGCGGCGGCGGCGACGCACACGGCGGCAAGGCCGACCAAGCTGTGAAACGCCGCGACCAGTTGCGGCAGCGCCGTCATCTGGATGCGCAGCGCAATGAAGGTGCCGATCGTCCCGCCGATCAGGATGCCGAGGATAATCAGCCAGAAGCTGACGACATGCGGCGTCAGCAAGGTGGTGACCACCGCGATGAGCATGCCGGCGATGCCGTAGATGTTGCCGACCCGCGCCGTTACCGGCGAGGACAGGCCACGCAACGCCAGGATGAAACAGACCGAGGCGATCAGGTAGAAGAAGGCAGACAGGTTCTCGCTCATCGCGGACCCCGCTATCGCTTTTTCTGGAACATCTGCAGCATGCGCTGGGTGACGATAAAGCCGCCGAAGATGTTCACGGCGGCCAATGTCACGGCCACGAAGCCCATGATCTTGGCAAAGCTGACGCCGAGCGGGCCCGCCGCGATCAAGGCGCCGACGATGATGACGCTCGATATCGCATTGGTCACGCTCATCAGTGGCGAATGCAATGCCGGGGTTACCCGCCACACGACGTAGTAGCCGACAAAGACCGCGAGGACGAAGACGGTCAATTCAAAGACAAAGGACGGGCCGCCGACGACAGCCGGTGTGGTCTGAACCGTCGTCAGCTGATGCGTCAACAGATCGAGATTGCGCGCGAGCGCGCTGGCCTGGTCGGCGAGCTCGCTGGCGCGGTCGGCCAGGGAGGCAGGGTCTGCCATCCATCGTCTCCGTCAGTTCAAGGCTGCCGCTTCCGCGGCGGCCGGCGGCCCGAGCAACGGGTTGACGACTGCGCCGTTCTCGGTCAGCAAGGTCGCCTTGATGATCTCGTCGGCGGTGTCGATCTTCAGCCCCTTGTCCTTATCGACCAAGAGAGCGAGGAAGGACAGCAGGTTGCGGGCGTAGAGCTGGCTCGCGTCGGCGGCGATGCGGGAGGGCATGTTGGCGGGCCCGATGATCTTTACCCCGTTCGGGGTCAGGACGGTCTCCTCCGGGCGGCTGCCCTCGACATTGCCGCCCGCCTCGACGGCCAAATCGACGATGACCGACCCGGCGGCCAGCTCGGCGACCATCTCGCTGGTCAGCAGGACCGGCGCCTTGCGGCCGGGGATCAGCGCGGTGCAGATGACGATGTCGGTGCGCTTCAGCGCCGCGGTGATCCTCTCACGCTGCCGTTGCTGGTAGTCTTCTCCCATCTCGCGGGCGTAGCCTCCGGCGGTCTCGGCCGTGCGGGCCGCCGCCTCGTCGACGGTGATGAACGTCGCACCGAGGCTCTCGACCTGCTCCTTCGCCGCGGCGCGCACATCTGTCGCAGAAACGATGCCGCCAAGGCGCCGCCCGGTGGCTATCGCCTGCAACCCGGCGACCCCCGCGCCCATGACCAGAATGCGCGCCGCCTTGATGGTTCCGGCCGCGGTCATCATCATCGGGAAGGCGCGGCCGAACTCGGCCGCGGCGTCGACGACAGCCTTGTAGCCCGCGAGATTGGCCTGCGAGGACAGCACATCCATGGCCTGCGCGCGGGTGATCCGCGGCACGAGTTCCATCGCAAAGGCGGCAATCCCGGCGCCGGCATAGGCCTCCGCCTCGGCGGGGTTCCGGGCCGGCTGCAACAAGCCGATCAGCACTGCCCCGCGTTTGAACAAGGTCAGCTCGTCGATGCCGCCCTCGCCGCCGATCAGCGGACGCTGGACCTTGAGGACGATATCCGCATCGCTCAACGCCATTGCCTCATCGGCCGCAATCGAGGCCCCGGCCTCGGCAAACGCGGCGTCGCTGAACCAGGCGCCTTCGCCGGCGCCGCTTTCCACAACAACTTCGAGGCCCATCCCGACCATGCGCTTGACGGTGTCGGGCGACGCCGCAACCCGGTGTTCAAAGGCGCGCCTTTCCTTGACGACGGCGACTTTCATGGACCGGATGTTCCCCCAATGGCAGGGCTGAGTGGCAGGGCCGAAAGAACCGCTGCACAATGCCGTGCGGTGTCCAATTTGTGAAGAGTGAACCCGGGCCCGCGCCTGCGCTTCCGCCCCCGTCTGCTTTGGTGATAGGCTGCAGCTGTCGCCAGCCGCGTACGCGACGGGTGCGGCCCGAGCATTGCCGCCCGCGCGGGGACACCTGCAAATTCAGACGCGTATCAAACGGAGGGCGAGCATGGCGGGAATAAGTCGTCGGGAGGTCCGTTGTCACTCAGTCAAAGATTGGGCAGTCAAAATTTGGCGGAAGCGCCGGTACACCTGATTGCAGGCAGAGACCCGGTGAGCATCCGTTTCGGCGATCAGCTGATCGCCGTCCTGCCAAGGCTGCGGCGGTTCGCTCGCGGGCTCTCGGGCTCGGCCGTCGAGGCCGACGATCTGGTTCAGGCGGCATGCGAGCGCGCCCTCGCACGCCAGCATCAGTTTCAGGAGGGTACCCGGTTCGACAGCTGGATGTTTCGCATCGTGCAGACGATCTGGATCGATCAGGTCCGCTCGCGGGATGTCCGCAAGGAAGGTGGCGAGGTTGCCGAAGATCGGATGGGCTCAGACGAGGCGGTGCGCCGGGTCGAAGCTCGGCTCGCTCTCGGTGAGGTTAGGCGGGCGGTCGACCGCTTGCCGCCCGATCAGCGCACGGCCCTGCTGCTCGTGACGGTTGATGGACTCAGCTACAAGGAGACTGCCGAAATCGTAGGTGTGCCGGTGGGAACCATCATGAGCCGCCTCGCGCGCGCCCGCATCGCATTGCAGCAGCAACTCGAATCGGGTGGCGGGATGCGCAGGAGTACCGACAATGCAAATGCGCAGTGACGACCGTCTCATCGCCTATCTCGACGGCGAGGTCGATGTGTCGGAGAGGCGCGAGATCGAGGCTTGGCTCGACAGCGATCCGGCAGCTCGCGACAAGCTCGCCGCGCTCGCCCAGTCGGCTGCTCTGGTGCGTTCGGCTTTCGACGAGGTCATGCACGAGCCGCTGCCTGACCGGCTGATCGCGGCTGCCCGAGGCGAAAGGGTTTCGGCGGAACCGAGCGCGAAAATCGTACCCTTCAAGCGTGGGCAGGGGACCGGGAGCGCCCCTGCCGCGCGCAGTTGGTGGCTCGGGTTGCCGCTGGCCGCCTCGCTGTTCGGCTTGCTGCTGGGCGGCTCCGTTGCTTATCTGAGCGTCGCCAAGCTGCTGCCCGGGGGCATCGGAGGCAAGCAGC
>Ga0210401_10006020_pt1 | contig 12395 bp, 7 predicted proteins | sample IncBWH32MmetaG_FD_150866 | JGI IMG/M metagenome (GOLD analysis project Ga0210401, IMG submission 150866) | Forest soil microbial communities from Barre Woods Harvard Forest LTER site, Petersham, Massachusetts, United States - Inc-BW-H-32-M | ecosystem: Environmental > Terrestrial > Soil >... | reverse complement strand
CACGGGGTTTACAAATCGGATCAGAGATTTGTTTCAAGTGGATCGTTCTTGGCTTATGCCGCGAGAGGTCGGCATTCCGACTATTTTTCAAGAGGGTTTTTCACAGGTTCAAACCGAAGACTGGGGCATCCGACAAATCAAAATCGTTCAAGGCCCGGACCACCAGCCAGCCCACGCGACCCACCAGTGCTGGCGATAATGTTTGGCAACAACAGCAGAGATCAGGAAAATACCCGCTGAGTGGCTGGACAAGAAACTGCTTCCTTTGCTAAAAAATCCAGCCCCTTTAAATCTGAAAGGGCCTGGCATCCGGAAATGCAAAACAAGTGCTTTGGCGGATGCTTACCGAAATAGTTAAATCAAATCGAGATCGTTCGGTAAAAGAAGGAAAATGAAAAAGAATGCGCCAACCACGGCTGCATTTGTCGTCGGAATTGAAAAAAACTTCGGCTGCTTCAATTAGTTGCCCATACGGATTCTTCGCTGAAAATGATATTATTCCGCGTATATTCAATCCGTATTAAGTCGGTTTGACAGGGTATCTCTAATCGTATGTAATCACGTACTCATGAATGAAGACCGTCAATTCCTGCCCAGCGAATTGAAGAAGGCCCGCGCTCGTCTTGGACTGACACAAGAGCAGCTCGCTTTCGAGTTGAGAGTCTCCCGCCTGTCCGTGGTCCGCTGGGAAGCCGGCCTGCACAGAATACCTTTCACAGTTACCCTCGCAGTGAAGTACTTGGAAAAAAAGTTAATCGGCAATTGAGACTAATCAAGGGCGGGTGGCCTGGTTTTTGAATTAGAACTTGGGGTGCCCTTTCCTTGCACCTATTCTTGCGAATTCCTATGCAATTGCTCTATGCTTTGGGCGTGCAAAGGATTTTGCCACTCTTTGTAATGTCACTTTTCGCCAGTTTTTACGCACATGCCGCGCAGCAGCGTCCTGGTGCCGAGCAGGTGCTCGCTTCGGCGGAGTCCGCGGCGGTTGCGCAGCACAAGCCAATCTTTCTCGTCTTCGGCGCCTCGTGGTGTCCTCCCTGCCGGCAAATGGAAGTTTTTATGGAAGATCCGAAGATTCATCCAATTCTGGAAAAATATTTTGTCCTCGCTCATCTGAATGTTTTGGAACAGCGCGGCAAGCATCCGGAATTGAATAGTCCTGGCTCCGAGAAACTTTTGGCGGATTATGGTGGCGAATCCATGGGTGTACCTTTCATCGTCTTTCTAGATGCGCAAGGCCAGCCGCTTATCAATTCCAGCCGACCCGTTAACCGCAAATCAAAAGGTGATAATATCGGTTATCCCGCACTGCCAGTCGAAATTGACTGGTTCATGGCGATGCTCAGGAAAACCATCCCGTCTCTTGCGAAATCAGATGCAGACGTGATCGAAATGTGGCTTCGAAGAGCGTCTTCACACTGAACAAAAGCTCGCAGCCTGCAGCGACTTGCTTTCTTCAGATGTCGTCGCGCCTCCTGCGCCAGATGACTCACTATGACCTACATGATTTAACGGATACCCGAGTTTAGGCAGGTCCCTAGAATGGAATGCGGAGGACTTTAATCTGAGAATCGCACACGCCCCAGGAATAAGCAAAAAAGATTGGAAGTATGCGGGAGCGCTCGCGTAATGCACGGCGAAATTCGCCTTATCTTATTTGCTCAAATTGCAGATCGAAACAAATGGAAGTGCTGGGTTGCGTGCTTATTCTTAATTTTCTTCTGCGGGCTTCGTGTAATGGCTCAGGATGCCCAGCCCGATTCCTATGCGGGGTTGGAAGGACAAAACGTCTCCACAGTGGACATCTCCGCCAAGCCGACGATGGACGTGGCAGCCTTTCGGTCCGCGATTCAGCAGAAGGCCGGCCAGCCATTTTCCATTAAGGCCATTCGCGACAGCGTATCAGCGCTGCAGAATACGCAGCTATTTTCAAAAGTTCAGGTCAGTATCGAGCCTGAGCAGGCTGGATTGAAAATTCTTTTTCTGCTGCAACCCGCTTCTTATGTCGGAATTCTAAAATTTCCCGGAGCAACAAAATCATTTAGCTATACCCAGTTGTTGCAGGCTGCAAATATTCCCGAACAGGCGGCGTTTGTCGACGAAATGCCCACGCAAGGTGCGGGCGCGCTCCTTAAATTTTTTCATGCCAACGGATATTTTGAGGCTCAGGTAACGCCCGATGTTCAACGGGACGATGCGCATCGCATCGTCAATATAAGCTTCGATTGCCGCCTGAATCGTCTCGCCAGATTTGGTGAACTCAATATTCAGGGCCTCAGCGATGATGAAACCACGCATATGCGGAATGCGCTCAAATCCATTTGGGCCAGGGTCAGAGGTGCTTCCCTCAAGCCAGGGAAAAAATACTCGCCGCAGGAGATCGCAAAATCGGTCGACTATATGAGGTCGCAGCTGCGGAAGCAGGGAAGGCTTGCGCCAAAAGTAGATTTTATTTCCCCCTCATACCGGGTCGAAACCGGACGCGCCGATTTGAATTTCCAGATCGACGAAGGCCCGCATTTGTCTGTGCGCGTTGTGGGCGCTCGCATGTTTAAACGCACGATTCAGCGGCTCGTCCCCATTTACGAAGAGAATTCTGTGGATCAGGACCTGGTGGATGAAGGGCGGCGCAATCTGCTTTCCTATTTTCAAGCGAAAGGCTATTTCGACGCGATGGTAGATGCTCACTTGGATAAACGGGAAGATTCAGTAAGCGTCGTCTATGAAGTCAAGAAAGAGGAAAAGCACCGGGTTGAACAAGTGAATTTCGAAGGCAATCAGAATTTTGAAGATAAGCAGTTGCAGGCGTTCATCCCCGTCAAAAAAGGATTGACCATATTCGGCCACACTTTTTCGCACGGTAAATTCAGTGAAGACTTGATGGGAAAAAGTGTGAATGCGATCCTTGTCGCATACAAGGACGCAGGCTTCGCGGATGCTACGGTTTCACCGAAGGTCACGGATTACGAACCTCAAGTCGACATTAATTTCCAGATTTCGGAAGGCGAACAATATAAAGTCGCCGATCTAAAAATTGAAGATCACGGCCAGAGAACGACCGCAGCGATTGGAGATCGCCACGCCTTAAACCTTTTTCCCGGCAAGGCCTATTCCCCGTCTCTGCTCCAACGGGACAGAAACACGATTCTTGCAGGCTACCTCGATCGCGGCTATGAAAATGCCCAGTTTCGCTCCACCGTAAGCAACGATTCCGCAAATCACCATCTGATGGATGTGGTGTACACCATTGATCCCGGGCCGCAGGCCCATATCAGCAACGCGATTAACCTGGGAGCTGAAGTTACTCATGAAAATTTCCTCCGTGAAATATCGGGGCCGCAAATCACTGCTGGGAAACCGATCAGCGTGGGAAATTTTCTAACCTCGGAAAGCGATTTATACAGTCTGGGTATTTTCGACTGGGCTAGTATCAAGCCTCTCGCCCCCGTAAGCGACCAGCAGCAGGAAGAGGTCTTAATTAAAGTTCACGAATCTCCGCGAAATTCAGTCGACTTTGGCATCGGCTTCGAAGTCCTACCTCGAAGCGGAAATATTCCCGTTGGGACCATTGCGCTGCCGGGAATTCCTCCTATCGGCGTGGGCAGCACATTTACGGCCAGCCAGCAAAGTTTTTGGGGGCCTCGAGGGTCCATTCAACTGGCGCGCCACAATTTGTTTGGCCGCGCCGAGACCGCTTCGATCGGTCTTGTTTATTCAAGGCTGGATCAGCGCGGCACTCTGGCGTACACCGAGCCGCGCATATTCGGTTCTTCCTGGAATTCTCTCATCAGTTTATCCGCGGAGCGGACCACGCAAAGCTCAATCTACACGGCCGAAACAGAGCAGGGATCCTGGCAGGTTGAAAAGTTTTTCGACAAAAAACACACCCGAAATTTAATCCTGAAGTACACCTATCAGCGCATCCTGCTGACAAATATTACGATCCCCGATCTGGTGTTGCCCGAAGATCAACACGTCCGCCTTTCCACCCTGTCCGCCCAATTCGTGCATGACACTCGCGACAAGCCGCTTGATGCCCATCGCGGAGTTTATCAAACCGCGACCTTCGAAGTTTCTCCGACCAAGCTGGGGTCCAGCGTAAATTACGCGCGTTTTTTCGGCCAGGCCTCCTTCTATAAGCCGCTGACGCCGTGGCTGACGTGGGCGAATAATTTTCGGCTGGGATTGGCGAAACCTTTTGCGGGCGGCGTAATTCCGTTAAGCGAAAGATTTTTTTCCGGCGGTCCGGATTCCATTCGCGGATTTCCAATCTACGGGGCGGGCCCGCAACGGCCCGTGTCGGTCTGCAGCAACCCGAGCGTTCCTTCCACCTGCACATTAATCAGCGTTCCCGTGGGCGGCGACATGCTTGCCGTGGTGAACTCCGAGGCGCGCTTTCCGATTCCACTCAAGAGCGGCTTGGGCGGAGTGATTTTCTACGATGGAGGAAATGTCTACTCCAGAATTAATTTGCGTGAGTTTGGCGACAATTACACGCACACGGTTGGATTCGGCCTTCGATATGAAACTCCTGTTGGCCCGATTCGATTCGATATCGGGCGCAGGTTGACGTACGTTCCGGGAGTGACCGCGACTCAATATTTCGTGACGTTGGGGCAATCATTTTGAAAGTCAGTTTTTTTGGCAGGATGTGAAATGACGGGTGAAATATGAGTGGGAAACGAATTGTTCAATGGACAGCAGTTTTGATTGGCTCATTATTCATTCTGCTCGTGACTGCAGCTCTCGTGGTGGTCCACACAACAGCCTTTCAACGATTTGTGTTAACACAATTGGAATTAGAAGTTCAAGCGAACACCGGCGCTCATTTGGACATTAAAGAATTGGCCATTAACTGGCGGTTGTTGACTCTGGATCTGTACGGAGTTGTTTTGCATGGAAACGAGAGCGAACCACAGGCGCCACTTTTTGCGGCAGATCATTTGCGAATTGGATTGAAAATTATTTCTCTCCTGGAACGAAAAGTGGACTTGAACGAAGTCGTCCTTGACCAGCCGGTTGTCCATTTCACAGTCGACCGAAATGGTAATTCCAACTTGCCCGCATCCAAATCCTCTACGAACACAAGTTCAACCATGGAAAATCTTCTTGAGCTGGCAATTCGCCATGTCCAATTGAACGCAGGAGCCCTCTATTACAATGATGCGCAAATCCCGCTAAACGCCGATCTCCGCGATTTGCACGCGGATATTCATTTCAATTTCATTTCAAGCACTTATCGCGGCACGATCGGATACAGCGATGGGCGAGTTTCGTCCCAGGCACTGAAACCAGTTCCGCATCGTCTTCAATTGGCCTTCACTCTCGACCGTTCCGGCTTGGCCGCGGATCCGCTAACGGTTGCCACCGAACAATCGACTCTCAATCTTCGTGCGAAACTCACAAATTACGATCACCCAAAAATTGATGGCACATATGACGGTGTCCTTTCCACGATTGAGCTTGCGAGATTTGCGGACATCAAATCGATCCCAACAGGAAAGGTCACCGCAACTGGAAACCTGCACTATGAAAGCGTCCCAAACAAATCTGTGGTGGACACCGCGTATGTCGACGGGCGTGTGCAGAGCCAGGAACTTCTGGTGGAGATTGGACAGATGCGCGCCATCCCAAAATCCATCCGCGCCGAATTCAAATTGCAGGACGGAAATTTAGACGTGAAAAATGCTGAGTCTGACTTGCTCGGCGGACACGTAAGCGCGGATTACGAATTGTCGCACATCAGCGGAAATTCCGGTTCGCATCTCCACACCATTGTCCGTGATCTGTCGCTGCAGGCGGTGGACCAGACCGCGGGAATGAAAAATAGGGAAGCGAGTCGGCTCAGCGGTTTCGTCAGCGGGACCGCGGAAGCAACGTGGACTTCCAACATTCAAAACGCGATGGCGCGAGCGCGTTTCGATATTCGCAATCCACGCACGCCCGTTGTGGGAGATCGAACCATTCCATTGAGCGGCCTGATCGATGTCGCTTATGACGGCGCGCGAAATACCGCCTCATTCGGGCAATCCTATCTTCAAACAGGAAACACGAAGATTTCGATTTCAGGTGTTTTAAGCAATCGGTCGCAGCTGAATGTTCAGGCAAGCACATCCGACCTTCACGAAGTGGCTACGCTCGTATCCGCACTTGAAAGCGGAAGTTCTACGAAGGCAAATGCCCCACAAGGTTCCTTGCCCTATCTCGGCGGGGCCGCGCATTTTACTGGCAAGATTTCGGGGGCCGTAAAGCAGCCGCGAATCCAAGGCGATCTATCCGCAAGCGATCTGCAAGTGCGGAATGCGCGCTGGCGGACTTTCCATGCAACAGTTGATGCTGCTGCTTCCGGCATCACTCTGCAAAATGGAGCGCTGGTTGATGCTCAAAATGGACAGATTAATTTCAGCGGACATACGGATTTGTCGGCGTGGTCATTCACGCCTTCAAGCCCGCTCACTTTGCAGTTAAATGCCCGCCAAATTTCCGTTTCAGAACTACAACAATTCCTGCAGTCGCAGTATCCAGTGACCGGAATGGTCGCGGCGAATGTTTCAATTCATGGAACCGAACAAAATCTGCAAGGGCAAGGATCGCTGCAGTTCACCAAAGCAAAAGCATGGAACGAGCCCATTCAGAATCTGACGATCAATTTTAACGGTGATGGAAATTCCATTCATTCAGAAGCGAAAATGGCAATTCCCGCCGGCTACTTAACTGCGACCGTGACCTACCAGCCTAAAACGCAATCCTATGAAGCCAACCTGAATACAGCAGGTATGAAACTGGATCAGCTCGAGTTCGTCCAGGCGCGTAACCTGGGCCTCGCGGGCGATCTGGCGATTTCCGCCCAGGGCCAGGGAAATTTTCAGAATCCTCAAATCACCGCGAATCTCCAAATTCCCAAACTTGCAATCAGGGATCAGACAATCTCGGACGTTCATGCGGAATTGGGTCTTACCAATCAGCGGGCCACGTTCAATTTAATTTCCAATGCGGATCAAGGATCTATTCAGGCGAAAGGGAATGTCGGATTGACCGGTGATTTTCCGGCGGTCGCATCTCTCGATATTCGGGACATTCCTGTTTCGTTGGTTCTCGGGCGTTTCTTGACTAAAACGCAGCAAATTCAAGGGCAAACGGAAATTCATATCAATATGCAAGGACCGCTGAAGAATCCGGCTGCCATTTCCGCACAACTTGAAGTACCTACACTGAGCGTGAATTACCAAAAGGCGCAGCTTGGTCTCGCACACCCGCTTCGCGTCACCTATCGGGACGGCATCGCCAATATTGATCAGGCAGAGTTTAAGGGAACGGGAACAGATTTGAATTTGAAAGGCGTGATTCCGATTCAAGCCGGGTCGTCATTGAACGTTTCCGCTATTGGCTCGCTCGATCTCTCCGTTTTGCAAGCATTCACTACCGAAATGAAAAGTTCGGGAAACATTAACCTGAATATTTCCGCGAGCGGCGATCTCTCGCACCCTTCGATGCAGGGCAAGGTAGATATTGTGAATGCTGCGGTTTCCACGGAAAGCTTGCCGGTGAGCATCGAAGGGTTGAACGGGCAAATTCAAGTGAACGGGAATCGCCTTGAGTTTGCTCAATTATCCGGCGCAGCAGGCGGAGGCTCCGTGGTCGTGCGCGGTTTCATGGTCTATGGCAATCAATCCAGTTTTAATCTGGATCTCGACGCAAAAAACGTGCGCATCCGCTATCCGGAGGGAATTCGTTCGGTATTGACCGGCAATCTCAGTTTCGTTGGCACTCCGGGAAGTTCGCAACTGACGGGACGAGTGTTAATCGATCGACTCTCTTTCACGCAGCAATTCGATCTCGCCACGCTCCTCGGACAGCTTTCGAATGACACTCCGGCCGCGACTTCTTCGGCTTTTGAAACCAACATGAAATTAAATGTAGGCGTCGCCACGGCTCAGGATATTAATCTCGCGAGCAGCAAAGTGAGCTTGGGTGGGGCCGCCAATCTAACTTTGTCCGGAACGATGGCATCTCCTGTTGTCCTGGGGCGGGCGAATCTGACGAGTGGCGAAATGTTTTTTCTGGGGAAGCGCTACGAAATTCAAAACGGCACCATCGAGTTCGCCAATCCCGTTCGCACGGTGCCCGTCGTGAATCTCTACGTGAAAACAACGGTCCAGCAGTACAACATTACTTTGAACTTCGTCGGCCCCGTGGACAAGCTTAGGACCAACTACACATCCGATCCTCCATTACCCCCGGCGGACATCATCAATCTCGTGGCATTTGGCAGGACGACGGAGGAGTCAGCGACGAGCGCCAGTACGCCCGCATCGCTCGGCGCGGAATCAGTGCTTGCGCAAGGAGCTGCCAGCCAATTGAGCGGCAAGCTCGAAAAGCTGGCGGGAATTACGCAGCTCACCATCGATCCCCTGGCGAACACTGGCCAATCGACGTCCGATCCGCAAATTGCCATTCAGCAGAGAGTCACAGGGAAAATTCTGCTGACTTTCAGCACGGATGTAACTACAACGCAAAATCAGGCGATTCAGGTTCAATACCAGATGAAGAAAAATCTCTCCATTTCCGTTTTGCGCGACCAGTATGGCGGGTACGCCGCGGGCGTGCGCATTCACAAGTCATTTTAAGCCCGCAATTCTTTGTAGCTCGCCTTACTTGGCCTGAGTGGAAACGAAGGATAAGTGGCACGGGTTTAAATGAAAGTGCCATGTAGCTATTTGGCTCTGTTGGCATCCTGGATCAAACGATGAAATTTTCATTTCGTTCTAGGCAGGTGCTCTAATCCGCATCTTCAGAGGCGGGGGGTAGATGCCCCGGGGGCAGGGTCGACGTGTGAAATCTAAACCCCCGCCTCTGAAGAGACGGGCTACAGCAGACCGGACGACATTAAGGATGTCAACAGAGCTAAGCTATTTAATAGATGATTATTGTGGGTCGTGGCTTTAGCCACGACATAAGTTCTGCAAAGTGAGGGCGGCTTTAGCAGCTGAGGTTCCAATTTGCTGTTCTCAAACAGACCCTTTAGCCTCCGAAGTCCAATCAAATGTCTGGGAGAGCTATTTATGAGATGGCTTGATCTAAAATGGTCAGCATGCAAGCACCGCCAACTGCAGATTAGAGCTCGATTGACGTCGCCTCCTGAATTTTAACACCCTCGTAATACCCCCCTTTCCTCCCAAATCCATTCATTCAGGAGTTATTCAGGAACGTCATATAGGCTATTGGTTACCACGTCTCCAAGGTCGATGCTACAATTTCGCGGTTCGGAGAGCCGAGAGAGTTTATGTGGTGCAGAGGATTGAGTCGCAACCGCGCCATGCAACGGTCATGATGACACTAGTGAAACGCGCCATCGTCAGTCCGTGACCATTCTGCCGTCAGTCATCATATCGCGAGGTGCAGTGGTGTTCGTTTTTCAAAGCTTTCGACAGACCAAATAAAAAAGGAGCGTTTACATGAAGGTTTCTACGATTGGCCGCATTGCCGTGGGGCTGAGCCTTACGTTTGTGGGAGCATGTTTCTTGTCCGGTTCGTATGCGCAGCCGAAGCCTGCGGATTCCGGCTACCATTTGTTGAAGACTGTATCGTTGCCCCCGGCGCCCGGCGGCGGCGAGTATTACGACTATATTACGATCGATGCGCCGGCTCGCCGCGTTTACATTTCCCACGGCACGGAAGTTGTGGTGCTGAATGCCGACGATTATTCGGTAGTGGGCAAGATCGAGGGATTATCACGTTGCCACGGCATCGCGATTGCCAAGGATTTGGGCAAAGGTTTTATCACCGACGGTGATTCAAGGGAAGGCGCCACGATTCAGGAAGCGGTTGTTTTCGATTTGAAAACTCTGAAAGTAACCGGCCATGTGAAGACCGGCCAGCTGGACACGGATGCAATCATCTACGAACCTGTGACCAAGCACATTTTTACATTTAATGGAGACAGCCACAACACTGTCGTCATCGATGCGGTGAAAGAATCCGTCATCACCACGATCGATCTGATTGGTAAAGTGGAATTCCCGGCCGTCGACGGCAAAGGCCTGGTATTTGACAACAATCCGGAAAAGAACGACATCGTCGTGATCGATGCCAAAACCAACACGATCAAGGCGCGCTTCCCAACCGCGCCCGAAGGGAATCCAACGTCCCTCGCCATCGACCAGAAGACCCGCCGCCTTTTCTCCGGAGGCCGCGGCCCGCAATTCATGATCATGATGGATGCCGACTCGGGCAAAGTGATTCAGTCCTACCCGATTTCCGCGGGAGTGGACGCCAACGCGTTTGATCCCGGCACAGGCCTGGTGTTCGTCGCAACACGCGAAGGCATGCTGCACATTTATCATGAAGATTCGGCGGAAAAATTGAGCGAAGTGGGAGCCGTGAAAACGGAATACGGCGCCAAGACTTTGCAGGTGGATACAAAGACGCACAACGTTTTCCTATCCACTTCCGATTTCAATCCCCCGGCCGCTCCCACGGAAAAGCAGCCACATCCGCTGGCGACAGCCAAGCCCGGAAACTTCAGAATTCTCGTTTTCGGAAAATAAATTCGTAGTCTGGAAACGCAGGACAGAAGCGCGGCTCGTCGCAACCTGACGCCGCGCTTCTGTTTTTTTCTGCCTGAATTTTTCTACTGTGGCTGAATAAATTGCACGGTGTAAGCGGTTGTTGGATCGATTTGTTTATCGATCACTTTCAGATCGACGAGTTGTTCATACATCGTAGCCCAGCGCTTGGGATCCATTTGCCCGACCTGTGCGCCGGTTGGATCTTCTCCCGTTACAAAATGCCCATCCTTTAATTGTTGCCAGGTAAATTGCATCCATTCCGGATTGAGAGCCGGATTTAATTTCGCGATCAGGGTGTTCGCTGGAGCCGGGTCATTGAGATACTCCTTCCAGCCTTTCACGGAAGCGCGAACAAATTTCCCGACAATTTCTGGATGTTGCCGCAAAAAATCTTTCGTTGTGTACATCACGCGATACGGATTGAACCCCGCATCGCTGACCAGAAGGACTCTTGTTTCGACTCCGGCCTGATGCGCAAAGTAAGGTTCCGACGTGGCAAACGCCTGCTGAATGTATTGCGGATCGGCGACAAAGTTGGCCACATTCATCATCGCCGGAACTACGCGAACATTATTCAGTTGATAGCGTTTGGTTAAATATTCAAACCAGGTCGATTCGCCCACTTTTATCGCGATCGAATGTCCATTTAAATCCGAAAAAGAATGAATCGGAGAATCTTTCCTGACCATGATGCCTTGCGGATCGTGTTGCAGCGTAGCCGCCACGGCGATGAGAGACTGTCCTCCGGCATTGGCCTCCAGAACCTTGTCTGATGATCCCATTCCAAATTGTGCGGCGCCGGCGGAAACCTGCTGTTCCACTGTGACGTACGGACCGCCTGGCTGGATAGCTACGTCGAGCCCTTCATCCTTATAAAACCCTTTCGCTACCGCAGTGAAAAAACCTCCGTGCTCAGGTTGCGGATACCAGTCCGCCTGCAGCACAACTTTGGTCAGCCCGTTGCCGTTATCCGAAGCGCGTTGGTGGCATCCGAACATAAAAAGACCGAGAAAGGCAAGCGCGCACAAAATGGGGAAGTAGCGTTTGGCCATGGGAATCCGTTCATTGCTGTTCACTCCGTGGAGAATATCACGGCGCAATTCGGGAAAATCGGTCTAATACTTTCAATGCAAAAATTGAATAGAGGTCCCCCGGTTGGCTGACCTCGCATTGTGGTAAATTGCGGCATGGCATTCACAGAGATTTTAAGATCGCGCGGTGCGGCCGTGGACGAAGAGCGCATGCGCGAAATTTATCAATTTACGGCGCGCTCCTTGGTTACGTCCCGTCCAGTGCCGTTCGGCGCGCTCATCGTAAACACGCGCACGGGTGAACGCCTCATGCGCGCCACCAACGCCGTCTTTCGGGAAAGCGATCCGAGCGCCCACGCCGAAACCCGCACCGTCCGCCTTGCTTGCAAGAAACTGAAACACCCATCGCTTGCCGGCTATACGATGTATTCCACCTGCGAGCCGTGCGCGATGTGCATGGCCAATGCGCTGTGGGCCAGGCTCGATCGCGTAGTTTTTGGTGCGACGATCGACGATGCCAATCGGTTCTGCCTGCAAATCCATATTCCAGCCAAGGAAGTATCGAGCCGCTCGGATATGCCCTGCACCGTGGAGGGGCCGGTGCTGCGCGAATTATGCATCTCGCTTTTTACGCATCCGAACATGCGAAAGGCGTTTCGCACCTGGAGCTCAAGCAAAACAAGATTGGCGAAATAGAAGTCGTCTCATCAATAATCTTTTTCTGGCTTCATAACGTGAACGTAATGCCAGTGTCTCGCGCCAACGGCGCGGAGGATACCAGCCCAGGGCAACGCCC
>Ga0210401_10006019_pt1 | contig 12396 bp, 9 predicted proteins | sample IncBWH32MmetaG_FD_150866 | JGI IMG/M metagenome (GOLD analysis project Ga0210401, IMG submission 150866) | Forest soil microbial communities from Barre Woods Harvard Forest LTER site, Petersham, Massachusetts, United States - Inc-BW-H-32-M | ecosystem: Environmental > Terrestrial > Soil >... | reverse complement strand
GTCTCGTTTGACCTGAACTTCCGTGAAAAGCTTTGGAAGGTTTCGGGCGGCCAGCATCGCGCGCAGGCTGTGATCGGCCGAATCGTGGAGAATGTGGATGTGCTGGTCGGAAACGAAGAGGACCTGCAGAAGGGATTGGGCGTTCAGGGCCCCCAGGTCGCGGCGAAGTCCAAGCTCGACCCCAGCGCGTTTTTCGGAATGATCGATCGAGTGGTCCAGCAGCATCCTCAGATCAAGATCGTGGCCACCACGCTTCGCGAGGTACATTCCACAAACCGGCATCATTGGGCCGCCGTGGCCTGGATCAATGGTGAGACCCATGTTTCACCAGCCTGCGAACTGCCGGTTTACGACCGGGTCGGCGGCGGCGATGGCTTCGCGTCGGGCTTCTTCTACGGGCTGCTGGCCGGCGAATCTCCCGATGAATCGCTGAAGCTGGGCTGGGCGCACGGGGCGCTTCTAACTACATTTCCCGGCGATACCACCATGGCGACGGTTGAAGAAGTTCGAGCGTTTGCCCACGGCGGCTCGGCGCGCATTCAGCGTTAGCGCCCGCCTTTATCGCCAAACTCGTCCAAGGCCGCGCCCAGCTGCTTGAGACTCGCGGCCAACGCATTCAATTCGCCTCCGATGCCTATTCGAAAGTGGTCCGGCATTTCGAAGAACGACCCCGGCACGACCGTCCCGTCGTATTTCTCGCGGAACAGCTCGCAAAACCTCTCCACCGAGCCCATGAGGAGCCGCGGAAACACTACGGTCCCGAACTGGAGCGGCCGCACTTCGAGATCCTTTCTTGTCGCCAGGAATTCGTTGAGTATCCGCCGATTCCTCTCTAGCAGCGCGCGCGACCAGCCACGGATTTTCTCGAAATTCTGCAGCGCGATCACGCTGATCCGTTCGGCGGGATGTGCCTGGTTTACGCCGAAGAGATCGTTGAGCCGCCACATCCGGCGCGCCAATTCCGGCTCTGACAGCACCCAGCCGCAGCGCAGGCCGCTCAGCCCGTAGACCTTCGTCAGACTATTGGTGATGACAAACTCCGGTCCTAGGTGAAAGGCCGAGCGCGGCGCGATTTCAAACGCCGCATCCAGGTAGACTTCGTCCACAAGCACATGCGCTCCAACCTGTCTCGCAATTTCACCAATGGCACGCAAGTTGGCTTCGTCCACGAAAGCGCTGGATGGATTGTGCAGGTTGGTGACGACGATCAGCCGCGTGCGAGGCGTCATTGCTCGCTCAATCTCGGCAGGGTCCAGCGCAAAGCCAGTCTCGGCCCGGCGCGGGAACCGGCGGACTTCGGCCTGCAGATGTCCCAGGGCCGCCAACAACAATTCGTAAGTCGGATGTTCCACCAGCACTTCGTCGCCCGGCTCCAGGATCGCCGCCATGGCGAGGTAGTTCGCCATCGACGTGCCATCCGCCGCCACAACATTAGACGAGGAAACGCCGTTGTGCGCGGCCAACGCCTCTTGCAACGGCGGATAGCCATAGCTGCCACCCCTAGCCAAGGGCGCTAAATCCTCGAGCTTCACCGGTAGTTCGGAGAGCGGATAAGTGATCAGCCCGCTGGTGGCCAGATTGTAGCGCGCGCCTTGCCGCGTCTTTGCCCATTGCATGTAAACCGAACTCATCACGCGATTCTTCATGATCTGGAAAGTTTTCTCCTCCAAAACAAATACGCCGGAATCCCCGACGCCAGAAGCAGCCACCCGATGAGACTCTCCTTCGGATGGCTGAAGACCGTGCCGGCCACGATCGCAGCACACGCCAACACGAAAAGCCCGGTGGTCCACGGATGACCGGGAACCAGATATCCCACCTGTTCATTGCCGCCCTCGCGCCGGCGAAAAACGTACAGCGTAGCGGCAGTAAGTCCAAAAAAGATGAAATCAGACGAGGTCACGTAACTCAGAATCTGCTCGTAGCGCCCCGAGAGCGCGATCACACTGGCCAGAACCCCTTGCAGGGCGATCGATATCATCGGCGCGTGCGTGCGCGGAGAAACGTAGCTCACGCTCCGAAAGAACAGCCCATCTTCGGCCATAGCAAAATAAACACGCGGCGCGGTCAGCATTCCCTGGCTGAGGAATCCGATGGTTGAGATGGCAATCGCGAACGCGGTGAAGGTCGCTCCCACCGAGCCTACTCCTTGCTGCATCGCCGTGGACGCCGGAGTGCTGGTCGCCGCCAGGCCATCAGCGCCGAGAACACGCAGATAGACGAAGTTCATCGAGAGATAGATCGCCACCACGCCGAGCACGCCGATCAGAAGGCCGCGCGTGAGGTCGCGGCGGGGATCGCGCAGTTCCGCCGACATGAAACTCGCAGTTTGCCAGCCACCATAGGAAAAAGCAATCGGTGTGAGTGCGGCGCCCGCTGCCCGGAGGAAATCCCAAGGCTCGAACGGCGTCGGTGGTGCCGCAGCCGCGGCCAGCGAGTGTTTCCCGAATAAAATTCCGCACACCACGATGGCCGCAATAGCACAGATCTTCAGCGTCATGAATACGTTCTGCGTTGTACTTCCGGCCCGTACCCCCAGGCAATTGATGGCTGTGAGACCAGCCAGCACCAGCACGGCGATCACACGGTCAGCGATCGGAAGGTGTGTCACTTCCAGGAAATAACGTGCAAATGTGACGGCTACCGCGGCCATCCCGCCGGTCTGAATCACCAACAGCAATGCCCAACCATAAATGAACGCTACCGCCGGGTGATACGCTTCGCGCAGATATGCGTACTGGCCGCCCAGTAGAGGCCGGCGCGCGGCCAACTCGGCCCAAATGAATCCACCGCTGAGAGCGATCCAGCCACCGATCGCCCACGCTCCCAGGATCAGCGCCGGCCGATGGAATTGCCGCGCAACAAGATAGGGGTTGATGAAGATGCCCGAGCCGACAATGCCACCCATCACGATCATGGTGGCGTCCAGCAGCCCGAGGCGCCGGGCTAGGCGGGCCATTCGCCCGATTCTGCCAATTCGGTGCTCAGGCTAAATGAGTCGTCGCTGCTGCGGTGGTCCAAGTGGATTCGGCTTCCATCATATCGCGGTGCGGGAGTGCGGGATGGAAGGAGGAATCGCCGCTCCCGTCCAAGCCCGCGATGGTGAGGTAACGGAAGCCACTCCGCATCAGTCTCTCCCGATCCAGCGCGTTGCGGGTATCGAGCGCAATTGCCGTGCGCATGCGCCCCGCGATTTCTTCCCAAGACAGGTCCCGATAAATCGGCCATTCGGTCGCAAGGATCAGCGCGTCGCTGTCGGCCGCCACTTGCTCCGGCGACTCGCAGCAGATCACTCCCAGGTCCCCATGCTCGCTCCGGAATCGATCCATGGCTACCGGATCGTGAGCCTTGACCTTGCATCCGCGCTGAATTAGTTTTCGTGCGATCTCAATGGCGGGTGCGTCGCGCAAATCGTCTGTGTTCGGTTTAAACGCGAGTCCCAAAATTCCAATCGTCCGGCCTTTGAGAATTTTCAACTCGGCCAGCAATTTTTCGATTACGCGCTCGCGCTGCCTGAAATTGATCTCGCGCGCGGCGGCGACGATAGGCATGCTGAGACCGTACTCGGCTGCGGTAGCGACCAGCGCTGCGGTGTCTTTCCCGAAGCACGAGCCTCCCCAACCCAGCCCGGCTTGCAGGAATCGGGTTCCAATTCGTGCGTCCAAACCTATTCCCTTGGCCACCTGCAGTATGTCCGCGCCCACTTTTTCAGCCAGGTGACCGACCTCATTGATGAAACTGATCTTCAGCGCCAGGAAGGCATTGGCGGCGTACTTGATCAATTCGGCGGAAGCTAAATCGGTGGAGATGAGCGGAACTGCGCCGAGGCCTTCCGGGCGCGGCAGGAATGTTGGCGCGCCAAAGGTTTGATCCAAAATCGGCCGGTACAGGCTGTAAAGCGCTTCTAGCGCGCGCGCATCATCGGAACCAACCACCACTCGGTCGGCATACAGGCTATCCGACAACGCCGTCCCTTCTCGCAGGAATTCCGGGTTCGAAGCCACTGCAAATCGTCCACCGGCCTTGCGCCCGTACTTTTGTTCGTAAGATTCGCGCATGAGCGAGCCAACCCAATTGCCGCTGCCGATGGGCACCGTCGACTTGTTGACCACCACGGTGAAATCGCCATCAAAATGCTCCCCAATCCCGCGGGCCGCCGCGCTTAGATAGCGCAGATCCGGACTCCCGTTCGGCGAGGGCGCGTGCCAACCGCTATGAAGATGACCCGCGCATCGGGGATCGACTCAGCATAGTCGGTGGTGAATCGAAGATTTCCGTTCGCTTCGGCAATCAGTTCCGTGAGAAATGGCTCGTAAATTGGCGTTTGCCCGGCTTGAAGCAAGGCGACCTTTTTTTCATCAGAATCAATACAAGTGACTTTATGCCCCAGGAAAGCCAGGCATGTTCCCGTGGTCAAACCCACGTATCCGGTGCCGATAATGCTTACATTCATAAAGACAAAGCGTATCAGGCGAGAAACAACCGGCACAAGAGTTCGACGGTACCGTTAGTACCAGTAGCACTTTCTAAACTTAAGATGGATCGGTAGTGGGCTACTTTGAATTTTCTTTAGCTTGAACCGCTTAAGCATACGTGCCATGCTTGAGGTATGACGAAACGAGATACCAAGGGCAAGCCAAAGAAGCCAGCGAAGAGACCTGCTGACGTTAACCAGCTTGCCCACCACTTAGGGAACCTGTCCACCGCAGAAACGCCGAAGCCAACCAAGGCTATGGTGTCGCAGGTAATGGCCGAGTTGGGCCGGAAGGGCGGCAAGATCGGCGGTCGTGCTAGGGCTGCCAATCTGACTCCAGAGCAAAGGCGCGGGATCGCTCTGAAGGCGGCGCGGTCACGGTGGGACAGGGCACAACCTTCCTAACTGATTGAAGACGCGGATGGGATTCGAACCCACGATGAGATGCCTATAGACATCCACCCCCTTGCTGAGGGGTACTCTTCGACCGCTTGAATACCGCGCCATTAGCCCCTTTGGGGGGTTGAAAACAACGCTTTGCAGTGTTAGGCTGTTATTGGAACGTTCGCCCCTGTCCTATAGCAGGGGTTTCGGTTTGAAGCCCGTCGTTGCTGCGACGGGCTTCCTTATTTTGCCCTGCCTCCTTCCTTACCTGCCAACGCTTCGTATCCTCCGCTTTTGGCGTGCTGTATCCCGCCAGATTTCATAAGACGCCAAAGCCCGGCCCTCGTGGTATTGATGTTGAGTCCCAGTGCCGACGCAACAAGATCGGGCTTCACGGGCCCTGAAGTGCTATTCACGTAAGCCAGAATCGATTTGTCTTTCGGTGTAAGTTTTACGGTCGGAGTTAACTTGTCTTTCGGCGGGGCTGTTTGGGTGTGAGGCTTCTTAGTTGACTGCTTGGAAGGCTTGCCCTTGGCCGCAACCTTGGTCTCCCGGCGCTTTGCCGGATACCACGCAGAGAGTCCCCACTCGCCATTCTTAACGCTCACAAATTCATCGTTTTTCGAGAGTGTCGTTCTAACGTTCCCAACAAAGTCTTTTGCCGCGCTCTTCATTCCGCCGCGAACCAAGGCTTCCGCGATGTCTGGAGCGGACTCGGTTTGTTTCGTCATGGCGAGGTACTTTTTTATCCCGTCCAGGAGCGTCATGCCAAAGAAAGAGTCATGCTTGACCTCCCGTCCCGGTGACGAAGCCATGCTACTGGTAGCGCCTAGCGCGATAGGAGTCGGGGCCGCACCCTGCTCTCTTATCTGTTTTAGGCTTTCGATCATGCCATTCAGGTGATCACGCCTGGCTTCCAAATCGGCAATTGTTGCATCGAGATAAGCTAGATCCTGGTCCATCGACACTATTCCCCTTTCGCAAAATTTGTGCTACAAATAGAAACGGCTATCGGGTTTGAATCCCGGCCCCTGCCAGGGACCGGGCGGTTCTCGCCCCTTAACCATGAGGCGCTGAGATTAACACTGAGCCCTCTTTCCGCTGGCGGGTCTGAGTTTGGTTTGACGGCCTGTATCTCAGATCCGCTTCCGCTGTTCGATCTATTCATTCATAGCACGATAATCGTTTCGCTGCAACTGGTTTCATAGTACTCAGGCGGTCCGTGTGTAACCGGTTCCATAGAACTGACCTGATATATGGATCGAATGGCATACAAACCATGCCGAACATGCAAAACATGCACTGCATGGTCCAATTTGATGCATGTTTTGCTTGACATGCTTATTCCGCTCAAGCATAATAGTAGACATGAACAGACTGGATTCAGACAAACGCGCACAGGTCATCAATTGCCTGGTTGAGGGTTGTAGTATCCGTTCAATCGTAAGAATGACGGGCGTCTCAAAGAAATGCGTCATGCGCCTCTTGGTTGAGGCTGGAGCAGTCGCGTCGAAGTATCAGGACGAAGCCTTTCGCAATCTTCAGTGCCACCGCATTCAGGTCGATGAGTTGTGGGCGTTCATCGGCGCGAAAGCAAAGAATGTGACACCTGAAATTACCGCGAAGAATCCGAACGCTGGAGACATCTGGTTGTGGGTCGCGATTGACGCCGACACCAAGCTAGTGCCTTGCTGGATGCTCGGGGGGAGGGATGCGGGGGTTGCTTCGCAGTTCCTGTATGACCTTCGCCAGCGCCTCTCCAATCGCGTGCAACTAACAAGCGACGGCCACAGGGCCTATGTGGAAGCCGTCGATTACGCATTCGGTGGAATGAACATTGACTACGCCATGCTTGTGAAGTTATACGGCGAGTCGCCAGAACCTGAAAAGCGGTACAGTCCGGCCCAGTGTCTCGGCTGCAAGCGGACAGTCGTGCTTGGAAATCCCGACCCCGATCACATCAGCACCAGCTTTGCAGAGCGCCAGAATCTCAGCGTGCGTATGTCTATCCGGCGCTACACCCGTTTGACAAATGCCTTCAGCCGGAAGATTGAGAATCACGCCGCTGCAGTTGCGCTGTACTATTTCGCGTACAACTTCATCAAGATCCACGGCACGCTCCGCACAACGCCTGCAATGGCCGCTGGCGTCACGGATCGGCTTTGGGAAGTCTCCGACCTGGTGGCCCTGCTGGAAGCGTCGGAGCGGGGCTTAGAAAGAGCAGCGTAGCGTGATTTTTCTAGGAAACAAAATCGAGGACGAGCTGGTCTGGGCGGTTCGATGCAAAGGTTGCGGCGAATTGTACGTTATCCGTCAGGTCGCCGTTGGCGAAATCACGCCTCAACCCCAAACTATCGCCTGTCACAAAACGCAGACGGTGTATGAATACCACCCCGGCGAGATTGAAAGCGTGTGGGCTCCGTGAAATTCAAAGTAGCCCACTACCGATGGATCACAGACGTTGTATGTCTGTGGTAATGTTCCTTATAGGTCGATATGCGTCTTCCTATTGTGTACTCCACGCTTTTGCTTGCCAGCGGTATCGCTTTAAATGCGAGCCCTTTGCTACAGGATCCCCAGATAGTGATCGATAGCGGCGGCGATGCCACGATAATTAGTCAGCCTCCGGGCATCAATCTTGCCCAACCGTGCGGGTCAGCCACTTGCGTCTTCGATTTCGTCAACGATACGGCCAGCATCGTCACCGGGTTCAATTTCAAAACGACCATTAACACCGGTTTATCAGGCGAGGAGGCGTCACTCTTTACCTGCTCTGATCCCGGCGGTTACTTCATTAGTTGCAACACCACTTATGACCCTACAACAGGAATCCTGCAATATTTTTATTCGGGCGTGAACCCCGCTGATGCAGATGAAAATGGTTCCAACACTGAAGCCGGCGAACAAGAAGGCATTCCACCGCAAGGTCACTTCATCATTACTTTGCAAGGCTGGACGGAAAACGAAGCCCTGTTTGTAGACGGCACTCCGCCTCAACTCCACAATACCTTTTCAACCGACACGCCCGAGCCTGCTGTGGCGCTCACTCTCGGAAGTGGACTTCTGCTTTTCGCGGCCATGTTGCGCCGGCGCCGCGCCGTTTAATAACCCGCTACGATCCCGATTTCGGCTGAAACTGCTTCGCCAACGCGGGAAACTCAGGCCGCTGTCGCAAGTCCTTCAACTCTGGATCGCTGTACGCCTCCCGGACCGAATACCCCCGAGAGAGCGCTTCGTGCAGACTTTTTAACGCCTCAGGCATGCGGTTTGCCAAAGTGTTGATCACAGCCTCGTTGTAGAAGAAGTCCACATCATTGGGATTGAGTTCGCGAGCCCGCCGGATGAAATCCAGACCGCGAGCCGTGTCATGTTTCTTAGCGTAGAATAGCCCCAGATTACTGAGCTCGACCGCGTCTCGCGGGTTGGTCTGTAGCGTTTGAAAGGCCAGAGCAATGGCTCGATCGTACGTGGAATTAGCCTTCTCCTGCTGACCTAGCCAGCGATAGCAGTCCGCCAGATTTCCGACCAACGCTGGATCCTGAGGTTTCATATCTACGGCCTTCTCGAAATTCGCGCGAGCTTCGTCGTATCGTCCCAGGAAGAAGTAGGACGTGCCGAGGTTGGTGTAGATTAAAGCGCTCGGCTTCAAGTCGAGTGCCTTCTTAAAGGCAGCGATGGATTCGTTCCAGTTGCTCAAACGGTATTGCGCCGCGCCGATAGTGGTCCAAATGGTCGCGTTGTTGGGCTCCAGTTCCGTAGATCGCTTGAAAGCTTTCAAAGCACGATCGTTGTCGCCAAACTGGTAATAGGCCGTGCCCAGGCTGTAGTGATTTGGCCAATAAAAAGGATTGGCATCCACCGCCTGCTGGAGCGCTTTTAGCGCTTCTGCTTTCTGCCCGGTTTTCCTATAGACGTCCCCGAGGCGCCGATAGCCCTCATCGGAGTTCGGCGCCAGCTCGAGTGCCCGTCTCAACTCCGACACGGCTTCCGCGCTCTTTCCCGTTACGTTATAGACCTGGCCCAGCGAGAAATGGACCTCGGCAAGATTGCTATTGATGACGTTTGCTTTGTTGGCGGCATCCAACGCCTGAGTCGCCCATGTGGGATCTTTCTTGAGATTGTACAGATTCACGCCGGCATCGGCCATGCCCGTGTAGGCGAGCGCGAAATGGGAGTCCTTCTGAGTAGCGCTCTGGAACAAGTCGAAAGCTTGCTTCAGTATCTGTTCATCACGCTGGCGGTTGCCGAGCAAACTCCGGCCCTTCATGTACAGTTCGTAAGCGCTGATATTTTCAGTGGAATGCGTGACGCTCTTGACGCGCTCATCGCCGCTAACCTTTATATCCAAGGCCAGTTCCAACCCGGCGTAGATTTGATCCTGCAGCGTGAGCAGATCCTGCTTGACACCGGAGAAGTCCTTGCTCCACACCCGGCGGCCAGTGGACGGCTCGTCCAGACTAACCGCGATCGCCAGCCGGTCTCCGCTCCCTTGCAAACTGCCTTGCACCAGCAGCTTCGCTCCCAACGCGCGCGCAACTTTATCGGGCGGATCCTTGGCATTCACCCTCGCTGCCGCCGCCGGAGATGCCAGATGCACATCTTTAAGTTGAAACAGTTTCGCGGATAGCGAATCGACGATCCCGTCCGCCGTGTACTGCAGCGACGCATCGTCGCCGTTCACGCGAAATGGAAGGATAGCGACATACTTGGCTCCGCCCGCGGTACTGGTGGAAGACGCAGCGGCTCCAAAGAGAGATTGCCGGAACTTCGGCACACCAACGGAAATGGCGGCGGCTAGTAAGATGACGGCCGCGGCGGCAGCCACCACAGTCGGCTTTTTCCATCGCGGAGCCGTGGCTGCGGGTAGAACAGGTAGGCTGGCGCCTGGCGGTGCTGAATCCGCCCTTTCCAGATCCACCAGAATGTCGCGGGCGTGCTGGTAACGCTGAGCTGGATCCTTTTCCAGACAGCGCATGATGATGTTGACCAGGTAGTCCGGCACATCGGGATTCAAGGTCTTGGGACTCTTGGGGCTCTGCGTCACCCTCTGGTACATCGCCTGCAGCACCGAATCGCTCTCGAACGGTAGGTCCGCGGTAACCATCTCGTACAAAATCAGCCCTAACGAATACAGGTCACTGCGATGGTCGACTGCTCCGGCCTCCACCTGTTCGGGCGACATGTAACGGGGTGTTCCGTTCACCTCGCCCGTCGAAGTCATCATCGACGCGTGCACTTCCAATGATTTTGCGAGGCCGAAGTCCGACACGTAGACTTGGTCTTCCTGATCCACCAGTACGTTTTGCGGTTTCAGATCCCTGTGGATCACGCCCTCGCCGTGCGCAGCTTCGAGAGCCAGGCAAAGTTGGCGGGTGATTCGAACCGATCGAGCGATCGGTAGCTTGCCTTCCGCGGCGATGATCTGGTGAAGATCCCTGCCGTCCACGTAAGCCATCGAAATGAACTTCAGGCCGCCGACGTCGCCCAAATCGTGGATGCGAAGGATGTTCTTATGGGACACGCGGCTAGCCAGCAGAATCTCCTGCTTCAGCCGGTCCATGGAGCTGGGATCGTTGGCCAATTCAGGCCGCACCAGTTTCAAAGCAACCGTGCGGCTCAACTCGCCATCTTGGGCTTTGTATACCTTGCCCATGCCTCCCTCACCGAGCAGTGATTCAATCCGGTATCTCGGCCCGAAGAAGCTTCCTGAAGAGAAAGCATGCGGACCTGCGATCGACCCTGATTGGCTACCGGAAGATTGGGACGGCAATATTAGGTTCAAGTCCCGCAAGATCTCTTCTGCATTCTGATACCGAAGATCGGTCTTGATCTGCAGGCACTTCATCACAATGTCGCTGATCGCCTGCGCAACCAACGGATCCACCTGGCAGGGCGGCGTGGCTAGTTCCTTGGTCCGGCGGATCAAGGTCGCCATCATCGGCTCGTCTTTGTAAGGCCGCTTGCCTGTCAGCAATTCGTAGAAAATTACTCCCAGCGCGAAGATGTCGGTGCGAACATCGGCCTTCTCGCCACGCGCCTGCTCCGGCGACATATAGGTGGGCGTCCCGATCAGGGCTCCGGTCCGGGTCATCCCCACCAGCTCCATCGATCGCGCCAGCCCGAAATCCATCAGGAACACCCGCCCCTGTGCATCCAGCATGACGTTCTGGGGTTTCAGATCGCGATGGACCACGCCTTCGTTGTGCGCCGCTTCGAGACCGGAACAAATCTGGCGGACGATCTCGCAGCCCTCATTAACGGAAAATTTGCCTCGCTCCGAAAGGATTTTGCTGAGGTCCCGGCCCTCGACATAATCCATGGTGATGAATTTGAAGTTCTCGGCAATGCCGAGATCGAAGATCCGAATCACGTTGCGATGCGTGATCTGGCGGGCCAGGATCAATTCCTGCTTGAACCGCCGGATTGTCTCCGGATGATTCGAATATTCGGGACGAATCACTTTCAACGCGACCAGGCGATCCAGCTCCGTGTCCTTGGCCTTGTAGACGGTTCCCATGCCGCCTTCGCCCAGCATTTTTAGGATTTCGTAGCGGCCGGCCAGTTTCGCTCCTGGGAACAGCGTCGCTCCGGAAGCCGCCCGCGCGCGCGAGGCAGCCGCCGCGGCACCCGGAGAGCCCATCGCGGAATCGAGCGGCGTGGTGAGGCCGCCAGTCAAAGGATTCGAACCTTCAAAGGGTGCTGCGATGGTCCGCTCGCCGGAATCGCCCGCACTCGTCACGAAAGGGTTAGGGGTGGCGCATTTGCCGCACGCGGCGGAACTGTCGGGATTGCTGGTCTGACAGACCGGACACTCAAACGGCATCTAGTATCTCCAGACGGCTAAGCGAGCGGATGCCCAATCGTGCGCCAGAAAAATCGGACACACTTCGAGCCGAGAGCCCATCATCCGCGAAACGGTCCCAAGTCATACACACCGCGGTCAGACGTCCTGCTAAACAGAGCTAGAGGGCGATGGTTAATTTTATCACGCTTCGAGAGAAGTACGACCTTTTTGTGAGGTTCTATTAGTACTATCAAAACCAGTAGAAGCCTTTAGTTCCCAGTGATTTGCTGAGGTATATTCGAGGTAACAGCCACAGCGCGATTGGCCCGGGTTTGACAAAATCGGTTCAGCGGCGTCACCATAAAGGCACAATGACCGTCCCTCAATCCTCACGCTCCATTTCCATTGAAGCCCCGGCTGATCCCAACGCTGAATCCGTCCTCACACCCGAAGCCTTGCGGTTCCTCACCGAGTTGCACCATCGTTTTGATGCCCGGCGCCTGGAACTACTCGAAAAGCGCGTGGCGCGCCAACAAGCGATCGATGCCGGCCAGCTCCCGGATTTTCTTCCGGAGACCGCATCGATTCGCAAGGCCGAGTGGAAGGTCGCGCCCATCCCCAAGGACCTGATGGACCGCCGCGTCGAGATCACCGGCCCGGTGGATCGCAAAATGATCATCAATGCGCTAAATTCAGGCGCCAACGTGTTCATGGCCGATTTCGAGGATTCGAACTCTCCCACCTGGGACAACGT
>Ga0210401_10006018_pt1 | contig 12397 bp, 14 predicted proteins | sample IncBWH32MmetaG_FD_150866 | JGI IMG/M metagenome (GOLD analysis project Ga0210401, IMG submission 150866) | Forest soil microbial communities from Barre Woods Harvard Forest LTER site, Petersham, Massachusetts, United States - Inc-BW-H-32-M | ecosystem: Environmental > Terrestrial > Soil >... | reverse complement strand
AAAAATCAATCCCTGCCAACCTCCAACGCGACCGTTTAACCTAAAACAGATCTTCACAATCGGAAGAATCCAGACATGGTGTTACTTCTGAGTTTGGGGTTGGGGGGCGTCCAAATCACCCTGGCCAAGCGTCGCATCGATGGCGCCTGTAAACGCCAGGAGGTGGTGTTGGAAGGTGGAAATGTCCGTGGCCAGCGCGACATCGATGTTCAGGACTTCCCTGGCGTAACCGAGTGTCCTGCCGGCGCTTCCGCTGCCCGTCACGGTGTTCACCAGACCCTGGTCCAAAGAATCCAGGTTGCGGGCCAATTCGTTCAAGTCGATCAGAAGGAATAAGTCGAGCTTGAGGGTCTGTTTCTGCAGCAATTTTTGGATTTCTTCACGGGTGTTATCCAGCGATTGCAAACACCGCTCGTGGCTTTTCTCCAGATCCTTCTTATCCTGGAGATCCATACTCAAGGACTGCATGTCCATCTTTTTGAGTTGCGTCTGGGACCGGAGCATGCCCGAATCCAAGCGCCCTAGGAACGTCACGAATTCCGTATCATTCATGAGGCGAAGCGCCTGAGGAGCCGATCCTGTGCTGAACCGAGACGTGGTATTGGAGTGCGCAGGGATGGCCATTAACAGTGCAAAAAAAGTAAAAAATGTGATGATAAGCTTGCGAATCATTTGCCCCTCAACTCTCTGGTATATGCGGTTCTCTGTCGCGCTTTTTGCGGTCCAGTACACGCCCAAATAAGAGGCAAACCGGGGGCCATCGGGCCCGAGCTTAGTAATAACTTCGACACAAGAAGGTGAAGCCCCGGCAATGGTGGGACTTAGGGCCGATGGTCAGTGGTCCTAAGAGGCCGATGGCAGAAGAGTTCCTATCGAACATATCAAATTGACACCAAAAAGTGTTACAAGTTGCGCCAAAGATTGTCAGATAGCCCGAATCGAATAGAAGGAGAAAATAGGAAGGTATATTCGTGAATTCAAGAAAAAACAGGCAGGTTCACCGGCACAACAGAAAAAATGTTAAGGATGAGTGAGGGGCACGCTAACCGCCGATGTTCGCTTCGAGCCGCGACATCAATAATAAGACAAGGATTCCTACGATAATTCGATATATGGCGAAAGGCACGAAGCCGTGCTTCCTGACATAAGCCATGAACCATGCGACAGATGCATAGGCAACGATGAAGGAAACCACGAATCCGATGGCCAGAACGATCCACCCGTGCGTGTCGATTTGAGAAACGCCAATGGGGTTTGCGGACTTACCCACCAGGGATTTCAGCAAGTCGTAGCATGTGGCCACAACCATTGTCGGAATCGAGAGAAAAAACGAAAATTCCAGCGCTGACGCGCGCGACATTCCCGCCAGTTGTCCTGCTCCGATTGTGGACATCGATCGCGAAGTGCCAGGGAAAACTGCCGAAAGAATCTGGCAGGCTCCGATCCAGACAGCCTGCCCGAGATTCATCTCTTCCATGTGCCAGACGCGAATGCGGCTGCCGGGCGCGCCCTGGCCAGCGGTCTCCGACTTTGCATTCATCGCGTCGATGATCCACATGGCGACTCCGCCGATGAGCAGCGCGAGACCCATGATTTCGAGGCTTTCCAGGTGCTTGCCGATCACTTTGGTTAAGAGAAAAGCGGGAATTGCCGTGACCACGAAGGCGATACCTGTGAGGCTCAACGGGTGGGTCAGGATCGTACGATCGCCGCGCTCACCTCGCGGAAAAGTGGAAAGGAGCTTGGCAATGCGCTCGCGAAAGTAGACGGGCAGGCAAGCGATGGCGCCCAACTGGATGACGATGGTGTACATTTTCCAGTAGCCATCCGACAAGTTGATATGCATCAACGCTTCTGCGATGCGCAGGTGAGCGGTCGAGCTGACGGGCAGGAATTCGGTGAGTCCTTCCACGATTCCCAGCACCACGGACAGGAGATAATCGCTCAATGGCCCTCCGAGATTTAGCGCAGTAATTTATGCATTTCAAAAGCATTCTGGCCGCGACCGTAATAGTTTTCTAACGTTGCAGCTTCAAGATAGCCATGCTTCTTCCACAAAGCAATTGCAGCTTTATTCGTAGTTGCTGTTTCAAGATACATGATGGCTGCTCCGTGAGCGGAAGCTTCCTGTTCGCCGGCTTCGAGGAGCTTAGAACCGACGGATTGGCGGCGGTAGGATTCGAGAACATCGAGCGTGATGACGTGCGCGAACTCGGCGGAACGCTCTGTAAGGATGAAACCGGCAATGATTCCACGCGCTTCAGCGACGATGCAGTGAGAGTTCTCCGATTGCAGATAACTTTTCATCTCGCGCCGGCCGTATGCGATGGTTTTCGGGAAGCAAACTTGATCCATCGCCAGCAGGGCGTCGAAGTCTAACGGTTGGTAGGGGCGAAGGATCAAACCGGGAACGGGCACGACGCGGGCTCACAATTCGAGAATCACGGGAAGAATTAAAGGGCGTTTGGAAGTCTGCTTCTTGAGATAGCGCCGCAGATCTATGCGGATTTTTTCCTTGATGACGCTCCAGTCGGTTTTCTCCTCGGCATTGGATTGCTCGACGGTGCGGAGCACAACCTCGCGCGCGCCATTGAGCAACTCCAGGCCGTTGTCAGAGGGCATGAAGCCGCGCGTAACAATTTCCGGTTGAGTCTCGATTTGCCCGGTGTGTTTGTTGATGGCGATGATGGGCATGACGACGCCGTCCTCGGACAAGTGCTTGCGGTCGCGGATGACGACTTCGTCGATTTCCTCGAGTGAGCCGGAATCGACGCAGACGCGGCCGGCGGTCACCGGCTCGCGGCGGTAAACGCGGTCGTCGGTGAATTCAATTGGCTGGCCGTCTTCGATCAACATGATTTCTTCGGACACCGCGCCGACCGCATGCGCTAGGGCCGAGTGGCGAAAGAGTTGGCGGTATTCCCCATGGATCGGAATGAAGTAGCGCGGCCGCACGAGATTCAGGAGCATTTTCTGCTCTTCCTGGCTGGCGTGACCGGAAACATGGATCGTGCCGCCGTCGTTGTCGTAATACACCAGGGCGCGTTTGCGGAACATGTGATCCAGCATGCGGAAGATTGCTTTTTCGTTGCCGGGAATGATGCGAGCGGAAAGGATCACGGTGTCGCGCTCGTCGAGGGTGAGCAAGCGGTGGTTATCGACGGCAACGCGCGAGAGCGAGGACATGGGCTCGGCCTGGCTGCCGCTGACCATGACGACCAGCTTTTCCGACGGGAATGCACTGATATCCTGCGAGCGCACGACCAAACCATCGGGAATTCGCAGACGGTTCATGCCGTGCGCGAGTTCGACATTGTCGACCATGCTGCGGCCGATGAAAGCGATCTTGCGTCCTGACGCGGCCGCGATGTCCACGATCTGCTGGATGCGCGGAATCGACGACGCGAAACAAGAAACGATCACTTTACGCGTTGCCGCGCGCGTGAGTTCCTCGATGCGCGGACGAACGTTACGCTCCGAAGGCGTGTAGCCGGGGCGCTCGACGTTGGTGCTGTCGCTGAAGAGAGCAAGGACTCCTTCCGCGCCGTAGCGCGCGAAGGCGTGCAGATCGAACGGCTGGCCGTCAATCGGTGTGGGGTCCATCTTGAAATCGCCGGTGTGGATTACGATTCCGACCGGAGTGCGGATGGCGAGCGCCACGCAGTCAATCGTACTGTGCGTCACGCTGATAAATTCGACCTCGAACACGCCGACTTCCAGCTTGCGTCCGGGGATGACTTCGCGCAGGTCGGTTTTGTCGAGCAATCCATGCTCTTCCAGGCGCTTGTGCACGAGAGCAAGCGTAAACCGCGTGCTGTAGATCGGCACTTGCAGGTCGCGGAGGATGTACGGCAGCGCACCGATGTGGTCCTCATGGCCGTGGGTTAGCAGGATGGCGCGGAGGTATTGCCGATTCTGCTTTAAGTAGGTGATGTCGGGGATGACGATGTCCACGCCGAGAAGCTCGGCCTCGGGAAACATCATGCCCGCATCGATCAAGATCATGTCGTCACCCGAGCGGAGAACGAGCATATTCATGCCGAATTCGCCGAGTCCGCCGAGGGGAATTGCTAAGAGTGAAGGTTTATCCAATGTAGCTCACGTCCTTATGAGAGACCCATCATCGTATCACAGGGGAGTGCGGGAATTAGACAGGCCGGGTCGGCTGATTTTCAACTACCGGAAAAGAAGCTTGAGACAGTGACTTTGAAAGAGGGTGCCCGCCACATTCTGATCATGCGAATTTTCGTGAGGCATACCCCTTTCGATGCAGCCGGCCTCTCGGATTGTGACTTACAAGGGGCAGCCAACTCTCTGTCTCGAACTATAAAAAAAGCGTTGTAGGCGGCCGCCAATTCGAAGCATGATGTGCAACAGAAACGTGTCCGCCACCATGTCCAGCGGCGCGTTCCCAACTCAATTCCCGGGCACAACAGAATGAGCTTGAGTTTGTCGATGGATCGGCACTGCCGTTCATTAAGGAACTCCTGGAGGTGGTCGATGAAAGCCAAGATGCTCGCCCTCGGTGTATTTCTGGTGGCTACACCGTTGTTTGCGCATCATGGAGGTACATCGTTATACGACATGTCGAAAGAGATTACGGAAGAAGCGACCGTGACGGAATATTTATGGACCAATCCGCACGTAGAGATCGGTTTAGACGCCAAGGATGACAAGGGCAAGGTGAGGCATTGGCTTCTGGAGGCCAGCTCTCCGCCGGTGCTTGTGAATAAAGGCTGGAACCGAAAGAGCCTGCAGGCGGGTGACGTGATAAAGGTGACGTTCAATCCGGCCCAGAGGGGCGGAAGCGTCGGACGCCTGGTCAAGTTGATCAAGGCCGACGGCACGAGCCTTTGATCGCGGGAGGGCATTGTGGAGGGGGCTCGATCATGCGAAATCGATTCAATTGGTCCGCGGTATGGCTGTTGGGGATGCTCGGATTTGTCTCAGGGTGTTCTGCGAGCAAATCTGCAAGGCCAACTTCCCAGGTGCCCGATTTGTCTGGAATTTGGCTAGGCAAACCCATTCAGTCATTGAGCCCTTCGGATCCAACGGCGCAGAAACCAGGAGCTGAAGGCGACATCCCTTACACTCCCTGGGCGCTAGCCCGGATGAAGGCCGAGCGGCCGGCCTTCGGAGTCGATCAAACCTTCGAAAACACAAACGATCCGGCATTGAAGTACGCTGATCCAGACGGATATCCGCGCGCCTCTATTCATCCGATGAAATTCAAAATAGTGCAAACACCAGATTCCGTTTATCAACTTTGGGAATACAACAAATCCTGGCGGGAGATTGCCCTCAACAAGCCGCACTCGCAAGTTCCGGACATCTCTTGGTTTGGGGAGTCCGTTGGCAAGTGGGACGGAGACACGCTGGTGGTGGATTCGATCGGTTTCAAAGATACGACGTGGCTGGATCCCATCGGCCACCCACATACCGAGGATCTCCACATGATTGAGCGCATTCAGCGAGTCGATCCGGAGACGCTTGTCTTCAATTTTACGTTTGATGACCCGAAGGCTTACACGAAACCGTGGGAGGGTCACCTGACTTTTAAGCTGAAAAATGACGGGATCATGACCGAAACGATTTACACGATCTCAGATGAACTGAGTTTTCGTCAGCGCTTCCTGAATGAAAAGCCTGGTTTGCCGATACGGACAGACAAGTGACGTCTGGCATCCGTTTGATACCACTCGATAGGGGAAATGACACTGAAGATCTGATCTGGGTGAAGCGTGAAGGGCTAAGCCCGACAGGTCAGGAGATACCTTTTGCTAGGTCCTAGGCGGTCGCGAGCTTGAAGCCGTCATCCACGTTTAGGGAAGCCGAATATTCGATGTGAAGGACCCGTCTTGGCGCTTTTCCGAGCGACTTGGAAGAGGAATGGACCAGCAACGGCCGCATTGCCAAGACTCCTCCCTTTGGAACAATGCATTCCATACCCGATAAGCGTCGCAAGAGCTGATGGATCGCGCTGTCAGTTAGAACGCCCTGCGTATGAGATCCGGGCAAAACGCGCAACGGACCATTTTGAGTCGTCGAGTCGTCTAAATGTACTCGCAGTGCCAAAACCTTACGAAGTGCAGAGGCTGGGGCATGAGCGTAAATCACCCCTTCTTTCATTGACCATGGTCCCCAGCCTGGTAATGCCCGACGCTCCTGTAACGGCAAGGCTGTATCTTGATGCCACACAACCAGCCAATTGGATTGGGGAGACTTGTCGAAAAGGGTGGCACGAAAGGGAAGAGCTGTCTGGCCCAACACACACTGAGCGATTTTCAATAGTTTTGGACTGTTGGCCAATTCCTTGACGGCAGAGCCCCTTAGAGCGTGGCGTATCCCAGCCTTACTTCGAAGAAGATGCAGCTCATCCAAATCAGCAATGAATCTCCCCACTTCGCGGGGAGATATCACATCTGGGATAATCGAAAATCCTACTTTTTCTAGGTCATTCATCCGTATCGCGATGGACTTGCTGTCAATCGAAACAAAATCCGGGCCGTGAGGGGCGCCCTACTGAATCTTATTTTTCACGGGCGCATCGCCTGCGCCGACAGGATCGACATCTTTGAAAAAGGACGACTGCTCCGAATAGATGCAGAAGTCTTCGCGAAATTCCTCGTTCTCGGAACGCGGCGATTTCGGCGCCCAGTCGAAGAGCATCGTGTCGCTCACCCAGGGCTTCGTGTAGGTCTTCGGATCGGTGAGCGTGATAACCAGTTCCAGGTGGTCGTGGTCAACGCGACGGAAGACCTCACGCAGAGTCATCTGGTCGCTATGCGGAGAACCAAAGGGATCGGTCCAGGTTCTGTCGGTAAAACCGTAGGAGTCCACGACGAAAGTGTCCCCCTCCCACTTGCCTAGAGAATACCCGTAGTATGTCGGCTCCGGATTATCAATGGGTTTTCGGCCATCTGTCCAGATGTCGCGAAAAGTATGGCCCCACTCGAAAAATTCCACTACCTCGTTGGATGTCTGAATGAACCTCATTAACGGCGCATAAACTTGCAGCATGACGCGAGGGTATCCCGCGGGTTCGCACTGCAACATGGGGTCATTCCATTCTTTTTCCGGAGCGACGGGAGGCGCAATCCCCGGCGATTTGGTGTAGGTGAAGGAGCCCCTTACGGCGTCAAACTTCGTTTGTCCCCAGGGCGTAAAGGGCGGCCGATTTCTGCTCAGTGGGGAATTCCCCTTCGGAACTGTGCCTCTTACCCAGATGCCCGTCAGATCATGCGGATTGAAAGTTTTCGTATTTGTGGTCTGCGTTCCCTGTGCTGCAGACGGCTGAGTGGTCTGAGCGAGCGTAACAGACGGTGTCAATCCCGCCACCAACAAGGCTATCGAGGTTATCAATCGATTTCGCAAGTTGAAAATCTCTCGACTCAGCCGTTCTGGAAGTCTAGCCCTCGGGTTCTGTAGCCAAGCCACAGGGCCAAGACGGGCTCCTGGTCCAAAAGGTGCCGCCTCAAAATGGCCACCTTCACTTCTGCCCTGTAATGCTTTCTTTCCTTCCTCATACGTTCCCTCCGCTATCTTAACGAAGGAACGCCCTCTCCATTTTCAGCTACGCCAGGACACTGAGTTGAATGTAACTTTCGACCATCGGGGAAAAAGACGTCCGCGCAAATCCCCACAGGCTTGTCATCTTTTCCGGGATTCATTTCAAGCCTGACTTCATCGCCTTCCTTCAGTGAAGTGTGAGTCCATCCCAGTCGGATCAGGTTGCCAGGATTATTCAGCTCGACGCCCCAATTGACGACTTTGCCCTTGTCATCCTTGGCGTCCAGAAAAATTAAGCAATGAGGGTTGGCCCAGACGAATCGCGAAACGGTTCCTTTCACAGAAATCCGTTTCGTGAAATCGTATCCCTGCGATCCGTGGTGCGCCACGACCGGGCCGCAAAAAAACAGGAGGCCCGCGGCCAGGGAAATCAGAGTAATGAGCCTGCCTTTCATTCCGTGCCTCCCGGCTTTATGCATTGCGAATCAGGCCGTTGACGGCCTTTGACTGCTCAGCGCCGTACAGATGGGCGCAAATAACAAATTCTTATTTACCGGATCGTACCACCCTCATGATCTTGATTCAACGAATTTGCCTTTGCACAACAACGCACAATCGGATGAGATCAGTCCTTCCCGCCGGAAAATATTCTAGCGAACGCGACCAGGATGACGGCTCCCACGGTCGCCGCCGCAATGCTAAAAAGCAGCCCGCCGCCTTGAATATTCAACTTTAGAAAAATCCAGCCACCGATAACTGCGCCGACCATTCCTAATATGATGTCGGCAATGCAGCCGAAGCCGCGGCCGCGCGAAACCTTTCCCGCCAGCCAGCCGGCGATCAGACCAATAATCACCCAGGCGATCACGGATTGAGGGATGTAGATAGAAAGTATGTGCACAGTACTCTCCTTCCGGGAATTTAGTAGGACGAGCTTCAGCCTGTCAGCTTTTGACTTCTTCCGGCCACACTTTAATCAAGACCAGACAGGCTGCCCTTCATTATATTCAGGATAAAAAGTCCGTCCTACTCAGGCTCTTGTTGCGTCATGCAGTGTACAGTACCCAGGCCAAGGACGAGATCGAGACACGCGATCCCCACGACTTCGCGTTCGGGGAACAACGCGGCAATCTTCGTGAGTGCCGTTGCGTCGCGGGCATCGTTGAATGTTGGAACGAGCACCAGTTTGTTGGCAATATAAAAATTGGCGTAGCTGGCCGGGAGTCTTTGCTTATCGAAATAAACCGGCTCAGGCATGGGAAGCGTTTCGATGCGCAGCGGCCGGCCGTCCTGATCCTTCATTTTGCGGAGCAGGGCGAGGTTTTCCTGCGAGTGCTGATAATTTGCCTCCGAAGGATCATTCTCGACGACAGTCACAACAGTGGTGGGATTCACGAATCGAGCGAGATCGTCGACATGGCCGTGAGTATCATCGCCCGCGATACCGCTTTTGAGCCAAAGGATATTCAAGACGCCGAGGTTCTCGCGAAAAATGGCTGCCAGTTCTTCGCGCGTCACGCCAGGGTTGCGCGACTGGATCGGACTCAGCAGGCACTCCTCCGTTGTGAGCATGGTCCCGAGTCCATTGACGTCGATGCTGCCGCCCTCTAAAACGATTCGGCGCCCGCGATAGGTGGGCGACCACATCTTCCATTTGAGTTTGGACGCAAGTTTCTCGTTCGCCGCGTCGTCTTTTTTCCAATCGTCGTATTTGGCCCACGCGTTGAAGTGCCAGTTTGTGGCCGCGGTTTCGCCTTTTCCATTGCGCACAAAAATTGGACCGAAGTCGCGAATCCATCCGCGATTTGTGGGCACCCGGAAAAAATCGATTGCGGAAAGATTCGCGCCGGCGGATTTCAGATTGCGCAGCGCCGCCCGTTCCATCGTGACGTCCTCGACAAGGATGCGGACGCGCTCGACCTGTGAAAGGTGGCGGACAATGTCCGCGTAAACCCAGGGGATTGGAGCGAATTTTCCGGGCCAGTCGGTTTTTTCGTGCGGCCAAGCCAGCCAGGTGGCTGAGTGAGGCTCCCATTCGGCGGGCATTCGGTACCCGAGCGAAGCGGGAGTAGCTGCCGAGGTATCTCTGGATGAGCTTCGGCGTAAGCTCATCGGGCAGATTCCGCTGGATCAATCGTACCCTGCCGGCAAGGGGCTTGCCCCTTTTCTTCCGTTAGGTCCGGCAATGTATTTCGAGCGAGACAACTTCCCGTTGAAATAATTGCAATTGGAATGTGTGGGGCAGATCTCACTCGTGCCATCGCTCGAGGATCGGTGAGTAAGCATCGATGCGGCGATCGCGCAGGAAAGGCCAGTTGCGGCGGGTGTCCTCGATGCGGGCGGGATCGCATTCGACGATTAAAATCTCTTCCTTGTCGGCGGAGCCTTCGGCGAGCATTCGCCCAAACGGGTCGGAGACGAAGGAATGTCCCCAGAATTCGAGGCCGCTTTCGGGAGGGCCCTCGAAGCCGACGCGATTCACAGCCGCGACGAACACGCCATTAGCGATGGCATGGGAACGCTGAATCGTCCGCCAGGCATCGAGCTGCGCCACACCGAATTCCTGCTTCTCGGAAGGATGCCAGCCGATCGCCGTAGGATAGAAAATAATATTGGCGCCGCCGAGGCTAGCAAGCCGCGCGCCTTCGGGATACCACTGGTCCCAGCACACGAGGACGCCGATGCGGCCATAGCGCGTGTTAAAGTTCGGAAAGCCAAGATCGCCCGGCGTGAAATAAAATTTCTCATAGTAGAGGGGATCGTCCGGAATGTGCATCTTGCGGTATTTCCCGAGGAGCGATCCGTCGGCATCCAGAATTACGGCGGTGTTGTGGTAAATGCCGGCAGCGCGCCGCTCGAAGAGTGATCCGACGATCACGACTTTCAGGTCGCGGGCGAGCTTCGAGAGAGTTTCCGACGAAGGACCCGGAATGGGTTCGGCAAGCTCGAATAAATCCGCATTCTCCTCACGACAGAAATACTGCGAGCGAAATAACTCCTGCAAGCAAATGATCTGCGCTCCACGTGAAGCAGCTTCGCCGATGCGAACTTCCGCCTTAGCCATGTTCTCCCTCGGATCGAGAGAGCAGCTCATCTGAATCAAACCCACACTGAATTTTTCCATCACGCTCGAATAATAACATCATCCATTTATTTTTGACGGACAGAGTACGAGGCGCCGGTCCTGCGGGGCATGAAAGTGATTAGGAGCGTTTAGACTGGGATTCTCGAGCTTTTTAACCCAAAGTTTGCCGGACATCCCTTCAAGGAATTACATTTCTGCCGCTGAATTCGCAGCCCACCCACGGAGGTGGCGAATTTGGTATGCTGAAGCGTCGTGGCTCCGCGCCGCAAAATCGTTATTTTGGCGGTTGTAATCGCCGCGTGCCTCACGGCCGGTGTGGTTTTCCTCGCGCCCATTTTCTTGAACCTGGATCGGTATCGGCCCGAGGTGATTTCCTATTTCGAACAGAATACCGGAAAGAAAGTGGAAATCGCGCGTTTGGCGCTTACTTTTTTTCCACAGATAACGGTTCACATGGACGGCTTTGGCGTGAAGAGCCCGCCATTATTTCCTCCCAGTTACATCGTCAAGGTGGCGCGGACGGATGCCGTGTTCGCTTTTTGGCCCCTGTTGCACCGCCAGGTCGTGATCTCGTCGGTGGTGCTGGAGGACCCGGAGATCAACCTGGTGTCGGACCCCGATGGCCCCTGGAACTTCGAGAACCCTGAGACGGTGAATTCGAAGAACACTTTTCCGCTGGGCATTATCGGCAAGGTGGTGATCCATCGGGGCAGTTTGACCGTCTCCAATCTTTTGCCGTCCGACGCAGCAGGCCCGGTGATTTTTGAGGCCCGCGAGATTGCAAGTGAATTGGACAACGTGAATCTGGCGGCAATCGTCAACCCCAACTCGCCCTCGCTGAACGGCCAGGGGAACTGGAGGGCGGGCCGCCTCCGCTTTGGTGCCGTGGAGACGACGAACGTGAATTGCAACTTCCGGTTGGAAGCAAAGGAGATTTTTTTCACGAACCTGAATGCGGACGCATACAGCGGAAAAACAACTGGCGACTTCTCAGTGAATTTGGCGAAAAGAACCGCGACCTTCAAGGCGGACGCGCGAATGAGCGGGATCAATATGAGTCAATTGCTGGCATCGTTCCACGAAACGCGCGGGAGATTGACGGGGATTCTGGAAGGAGACCTGAAACTTGCTGGAGAAATCGAGCACACTTCGAGCCCCCTTTCGGGGATGCGAGGATCAGGGCACATGAAGTTGACCAATGGCCAGGTGCCTAGCCTGATGCTTAATTCAAATTTGATGAAGCTGGCGCACTTCAACGATCTGGGGCCCGCCAAGGAAAATCCCTCCTCGTTCAACTCCATTTCCACGGACCTGGAGCTCGCGAACATGCGAATTTCGAGCAAGGCGATTGATATCGACGGTTACGGAGTGGATGTCGATGGCTCGGGAAGTGTCAGTGTTTCGGGTTCCGATGAATTAAACTACACCGGCGTGGCGGCCATCACCACCAAGCAGGGTTTTCTGACCAACATGTTCGCCCGCTTGGAGGGAGCCAAATTAGTGGACGGCAAATTGTCATTTCCTTTCCGGATTGACGGAACAATCGACAGTCCGAAATTCTCGAAGGGATCGAAGGAAAAGTAGAACTCTGATTGCGGTATTGAAATCTGCTACTGGTAAGGCGATGGGGCTGTTCAGTCGTCTTCGCCGATCATGATGGCGGCGGCGAGGACCGTGGTCCATAGGCCACGCTTGTCGCCAACCGCGGACTGCGTGATATTCATGGTGCGGACGATCTTATTGGAGATGCGGTAGACTTCCTTTTTTTCATCCCAGGACAAATCCGGATCGAATTCGACGTTG
>Ga0210401_10006015_pt1 | contig 12398 bp, 19 predicted proteins | sample IncBWH32MmetaG_FD_150866 | JGI IMG/M metagenome (GOLD analysis project Ga0210401, IMG submission 150866) | Forest soil microbial communities from Barre Woods Harvard Forest LTER site, Petersham, Massachusetts, United States - Inc-BW-H-32-M | ecosystem: Environmental > Terrestrial > Soil >... | reverse complement strand
CCACCCTGACCCCATATTGTCTTTGCGAGTAGCCTCTTGGCTAGGACGACTGCTCCAGCAGCGTGATCTTCTCGGTAATGCTGGCCTTGCGCTCATCGGCGCTAGCTCGCATTGCCTCGTACTCGGCCTGAGCCTCTTTGGCTCGTTCCTTGGCGACCTCGATCTCCGCGTCGATTTGATCGATCGCTCGCTTGAGTGTCGCAACTGCGGACTCGACCGCTGTCTCGCTGGTTGTCTCGCGGCGCCTGGTGCGACGAGTCCCACTGGCGTTGCCGGCAGGGGGAGTGCCGCCGTTGTCCAGCACGCGCTTGTGCTGGTAGTAGGCGCCGCGCATGGAATCGACCGGCTGGCCGTACTGCTCGGCGAGCGTCTTGAAGGCATCAGCCTTCTTGACCTCGCCCGAGGCAATCATCGCCTCGATCTTCTCGTAGATCTCTTGTGCCTTGGTCATTGCCAAGCACCTCCTGTTTGTTGGATTGGATGGGGTCGTGGCACGCACGAGGACGCCGTAGTCGTTTTGCAACCGTGGTCGTCATGCACGCCATCCCGCCATCCAGGCACCGTCGGAGGTGCCACGGTGGGCAAGGGGCAACAAGCGCTCCTTGCCCACCGTGAGCGTGCCTTCTCGAAGGTCGGCTCGGTGTTCTCACCACTCGGTCCAGGGTGCTTCATAGTGCTCGTCGGTGGCGATCACCGCGATGCCGTCCCTGCCGAGATGCCAGGCGACCTCGAACATTTCGTCGCAGTCGCGCGTCAGGCATTTCGTCGAGTACACGATGAGATAGGTCACGGGCTGGCCTCTGGTTTTCAGCGTCATCACCTCACGCAACCCTGGCCGTGTCGGCGTGGATGGCGATTCGTCAACGAACTCGCCAACGACCTCGGCGCGCATTAGTTTCGCCGCGAGGCGGCAATGCAGACGCTGTTGGTCAATCGACGGCACGTCGCACATCTGATCCACGTCGCCCGGCTCTGGCCCGCACAGGTAGATAGCTGCTTGGACAGCCTCCTGAATCTCCTCATTCGGTGAGCGCGCCGCTGTCCCACGCCTGGCCGCCGAAGCCGATGCCATACGGCGGGTCGGTCACGACGGCCTCGACTGAAGCCTCGGGCAGTTCAGGCAGGAGCTTGAGGCTATCGGCCTGTACCAGTACCCAGCGGGTCGGGTCGCCGTACATCGCCGGCAGCGCGCCGGTCGTCCCGCTCACGCCGCGCCTCCCGCTGCGTCGGTCGCCAGGCCGCAGAGCACCATGAGCGCCCGCTCGCTGGTCGTGACCGTGAATAGCCGCCGAACCGGCTTGGGTAGCCCCCGGTGGATGTCTGTGAGCAGCGTCAGCCGCCGCTCGTCGGGCACGATCCACAGCACGCCGGGGAAGACCCCCGTTTCAGCCTGTTCGACACCAGCGCGGAAATACTCGCCGTAGGCGTGATGCTGGCGGGTCAGTTGACCTCGATGCTCCGTTCCCAGGTCCACCTCGATGAGGAGGGAGTCCTCGAACTCGCCGACGCCGAGCCGGACGTAGGCGTCGGGCTTGAGCAGCCCGGTCGCGCCGCCGAGACGGGTATAGCGCCGCCAGCACGCCGGCTCGGTGTCGAAGCTCAAGAGCTCCACCCGACCGGCCCGTTCGGCCGCGCGCAGCGCCACATACAGGTCGCCGACTGCGAGCGTGTGCGCCGTCCAGACCGCGCCGGGCTCATGCGCGCCGCGCGACCTCGGCAGACCCTCACCCGCCCAATAGGCAACCAGCCGCCGGCCCGCCGGGCCGAGCGCATACACCCACGCCGAGGAACCACCCCCCGCCCCGCCACGGCGGCGCTCCAGACGATCGAGTACCCGCTGAGCCACCAGCCGAGCCAGCACCCGGCGAGCCACACGGGTACGACTCACAGAATGAGCAATGCCGTCAAAAAATAGGTCAGAGAGTTGCCCCCCACTGACCAAGGTCAGGCGAGCGACCGTCTCCACGATCTGCCTATCACGGAGAGTCATCCCATCGGCCAAGGCCGTCAGCCGGGCCACGCTTACCCGGCTCACGTCCGGCCTCCCGCAAGGGAAAACAACACACGCACAGCGGCAAGAGCCCCTGGCGTTATTCGCCGAAAAGCGCCGTCCCTCAAGGGCGCATGACGATCGTGACTCGATGCGATCGGTACAGCGAACGGTACAGCGACCGGCACATCCACAGCCCTGGCCCGGCGGCTCATGGTGATGGCCTCCGGCGCCGCCGAAGCGGCGCCTCATCAGCCATCGTGTCCGCCGCCGCCTGGTCGCTCAGACCGTGGCGCTCCATGAGCGCCGCGTCGACCTCGCTGGGATCGCGGCCGTAGCGCGCCGCCGATTCGCGGCGCACGAGTTCGGGGTCGCTGAGCGGCTCCGGCGGCGGCAAGGTGCGCCCGGTGACTGGCGCGCTGACATCACCCGGGCCGAGCCCGATACGCGCCGCGATCTCAAACCGCCCGAGCGCTTGCAGCTCCTCCGGGGTCACACCGGGAAGCTCCCGCGCGAGCAGCCTGGCGTCATCGTGGTTCTGGCGAAAGGCAACGAGCGTTGCCGCGTTCGTCAGCGCCGCGCGGGCGAGATCGGCGGGGAGCTGGCTGATCGACTGCGCGCTGAGCGTCAGGCCGACCCCGAGGCCGCGCGCCAGCTCGAACAGCGAATCCAACGGCATCGGTATGTCCGTGAAGACCTTGGGCTCATCGACGTAGACGAAGAACGGACGCCGCTTCTCGGCCGGTACGTGGGAGCGGGCCTGCACGGCCTGGAAGAGTTCGTGGATCACGAGCGCCGCGAGCAATCTCGAGGCCGGGGAGCCGATCACTCCAGGCGACAGCGAGACGATCACCACCTGGCCGCGGCGCAGCACCTCGCGCATGTCCCACTTCGGCGCTTGCTGTGCGAGCACCGAGCGCACCACCCGCCGGCCGACCAGCTCGTTGACCTTGCCGAGCGGACTACCAAGCTGCTGAGCGCGGCCTTCCGGGCTCATCGCCTCAAACTGCGCCCACGTCGCTTTGAGCAGCGGATCTTGCAAGCGACCCGTCAGACGCCGCCGGAACGAGTCCGAAGCGAACAAGAAGGGCAGGTCGGCGAGCGTGGCCGAGCGGTCATGCGCCAGCGTCACCAGCGCCGCACGCAGCCATTTATCCGAGCGCACGCCCCACGAGTCGATGAAGATCGAGCGGAACATGCCGAGCACCAGATCGCCCGCCAGCTCCGGGTCGCCGCCCTCGAACACCCGCAGCCCCGGCACCGGACCACCCCGGCCGGGATCGAGCACGATCACATCACCCCGCCGACGCTCGGGCACCAGCCGCAGAATCTCCGCCGCCAGATCGCCCTTGCCATCAAGCACCAGACAGCCACGACCGGCCGCGAGGTCTTGGCCCACCGCCGACGCCAGCAGCACGGACTTCCCGACGCCGCTCGGCCCAGCGGCGACCATGTGGCTGAGCGCGCCGACCAACGGCTGGGCGAGCGCCCGGCCCTCCATACCCGGCCAGGTGGAGTGCGCCAGCACCCGGCCGCCCCTGCGCGGAATCTGCGGCGAGGGCATCAGCTGAGGCGCCACGCCGAGCACCAGACCAGGCACCCGCGGCGCATCGATCGGCCAGCCGACCATCCCTGTGAGTTCGGCCGGGGAGAACCGGCTGCCACCGCTGAGCGGCGCGCGTTCCACGAACCGCTGCAGATGAGCCGAGCGGCCATAGCGGACCACGGGTTGACCGCGCAACCCGGTACGAGCTCGCAGCACTGCCACCACCCGCGTCAAAAGATTCACTCCCCGTCCATCACTACCGGCGGCAACCGCGACCACCGCTCGGCCGAGCAGCACCGGCCCGGCGTACTTACTCCGCAGCGCCGGCACATGCGCCGGGTCGATCGGCCGCTCAGGCAGCAGCCACGCCAGCGGCCCCGGATTACGAGCCTGTGACCGGGATTGACGCTCGGACATATACGGGCCGCGCGCCGGCCGCAGCGTCCAGCGCACCATCACCCGCTCCTGAGCCCGCAGGCCGGACAGCGCGCCGAGTAGCGTCGCGGCCGTCTCGCCGTTGTGATCAGAGCGCAGCAGCGGATGACGACCACCCCACCGCAACCTTGCCGCCGCCCGCCACTCACTTGACGCCTCCGGTTCTACCGGCTCCAGTCGCAGACCCGGCAGCAGACCGCGCAGATGCGAGCGCAGCATCTCAACCGTTGCCGGCTCAGCGCGCAGATAGTGACGAATACCGTCACTGTCGCCGACCAGCTCCAACGTGACCTGCGCTCTCGTCGGCAACCCCGAGATGCCACCCAGCACTCCCCACACCGCGTCATCGCTGACATCCGCTGCGAAACGAAGTTCAACCATCTCCATGACACGAACCCGACCCCGGTGATCAACGAGCAGCGAGGCCAGCGCCCCGCCGAGCGCCAACACCACGCCGCCCACGATCGCCGCTGCCACTACGCAGCCCCCGGCGCGTCAGTGCGCCCATGTTTGTCTGCGTCATCAACCGAAGGGATGTCCACCACATCACTTGTCGGCGGGGCAGGCTGAGCGCGCTGGGTGCGGTCTTCGACTTTGCCGCGAGCGAGCAGCCAGATAGCGACCTCCATCTTGGTCGTATCGAGTTTGTCCAGTCGGTCCTCGCGGATCTTGATGTTGTGTGGCTTGCGCCGTCCCATCGCTCATCACCTCCCTTCACCTGTTACACATTTATGTGACGCGACGTCACAAACCATCCTGCAACACACTGTGTAATTTGTCAACAACATTTTTTGTGTACAGGCCGGTTGACCACTTATGGACCTCACAATTCTCGGGTATAAAAAAGCACCAGCCACACCGCCACAAAGACGACGGCCACGACAATGAGATAGGGCAGAACGCGCGGCAGATCGGTTGTCAGCACGTCAATACTGATGGCTGCGGCCACCAAGCCGACGATCCAGCCGCCGAGTTTGGAGTTGCTGTGCATAGACAGACTCGCTTCGTTCGTGATCTCCGCCTCTCGGGGCGGCCTATATGCCAGGATCGGGCGCCGCCGCGTTATTGAGCAACCTGCAATCTTTTGGGCCATGCCGCGCCCGCACTTGCCGCCCCATCTGGTGCCGCGCCAGCCCAAGACGGCGCTCGCCTGGTCGATGCAGAAGCTGCGCCTCATCCACGGCTGGAGCGGCAAGCGGGTGGCCCAGGAGTTCGGCTGTAGCCCCAGCCATATCTCCCGCGTGGAGGCCGGCAGTAGCCGGCCCAGCCGCGAGCTGGTCCAGTTCTACGAGCAGACCTTCGAGGCCGACGGCCTGCTCCTGAGCCTGTTCGAGGTCGCCGACCACGCCCCGGAGCAAGAACGCCGGCGCGCTGGCGGCAAGCGGCCCAAGCTCCACCGGGCCATCCCCGGTGACGGGTCAACCTTCGTGGGCGACACCATTCCCCACGGCACCAGAATGGAGCCGGGGCAGGTCTTCGAGCAGACCTGGCGGATACGCAACAGCGGCACCGTGGCCTGGCAAGGTCGCCGGCTGGAACGGCAGGGGCCATTGACCGGGCCGGGCCTCATCAGCTCCCCGCGGTTCGTGGACGTACCGGACACCCAGCCGGGCCAGGTCGCCGCGATCACGACCCCGCTCAAGGCCCCGACCTACGACTGTTCGAGTATTGCGTACTTCAAGATGGGCCATGCAGACGGAAGGCTATGCTGGCCCGATTCCTACCAGCTCGGGCTCGATGTGCTGGTGCGGGTGGAGGGGCAGCGCGCAGCCACCAGCACGCCCCTCGATTTGGAGGAATAGGATAGTCTCCATCGCTCATTGATCGCAAAGCAGGAGGAGCCGTGGAAGCCAACTTGGCCCAGCAGCTAGGGTGGGATCGCCTCTCAGAGTCGACACAGCAACAACTGGCTGACGGCCTTGGCGAGGTGGTGTTTAGCGGGATCGAACGTCGCTGCAAGCCGCTCCTGAAGCGCAAACAGCGCAAGGCATACGAGACGCTGGTGCAGATCAATCCGGCCGAGGCATTGAGGCTACTCGAACAGCGAATCCCCGACTTCAGCGCGATCGCGGAGGAGGAAACGGTACGGATATGCCACAAGATGGCCGATATCCAAGCCGCAGTCTTGAATAGGCTAGGGGTTGACAGTGATGGGTAATGACCTTGAGCGAGTAGCAAACAGCTTGGAACGCCTGTACGGTTCGGGCACGCTCTCCGAGGGTTCAGCGAAAGCACTAGGCCGACCCGAGACGGCGATAGCAATTGAGGGGGGACTCGGTAAGCCAGGTACAGGACGCGAAGTATTGCTGGTGTCGATCTTGGTAGATGACTCAACATCGGTCGCTACTAATCTTGACGAGATTCGTTTGGGGTACAGTAAGATGCTCAAGGCTCTGCGGGCCGAGTCGTCAACTGCTGACGTGCAGGTGCATACCCGCGCTCTAAATCGAGGCGTTCTATCGCCCTATACCCCTCTTCAGGATATCGGTGAACTTGCGAGCCAGGGTTATGACGGCAGTCGATTGGCACCCAGGACGCCGCTTTATTTGCAGAGTCTGCTCACACTCGGCTCAGTAATAACCAAGACGCAAGAGGAAGAGGCCCGGGGCGCAAGAGTGAGAACTTTTACACTCATCGTTACGGATGCCGAAGACAACAGCTCGGGGGATGTGACGGCGAGTCAGGTGCGCGGCGTAGTGACGGATATGCTGGAGTTTGCCACAAATCATATAGTGGCAGGGATGGGCGTTGGCGAGCGTGTAAACTTCTATGAGATTTTTGAGTCAATGGGTATTCCCCAAAAGTGGATATTTTCGGCGGGGGCCGACGTAGATACCCTTCGGGCCAAGTTCCACATTATCAGCGAATCATTGAGCCTTGCGGCAGCAGGCGAGATAGAGTTCCTTCAGCTTGAGGCAGGACCGCCGGACGACGACTCTTGACGATGCCGCTCCGCCTCCCTCGCCAGACGCCATTGCTCAAAGGCATAGTCACGACCATCATTGTTCGAATACATGCTCCCGCCTGGTTTATGTCGCAAGGGCCGTCCGGCCTCTCTGTCCCAGGTATCTCCGGTATAAACATTGTGGGGCCCAAAATATTCCTCAACCTCCTCACGGGTGCCGCGCAGGATCGGAAAAAAACCGAGCACTTCATACTCGAACCAATTGTCTTCGTGAATGACGTTATCACGCTCAGGGTCTTCTTCTCTATCGGTCGCGTGTTCTAACATGCCTAGATTCCATCTTTCCCATCCAGTTTATAACACTGGCCAGTTTGTAGGCAAACTCGATGGAGTAACCCACAAACGATGACTAGGGCAAAGACTCTTTATGACACGCTAGAAGTATCCCAAACGGCGAGCGTGGATGAGATCAAGAAGTCCTATCACAACTTGGCTTGGCGTTATGAACGTTACGGAGGTACTGCGTCAAACGAAGAGCGGATGAAGGAAATCAACCATGCGTACGAAGTCTTGAGTAATACAGAAGAGAGGAAGCAGTACGATAAAGACCTGGAGCGGCAGAGGCTAATCGCCAAAACACGGGAGCGTGCGGAACGCATACGCGCAGAGCGGGAAGCGCGAAAGCGCAACGACGCCGAAGTAAAAAAGTATGGCGAAGGCATCCGAGGCCACCCTCCCCCTTCTAAACCAAAACCACCACCATCTCCGCCCTATTCCCCGCCGCCAATACATCCTCCGCCGACACACGTCCCACCTCACACTACCCCAAGCACGAGATTTCTTAGTAATCTCCTTATCAAGCTCGGCGGGCTCGTTGCCGCCGTGGCATTTGCCGCGGCACCGCTTGGCATAATGGCACTCATGGTTCCGTTCGAGAACGCCAATCAGCATAATATTATTGTCGACATGCTTGGGCTTGCAGTCGGGCTTACCTGTATCGTTTGGATCTTGGCCGGCCTTGCAGCGTTATGGGCGGCAATCGGTAATCTGTTTTCCGACTGGTCGTAACCGGCGGCGACAGGTAGAACTGCCGATGTCGAGGCGAAGAAAGCACGCGACTAACCTCGCACCCCGCTAGTGCCCAACGGCCCTAGACATTATCAACCTTGCGTGGTAGTGGGATATCAAGTCAGTATTGCCGTTGGAGTTCGGCGTTTCTTCGCACTTCGCGCTCGGGTACGCCTGCTTGATTTCACCGAGCGATGAACCGTGGCCTGGCGAGGACGCCTACTACATCTGCCGTGTTTTCAGACACCATCTGCCGAGTAGCAGTTGGCCGTGCCGTTGAAGAATAGGGTAAGCGACCCGGCACCATAGGGACGGTTTGTTTGGGTGTTTAGCTGCCATGAATTGCCGTCAAGGTTCGCCGTCAGTTGCTCAAGTTGGCCGGGTGTGCCGGTGACCTGTGTTGCGTCGAGTGAGGTCTGAACCAGAGTGACCGTGTAGCTCTTGATGTAGTTTTCTCCGCCCACACCGCCCACAAATTGCAGGGTGATGCTGCGACAGGTGGTTTTGGGCGACGTGAGCGCGACTGTTTCATGCCCCTCATTGTCCATAGGAACCCTCGCCACGTATTCAAAGACGTGGCCGGACGCTTGAACCACTCCAGTCGAACACCCGAAGTTGAAGTCTTCGTAGAAAGTCAGAGTGCCGCACAGTGCGGAAAGAGAGACAGTGCCATAAACCCTAAGTGTTCTAGTAAGCGACCGCGCCAAGAGTCGTCCGTCCGATCCGATCACGATGACGCGAAACGTGTACGAGCCGAGCCCGTAGCTCGGCAGAGTGCTTGAGCCAATGCTACTTCGGAGCGTCTTCAGTGTCCGGAAAACATGCCGAGAACCCATTGCCCGCTGAAGTGCTACGCGAGCGCCGGTGGGCCTGCCAACAACCTTCCACATGGCCGTCGTCGGTGTCCCCGCGCTGGCTGATGCAGGCATACTGAGGAGCACGGAGGGCTTTGCGACGGCATGGACTACGGCGGGGGCAGAGGCGATCGACGTGCTGCCTTCGGCCCAGGCCGGGACGGTATGCCAGGCGAGTAGCAGGGTAAGGGCCAGGGCGAAGCGGAATCGTGTGGGTCTCGATCGCATGTGTTCTCTCCTGCCTTTCGTGTCGGGAGCGTCGGCTTGCTTGACCATCTCGCCCTATTGTCTGCGGGCACGCTACTTATAAGTCTGTAGACTGTCAAGTAGCAGACCGGGACTGTGTCCCGGCATGGAAGGCGATCTACAACGAGCGGTCGGCTGCAACCTGCGCGCCTACCGGCAGACCAAGGGCCTCAGCCAGGAGGCGTTCGCCGACGAGCTCGGCGTCCACCGCACCTACATGGGCGGCATCGAGCGCGGCGAGCGCAACCTGACCCTCAAGAGCCTGGAGCGCATCGCCGGCCAACTCGACCTCGACCCGCTCGCTCTGCTGCAGCCGCCCGAGGACGAGTAACCACCACCGTCCGCGCGGACCACAGCTTGACCGCTCAGCCCGACCGGCCGTAGCGTCGCAGCGTCCGCTGAAACCAGACGGCCCCGGCACTGGTGCCCCGGCGCCGAGGCCCCGACGCGAGGAGGATCAAGCTCCCGATGCCTGACGAGCAGCCCATCCCCGACCAAGCCGCCGAAGAAGCCCGCACCGATTGGTTCGTCCTCGACCTCCTGCTCAACGACGCGGTGCAGCGCCCGTGGGCGATCGCCGAGGTCGTCCGTGAGCACGGCCACGAGACGAACGCGATCGACGCGATCGATCGCCTCCACGGCGCCGGACTCGCCCACAAGACGAGCGACGGCTTCGTGTTCGCCAGCCGCGCCGCCGTCCGCTACCGCGAAATCGCCGTGTAAAGCGCGATCGCCACGCACGGGCCTCCACGCACTCCCGCCCACCGCGCACTGGGGAGCCGCCACGCGGCTACTGCTCGGACTGCTCACCCTCGATCAGCCACAGGCGAGGGAGCCGCAACGGTGGCTCACCCACGCCGCTGAGCGTCCGGCTGGCGACCTCAGCCACACAGAAGGCATCGGCCAGCATGGCGCGGGCGAACTCGCTGATCGCGTCGTCGATGACCCGGCTCGCCCGTTCGTGCAGCCGGCCGAACAGCGCCAGCACATCGGCGTCGCTCAATTGCACCTCGTAGCGCTCACGGGAGCCCGCCTTCTCCCACCCGATCTGATCGAGCAGCTGCGTCGCCTGCTCGAAATTGCGGCGCAGCCACCGGGCACGATTGATTTCATCGGCTGCCAGAACCAACGCCAGATCCCCGGCCTCGGCCAAGTCGCTGAGCACGAACCCGTACACCGCGTTGCGTTGCGCCCGATTCAACACGATTGCCATACCAAGGCCTCCAATCCGAGGGACAGACAGAGCAGCCCAGGCCCCCCGGAGGGGCCGGGGCCTGGGCCGCCCCCAAAGCAAACCGGGTCAGACCGTGATATGGCAAGCTGTGGGGCGGGCTAATCACCGTGAGCCGTGTACCGGCAAGCCGATGGTGGTGGTACTGTCACAAATCCTCTTGCCAGCCGGTGTTACTCGGGTGGCTCGCTCTCATCGCAGATATCCACAAGTGCGCGATTCACACGCCGCGCTGAGGAACAGAGATCCTTCGACCTCAAACCGCCAATTTACCGGAAAATCCGGCAAAACCCGGGGGGATTTTTGCCGTCCTGGCGGGCTGGTAGACCATTATGGTGAAAAGGGTAAAAGTGACCCCGGCCGCTTGCGACGGCCGGGGTCGTACACAGGAGGTCTGATCTCCCATGCCGGCCCATCATACGCCACAGAGCGACACATACCTGGAGCAGCGCGCCATCGTCCACCAGCTGCTCCGCCACGACGACCACACCGAGCGCTGGACACCCAAACAACTACAACGCGCCCTCTCAGACATCGCACCCGAGACGATCGCTGAAGCCCTCGCGGAGCTGGAGGCCTCCGGTGTGGCCTGGCGCCTGGACGACTACGTCGGCGCCTCACGCTGCGCCCGCCACCTGTTCTCACTCGACCTCATCACCATCTGAGAGGCCACCATGCGTCTCTCCGAAATGGGCCTTGAGCCCGCCACGCTGGCCTGCCTGCACCGCGGCGGCATCAACACCACCTACCGGCTGCTCGAACACACCTACCGGGAGCTGATCTGGCACTCCGAGATCACCCCCGAGGCGCTCTACGACATTCTCCGTGCGCTCCGCCGGCACGGCATGACGCTGAAACCACACCCCAAAGGGAGCGAGCGGCCGGTGAACGAGCGCAATCTCGAGGTCTTCCGCCTGCGCGTCGTCGAGGGCCGCAGACTCAAAGCAACCGGCGAGCCCCTCGGCATCGGCGTCGAGCGCGTCCGGCAGATCCTCGCGTCCTGCTTCGGTCTGCGGGGCGCACCTCCCGCCGTCAAAGCCAGACCCCACCGCATCGAGCACCGAAACTCGCCGCCCGACTGCGAGCAGCTCGGACGTGCCATCCAACGCCTGCGCGCCGCCAAGGGCCTCACCGTCGATGACCTCGCCGCCACGATCGACACGAGCGCCGAGCAGCTGGCCCGGATCGAGGACGGACTGCGCGATCCCACCTGGACGACGCTCTCCAAGCTCGCTATCGCGCTCGACACCACGGCCGCGCTGCTCGCCTACGCCATCGAAACCGACCAACCCACTGATGGCACCCGATGTCTGGTCGCCAGTTGATCCTCGTTGTCGAGGCCGACGACACCATCAGCCGCCCGATCGTTGACCAGCTCGCCGCCGATGAGCACCCGGCAAAGATCGCCCGCAGCGCCAACCACGCCATCGCCCTAGCCGTCATCGAGCCCCCGGCGCTCGTGCTGCTCGGCGCGCTCGATACACCCGCCGGCGCTCTCGCGCTGCTGCGCATGATCCGGCTCGGCGACCCGGACGCACCCTGGCCACAGGACCTGCCTGTGATCCTGCTCAGCCCCGGCACCCAGGAGTCCGACCTGCTGAGAGCCTTCGAGGCCGGCGCCGACGACGTCATGGCCCATCCGCCGAGCTACCTGGAGTTGCGTGCCCGCCTGCGGGCCATCGTGCGCCGCGCCTACGGCTCGGGGAGTGATCGGGTGCTGAGGGTCGGCCCGCTGAGGATCGACACCGCCGCTCACGCGGCCAGCCTCCATGACAAACGCCTCGATCTGCGCCAGATGGAGTACAAGCTGCTCGTCCACCTCGCCAGCGACCCCCGCCGCGTCTTCCGCAAGCAGGAGCTCCTGCGAGCGGTTTGGGGGTACCCTGTGGCCTGTTCCACACGGACGATCGACAGCCACGCCAGCCGCCTACGCGGCAAGCTCGCTGCCGGCGGCGAACGGTGGATTATCAACGTCCGCGGCGTCGGCTACCGGCTTATATAAGAGTTATTGCGTTTGATGCAAGTCGCGTTGTGCGGGAGTTTCTTGTGGCGCGCTCTCTGTTGGGTGCTCTTGTTTGGGGTGTGTGGCGTGAATATGCCGGAGGGTGCGGGTGTTTGTCGCT
>Ga0210401_10006014_pt1 | contig 12398 bp, 11 predicted proteins | sample IncBWH32MmetaG_FD_150866 | JGI IMG/M metagenome (GOLD analysis project Ga0210401, IMG submission 150866) | Forest soil microbial communities from Barre Woods Harvard Forest LTER site, Petersham, Massachusetts, United States - Inc-BW-H-32-M | ecosystem: Environmental > Terrestrial > Soil >... | reverse complement strand
CCGCCATAGCGCGGCCCGGATCGTCTCGATCGACGCCGGTTTGGTGTCGGCCAAGCCGGCCAGCGAAGCGGGAAAAGGCATCGGCATCGGCGGCATCGGCCGGCAGGCGCCGGTTCGCCTGGCAACGCAGACGCGGCCAAAGCACCTCAGCACTTTAAAGTCCAACCCGTCCGGGACGGGACCGACGGAGATCAGCGCGTCGAAGGCCGGTGCGGCAGAGGTCAAAGCGCGCCGGTCCTTGGGCCAATAAAGCGGTGCTGGCCGGTGAAAAGATGTGTATCCGCCCGAGGTCAGCCAATCGTAGCCGTCGCGGCCGTAAAGGCCGACTCCGCAGGGAGCCGGCCCATGTGCAACATAAGAATCCGCCATCAGGTAATCGTGCATACGATTGCGAAACACGGTCAACACCGGACCGCTCCATACAGCTACAGAAATCATACACCAACTCGACACGGCTAAACCGGCGCAGGCCCATGGCGCGATTCTGCCGTTCCCCGTGACCTCGGAGAGCCATCTTTCGGCGACGGGGACGATCTCGGCGAGTCCCAACCCGGCAAGAACCGTCAGACAGACGATGGCCGGATAAATAAACCGGTATTCTTTGTGAGGAATGCCTGAATGCATTGCAATGATGATTACGGCTGTCGCGAGCAGCATTGGCAGGCGCCGGGCGCCCAGCAGGATCAAAAACAACAGCGGACCGGATGCGAAACCCCAAACCTCGAACTCGCCGGCAAAATAATAATACCAGGGCTCGACGCCGAAGCTCGCACTTGCACCATAAACGCTATTGTAGAGGACATAGCGCCAGATCGAGGCCAGCGGATAGCCCAATGTCACGGTATCGAGCAGCCCGGCGGCGCAAACAATGACCAAGGCTCCGGCAAGCATCGCACAGAGGCGTTCGCGGGGCCGCCGCCAACTCGTCCACAGCGCGACGAGGATCAAGGCCGGCGCCAATTGGACGCGCAACACACAGACGAGACCGAGTAGCACCCCGCCGGCAAAACAACGCGAAGCCGCAGCAGTACGTGGATCGAGCGCGTAGATCGCACCGATGAACAGATGGGCAGCAACGACTTCAGAGAGTGTGCGCGCCCCGAAATAAGCGAGTTCGGGCGCGGTTGCGACGACGGCTGCCGCGACTAGCCCGCCGGTCGTGCCAAATAATCGGGCGGCCCATAGGAAACAGCAGATTACCGGAACTGTGGCCAACAGCGCGAATGCGCCTGCGATCACCGGCAAATAATAATCGGGGCCGTCGCCGGCCAGCCGTGCTGCCTCCATCAGCCCGGCGATGCTGCCCGGCAGCAGCCAGGAACGAATTCCGAGTTGAAACTCCCATGGGACGAGGCCGGTCCCGTAAACCAGCCGATGCGCCTGCTCGGTCGCCTGAAAGATCTCGTCGGGCCAGGCTTGGCTCGGGACGAAAATGACCGGGACCAATCGTAGGATGATAGCTAATACGGCGAGGCCCGCCAGCGCCACCGCCGGCAACAGAGGCTTTTGCGGGTATCTGCTCCGTTCCCGGCACCGCTTGTCCGCGCCTGACCCGCAAATCGACGTCCGGAAGCCGATCGCGGCCGAGCCAACAGAAGCCGCGGTTGCCGGCGAAATCAGGCCTCCGGCCGGACGCCCACGGGTCATCCGTGGTCGGCCGGATCAAGCACGGCGATGATGGAACCAGCGAGCCGTCTGGCGCTTCTTCGCGGGCGCACGTATTTCCCCGGGCGGCCTTGTGCTGTTGCGGGAACGACGGCCGAGCGATTGGGTTTAGTCAATGCTTTTCGCGTAAGATTGGTCGTGCCGGCTGACAGCCGCACGGGGCGGCGGCGGGCCGGTGCCAGCGCTGCGGCGCGCATCGTCAGCCAAGCGGAAAGTGCAGTGAGGGCCATCGTGACAATCGGCCCTACCGGCAGATGCCAGGCGGCAGCGATCCCGCGTGGATTCAGGCACAGGACATAAAGTCCCGCCAGGATCAGTTTTCCCCATTCCGGCAGGCGATATTCGCCATCGGCGCGGATGAGCCAAGCGCCGGCGACCCCGGCCAGGACAAGATCGTAGAACAGCGCCAACGGCACCGCGACGAGGGTTGCCGAGACCAGGCCCGCGGCGCGGACCGGCAATGGCGGATTGCGATGCCACACCCAAGCGACAAAACCGGCAGCGGTCGCCGATGCAACGGCTTGCACGAGGCCGGCCGCGGCTGGGCTGGCGCCGAGCAGCATTGCTCCGCCAAACGGGGTGACGAAGCCGCCAAACGGAATCCGCCCGGAAGTGTAAACATTGCCGGATGTTGCGGCAGCTACAAGAAAATCGCGCCAGGTCTGCCAGCCGAACAGCCCCGCCGACACGAGACAGAAAACGAGCGCGGAAATTGCTGTTGCAGCGAGCGCCCGCCATCGGCCGCCGGCGGCGAGGGCGATCGGCACCAACAGCGCAAAATGCGGCTTGCAAGAGAGCACACCAAACAGCAGTCCTGCGGCCAATGGGCGGCGGTCGACGAGCAGGGTGGCCGCGCCGAGCAGCCCTGCGGTCAACAGTCCGTTTTGCCCCACCCCAATCGTCCACAGCACCGGCGGGAAAGCGAGGATCGGGATCAGGATCGCCCAGCCGCGTTCGCCGAGAATTCGCCTGACGACCAGACAATAAAAACCGAGGGTAACCGTCTCGAAGACGACAAAGGCCGGGATGTAGGGCAGCTTTGCGAACGCGGCGCAGAGCAATAAATAGGGGGGCGGATAATAAAAAAAATTGTAGGCGATCCCCGGCTGGGTTGCATGTTGTTCAGCGGCATAATGCGCCGCCTGGTCATAGGCGAGCCGCGGCGTGCCGGCGTCCGCCAAGCTCCCGGCCGCGTAAAAGCTGACAAAATCGGTGCTGGTCGGCTTTTTTAGCGGGACGATCAGCCCGTAGGTCCCTGCCGTTATGTAAAGAAACAAAGCGGCTTCGATCGCGAGCAGGCTGCCGCACAGAAAAAACATCCGGCGCGCGGAAAACAGCTGGTGTTGGACTGGCATCGCGGTTTTCAAGGTTATCGGCAACACTAAGACAGGCCGGCGCCCGGCAGCCCGTGTCGAGCCGCCGAGCCCCTAGCATGTTTTCGTCGCGGTCACACACTGCCCGCGATATTGTTGAACGTGGTGCTGAGATTACTGCCGAGCAGTTGCCATGCCACAATGCAGACGACAGCGACGAGGGCGGCGATCAGCCCGTACTCGATCGCGGTGACGCCGGCGTCGTCCGTCAAGACCGGCAGCAGCGATTGGATTATCAGCGCGCGCATTGTCATCCTCCTGTCGGGTAGGTCACGCATAAGCTCGGATCAAAATCTTGACCAAGCATTAAGCTGCTGCGCGACAGCGCACGGCCTGCCGACATGTCATCAATGCGCTGGCCAGAGCTCAGGCATTCAGACGGCGCCGTCTCACCGTCCTCGTTACGGCCTACGGGTCCGTGCCTTGCGCGGTCCGAGGTGGAGCCTTGTGCCGGCATCCACGGACACCGGCAGAGTTTGCACCGCCAATCGTGGATGACCGTGACTAACTTATGACCGTCCGATTCCGCAGAGCATCGCAGGTAGCCCAAGCCTCTTTTCTCGGTCATTGCACCGCTAGAAGGACGGTCCAGTACGCTAATGCTGTAGGTTGGCTCGACAAAGTCGGGTTTTTAGCAGGTGAACAGAAGGTGTCGCGGAGGCGGGATAAATCGGGGGGCGGCTTTCAACCCGGTCAGTCGCCGGGCCGGTTCAAAAGCCGCCGAGCACGGAATTGAACAAGCCGCTGACCCCGGTGCCCAATGTCGTCACCGCGGCGACGACGACGATCGCCACCAGCCCGGCGATGAAGGCATATTCAATAGCAGTCACGCCCGCTTCGTCACCCGCCGTCAGCCGAAGCGAGGCGAGCGCCGCGCCGGCCAGACGATTTCCCACCCGTCGCCGCCGGCGGTCACGCATCGCGCCGCAAGCAGGGCTAGTTCGGGATTTTCGCGAGTGACGCGGCAAACCGGCACCCGTCGCTCGGTTGCCGGAGCCGAGCGTCCGGCGGTGCGCGGCCTAGAGGCTTCCGGCGACGCTGTTAAAGGTGTCGCTGAGGCTGGTGCCGAGCACTTTCCATGCGGCGATGCAGACGACGGCGACGAGTGCGGCGATCAAGCCATATTCGATCGCCGTGACGCCGGCATTATCCCTGACGTATTTGGTGTAAAGCGCGCACATCGGGTCCTCCGGGGGTTAAAGGTCCCGCGAGCATGCAACCCAAGACTTGATAAACTGTTAATCGGGCCGCGGATTATTGTCCATCACGACCGCGATGACGGCATTGCCGTAACGCTCGAGCTTGCTCTGTCCGATGCCGGGGACTTGGCCGAGTGCTGTGAGCGAGGCCGGCCGGCGGCGAGCGATCTCGATCAGGGTCCTGTCGTGAAAGACCACATAGGGCGGCAGCTCCTGGCGCCGTGCCTCGGCCGTGCGCCAGGCGCGCAACGCATCCCATAATGTCTGCGCGGCGGGGTCGAGGGCGGTCGCGGCCGGCGCCGATGTGGCGTCGCCCGACGGCCGGCGGTCGCGGCCTTTACGCTCGGGCTCGAGCCGGAAATGAACCGGTGACACGCCGCGCAGGACCTCGCCAGCGCTCGGGCCCAGCGCCAGCCCGCCATGGCCGGCGAGATCGGGCGCCACCATCCCTTGCGCCGCCAGCTGGCGGAACACCGACAGCCAGCCGCGCCGGTCGAGTTCGGTGCCGACGCCAAAGGTCTTCAACCGGTCGTGGCCAAAGCGCTTGATGCGGTCGTTGCCGGCGCCCAGCAGCAGATCGACGAGGTAGTGCGCGCCAAAGCGCTGCCCGGTGCGATAGACCGCGGAGAGCGCCTTTTGCGCGGCGACCGTGCCGTCCCAGGTGGCGGGCGGCTCGCGGCAATTGTCGCAATTGCCGCAGGGCGGATGGTCATGCTCGCCAAAATAGCCGAGCATCACCTGGCGCCGGCACGACACCGTTTCGCAATAGCCGATCAGCGCGTCGATCTTCTGCCGCTCGATGCGGGCCTGGCGCTCGCTCGTCTCGCCGGCGTCGATCAGTCGCAACAAATTCATCACGTCGGCGATGCCGTAGGTCATCCAGGCGTCGGCCGGCAATCCGTCGCGCCCCGCGCGCCCGGTTTCCTGGTAATAGGCTTCGAGGTTTCTGGGCGCGTCGAGATGGGCGACAAAGCGGACGTCGGGCTTGTCGATCCCCATGCCGAACGCGATCGTCGCGGCGACGATCACGCCCTCCTCGCGTAAAAAGCGCTCCTGATTTTGCTCGCGCGCCGCTGGGTCGAGGCCGGCATGATAGGGGAGCGCGGTGCGGCCATGCGCCGAGAGCCACGCTGCCGTCCCCTCGGCGGCCTTGCGGGTGAAGCAGTAGACGATCCCGGCGTCGTTCGGATGCCGTGCCGCGAGAAACCGCCACAGCTGGTCGAGCGGGCTGCGCTTGGCCACGATCCGGTAGAACAAATTCGGGCGGTCGTAGCCGGCGGCAAAAACCGGCGCGCCGCCGAGCCCGAGCTGGGCGATGATGTCGCGCCTGGTCGGCTCGTCCGCGGTCGCGGTCAGCGCCATCAGCGGCACACCGGGAAAGCGCTCCCTCAAGACCGAGAGCTGCTGATACTCGGGACGAAAATCATGGCCCCATTGCGAGATGCAATGCGCTTCGTCGATCGCGAACAGCGCCAACCGGATGCGCGCCAACAGATCGAGGCACCGCGGCGTCATCAGCCGCTCGGGCGACACATAGAGCAGGTCTAGCGCGCCGTCGCTGACCGCGCGCTCGGTCGCCGCCGCTTCGGCCGGCGACAGCCGCGAATTCAGCGCCGCCGCGGCCACACCCGACTGGCGCAGCGCGTCGACCTGGTCTTTCATCAGCGCGATCAGCGGTGAGACGACGACGCCGAGACCCGGGCGCAGCAATGCCGGGATCTGGTAGCACAGCGACTTGCCGCCGCCGGTCGGCATCAGCACGACCGCGTCGCCGCCGGCCGCGACATGCGCGATCACGGCGCGTTGCGAGCCGCGGAATTCGTCAAAGCCGAAGACCTCGCGCAGCACATGCTCGGGAGTCCGCTCGGCACCCCGGGCATTGCGCAACCCAATATACCCTTGCGGGCCCGGCGCCATTTCTCCTGGCGGGCCCGGCGCGTTTCGCCGCACTGAACCGGTCTCCTTATGCGTCGGATGCAGAATTTGCTGGCGCGTGATAATGTCCGTCTCGATGGAAAGCGTGACAACCTTTTACCGGAAAACGCAAATTCGAGCGACCGCCAGCAGCATGTCGGGCAACCGATGAGCGGAAGGTCCGGCGCGCGGGGCGCTGTGCCCGCGGTGCGCTCGATTTGGCGCGGCGCCGCCGAATTGGCGACCGCGGGCGTGCTGGCGATCGCCGTCGGCGCCGCGGCGCTCATGCTGCCGCCGGGGATGGCCGCGGCCGATCCGCCCGCGCCGCCGCCGACACCGACCGCGCCGCCGCCGATCGATGTCAGCGCTACCCCGGCGACCCTGACGCCGTTTGCCGGCAACAGCGAAATCGAAGACCGGCTCGACACCGCGGGTCGGGTGGTGGTCGCCGGCGAGCGGCTGCACGAGCATCTCGTCCGGCGATTTTATGCGGCGCATGGCTGGAAGACCGTCTGGGACAGCCGCCCGGTCGCGGCGGCGGCATTGTGGGCGGAGGTGACGCGCGCCGACGGCCAAGGGCTCGATCCGGCTTCGTTTCACAGCATCGCCCTCGGCGCGCGTGGCAAAACCTTGTCGCCGGTCGAGCATGACCTCTTGTTGTCCGACGCGATCCTCGCCTATGCCGACGCGCTGGCGCAGGGCGCGATGCCTGTCGGCGAGCGCCCCGAGGACGAGGATCTGCAACCGGCGCCGGTCGATGTCGTCGCCGTGATCGAGAGGGCGATGTCGGTGCCGGATCCGGCGCAAGCGGTCGCGGCTCTCGCTCCGACCTCGCCCGACTACCTGGAGATGCGCCGCGCTTACGCCGAGTATCTCGCGATCGCCGCGTCGGGCGGCCGGTCGCCGGTCATCGGCTCGTATGGCCGCGCGCCGCGGGTCGGCGTCGCCGAGGCGCTGCGGCGGGCCCGGCAGATCGCGATCAACCTCGAACGCCTGCGCTGGCTGCCGCGCGACATCCCGGCCGATCGGCTCGTCGTCGACACCGCGGTCGCCCAGCTGCAATTGTTTCGCGACGATCGTCCGGTGTTCACGACGCGGGTCGTCGCCGGCGAGTTCGACAAGCAGACCCCGGAGCTGCAATCGGTCATCAAATACATCCTCTTCAACCCGCCGTGGAATGTCCCGCCCTCGATCGTCCGAAAAGAGATTCTGCCCAAACTGGCCGGTGACCGCCATTACCTCGCCGAACACCACATGCGCTGGCGCGGGCCGATGGCGGTGCAGCAGGAGGCGGGGCCTTACAGCTCATTGGGGCGGATCAAATTCGAGATGGACGACCGCTTTGACGTCTATCTCCACGACACGCCGCAGAAATGGCGCTTTCAGGCCGCCGACCGGATGATGAGCCACGGCTGCGTGCGGGTCGAACATCCGCGCGAGCTGGCCTCGCTGCTGCTCGGCGAAAATCCCGAAGAAATCGACGAGGCGATCGACGTTGGCCGGACGCACAGCCGAACTTTGCCAAAACCGGTTCCGGTTTTTATCGTCTATCGCACGGCGATCCCCGAATCGGATGGCTCAATCGCGTTCCGCGGCGACCCCTATCAGCGCGATCCGAGGGTCTGGGCATATCTGAGCCGAGCGCGAGAACTGCCCGTGGCCCAAAGATCGTGGCTAAGATCCGCCGATAAGGCGAAGCCGGGGCAGAGTATCTCAACCGTAGCGCAGAAAACCGCGACAATCGGCGACTAGCCCCAAGTTTCCGTTCGGTCGGGGTTGTTCAACCGAGATTCGGATGCTATGGCCCCTCGCGGGGAAATCGGGGGGAGTAACCATTGTCCGCGTCTACACTATTAAGCCGGCGCCGTCTTCTCGGCGCCGCAGCTACGATTGCTGCCGTTGGTTTGGTCAAGCCCGCCACGGCGGTGTCCTTTGCTCCGCGATCGGTCTCGCTTTACAACGTCCACACCGGTGAATGGCTGCGCACGGTCTACTGGGCCGACGGCCATTACCTCCGCGAGGCAGTGCGCGACATCAACTGGATCCTGCGCGATCATGATAGCGACGAGATCCGGCCGATGAACGCCGGTGTTCTCGATTTGCTGGGGATGCTGCGCGACCGCCTCGACACCCGCGACCCGTTTCTCGTGGTCTGCGGCTATCGCTCGCCGACCACTAACCGGCGTCTCTATCTCGAAGGGGTCGGCGTCGCCAAGCACAGCTATCACATCAAAGGGATGGCGGTCGATCTGCGCAGCGAGGGGCGCAGCACCGAGCAGATCCGCGATGCGGCGCTGAGCCTCGGAGGCGGCGGTGTCGGCTACTATCCGCGCTCCGACTTTGTCCATGTCGATTGCGGCCCGGTCCGCCAGTGGCGAGGGTCGTACCGCGCCTAGCTGCGAGCCCTCGGCTCCAGCGAAATTCGTGCGATTGCTGAAATCGAATGGGGAACTGAACGGCTCGCTCAGGGTTTCTAGATTCGGTGATCAACAAACACGTGCGGGATGAAATGCTGGGCACTATCCTTCTGATAATCTTGATCCTGCTGCTGATCGGCGCATTGCCGACATGGGGCTACAGCGGCGGCTGGGGGTATTACCCGAGCGGCGGCGTCGGGATCCTCCTCGTCATCGTCGTTGTGCTGTTGCTGGTCGGCCGCATATAGGGCGGCCGGGGTCAGCCGGTGCGGGAGCTCCGGCGAAGCACGTCGAGCCGCAATGGCAGAGCTTGGCCGAGCCACATCGCAAACCGCGTGTGGTCGGCTAGGCTGTCGCCGGAGAGCGGGTGAACCAGCACGTCGAGCCCGTCGCGGTTCAGCATCAGCCACGGCACCAGCCGCGGAAACTCGGCGGTCGCGAACGCAATCTGGTACATCGATACCGGATGCGGCCCGACCGGGTCGTCGTGCCAATTGCCGAGCCTCGTCTCAAAGCGCTCGCCGACCCCTTGGCGCACCCGTTCGGCTTTCGCGCGGGTTGTTGCCGGATCGTAATAGATGTGGGCGTGGTAGCCCTCGATCCGGTCCGGATCGGCAAATGACTCAGCCATGCTCGCCTCCTGTTCTGCCGGGGCCGGTCGCGCCGCCGAGCGCGCGCTGCATCAATACAGTGTCGACCCAGCCGCCGAATTTGTAGCCGATCGCGCGCAGCACGCCGATTTCGGCGAAGCCGAGCGCCTGATGCAGCCGGATCGACGGAAATTGCTCGCTGCCGCCGATCACCGCAACCATCTGACGGTAGCCTCGCGCCGTGCACTCTTCGATCAGTTCGGACAGCAAGGCGCGCCCGATGCCGCGGCCGAGTTCGGCCTGGTCGATATAGATCGAATCCTCGACTGAAAAACGATAGGCCGAGCGCGCACGGTAAGGGCTCGCATAGCAATAGCCGAGCACCCGCCGCCCGCGTTCGGCGACGAGGTAGGGCAAGCCGCGGGCAAGAATGGCATCCCGCCGGTGGGCGATCTCGTCCGGCTCGGGCGGCTCCTCTTCGAAGGACGCGATCCCGTGCAATACGTGATGGTGGTAGATTGCGGCGATCGCGGAAACATCGCGATCGTCGGACGGCCGGATCGAGAGGTCGCCAGTCATTCGGGCTCGCGGTTCACCGTGAACCGGCTCAGATCACCCGGATCGGCTTGCCGTCGAGGAAGGCCGCGACGTTTTCGACGATCTGAGGATAGGAGCTGCGGTAATTCTCGTCGGTGACGTAGCCGATATGCGGCGTCAGGATCACGTTTGGCGCGGTGCGCAGCGGATGGTCGATCGGCAGCGGCTCCTTGTCGTAGACGTCGAACCCAGCATAGGCGAGACGCCCCTCCTTCAGCGCGGCGATAATCGCCTCGGTGTCGCAGATCGGCCCGCGCGAGGTATTGACCAGGATCGCCGAGGGTTTCATCAGCCCGATCTCGCGGGCGCCGACAAGTCCGCGGCTGCGCGGGCTCAACACCAGATGAACCGAGAGAATGTCGGCGCGGCGGAAAAGCTCGTCCTTCTCGACCCGCTCGACGCCCTGCGCCGCCGCCTTCTCGCCAGCCAGGTTCTGGCTCCAGGCGATCGCTTTCATGCCAAAGGCGATGCCGACGCGGGCGACGGCACTGCCAAGCCGCCCGAGGCCCAACAGGCCGAGCGTCTTGCCGGCGACGCGGTGGCCTATGCGGGTCTGCCATCCGCCTTGACGCATGAACTGATGGTCCTCGGCGATGCGCCGGGCGGCGCCGAGGATCAGCCCCCAGGCCAGCTCGGCGGTATCCTCGTTGCCGCCGCCGGGGCCCCCGGTGCCGCACACCGTGACGCCGCGATCCTTAAGCGTTGCCATGTCGAACGAGGCGTTGCGCATGCCGGTCGTGATCAGCAGCTTCAGCTTCGGCAGGCGCTCGACGACGGATTTCGTAAACGCCGTACGCTCGCGCATTGCCGCGACAAGCTCGGAATCGGCGAGCACGCGCACCACCGCGTCCTCATCGGCGAAAGCATGCCGCTCGACGGCGATTTCGACGCCGCGGCTCCTGACCGGCGCCCAGTCCGCCATATTGAGCGCGACACCTTGGTAGTCATCGAGAATGCTGAGCCGCATCTTTGCGTCCCTCCCTTGATTTCGAACCGGCTGCCAGCCTGCCCCATCGCCTTCTAAAATTCTGGTCGGCCCCACCTGACGCCGCGTCAAAGAGCGGCGAGCGCAGCGTTCAGCGTCGCACTCGGCCGCATCGCCGCCGATGTCTTAGCCCGATCGAGCAGATAATAACCGCCAGTATCCACCGGCTTACCCTGCGCGGCGATCAGCTCAGCATTAATCTTGGCCTCTTTGGCCGCCAGCGCGTCCGCCAGCGGTTTGAAGCGGGCTGCCAGTGCCGAGCTGTTGTCCTGTCCGGCCAGCGCCTGTGCCCAATACAGCGCCAGGTAGAAATGGCTGCCACGATTATCCAGTTCGCCAACCTTCCGCGCAGGCGAGCGGTTGTACTCAAGGATCTTGCCGTTGGCCTGATCGAGCGTCTCGGCCAGAACTTGCACGTCCGCATTCCCGCTTGTCTGCGCCAAATGTTCCAGCGAAGCGCCAAGCGCCAGGAACTCGCCCAGCGAATCCCAGCGCAGATAGCCTTCGTGCTGGAACTGCTCCACATGCCTGGGCGCCGAACCGCCGGCCCCGGTCTCGAACAACCCGCCGCCCGCCAGCAGCGGAACGATCGACAGCATCTTGGCCGACGTGCCTAACTCCATGATCGGGAAAAGATCGGTCAAGTAGTCGCGTAGCACATTGCCAGTGACGGAGATGGTGTCGAGCCCCTTGCGGATGCGGTCGAGCGAGAACTTCATTGCCTCGACCGGCGCCAGGATGCGGATGTCGAGCCCCGATGTGTCCTCGTTCTTCAGGTATGTCTCGACTTTGGTGGCCAACTGCGCGTCGTGCGCACGTTTGGCGTCGAGCCAGAACACCGCTGGGGTGCTAGTCAGGCGCGCGCGGCGCACCCCAAGCTTGACCCAGTCCTGGATCGGCGCGTCCTTGACCTGGCACATCCGGAAGACGTCACCGGTCTCGACCGGCTGTGACAGCAGAACCGTGCCGTCATCGGCGACCACGCGCACTATTCCGCCCGTGGCGGCCTCGAACGTCTTGTCGTGCGAGCCATACTCCTCGGCTTGCTGCGCCATCAATCCAACGTTCGGCACAGAGCCCATTGTCTTCGGGTCGAAGGCGCCATGCGCCTCGCAGTCCTCGATGACGGCCTGGAACAGCGGCCCGTAGCAACGATCGGGAATCGCGGCGATCACGTCGTGCAGCTTGCCGTCAGGGCCCCACATATGCCCGGATTCGCGGATCATCGCCGGCATCGATGCGTCGATGATGACGTCGCTCGGCACGTGCAGATTGGTGATTCCCCGGTCTGAATTGACCATGGCCAGGCCAGGCCGCTTCGCGTAGGTGGCCTGGATATCGGCCTTGATCGCCGCCTTTTCGGCCTCCGGCAACGTCTCGATCCGGGTCAGCATGTCACCCACGCCGTTGTCGGGATCAACGCCCAGGCGCGTCAGCGTGGCGCCATGCTTCTCGAACACATCGGCGAAGAACACGGAAACGCAATGACCGAACAGGATCGGATCGGAGATCTTCATCATGGTCGTCTTGACGTGCACCGAGAACAGGATGCCGTCCTTCTTCGCGGCGTCGATCTGCGCGGCGAAGAAGGCGCGCAACGCCTTACGGTTCATCACCGACGCGTCGATGATCTCGCCGGTCTGAAGCGGGGTCTTCGC
>Ga0210401_10006012_pt1 | contig 12401 bp, 9 predicted proteins | sample IncBWH32MmetaG_FD_150866 | JGI IMG/M metagenome (GOLD analysis project Ga0210401, IMG submission 150866) | Forest soil microbial communities from Barre Woods Harvard Forest LTER site, Petersham, Massachusetts, United States - Inc-BW-H-32-M | ecosystem: Environmental > Terrestrial > Soil >... | reverse complement strand
AAGGTGATTGGCGTACAAATCGAGGCAACCGCAAACGGCCTTTTTTACAATAAAGATCTGTTCGCCAAAGCCGGGGTAACCGTGCCGCAGAACGAAAATGAGATTTGGACCTGGGAGCAATTTAAAGAAGCGGTTCAAAAAGTGATGAAGCTTCCGGAATGCCGAATGGGGGTTGCCTGGGACTGTTCTGTTCAGCGTTTTTCGAATCTGATTTACCAGGCAAACGGACGCTGGGTGTCGGCCGATGGAAAAAGCTTTTTACCCGATTCGCAGCCGGCGGAAAACGCGTTGAATTTCTTTCGGGGCTTGGTGGCGGCGAAACTGATTCCGACTTCTTCCTGGCCAGGTAAGACGGACGGCGGGATGTTATTTAAAACAGGGGTTGCGGCGATGTTGTGGTCCGGTAATTGGCAGCTCCGCGGTTTTATTAGTGGCGGGATGCCGTTTGCATTTGGCACCACCTACTTTCCGAAAGGAACCATGCGGGCGACCTGTCCGGGTGGGGAGTTCTTGATGGGGTTCGAGCGTTCGGCGAATCATGACGATGCTGCCCAGGTGCTTCTTTGGTGGGCGCAGGCGGCCACAACCAAAGAGTATTTAGAGAAATTGGGTGGCTCGCTGCTGACACCGATGCGCAACCAGGAAATCAATTACGGAAAGTATACAGAATACCTGCAACCGATGTTGTCAGATCTGGCGGCGACGCCCACCTGGGTGTCCGAAGATTTAGCCCGGCCAGTAGTTAACTTAACCCAAGACGATGTGCTCGATGAGCTAATCCTTTGCGCGACCGGCAGGGTGTCAGCGCAAAAAGCTGTGGTCGATCTGCGTAATATTGGAGCCGCGGAGCTGGATCGCGAAAACCGGGAAGTGAGCAAATGAGCGCTCCTGAAGCCATATCCCCGGCGGACGCAAGATCGTTGCTGACTCCCCCCAAACGGACGCGGTGGGGCTCGCGATTGGCGCCGTACTTGTTCCTATTACCGACGGTGGCAATGCTATTCATCTTCAGCATCGTGCCGCTGCTTTATGGGATGTGGATGTCGCTTTACGACTTCGATATCGTGCATGGCAGATCCACTTTTGTAGCGCTACAAAATTATTGGCGGTTACTTCACGATCCACAATTTGGCCTCAGTTTGTTAAATACAGCATGGTACACGTTGAGCGTCGTGCCGCTGATTCTAGTCGCCAGTGTAGCCATCGGGGTTTTTTTAAAGAAAAGCACCGTTGCTCGGCTGATAGCGCGAGTTGGCTTCTATGTACCGTTCGTGTTGTCTCCGGTGGTAGTAGCAACTTCATGGAAATGGCTCCTGAACGAAGATCTGGGAGTTGTGGACGGGTTTCTAAAATGGGTAGGGCTGGGGACAATTCCTTGGCTAACCGATGATAATTGGGCCCGAATCAGCGTGGTCGGTGCGACCGTGTGGAATCTGGTAGGTTTTTATATGTTGATGGTGTTAGCGGGGTTGAGCCAGATCAATCCGGATCTATATGAAGCCGCCAAGATCGAGGGGGCATCCGCCTGGCGAAGACTGTGGCATATCACTTTGCCATTGTTAACCCCAACCATGTTACTCATTGTGGTTCTAGCGACCATCCACGCCACCCAAGCGTTCGAAACTATATTGTTATTGACTGAAGGTGGACCCGCCGGCGCCACCCGTTTGGTTATTCAAAATATGTACGTGTCGGCATTTACTCGTTTGCAGCCCGGGTATGGTGTGGCTCAAGCCATATTGATGCTGCCGTTGATCTGTTTAGTGGCCTGGGTGCAGATGCGAGTCTTCAGAAAGGCGGGGGCACTGTGAGCCACAGAATGAATTTCAGCACAGAGACGCAGAGGACACAGAGGACGCAAATGATCATCCACAGATTTCGCTTAGAAGAGGGATCGAGTTGTAGGGAGAAGTACAAAAGCAAGCGGATCCACTGAAATGAAGTGCCTATCTCCGTGGCTATGGCCGACCTCAAACAGAAATCTGCGTAATCTGTCTAATCTGCGGATCTTTTCCTCTGTGTTCTTTGTGTCTCTGTGGTGAAATCTATGCGAGGCAAATTAGGCAAAACGCTTTACGATCTCAGTGCATTGGTGGTTTGTCTGATATTCCTGGTGCCGGTGCTTTGGGCCCTCTTCTCGGCGTTTCGACATTCTCGGGATCTCTTCGTTTTTCCTCCGACTTTCGATCTCCACGGTTTTACCCTGGAGAATTTCCAAGCTGTGTTCGCCAGCGGCAATATCCCGCGCTACGCATTAAACTCTTTAATTGTGGCGGCCTTAAGCAGCTTGCTCACCGTTTTGGCGAGTTCGATGGCCGGCTTTGCGCTCGCGAAATATAAATTCCCGGGCCGGCGGATAATTCTTTTTGTTATTCTGAGTGTACTGCTAATCCCGCTGCAGGTCTTAATGGTGCCAGTCTTCTTGATTCTTAAGACGTTCGGTTGGGTAAACCAACTAATAGGAATCATCGTTCCGCCGGCAGCGACGCCTACCGGAACCTTCATGATGCGGCAGTATATTCTCGGGATCCCGGACGAGATGATTGAAGCAGCCCGGATGGATGGAGCATCGGATTGGCGAATTTATTGGCACATCATTCTGCCGTTATGTGCCCCGATTTCGGCTGCTCTTGGCATCATCAGTTTTACCTGGCGCTGGAATGATTATCTCTGGCCCCTGATCGTGGTTGGTAACCAAGATAACTTTACGCTGCAATTGTCTTTGGCGAATTTAGTGGGAACGAACACGGTTGAGTGGGGCACGTTGCTCGCATACGCTACGCTGGTGATGCTGCCGGTTCTGATCATCTTCCTGCTTTTTCAGCGGTACTTCTTGAAGGGATCGATCAACGCAAGTGTGAAAGGGTAAGAATCGGAATAGCCGCGAAAAGGCACAAAAGGCGCAAGAAAAAAGCGCGAAGCGCTGGAACAATCGGAGGGGCGTTGCGTTCCGCGTTTTAGCTCACCTGGGTATCGGCACCTGGAACCTTTTTTGGATATGACGTTTGGAAAGACGCGACGCCCTGGGGAGACGTATGGCTAGCCGTTTGGTGTTGAAGACCTAAATTAAACCTTCGATTCCTGAACAGATGGCGCATTGAAACAAGGACGTACATGGTAACCGCGAACAGACCAGGGCGTCGCGTATTTCCAAACGTAATGCCTGTACACAATTTGAGGCGTCAAATGCCGTTTGAGCAGGTCAAGCCGAATGCAACACCCCTCCGATTGGTGCTATTCTGTTTCTCTTGTTAGCTTTTCAAGTAATTCTAAACGGGAGCGCACGGTGAGCCCCTTGATCAGCATCATTGTTCCGGTTTGGGGGGACGACCAACTGGTGGCCGAGTTGGTAAACAGCTTGGCGACTGCTTCCGAGCTCTGCGAGTGGATCGTGGCGGCTGTTCGTCCCGGCGAAGTGTTGAGAGATCTGGACCGGCAAGGGGCGATCCGATTGATTTCATGTGATGAACCGTCACGTGGCAAACAACAGAATCTCGGCGCGGCCGTGGCCCGTGGGGAATTACTCTGCTTTCACCATGCTGACTCTGAGCTGCGGCCTGAACATTTGGCTGCTTTGGTGCGAGTAGCGAACGACGGGGGAATTGTTGGAGGCGCTTTTCATCGGCGGTTTTATCCCCCGAGAATGCTATGGCGAGAGCCATTGGTCCGGCGTATCAATCGGCTGGGTGGGCCTCTGTTCGGCGATCAATCGCTGTTTGTGAGGAGCACGGTTTTTCAAGAGATTGGTGGGTTTGCCAATTTCCCGCTGATGGAAGACATCGATTTTTCCCGGCGCCTGCGGCGCGCCGGTCGAATTGTATTGCTCGATCCTCCTTTGTGGTCGCCGCCACGCAAGGCGGGTACCTGGAGAACGGCTATTCGGAACTCGGCGTTGATGTGCCTCTTCTACCTCGGGATTGAGCCTCGAACCTTGCATCGCTGGTATTATGGAAACAGGAAGGAGTCCAAGAATAGGAGCCAGGAGCCAGAATCCAGGAGTTAGGAGGATCGGTATGGGTTAAAGCGGCTTGCCCGACGTAGCCTCCCGGAGTCTAAACGATGGGGCGAAGTCTGGCTCCTCTCCAGACTCGCATCGCTGCTCTTTTGCGGCTATTCTTCTTGGTGATTGCGTCGGTGCCTCACCCAGCGGACCACCTCAGTTTTTCTCGGGCCTTGGCGACTCACGGTCTAGAATTGCGGCGATCAAGGACCGAGATTTTGCAGCTGAATGTGGGCAAGCTTTGCGACCTCACTTGTGTTCATTGTCATGTCAATGCGGGGCCAAAGCGTAAAGAGGTTATCTCCCGCGAGACTGTCGACCGAATTGTAAACTGGCTGACGAAAACCAATATTCCGATCGTTGATATTACGGGAGGCGCACCAGAAATGGCGCCGGACTTTCGTTATCTGGTTGAGGAACTCCGAAACATCCCACAAGTCGAAACGATTATCGACCGGTGTAACCTGACAATTCTGCTGGAACCGGGGTATGAGTGGCTCGCGACGTTTCTGGCAGCTCAGCGAGTGAGGATCGTTGCATCCATGCCGTGTTATCAGCCTGCGAATGTCAACGTGCAGCGCGGGGACGGTGTTTTTGATCGCAGCATCCGCGCTCTCCAGCTCCTCAATCGTTTAGGGTATGCTCAACAGCCGGCTCTAACACTCGACTTAGTTTACAACCCGAACGGTGATTTTCTACCGCCAGACCAAACCGAACTCGAGGCGGACTACAAACGCGAGCTGAAGCTCAACTTCGGCATCGATTTTAACCGGCTTTACACGATCACGAATATGCCTATCGGACGATTCGCTGGCTGGCTGAGACACAATGGAAGGTTGGACGCGTACATGGAATTGTTGATGAAAGCATTCAACATCGCTTCAATCTCCGGTCTCATGTGCCGCAATACTGTGAGTGTTGGTTGGCGGGGCGAGGTCTATGATTGCGACTTTAATCAACAACTTGGGATGCAATGGCGGAAAGAAAGGCCGCTTTTTGTTTGGGATCTCGATCCAGGCCAGCTCGAAGGCCAGAGTATTTTATTGGGTAGGCATTGTTTCGGATGCACGGCCGGGGCCGGCAGTTCCTGTGGAGGAGCGTTGGTGGCGCCCGGTGGATAGCAGCATGACCGGTAGGGACGAGCTCCTGCTCGTCCGCGATTGTAGGGCGAAATCTCGGTCAAACACGGACGAGCCGGAGCTCGTCCCTACCGATAACGCTGCTCTCTGCGATTTGCTATTCGCGAAACGTTGGTCATCTTTTTGTTGCTAGATGCGTTTGCTAGTTATCGAAGACGAGATAAGGACGGCTAGCCATCTCCAAAAAGGTTTGCGCGAGAATGGTTTCACCGTCGACGTCGCTTACGACGGTAGCGAGGGTGCCCGACTTGCGAGTACTGGAGGGTACTCCCTGATCGTATTGGACGTAATGCTCCCCGGTCTAGATGGGTGGTCGGTCTTGGATCAATTGCGGGGAGCCGGTATTCATACTCCCGTTCTATTTCTCACCGCCCGGGACAAGGTTGAGGATCGAGTTAAGGGATTAGAGATGGGAGCCGACGATTATCTGATCAAGCCCTACGCTTTCTCGGAGTTTTTAGCTCGAGTCAGAACGATTCTGCGGCGGGGTTCAGCGGCCCAGCAAGATGTGCTGAGAATCGGTGATCTAGAGATCGATTCTCGCCGTTACAAAGTGACGCGCGGTGGGCACAACGTTTATCTGACCCGACGCGAATTCATATTGTTAAATTGTCTAGCGCAATCAGCGGGCGAAGTCGTCTCTCGTACGAGAATTGTTGAACAAGTTTGGGATATCAACTTCGATACCGGTACGAATATTGTTGAAGCGACGATGCGCCGCCTGCGAGCGAAGGTCGACGATCCGTTCGACAAGCCCCTTATTCACAATGTCCGCGGAGTTGGGTATGTGCTGGAAGCGAGGTGAGGGGGAAGGGGCACTGGGTTTGGCGTGAGTTAGTCCGCGATCGCCCCTGGGTCTCAGGCGAAGTAATCAGATGGCCAGATGGCCGATCTTCCGGTTTTAGATTTCATCTAAAATACTGATTATTGTATACTGATTGCTTTGCTGTGATGTCTGAGCGGTAATGACCTTCGCTTGAACCTTATTCAACCAGAGCAGGAGGGGGTAGGAGGCGAACGGCGGCCGTGGTCGCTGGTTACAAGGTTAGCCGTTTATTATACTCTCTCTGCGGCTGTACTCTTGGTCGTCGCGATGTCGATCCTGTACCTGGTGGTGGCGCACCACATCAACGCCGCCGATAACCTGTTCTTAGCCGATACGCTTCGTGCGGTCCAAGCAGACTTGGCCGACAAACGCACGATCAACAACGAATTGTTGGCGGATGAGGTGCCGCCCGGAACGAATGATATTTTTGTGAGGGTCCTCGATCTAAATACCAAAGAGATGATCGCGGAAGAGCCTCAGATCGGCGACCGGCTTCCGGCCGTAAGATTCCCGGAACCGCTCTCCGAGCACCGCGTTCCCACTGAGGGCCTGGAATATGAGACTCCGAATGGACATTGGTTTCTTCTGATGTCGGCCTCGGCAGTACTTGATTCAAACTCGCCCAAGCCGGTTTTGATTCAGGTCGCGCAAGATCGTTCTGATGATAAGGAGTTCACGAAGAATTTTGGTAAGCTTCTTGCCGGGGTGTTGATCGGGGGAATCCTGTGCTCCGCGGCGATCGCATTTTGGGCCGCAAAGCGGGCGTTGCGCCCTTTGCAGGAGATGGCTACCGCTACGGAGAGGGTGCAGGCATCGCAACTGCATCAACGGCTCGGACGGGGCCGCTGGCCGAGCGAGTTAATCGCGCTAGCTGCCGGGTTCGATCAGATGTTGGCTCGTCTCGAAGAATCATTCGACCGGCTCTCTCGGCTTTCGGCAGACCTGGCTCACGAGCTGCGAACGCCAATTCAGAATCTGCGGGGGGGAGCTGAAGTGGCATTAACTCGAACCCGAACGGCTGAGGAATACCGAGAGGTGATCGAGCTGAGCGTCGAAGAGTATCAACGGCTCTCCAGCATGATAGATAGCTTGCTTTTTTTGGCGCGGTCCGAAAATGCGGAAACCCGGCTCAATCGGGTTAAATTCCAAATAGGTCCTGAGGTCGACAAGATTCTCGATTTCTACGATGCCGCTGCCCGGGAACGCGAAATCGACTTGGCCCGATTCGGGGACGGAGAGCTCCACGCCGATCCGATGTTGTTTCGCCGTGCCATTAGCAATCTTGTATCCAACGCGTTACCGCACGTGCCCACCGCCGGACGAATTCGGGTTTTAGTGGTTACCGAACTCGACCACGAAGTGCAAATCGCGGTGCAGGATAATGGGTGCGGTATCGGGCCCGAACATTTGCCTCGGATCTTCGATCGTTTCTATCGGGTGGATGCCGCGCGCAGCTCTAGTTCCGCCGGTACCGGGCTCGGGCTGGCCATCGTAAAGTCGATCATGGAATTGCATGGTGGATCCGTCCGCGCAGAAAGCGAACTGGACGCCGGAACAAAGGTGACACTGACGTTTCCGGGCCAGAAACGGTAGGGACGAGCTCCCGCTCGTCCATCTTCCGACACGACGCTGCGCTCGCGATCTCGTCGTGTAGCCCGGACGAGCAGGAACTCGTAACGCGCGTCGATATAATCCGTCACTTTTACTGTGCATGGGAGAAGAGCAGTCCCAGAAGTTCTCCAGCCTCATTTGGATGCTGCATATAATGTTGCGTTTTGGTTGATCCAAAATGAGCGGGACGCGCGAGCGATTGTTGAAGAGGCCTATGCCGAGGCAAGGCGGGAGCTTGAAAAACTCGGTGCGACCGATACCCGAGTCTGGCTCCTTAAAATTGTCTTGAGGATTGCGCACACGCGAATCCAGCGACAGGATCACCGATCAAAGGTGGGTTCGGGCCCGAACGATCTTTCTGGCAAAGGCGAAGCCTCATCCGACTCTGCAACCAGGAGAACGCTGGGCAAGGCAGGCTAGGTAAGAGTTTTTTAAGTGTTTCGGCGATTGCCCGTCGAATTTCGAGAAATTCTTATATTACATGCACTAGAAGGCTGGGGTTACCAGCAACTGGTTGCTGCTCTTGGAACCACGCTTGACATCGTCACCAGGCGATTGAGTATAGCACGTTGAGACTTGCGCCGACGCCTCGAAGAGAGGCGATCGAGTTAAACGAAGGGGGAGTCGCGCAGTCCTGGGGGCGGGTACCATCTCGCTTTGTTCATCAGGGCTCCGCAGGCGTGGGCTTGATAATAACGGAAAGTTGACGCGGAGATTACAAATTTATTAGATTCGCCCTGGTTTTGGTCTTCGTCCTTTTACTGAGTTAGCTGTGGCGGTAGCGATTGGCGGGAAGGTCACTCGAATCTGTCCTGGAGAGCTGACGTCTTAGGATACAAGATGTGGCGCTTATGACCATCTCGATAAACTCAAAAACCCGAATATGGAAAACGGCCAATTCCTAAGAAATCTGTGGTACTTCGCTTTAGACGGCAGAAAACTCCGCAAGGGGCAGCTTCAGACGAAAGAAGTTCTGGGAGAAAAGATTGCCTTTGGAAGGAACCCGGACGGAAAGCCGTTCGCGCTTAAGGACAACTGCCCTCACCGAGGTGTACCCCTGTCTGAAGGGACATTCGACGGGCAAGTCATTCGGTGCTGCTATCATGGTTGGGAGTTCGATTGCGCCGGAGCGTGCCAAAAAATCCCGGCCTTGGCCGATGGGGCTTTGGAACTGAAGAGAATCAAGATTGGTTCATACCGGTGCAAAGAGCTAAACGGGGCGATTTGGGTCTATATGCCGGACGGAAAGTATCCAGACCATGACCCTAATGTCAGTCTCCCGGATTTAATGGTTCCGGCCGACAAGCGGCTGCTTCATATCGATACCGTGCGGATTCCAGCTGGCATGGATGAAGCCGTCATCGGGCTGATTGATCCAGCTCATGTGACGTTTGTCCACCAAAGCTGGTTTTGGCGCACCGCCAAATCCGCGAGGCTGAAACAAAAGCGATTCGAACCGGTGGGTCTGGGATTTAAAATGGTACGGCACAAGCCGTCCGGTAACTCGAGAGGCTACTCGATGTTCAAAGGGCAGACCTCCACCGAGATTACTTTCCAACTGCCGGGCCACCGGCTAGAGCACATTCAGGTTGGAGCGACCGATACGATTGTATCGATCACCGTGCTCACTCCGATAAACGAAAGATTAACCGAGCTCAATCACTTTGCCTACAGTTCGCTAAACTTCACCAAGTACATCTATTGGCCTTTAAGAAAACTGGGCAAAGTATTTATCGGGCAGGATGTTCGAGTGTTCGAAAAGTTGAGCAAGGGTCTGCAAAATGAGCCAAAACAGATGTTGCTGGGCGATCCGGATGCCCAGGCTAGATGGTATTTTGACCTGAAAAAGAAATGGCATTTGTGCATCGAGCAGAAAACCCAGTTTAGTAATCCCCTAAAGCCCCAGACTCTTAACTGGATTACCTGAACCTATAGCCGAAAGGCGCCGGCGAAGCCCGCCATGGGAGGCGTTAACCAAACGCCAAACGCCGAACGTAACCGGTTGTCGAATACGGCTCCGTCGGAGCCAAATCTTTGTGGCTTGAGCCAGAAAAAACGAGGCCAGCTCCATAGGAGCGACATCTGATTGAGAACTGCCTTGTATGCCGCTCCTAGCGGAGCTGGTCGCATTTTACGCCGGTGCTATAAAGATTTCGCTCCTACGGAGCTGGGAATCCGATATGCTGAATCAGGCCCTGAGCCGAATCAGCTCTTTCAACAGTCTGCTAAGATTTCCAAGTCGGCGCAGATCGACTGTTGCCGGATGAGCGATGCAGGCTAGGCTGGCTACCGGATGAAGATGGAGGAACGCACTCTGGGAGTGACGGTCGCGATTCTGGCGGCGGTGTTGTTTGGTGCAAGTACGCCTTTCAGTAAATTGCTGCTGGGACAGATCAATCCGCTGTTGTTGGCGGGTCTCCTTTATCTAGGGTCGGGCGCCGGCTTGACCCTGTGGATTGGTTTTCAGCGGTTGATACTCAAAGCAAAGAATCAAGAAGCAGGGTTGCGCGTGCAAGATCTACCCTGGTTAGCGGGGGCGATTTTAGCAGGCGGAGTCGTTGCTCCCATTCTTTTGATGCAGGGACTGGCGGTTACTCCGGCCTCGTCGGCTTCATTGCTTTTAAACTTGGAAGGTGTGTTAACCGCGCTCCTGGCCTGGTTCGTTTTTAAAGAAAACTTTGATCAACGGATTATGTTGGGTATGGCGGCCATCCTCCTTGGCGGGGTCTTGCTATCCTGGCAATCGCGGCCAGAGTTGGGCGTACCCTGGGGTGCGATCGGAATCGTCGGCGCATGTTTTGGTTGGGCGATTGATAACAATCTGACTCGTAAGGTCTCTGCTGCGGACCCGGCGCAAGTGGCCGCGCTTAAAGGGCTAGTTGCCGGAACTACCAATGTGTTATTAGCGTTTTCGATCGGCGCGAGACTGCCCTCAATCCCAGGCCTGACTGGGGCGGCCTTGCTAGGCTTCTTGAGCTACGGAGTTAGTCTCACCTGTTTTGTGTTAGCTCTTCGCCATATTGGGACTGCCAGGACTGGCGCCTATTTTTCTACCGCTCCCTTTATTGGCGCCATCCTGTCGTTAGTATGGTTGCACGAGCCGGTATCCTGGCTGTTCTGGATCGCCGGTGGGCTTATGCTCTTGGGCGTCTGGCTACATCTCACCGAACACCACGCCCATTTGCATCGGCACGAATCGTTGGCCCACGACCATCTGCACTGGCATGACGAGCATCATCAGCATGCTCATACGCCCACCGATCCGCCCGGCGAACCGCATTCGCATGTCCATCGGCACGAGGAGCTGGTTCATTCGCATCCGCATTATCCGGATCTGCACCACAGACACGAGCACAAGCACTAACGCTGTGGTTGGTAGGGCGAAAAACTCGGCGCGCCCAGCGTGAGGTTTGTCACATAGTTCTTTCGCGCCGGTTTTGAGCCGTGGCCCAGCGCCGATTCTTGGCAGAATTTTTATACGAACCTAACACTTCGTGGCGGAACTTTGGACAAATGCCCACCCGGTGTTCCCGGCAGCCCAACCCTGTCGAGAGCGAGCTATGGCGTATACAGCTCAGCGCTTGTCAGAAAGGTGCTTCCTGTCGAGTTCTTGGTAAAACCGCCAGCTGCCAGAGCTTGCCCATTCAGGAGCTCTATTAGCGTATGAGCTGACCGAGCTTGACTCAGCGATCCGGTAACTGCCCAAGTGTTGCTGGATGGATCATAGAGATCGGCGCGCGCGACGACAGTAGACTTGCCGCTGTAGACTATAGCCCCGCCAGCAAGTAGAGCCTTTCCGTTGCCGAGCAACGTCAACGGACCAAAGCTAATGCCTGTGCCGCATTGGCCCATGGTCCGTGACCACGTGTTCGTGCTCGGATTAAAGAACTGACCTGCATAACACGCAAAATGGTTTCCATAGGCTAGTACATTCCCGTTTGGAAGCAGCGCCACGGCATCACCGCTATGGGCGTAATACATTAGCCCTGTCAAAGTCCACTGCCCCGTGGAAGGATTGTAGAGTTCGCCTGGCGAATTTACGGTGCCTGAATCATCGACCGCCAGCCCACGGCCATCTTGCAATAAAGTCAGCGTAAATAGATGCAGGCTCTGCATGCTGCCAGTTGCTTTCCAGGTGCCGGTCGTCGGATCATACAATTCGGCTGTATTGACGGATCCGACAGTATTGTTTCCGCCGGCGACTAGCACCTCACCGCTATTAAGTAGCGTCGCACTGTGCTGAGTGCGCGTAATCGACATGCTGCCGGTACTCTTCCACTGGCCTGTGGAGACGTTATATAGCTCGGCAGTGGACAGAGCTCCGGTCGAGTTGCCACCCCCTGAAACCAGAACCTCGCCATTCTGTAGCAGCGTTGCTTTATGATTGATTCGTGGAGTCGCCATACTGCCAGTCACCACCCACTGACCTGTCGACGGATTATACAGCTCGGCGCTGGCGAGAAAACCCGTCGCGTTTTCGCCTCCGGTCACAAGAACTTCACCTTTTTGGAGCAGTGTCGAAGTCTGGCCGGCGCGAGGGATATTCATGCTACCGGTATTAGCCCACGTGCCGGAAGACTGAGCAAACGCTAGGATGCCCGCGCTCGCTATCGATCCGATGATCAATCCCACTACCACAAGCGCGTTAGTGGATTTGAAGCTGCCTATATCGTGTCTTGGCATTTTCATATCGTATTTCTCCCCGATAACCATGTTGCGACGATTCCTGAGCTGTGCGTCCGGCTGTCCGGGCGCCGCATGGCTGAACGATCTGTTCGGGCGGTGTTTAGGCTACCCCTGGTTGAACAAAAGCCAGGAAGCCGGC
>Ga0210401_10006011_pt1 | contig 12403 bp, 19 predicted proteins | sample IncBWH32MmetaG_FD_150866 | JGI IMG/M metagenome (GOLD analysis project Ga0210401, IMG submission 150866) | Forest soil microbial communities from Barre Woods Harvard Forest LTER site, Petersham, Massachusetts, United States - Inc-BW-H-32-M | ecosystem: Environmental > Terrestrial > Soil >... | reverse complement strand
CGCGTACCCGTCATTATCAAGGAAGGGCAGCAGACGATTCTCGACTTGGATCTCGGACAACGAAGACGCTCTGAAACTGACCGGTCGCATCCGAGTCGTCCAAATGTCAACCCAGGCGCCAGCGCGATGTCGCCCGCAGTTTAATCAAAGACTACATGAACGCATTTGACCTGAAAGCTGCGCTGCTTGCAAAACATGCGCAACACCCGGTAATCATCCATTTTCCGATCGCACTATTCATCATCAGTGTAGTGTTTGATCTGGTCGCCATCTGGAGAAGCAATCCAACGATGGCGAAGGCCGCATATTATAATCTGGTGGCGGCGGCACTAACGGCGCCAGTGGCGATTGCCAGCGGGTTGACGGCATGGCAGTGGCAATTGGAAGGCGCAAAACTCAAGGGAAACTTGCTCTCGCATCTGATTTTCGCGCTCTCAGCCAGCGGAATGATTTGGCTGCTTTGCGCATGGCGTGTTCGCCAGCGAAAACTTCCGCACCGAACGCCGGGCATAAGGTACATCGCTCTTGCACTTGCCACCGTGTTATTAATTGCACTCGCCGGACATCTAGGTGGCATCGTTAGCGGCATCGAGAGTGGTGCAACCTAGGGTGACCTCGTGTGACGTTTTCTATCTAGGATTCCATAGCTTCTAAGGTATCGAGAAAACCGCATGACTTCCGAAGCAGGCAAGGAGTTTGAGGCAAAGTACGACGATCGGGTCCAGAAGATCCGCCAAGCGGCCGCTGCGGCGATAAAAGAATTAAGTCTTTTCCGTTCCGGAGGACCGGTGACGACAGAAGCTCTCGACGCAGAGGTCGAGCGCATCGCGAAAGAGAAGCTGCAGCCGTACGGATGCGATCTCGTTGTATGGCGAATGGATGACGGCGTAATTCGGTTCGTAATCAAGGTGCAGAACACCGGGAGACAATACGATCTGATTAAGAGTTTTTTCCATCGTGACGACAGATTAATTCCAAAAGCGGAGGTCTGACTTATGGTCCTTACCTTAAAGGAAATAACGCCGTTGCGACCGGGGGGGAAACATTCTCTTGGGCCAGTAGCGGCGGTCACCAACTTCGTAGCAGGATAAGTCGCCGTTTTCTCAAGAGTGACTTGGATCCTGGGCGATGGATCCTTTCCTGGATAAGCGCCAGTGCAAATGTCTTGCGTTGCTTATCCGAAGATTTTTCAGCAGCACCGGATTCCGAAGCACCTTCGTACACGATGGGAATATTAGTTCAGCAAAAATAGTATGAATAACTGAAGACCATTTTACCGATGAGACCATCACTAAAACCACATCTTGGCAGGGCTCATCTAACGTTTGTTTCTCGCGTTCACCATGAGAAACACACCGCGGGGCGCGTATCCGCAGTCCCTCCGATTCTGAAACACTCGAATACAGGCACTCTGGCGCTTCCGATGTTCGTTGTTCTAGCACTCCTGAGTAGTACGCATGGCGACGACTTTCAAACAAGAGACTCAGCTCCTGTCAAAGCGACAAAGACTGAAGTGGCCATCGATAACTTCAGTTTCTCGCCAAGGACCTTAACCCTATCGGTCGACGCAACCGTGACCTGGATCAACCACGACAACGCGCCACACGTTGTGTCGAGTGCTGGCAATCAATTCAAAAAATCAACTGTCTTGAAAACTGGTCAGACCTTTTCCAACACCTTCATGGCAACGGGGACCTACTCTTATTTCTGTTCTATCCACCCCCGGATGACAGGGAAAATCATCGTCAAGTAAAGATCCAACCATATCCATTACATGAAATCATCGCATTCCTCATACCACTCATCCTATTTAAAAACCGCGCTTTTGATTGTTCAACTGGCTTTGTGCTTTGGCCGTCCAACCGTGGCGCAAGCCGGGGGTAAGGATCCGTTAGCTCCCGGCCAGGTAAGACCAGGGAATTTGGATTATCGGACTGAATTGCCACAAGGATATCTCAAGGTCTATTCCGCCACCGATGAATTCAAGGATGGAGACGTGCGGTACTTTCCACACAGCTCTTACGCCATCTACGTGATGGGTGGAAAGCTCTTTAAAAACGTCAAGAACCAACGCTCTGAGAACGATGAAGTGCCCGAGGTTGTAACGTTACCTGTGGGAACTTACACGGTTGTAGCTCGGTCGCAACGAGGCGGATACGCCGGGATGCTCGTTGTTATCAAGGAAGATCAGCAGACGATCCTCGACTTGGATCTCTGGGAGATGAAAACGCAAAGGAGCTTGGCCCACAACTGACAAATTGCGATTTATGAACTCCGAAAACAAGAACGAGATTGGCGCCGATGATAGCAATAGCCGGGCTCTGAAAATTAGGGAACCAGCTACCCTGGCATTAAAGGGATTAGAGCAATTGCGTGCGGCCCATCGGTGTGTGTTGCATATACCAGGCATCGTCAGAATTACGGCACCGGATGCGATCTTTTTTGCGAGAGAAAATCGCCGCCCCTCCCGCGCGCAATCTGACAGGGAAAATCATCTTCCAGTAAACATCAACCTCCCGACTATATGAAATCGGAACACCGCCCGTCTTCTTTGAGAACCGCGCTCTTGATTGTTCCGTTCGCTTTGTGGTTTGGCGGTTCAACCATCGTGCAGGGAGACGGCGATCCGTCATCTATCGGCGCGGTACGGCCGGGGACATTGGACCATCGCACCGAATCAGCGCAGGGCTATCTCAAGGTCTATTCGGCGCCTGATGAGTTCAATGATGGTGGTCTCGCCCATTATTCGCACAGCTCCTACGCAATCTACACGATTGACGGAGAGCTCTTTAAAAGCGTGGAAAATCACATTTCGCGCGGTGACGAAAACCCCGAGTTAGTGGCATTGCCCGCTGGATCTTATCTGGTGATAGCCCGATCCAACAGATACGGCGACGTCGGCATTCGCGTTGCGATCAAGGCAGGCCAGCTCACGGTGCTCGATTTCGACCTCGGCGAAGAGGACGAGCAGACGGTTGGCTTCGCGCGAGTCGTCGCGCCTGGCGGACAACTGATCGGTGGTTCGTTACTTGAAGCCCATCGTGACTTCTCAACCTTACGAAAACTCGCATGAACTCCGAAGCGAGGAACGAATTTGACGCAGGGTACGACGATCACGTCCGGAAAATCCACAAAGCGGCTGCCCTCGCATTAAACGAATTAAACCAACTGCATTCCGCTGGACCTATGGGGCGGGAAGCGCTCGACGTCGAGGGCGCTCGGATCGCTGACAAGAAATTGCCGCCTCAGGGGGACGATCTGGTTGTTCAACGCAGGCGAGATGACTTAGCCCGCCTGTTGATCAAGATCCGGCGCGGCGAAGCCGGATACGATCTAGTTAAAAAGTTTCTCCATGAAAACAAGGGATTACCTCCAGAAACGCAGGCCTGACTTATGACCCTCGATCTTAGAGGAAAGAAGGTTGTCGTAATCGGCGGGAAACACTTCACGGGGCGCGCCGTTGCGGAGGCAGTGGCCCGTGAAGAAGCCGACGCAGTGATTTGGCTGCGTCAATTGAATGGTGCGGTTAACGAAGCGAAAGTACTACCCATAGTGCAACTGGAAGTCGCACCGCAACAGGCCAATGGAGCAGGCCCAACCTCGCTCTGGCGTCAATCAATGGCGAGACATAGGTCTTACTGGTAACGCGGCGCCAGCACTCGGAGTGCACATAGGTAACGGACAAGATTTCGGGAATAAAATCGCGCCGAATGAGTAGGGAAAGCGGTAAGGCAAGTTTTGCCAAGCAACTTAACTAAAACCAACTAAAACCAAACCGATACGAACCCATTCTATGAAATCTGAAATCAAACTTAAAGCTACTAATGAGCGCGACAGCGCTGAATCATCGAACCTCAGCCGGGAATTTCCGGAGCCTCGACGCCTTGCCAGACGATCCTTTCTGCGCAATCTCGGCATCGGGGCCGCTCTTCTGGCTCCGGGAGCTGCTTTGCTCGGCAGTGCCAGCAAGGTATTAGCAGGTGATGAAGACCAAAGGCAGGACAACACCCTCACACAAGGCGATGTTGCGATTCTTCAGCTCCTGGCTGCGGCTGAACTGATCGAAGCTGACCTTTGGGTGCAATACAACGAACTTGGAGGCATTCATGCGCCAACTTCAGGCTACACCGCTGCCCTTCAGATTCTTGATGGCGACCAGCTTCAGTATATTGCCGACAACACAGATGATGAACTAAGCCACGCCGCTTTCCTCAATGCATACCTTCACTCCAAGGGCGAGAGCGGTGTTAATCTTGACGCCTTCCGAACTCTTCCCAGCAGCAGAGCAAGAGGAGCGAGGCAGATTGGCCGCCTCACCAACCTAACCCAGCTCAGTGTGGACACGAGCTGGTGGACCAGGTACCGCAGCACCACCAATCCCGATTTCGGTACGACTTTCCCGAACGCGGTTCCGAGCTTAAGAATCGGCGAGCACACGGCAATTCCCAGAAGCGACGCAGAGCTTGGCGACCCGAACAACCCCAGCAACCACGTGAAGGCGATCGCTTTCACGGCTGGATTTCACTTTGGCTATATCGAGCAAGGTGGTACCAGTCTCTACGCCACGTTGGCGCAAAAGGTAACCAGTTTGGAAGTTCTGCGAATCCTCATCAGTATCGGTGGATCCGAGATCATGCACTTTCAGACGTGGCAGGATAAAGCAGGTAATGCCACTCCGTTGACCGATCATGATCCCATCAATAATTCAACGGTAACGTTTAGGAACTTGGCTACAGGTCAGCCGGAGACGTTGCAAGCTAACCTGATTATGCCGGAGCCTTGTGAATTTATTAGTCGAAACCTGCCCGCCTGTGCGATCATTCGCCCAAGCGGCCCAGGACAGCTCGACGCTGTGGGTGTTATCAACAGCTTCATTTCTGATGGGCTGTTCAGGGGGCAATCACCTGCGTTCTTCAACATGGTCAATTCTCTCGCTCGCGCTGCCGATGCGGCGCAGCGAGAAATCTAGTTAACAGTTCGCGTTTTCAAACGCCGCGCTGCGAGTGAAAACTCCAGCGCGGCGTTATTGCGTAAGGAGGGGCTTAAACGGCAGCTGGGAACTCGGAACTGGAAGCCATCTGGCTTTGTTGAAAAGCTTTCGAGGTGCGGGGCACAGACATCTTGCCTGTTTCTCATAAATAGAAAATGCGACGTTTTGGTCGAGCGCGACCGCTGGGCGCGCCGAACGGGACGGACGGCCCGGCGGTCCCGTCCCACACCATTCATGAGATGGCTTCTGGCTTCTAAGAAGACGCGTCGAAATATACCGATCAATCACCAGTAATTTCGGGAATAAATCCTCACCGAATCGGTAAGGAAAGGTGAAAGGCAACCTGCCAATCGAACTAACCTAAACAGAACCAAATATTATGTCCGATTACATTTCTCACGACCACGAACACGACGGGATCGATCGCCGCGGCTTTCTTCAGTGCATGGCCTGGGCTGGCACCGGTATACTATGGACGATCAGTGGCGGCGTCCTCGTATCGAAGACCCTGGCCCAGGTCGCGAAGGCCGGAGAGCCGTTACCGGCTACCGACCTCAGCTTTTTGCAGATCAGCGACAGCCACATTGGGTTCAGTAAAGAGGCAAACAAAGATGTCACCGAGACCTTCAAGATTGCTCTCGATCGCATCAATGCCATGCCGACGCCGCCGTCTTTCCTTATTCACACCGGAGACATTACCCAACTTTCGAAGGCGGAAGAGTTCGACACCTTTGATCAGGTACTAAAGGGCTGCCGGACAAAAGATGTTTTTTACGTTCCCGGCGAGCACGATGTCCTGACCGATGGTGGCAAATTCTACCGTGAACGGTATTTGAAGAGCGTCGAAGGCAAAGGCTCGGGCTGGTACAGCTTCAACAAGAATGGGGTTCATTTTATTGGGCTGGTTAATGTCGTGAATCTGCAGGCCGGTGGTCTGGGACAGCTCGGAGACGATCAGCTCGAGTGGCTCGAGGCCGACGTGAAAGGTCTCGGAACGAGCACGCCGATTGTGGTCTTCGCGCACATCCCGCTTTGGGCGGTTTATCCGGAATGGGGCTGGGGAACGAGCGACAGCGAACAAGCTTTGGGATATCTGAAGCGCTTCGGCTCCGTAACCGTACTGAACGGTCACATCCACCAAGTCCTCCAGAAAGTCGAAGGGAACATGACTTTCCACACCGCGATGTCGACCGCTTTCCCGCAGCCCGCGCCCGGAACCGCGCCATCACCTGGACCACTGAACGTGCCGGCCGACAAACTGCGCAGCATGCTCGGCCTAACAAGCGTTCGGTATTTGCAAGGCAAGTCTTCTCTCGCCGTTGTCGATTCAAGCCTCACCTAAAAGATCAACATCTATGTATAAACTCATTAGAAACCAAACCGCGCTCATTATCCTTGCCGTCAGCTCGTTATTTTTCACCAACTTTGCTCTCGGCCAGGCCGAGAAAGAAGTTTCGGCAAACGATGCCAAAACAAACCAGATAGTGATCAAGGACTTCCACTTTACTCCTCAAACTCTGACGGTGAAGGCGGGGGAAAAAATTACTTGGATTAATCGGGACGAAGAACCGCACACAGTCGTGAGCGTCGAGAAGCAGTTTAAGAAATCCGGCCCCCTGGATACGGATCAAGAATTCACGGTCACAGCTGGCGCTCCCGGTACTTACACGTATTTCTGCTCCGTTCACCCGAAGATGACCGGCACGATTGTGGTCGTGAAGTCGTAAGCAGCCGGGGCGCCGAACTCGCGGCGCGGCTTTCTACGAAACAGCGGGCACGATTTTTTGGGTGGCCTCAGCTGGCAGCCCATCCTTGGCGCAGCCGAACCGGGGTCGTCCGCTCTTAAAATTAATTGCAGCCGGCACGGCTGCCACTACAGGGAAGGTGAGCTTTCGGCATGCACTCCTTTCATTACCGCGATGGGCGTCTTTACTGTGAAGATGTCGATCTTGACCTGGTTGCGCGGGAGTTTGGAACGCCACTCTATATTTACAGCGCGGCAACAATTCTCGATCATTACCACCGTCTCGACGCTGCGCTGCCTGAGTTGGATCATTTGATTTGCTACGCGGTCAAAGCGAACTCGAACCGCGCGATTCTAAAGCTCCTTGCCCAAGCGGGCGCGGGATTCGACATCGTTTCGGGCGGCGAACTTTTTTGTGTATTGGCGGCTGGCGGCGAATCGCAGCGCTGCACATTCGCCGGGGTGGGCAAATCGCTCGAAGAAATCGAGTACGCGCTTGAGCAGCGCGTTTATAGCTTCAACGTCGAGAGCGAGACCGAGCTGGAGGAAATCGACCGGATTGCTGGCGCCAGGAATTTGCGCGCGCGAATTGCACTGCGCGCAAATCCCGATGTCGATCCACACACGCATGAGTACATTTCGACCGGGTCGCGCGAAAACAAGTTCGGCATCGCGCTCGATCAGATCGCTGCGGTCTATGAGCGCGCCGCGAAAATGGGCAACATCGACATCGTCGGTGTGCAAATGCATATCGGGTCGCAGATCACCGAAACGCAGCCGTTCGTAGATGCGATTACCAAGATTGCGCCACTCGTTCTCGAATTAAAAACGAAGTACGGGATCGAGTTCTTCAGCATCGGTGGGGGGGTCGGGATTGTTTACGAATCGTCGTTCACGAGCGGGAGGAGCGATTGGTGGAATTCGAGCACCAGTTCGCCGCAGGACGAGTCCGTCCGATTGGCGGCCAAGAGCAAGCGCATCAGAAAAGAACGGCGAACGAATCAGTTGTCGATCCGGCAATATGTCGATGCCATTTTGCCCCCCCTGCGCGAATTGAAATTGCGGATCCTGCTGGAGCCGGGCCGCTTGCTCGTGGGCAACGCCGGAGTCTTGCTTACTCGGGTTCGTTACATCAAGCGCGCCGGCCAAAAAAAATTCGCGATTGTCGATGCGGGCATGAACGACCTGATCCGGCCGGCGCTTTACCACAGTTTTCACGAGATTGTTCCGGTGGAGGAACCCACTAAGAACCTGGAAAAGATCGACATCGTCGGTCCGGTTTGCGAGACGGGTGATTTTTTCGCGCTCGATCGCGAGATGCCCGAACTACACGAGGGCGATCTGCTTGCGATTATGAGCGCCGGTGCCTACGGATTCGTCATGGCATCGAACTACAACTCGCGGCCGCTGCCGGCCGAAGCGCTCGTGCGCGGCGACAAATTCGCCCTCATTCGCAAACGGCAGACATGGGAAGATCTCATACGCGACGAAATTGAACCGAAATTGTAGGGCGTTTCTGTGAAACGCCAATCTAATTGGGCGGCGGCTGACACAGACGCCCTACAATCCAAAATTCGGCCCCGAAGCTTTCGGGGCATTAATGGACATCGCCCGACGGAGCGGCCGATCCGCCCCACTTGCGCAATTCCGTCTTCAGCATAGATAGTGCTCTCCTCCATTCGATGAAACGGTTGCTCGTTATCTTCTTACTGGCTGTTGCAGTTGCGGCCCAGGCCCGCGCCGCCAGCGGCGAATATATTTTGCTCGTGGGCGGCCCTTCCTTGCATCAATGGGAGCAATACAAAGCTTATCCGCACGATCATTGGTGGGCAAACTTCCTCCACGCTGCACGCTTGCGCACTGAACAGGTGCGCGCCCAGCTCGGGCCTGACGCCATGATTACCATGCTTATTTATAAGCAAGGTTATCTCGACCGGGCCAAACAGGAACACCAGGACTTGATCAGCGACATCAATTCGGTGGGGGAGAAGTTTCATCTCAATCTGATTTATTTTCAGAACGGGAGCGACGTGATCAACTACTTGAACAACGGCCAGAACCGCGAACGCCTGAAGATAGCGGGTTTCGAGTATTTCGGGCATTCCAACCGGGCCTGTTTCATGTTCGATTACAGCAATAACATCGATAGCGCCTGTAAATCGTGGCTCCACGACTCGGAGTTGACGCAGATCCACCGCGGCATTTTTGCGCGTGGCGCTTACATCAAGAGTTGGGGCTGCCACACCGGCGAGGAAATGTCGAAAAAGTGGTACAGCGCCACCGGCACGCACATGATCGGCGCGGTCGGCAAGACGCAGTACATGATGGAAGAATTGCCCGTCCTGGTTTCGCAAAGTGATAAGTGGGTAAACTGAAGGCAAAGACGAATGTCTAATGACAAAAGAATGACGAAATTCGTCATTTGAGCATTAGCGGTTCCTTCTTCATTCTTTCCGGTTTCCGACTGTCGATCTCGAGAAACTTCTAGCCGCGGGCCGCCGGTTGTTCCACCTTTCAAGATCTGCGCGCCTTGATGTGACCGGCCACAGGCCGGTGGCTACTGGAAGTTGCTGCGGGAAACCTGGAAGGAAGGCGAAATAGCTCGCCCCTTGATCGAGGTGATTTAAGTTTCGCGTCTGCCATAGACGCTTTACAATTCTTGGAATGAAGATGTCTGCCGATACCCAAAAAGCGATCAGTCTAATCTTGATTTGCACGGCCCTGTTGTTTTTTCTGATCGGCGCTGCCGCGCGATTGAAATCGGAATTCCACGCGCGGCTTGAAATTTCCACGGCGGGATTCACGATCGCGGCAGTACTGGTCGCCCTGGGAATAATCACATTCCTTTTCTCTCTCGGAAAAAAGCAGAACTGAGGGCACCGGCCCGCTTCGTTGGCGATATTAAACCAACAAAACCGCAGCTTTGCCGTCCAGTTTTAGCATCAAGCAAAGGAACGATATCGTTTGTTAGCTCGTCACCTCGGCGGCTGCGATGCCGGGCCTTGCGCGCTCGGCTGCTTCGGGAATGGAACTTCAGGGACGTGGTTCGTGTTCTGAAAAGCCGCGATCATCCAATTCGTCCCGTCGCGTCTGCACGAGATCGCGAATTGCAGCTTCGTCGCCCTGCCGATTCGCAGCCGAAGTCGCACAAACGAACGCCATTATCAGAATCGCAACAGATCCAGGTCGAAAAATCAAGTGTTTCACGCCGCATCCTAAGACGGCTTGAGCGGGTGGATCAAGGGCAGCGTAAAGTTGACTGAAATACTTTTGACGCTGCTCGAAGAATCTCGGCAGGTGAAAGTCGTTACCCCTGAGCTGAGAGTAAGCTTTGAGGCTTTGGCTATCCAAAAAATGCGGCGACGACTCTTCCCGAATCGCCGCCGCTTCAACCCAAAATGACTGAAGTTATTCCTTCAATGCGTTGTGAAGTTCTTGCTGCGCGGCGCGCATGTCCTGGCGGGCCTTTTGCACGGCGTCGAATTTCGTTTGCTGCTCAGGCGTGAGCAGCGGACGAATTTGCGACATGGTGCTGGCCATTACCGCATGAGTTTTCTGCATCGCGTCCTTGTGGATGGCCATGATCTGCGGTCTGGCTTGATCGAGAATCGGCTGAACCTTTGCCTGTTGATCGGACGTGAGGTTCAGCGTCTTGGTCAAGTGTTCGATACTGAGCCCCTGGCCATGCCAGCGGCCGGGACCGCCTTCCGCTTGTGCGATAGCGAAACCGCCAAGTGCGATTGCGCCCACGGCGGCGAGTGTAAGTAAGTTTCGTTTCATAATCTGTTCCTGTCTGTTGTTTTTGCGAAGCGCTTTTGCGCCCCTTCAACAGTCATGACCGGACGGGAGTCGCCCCGGTTACATTTTCTTGTTTGTCGATCGGACGACAACTTGTAACCATAACGTGTCCAGGCTGGTCTTACCTAATAGTGTGGATGCGATCTTGACTACATGGATGATTTTGATGCAGGCGCGCTGGTTGAAGCTGCGCTCCGGAATGACGATGAGGCGGCTCGCGAACTGGTTCGGCGGCTCTATCCGTTGGTGGCGAAATTGGTCCGCGCGCATCGTCCGCGGCGCACGGCCGAGGAGGACCTTTGTCAGATGATTTTCATCAAAGTATTTCAGAAACTGTCTCAATTTTCGGGCAAAGTGCCGCTCGAACATTGGGTCTCGCGCGTCGCCGTGAATACCTGCCTCAACCAAATCGAGGCCGAGAAAGCGCGCCCCGAATTGCGTTACGCCGATTTAAGTGAAGAGGAACAAGCCGTCGTGGAAAATCTCGCCACTTCAGCTCGCGAGCTGGCGCCGGACGAGCGACTTGCGTCCCGTCAACTCGTCGAACACCTTCTTGGTCTATTAAAACCGGCCGAGCGGCTCGCCATCGATCTGCTTTACTTGCAAGGACGTTCGGTTGAGGAAATCCGCAAAATCACCGGCTGGAGCGTAGCCCTTATTAAAGTGCGAGCGTTTCGGGCGCGCCAGAAAATGAAAGACCAGCTCGCCAAAATTTCAGTGAGAGAGAATTTATGACGGACGTGGATGGGAAAATCGATCGGTTGCTCCGGGCAGCGGCGTTGGCAAAGGAAGAGGCTTCGCTGGATGCGCCGTTCGGATTCGATACGCGCGTCGTCGCGCTCTGGCGCGCGAAGGAGAACGCTGCGTCGCTCGGCCTGGCGCATCTTGTTCGGCGCGTCGCGCTCATTGCCCTCGCCGTGGCGGTCGTAGCCGGAGCGGGCGCGTATCGCGAAGCCGGTCAAAGCCGCGAGAACAGCGAGCCGGTGGCGAATGAATTCGCCATCGCGGATTCGGCGATTCAAGACGAATTCTCGCAATGAATCGCGCGTTGAAATGGAAATTAATCGTCGGCTTCATCCTTGTCTTTATCGCCGGCGGAATGACCGGCGCTTTTTTGGGCGCGTCGCACGCGCGCCATCTTTTCTTCGCGCAGCCTCATCGGGGAATGATCAGCCAAAGATTGCGCGAGCACTATCGAGCGAAGCTGAATTTGACGCCGGAGCAAGTCGCCAAGATATCACCGATCATCGACAAAACCGCCGTCCAGCTCGAACAAATCCGGCACGAGACGGGAGATCGTGTGCACGAGCTTTTCCTGGCCGCGCACCGCGAGATGGCCGCGCACCTCAGCGACGAGCAGCGCACCAAGTTACAAGCGATGGAAGCACGCCATCACCAACGGATGCAGCATCGGTCCGGATTTCGCTGGCGCACTTCACCATCGCCGGAAAAACAGGAGTAGCGTTTAAGAGCGGCGCTATCTCACCACCGAAATTCCAAGGATGGGCGCATAGGAAAGCGCCCGATCCCTGGTCTGCAACTTATAGCATTCTTCGCCCCGCCGAGATCCCGAGGATCAGGAAGATCAGGAACATCACCAGGAAAAGAAAGAACAGAAACTTCGCGATCCCGGCCGCAGCCGCGGCAATTCCGGTGAATCCCAGCAGCGCTGCCACCAACGCGATGACAAAAAAAACTACAGCCCAATACAACATATCAGTTACCTCCTTGAACTAGATTCGAATCTCACCGCGAAATCGCGCGCCTCCAAACCGCCGCGGTTTTTCAACCGACCCGTTAGCCTGCGATTTCGCGCAGCAACCCCGGCCCGCGATAAATCAAGCTCGTGTAAACTTGCAGGAGCTCGGCGC
>Ga0210401_10006010_pt1 | contig 12404 bp, 5 predicted proteins | sample IncBWH32MmetaG_FD_150866 | JGI IMG/M metagenome (GOLD analysis project Ga0210401, IMG submission 150866) | Forest soil microbial communities from Barre Woods Harvard Forest LTER site, Petersham, Massachusetts, United States - Inc-BW-H-32-M | ecosystem: Environmental > Terrestrial > Soil >... | reverse complement strand
TATTGAACACCTGAAAGTCATTGCCCGTGTGCCCCATCCGACCGGCTCGATTGCAAACGCGCGCGTACGCGATTATCTCGTGGAGCAGCTGAAGCAGGAAGGATTGGAACCGCAGATTCAAAGGACGGGTGTCGCCAGTTTGATGGAGGACTTTCCAGGTCCGTATGGGGCCGGAACCGTGGAGAACATCTTGGCCCGTCTGAAGGGAAGCGAGAGCACGGGAGGTGTGCTCTTGATGGCGCACTACGACTCGGTCGCTCCTGCTCCCGGAGCCACCGACGACGGTTCAGGAGTTGTGACGCTGCTCGAAACGCTACGCGCTCTGAGTAGCGGTACCCCACCGAGAAACGATGTGGTCATTGTGTTCACCGATGGGGAAGAACTCGGAACAGTGGGAGTGCAGGGTTTCGTGGACGAGCATCCGTGGGCGAAAGAGATATCCGTAGCTTTGAACCTGGATGCCGGCGGAAGCTGCGGACCGGCTTCAATCAGCGAAACGAAACATGTCCACGAATGGTTGGTCCGCGAAATCGTCAAAGCAGTTCCTCACCCACTCACGGCTTCCCTTGATCTCTTCCCCAGGTTTGCGGGCCTCGATTCCACGGAACTCGATTCCGCGATCCCGACGCTGGAGGGAGGTTATAGCGGTTGCAGAACCGCCTATCACACAAGGATGGATAATCTCCAGAATCTCGATCCCCGCAGTATTCAGGACGAGGGGAATTACACGTTGGCTGTGGCACGTGATCTCGCGGACTTGGACCTCAAACGCCCTCGTGTGGAGCGCCGCCTCGTCTATTTTTCTTTTTTCGGACGACTCATCATCTATCCGATGACATGGGTTCTGCCCTTGATGATTATCACGCTCGCACTTCTTATTGGTGTCTTGCTACTCGCTTTCAGACGCGGGCGCCTGAGTGGACGTGGTCTAGGATTAAGTTTGCTGCTCTGGCCGGCAGCGGGGGCCACGGCAAGCGGGGCGGTCGCTTTTCTTTGGTGGGTACTCCAGGCGCTTCATTTGGTGAACACTTCCTTTGAGTCCGCCTACAACGCCCAAACATATGCCTTGGGTTTCCTAGCGCTCACCCTCGCAGGCACATCGTCGCTGTATGTGACCATCCGCCGCAAGGCAAACGCCACAGAACTAGCCATCGGCGCTTTTCTCCTGTGCATGGCACTGTTGCTTCTAACCTATTTCTTCGCGCCAGGCACGAGCTTTCTGCTCATGTGGCCTCTCCTCTTCGCTTTGCTCCCACTCGGCGTGGGATTTGTCTTAGACCGACCTGATTCAAAGTTATTAAAGTTAGTCCTATTGATTTGCGCGGGAGTACCGGTTTTTCTGTTCACTCTTCTCATCGCGGATTTCGCCATCCTGGAGCCGGGGCTCATGCAGACCATGGTCTCCCTCAGCATTTTCACTGTGGTCTTGCTTGCACTGTTGGCGGGGCAGCTTGAGGTGATGACGGCGCGCCGCAAATGGCTCCTTCCAGGAGCCTGCGCAGTACTAAGCCTCAGCTTCATCGCGTTCGGCGCCCTTCACAGTGGCTACGACGCCCAGCATCCACGCCCGGATACCATTGCTTACTGGCTGAATGCGGATACCGGCAAGGGTTCATGGATCAGTTTGGATGAAAGGCCCGATGGATGGACTTCGCAGTTTCTGACGGGCCGCATCGAACGCGAAAAGGTCGACATTTTTGTTGCGCCTGGAGGAGAGTCGGTCTTGAAAACTGACGCTCCGCCACTGAAATTGCCTGCACCGGAAATCGTGACGTTGGACGACTCCGTATCGGGCAACGAGCGTATTTTGCGCCTGCGGCTGACTTCTTTGCGGCATGCGGATGTGCTCTGGGTGGCACTTGACAGGGTGACTGTTCTTCGCGCGACGATCGGCGGCAAAAAGCTTCCGTCCAAGATGGTTGAGCCGAATGACCGGCTCTGGGGTTTCTACTATGCTGTTCCCCCTCCAGATGGAATTGAACTGGACATTGTCGTGGGTCTCGCCGACGCTCCGCGCCTAACGTTGACCGATCAGACCAATGGTCTACCTGACGTTCCCGGGTTGCACATCAAGCCCCGAACTGAAGACCAGATGCCACTCCATTACTACCCTGCTTTTGATTCGACCATTCTAGTGAGCCATTCGATCTCGGTAGCTCGCTACAAATCTCCTCGGTAATTCTGCGGAATGGCCGCAGTTGAGAGGTGTCGGCCGTGGAAATGATGCGCAGGATAGATTCGCCGCCCGTTCCCGTCAGAACACAACGAGATTTAGGCTTCGAGATTCGAGGCTTGATTGGTTCAGCGCAGATTGCTCAGCGAGACGACATCGCTGCTAGTTTCGCCGCGGGCCAGAAGCAACGATAAGAGAGTTTCGGTATCAAGCGAGCAGCCGGCGATGCGATGCTTCAACGTCATCCCTTCCAGAAATTCCATCGCAATGAACAAGCGATCATTTTGCTTGCCGATTTCGTAGATGGTGCAGATGTTGGGATGGTTAAGGGCGGAGGCTGCTCGAGCTTCGCGGCGGAAGCGGCCATTCTTTAGGCCGCACCCACCAAGCCATTCGAACCTGACCGGCAAGCGTTCGGTCCAATTCCGTCTCCCCGGCACCACCCGTTCGCGCCCTCGCTTCTTCTCCGAAGAAATCTACTTTGCCGTGAGCAAGATACACCGGTTCACCGTCCTTTATCGTGGGTTCGAGTGTGAACGTCCCGAAGTGTTCTGCAAGCACGGCACGCGCAAGGCCAACGCTTTCGGGATCCGAGTTTAACTCATATATCTCGGTTAAACGTGAGACTGCAAACGTTCGCAATTCGTCGAGCATAGCGCTCCACGATCCGGGCCCTGGGACGAGCAACTTGTTCGTAATCGCCTGCAGTTCCCTTTCTTGTTCTCCGATCGCCGTCATGAAGCTCTGCGCCGGTTGTCCCTCGGCAATTGCATTCACAAGGCGTGCAAGTTCGGCCTCGAGTTGTAGCTTCCTCTGGCGCATGCGTTCTAGCTCGGCATTGGGCTTTTCGTGGCTCTTTCTGAGCTTCCTCCATTTGGGCCACTGCATAGTCGATCACTTCGATGCGGAGGACCGACTCCGCAAGTGCTTTGAGCAAGCTCTGCTCCAGCTCGTCTCGGCGTAACGAACGCCGCATTCTCGGACACGGAGTCGCCACGCTGATGATGGACTGAACAACCATAGCGATCCGCGCTATGTCGGCCTCGTCCGGAAACCAAAGCGATGCTTCCGCCGCAGACTGAGCACTTTAACAATCCCGAGAAAAGATAGCGCTTCGGACCAACCGCCAAGCCGCCGCCTTCCCTTCCGAACCCGGTTTGGGTGCGTTCATGAGCAAGGCTGGCGTGGGCGTATCCTCGGCAGCCCGTTATTCCGGCAGAATCCGGGTCAGTCCTAGTTACAGAGATCATGAACGCAATCGCGTGCTTTCGTCGTATAAACTTCTCAATATTTGAGCGCGACCAAGGAAATCACGAATGAGGACAATCGATCAAAAGGTCAGATTACAGGACGTGACGTGGTTTTTTCTAGGCCACAATCGTATAGGGCAAGGATGACCGCATTTCGGTCGGGTGACTAGGACGAAACGGCTGGTGAGGTAGATGCTGCGAGAGGGGTGAGGCCAGAAATTCGACGTGTGTTATCGCGGATTACAGAAAAGGCATCTCTGCAAGCTAATGGGAAATGCTCACCCTTGCCTGCCCTTTCTTCTCCCACCCTTGTTCGTTTTTGTCTTTCGTACTGAAGAGTTCATGATCAATTTTCTAAGTTCCTCGGTGAGACGCGCCAATTCGGATTCGAGGGTCCTAAAGACTTCACCAGCATTATCAAGGTTTCCGTCTCTTCCCATAATCTCCAGCCGCTGGGCTGCTGCAAAGGCACTCTTTCTCGCGAAGTTACCAACTGAACCCTTCAGTGTGTGCGCGGCTCTTCCCAACGCTCCGGCATCGCCGCAGCGAATTGCGTCCTTGATTTTCGCCAGACCTTGTGGACAATCGGCAAGAAAAAGATGAATAAGTTCGCGCAGAAGTCGACGATCGCCATCAACTCCCGCCAGGAGTGCCGCATGATCAATCACGCCGTCTGCTTGCTCCGCCTCCGGTACAGACACGCTCGCCGAATTTATTGGGCTGATCAGTTGAGCGATCGCCTGCTCAAGATCTCTGATGCGGATTGGTTTAGAGGTATAGCCATCCATTCCAGCCGCTAGGCAACGCTCGCGATCTCCCTTCATGGCATGAGCGGTCATGGCGATGATAGGGATGTGTGTGCCTGCCGCCCTCTCCACAGCCCGGATGGCCCTAGTTGCGTCAAGCCCATCCATCTCCGGCATCTGCACGTCCATGGCGATAAGGTCGAACTTACCGGCATGGACAGCAGCAAGCGCCTCGCGGCCATTGTTGACAACGATAACCTGGTGTCCCAATTTCTCAAAAATCCGCGTGGCTACCAACTGGTTGACTTGATTATCCTCGGCCACTAACACTTGCAGCTTACGAAGCGCAGGCCGCGATCTCTTGCGTCGTTTTGGAGTACTAGCCCTCTCGTTCACTGGCTGACCGATGGCGCTGACAATCACATCAAAGAGTTCGGATTGTTTGATCGGCTTAGTAAGATATGCCGAGATGCCCAACTTGCGACAACGCGCAACGTCCTCGGGCCGACCGGCCGAGGTCAGCATAACTAGCTTGGTACCGGCGTAACGGCGGTCCTCCGAGATGCGTTCCGCCACCGCGAAGCCGTCCATGTCAGGCATGTGTCCGTCGAGCAGCACCACAGCGAACGGTTGGTCCGTGCGCATAGATTTTTCCAAGGTGGCAAGGGCAGCCGCGCCGCCTTCGACAGCAACCGGACGCATGCGCCAGTTGGTAAACACCTCTTCGAGGATGCGGCGGTTGGTCGCGTTGTCGTCCACGATTAGCACAGGCAGGTCGGAGAGAGTGCGCCAACGAGAAGGTAGATTCTCCATCCCAGGCTGTTGCACTTCAAACCGTGCCGTAAAGTGGAACGTGCTGCCCCGGCTGGGTTGGCTTTCCACCGAGATGCTGCCGCCCATGAGTTCCACCAACTGCGCCGATATAGCCAGCCCCAGCCCTGTTCCGCCGTAACGCCGTGTGGTGGAGCTGTCGGCCTGTGAGAATGCCTCAAAAATGACTGCCTGTTTGTCCGCTGGAATGCCAATTCCCGTATCGGCGACAGAGAAACGCAATTGGATGTCACCATTGTAGTGCGTCTCGACTTGCACGCGGAGCACGACTTCGCCTTGTTCCGTGAATTTGATGGCATTGCCTACAAGGTTCACCACTATCTGGCGGAGGCGCAACGGATCTCCCACCAGCACGGGTGGCAAATCCGGAGTCACATGGCACGCCAACTCCAGGCCCTTTTGGTGAGCGCGTGGAGCCAGCACACGCATGGTGTCTTCGAGCGCATCGCGGAGGTTGAATGCCACGTGGTCGAGTTGCAACTTGCGCGCTTCGATCTTGGAAAAGTCCAGAAGATCGTTGACCAGGGTGAGCAGGGCGTCGGCTGAGCCTTGAATCACATTAAGATACTCCCGCTGTTCGCGAGTGATCCGGGTCGACAGCGCCAACTCAGCCATACCGATCATTGCGTTCATCGGTGTACGGATCTCGTGACTGATGTTGGCCAGAAACTCGCTCTTGGCGCGGGTCGCTTCTTCCGCTCGCTTTCTGGCTATTTCCAGGTCGCGCGCGTACACCCGCAGGGCATCCTCCGCCTCCTTCCGTTCCATGAACTGGCCAATCTGACTGCCGATCGCGCTCATCATGTCCAGCAGCCGACCGTCAGGCTTTTGGATCTGGTCACTGAAGAATTCGAGTACGCCCACGACCTCAGTCCCAAGGAGGACAGGAAATCCGAAAGCTGCATGCAGTCCTTCCTTAGCCGCGATCGACGCACGAGGAAAGTTTGCATCATGGGTCACATCTTCTATCCATGCGGGCTGGGTTTGCGACCAGACTCGGCCAGGTAGGCCTATGCCCCGCGGAAAAGTCTGGGAGTGCGTGCTCTGATCGAACTCTTTAAGCTGCGCCGATGGTATGTGCCAGGTTTCCACGCAGCGCAGCAGATTCTCGTTTTGGTCTACGCGCCAAATGGCGCCCACGGACCAATCAAGACTCTGACAAACAGCTTGCAGGATCCGCGGCGTAGCTCTAGCCAGGGTCGGTGCCTCGGCAAGCACACGTGTGACCGCGTATTGCGCACTCAAACGCACCTCTTCACGCTTTCGTTCCGTGACATCCGCGGCGACAGCGTAAATCAGTCCTCTTTCCGCGTGCACAACGGCAGACCATAGTAGCCATTTGTAGGACCCGTCCTTACAACGGTATCGATTCTCAAAAGAAAGAGTACTGCGGCCAGATGCAATGCTCGCGGCTTCAGCGGTCGTGGCCTTGCGGTCCTCGGGATGCACGAACTCAAGATAGGGACGCGAGAGTAGCTCTTCCCTGCTGTAGCCGAATGTCGTTTCCCAGGCAGGATTAACATATTTGAAGTAGCCATCCGTGCCGACGATACACAAGAAGTTTAAGGACAGGTCGATGAACTCGCGCAGGTCGTCTTCAGTTGGCGGATTAAAACGTACAGACGCGCTCATTGCTCTTCCGATCGGGAACATTCAAACATCCGGACGAGGCGCTCATTTTGGTACAAAGCTGGGAATCCTGCAACTTGGTGGGTTCTAACCGGTCACAGGGATCGCCCGCAGTTGCTCAGCGTTTCTCGAGGATGTAGCATCTGTGGCGAAATACCGGGTTCGTCGAATCTTGGGCATGAGGTGGCATCCATGAGCCGAACTTCGGTCTCGGCAGAGAAGATCCTTGTTGCCGATGACGACCGCGCGACGCGCTTTGCCGTTTGCAGCATGCTAAAGAAAGCCGGCTATGCGGTTACTGGTGTCAAGGATGGCGCGCAAGCGTTACGCAACATCCAGCGAACAAATTTTGCTCTGGCATTTCTGGACATCTGGATGCCAAAGCTGACTGGCCTCGAAGTGCTTGCCCGGGTTCGCGCAGGTAAATCCCATCCGAAAATCATCATCATGACCTCCGACGCCACGCCGGACACTCTGTTGCGTGCGATACGAGAGCAGGCCTATGAATACCTAAGTAAGCCTTTTCCGCCGAAAGTGGCGGTGGAATTGGCCGAGCAAGCACTCAAACAAAACGATTCTTCTCCGATCGAAGTCATTTCCGCTCGGCCCTATTGGGTGGAGCTGCTTATTCCGTGCACACGAGAGGCCGCGGAACGCATTCAATCCTTTCTGATGAAGCTGGAAGCCGACCTTCCGGATGACCTGCGCAACACGATCGGAATGGCATTCAGGGAGTTGGTGCTCAACGCAGTGGAGTGGGGAGGAAAATTGGATCCGAATCGCAAAGTGCGAATTGCTCACCTGCGCTCCTCGCGCATATTGCTGTATCGCGTTGCAGATCCTGGTTCAGGCTTCAGCTTCAAGAGCTTGACCCACGCTGCCGTTGGTCAGCCTGCGGAGGAACCCATCGCACATGTGGCCGTCCGCGACCAACTCGGAATGCGCCCGGGCGGCTTCGGCATTGCCATGACCCGCGCGATGGCCGATGAGCTGCTCTACAACGAGGCACAGAACGAGGTGATCTTTATCAAATATCTTAGTGCACCTGGCAACGTTTCTGGGACTGCGCAAGTTCCCTGGGGATTGCGATACTGAGGGAGCAACAGGGTTCGCCGCGGTATCAGACCAGGCGCATTCCGAAGTTGGCCGGAAACGGGATTCGAGCAGATCGGAGCGCGAGCGGCGCTCCTTTAGAGCGCATTCCCTCGAGCCGGACTTCTGGCCGGGAATAGCTTCCGAGTACCCCGGCGTCATCCGTTCCCAATGGAATTCCCCGACCTCCATGGAAAGCACGGACAAAGATCACCGCGTTAGGTCAGAATTCGCACCTGTTGTCTTGGTAAGGAAAGCGTTGGTGCACTGTAACGTCGGCCGGATGGTGAATCCGACAACACGGCAACCTTGACTCGAGTGCGCGCTTTCAAGCCGCTAGGCGGAATCGTTCTTGAAGAACACAGGCGCTGACTATAGTCATCAAGACCTGGTCATTGGCAACGCGAGAGCCTTCGTCCATTGTGTTCAATCTGTCCAAAACGCCCAGAACCTTCTTCTGATTGAAGAACGGAAGTGTAGCGAGGACGGGACTGCGGAGGGTATCCTGCACGAACGTGCCGAGCTTCTGTTTTGGGTTCAATGTGGCCGGTGGGCTCAAGAACGGGTGCTTTTGTCTTCTGTAAACCGTGTCGGTGATGACGTCACGAACCGCCTCTCGAAGAACGTATTTCTCCGTCATTCCGTGGATTTTCTGTGTCACTGGCTGAGAACGGACCAATTCGACAAGATGGTGATCGAGGAAAGGCACACGGCCCTCAACAGAATGCGCCATTTCCATGCGGTCTCCTAACATGGTCAGGATGTAACCGGGCAAGAAGGTTTTTGACCACAGATAAAGCGACTGATGCACAGGGTCCCGCCCGATCAGCTGCCCGCGGACGTCAATGCTGCTCAGAAGTGCCTGGTATCCGGGGCGTTCGCTATATGCGCTCCAAAACTCTTCCGCGAATAGCTCCTGCATTTTTGCCGATCGGGCGGAGAAAGTCTCGATCCAGGACGGAACAAAGCCCAGAACCCGCTTTACGTTATCGAGCGGTTTTGCTTCTCCATCTGGCAGGAGCAACCCGCGAGAGACAGGATTGAGCCTTTCGAGATCATCAAGAAGCTTGGCGACCTCGCTTGGGTCCTCACCTTCCTTGTTGTAAAGAAGCATGTCGCGGCGAAAGTGCGCGTAACCGCCCAGGATTTCGTCAGACCCTTCTCCCGTCAGCACGACCTTGTAGCCAGCGTCGCGAACGGCTCGGCTCAGAAGGTACTTGGCGACCCCGTGCGCATTGAAACAGAGTGTTTCCGATTGCAGGATTGCGTCTGCAAAATGATCGGCAAGATCGTCTTGCTTGATGGCGATTGGGAAGAATTCAGCGCCAACTTTCCCTGCCATCTCCCGAGCTTCTTTTTCTTCATTATATTCGGCACGATCGAAGCTAAGCGTGAACGCCTGGATGGGATCGGAGCGATGCTTAGCCGCCAAGCCCAACACAGCGCAGGAGTCCAAGCCGCCACTAAGGTAGCAACCGACGGGAACATCAGCGCGCAAGCGAATCCGAACGGCTTCTTCAAGCGCAGACCGGAATTCCGCGACGTAGTCGGCCGTCGAACGGTGTGTGCCACTGCGATCGGCTCTTGGGTAGTCGAAATCCCAATAACGGCTGAGCTCGATATGCTTCTCTGTGGCAATCAGGTAGTGGCCAGGCGGAACTTGGAACACTCCTTCAAACAGCGTACGAACCGGATGCCCTCCGAATTCGACGGACTGAGAGACGGACTCTGAATCCCACGCTCTCGGCACGCCGGCAGCGAAAAGAGCTTTCACTTCAGAAGCCAAATAAAGCCTTTCATTGTGGAAGGCATAGAACAGCGGCTTGATGCCAAACCGATCACGGGCCGCAAACATAGTGCGATTTCTCTCATCCCAAAGCACAAGGGCGAATTCACCGCGCAAACGGTGCAAGCATTGCGTGCCAAAGTCCTCATACAGGTGCAAAGCGATCTCACTGTCCGACCGAGTACGGAGGCGATGGCCGGTCTGTTCCAGCTCCTTTTGAATGCATTCGTAACCGTAGAATTCGCCATTGACAATAATCCGAGTTCTGCCATCTTCGCTTGCGATCGGCTGATCTCCCCTCGTCAGGTCGATGATGCTGAGCCGTGCATGCCCTAGGGCAACTCGCCCGCCGAACCCAATCCAGTGCCGCTGCCCATCGGGTCCGCGATGGTAAAGACTCTCGGTCGCACGCTGGATCAACCCTGCCGGGATCGGACTACGCCGGGAAAAAACACCCACTATTCCGCACATTTTGGTTCACTCCCTACTTTCTCTTTAAATTCTCTGACTCGATTAAATTGAGTCGCCTGGTCCCAAAACTATCTCGGTTTGCAGCCTCATCTCACGGATCGATTTTCAATCTCCAGCGCCACTCGTTCTCGAAATGGTTTTTCATTCCTTAGGAAGCCGCCTTTTGCCCGCAAGCGTTCGGCAAAGGCGCGCCAAGGGCTGTTGTGTCAGATCTACCGGAGATAGCCTGCTTGACGACCCGCACAACAACGGATGGCCGGAAGATTGCGCTAGGACCTTTTAACATTCCTTGTACTTCGAGGAAGCTCTTCCTCACGGATCGATGGCGGGTGGCGAGTTGCAGCACCCAGGCGATGTAGCGGTGCATGAGTTTCGTGCTGCGATTAGCGATAGCCCCTTCGGTACCGGCAAAACGCAGATCCTCGCTGGTGGCCAGCATCCAGGGTGCCTTGTTGATTCGCGCAAGACGTTTCTGGAATCGTTGCGCAAGTCCGTTGAGCCCATCTTTCTGTTTTGCCAAGCAGCCCCGTAGGTTCTCTGACGCAAGCGCGGCGGCCGTCATCCCCTGACCATAGACCGGGTTAAAGGCGCACACCGCATCGCCCATCACGAGAAAACGTTCCGGCCAGACTCTCAGTCGCTCGTAGTGCTGGAGCCGGTTCTCCGTTGCGCGATAGCTCGAGATGGGTGTCAACGGCTCGGCATCCGCAATCGCTTCATAGAGCATAGGGCTTCGCAAACTCCCGGCGAACTCGAGAAAGCCATTGTCATCGGATGGCGGATAGTCGCGGTCGCCGCCTTGCAGCGTGACGAGCCAGCGATTCTTCTCCACCGGAAAGAGAATCCCAGCCCGCTTGACTTCCGGCGGCGCGGCCTGAACGAAGATCGCGCGCCAATCGCCGCGAGGATTCTGCGGCCGAAGAAACATCCGACTGGCATAGCCAACGTGCGCATCGATGCAATCAACTTCCGGTTCCGCTAAACCTAACTCCTTTAGCCACCGAGCTGCCCTCGAATGTCTCCCGGTTGCCGCAATAACGATATCTGCCCAGAGAATCTCATCGACGAAATCCATCTCGCCCGCAAGCCGCAAACGCACACCTTCGACGCCGTTTCGTTCACCAACAAGACCAATGACCTCGCACCCCTGCAAAACCTCCACGTTCGGTATCTGCTTCAGTCGGGCGCGCACAATGGAGTCGAGGAGGTCCCTCGTGCTCGAAAGGCCCTCGAACTCGGATCGGAACCGCGTACCCCATCCGTACGCGGTAAGCCATGCTATATCTCTTGCGATGTCCAACATCTCGGCGCCGGCCGCCTGCATGTCCGCCGTAATTCCGGGAAAGTAACCTTCCAAAATTCGGCGGCCGCGGGGCAAGAGTGCATGAAGGTGCTTGGCTTGAGGCACTCCGGTGCGAAACTCGGCACCATCAGGCAACGCGTCACGATCGAGAACTGTGACTTGCTCAAAAAAATCGGCGAGTACGCGTGCGGCTAGCATTCCCGCCATGCTTGCCCCAACGACAATTGCCTGTGCTCTTCCTTTTTTCAAAGTTCTTCTCCGCGACAGTGACCTCGCGCAGGGGGCGGACCAACCGCCCCCATACGCGTCCCGGGTTAGGGGTTGCAGCTGACTGGCGTGGTGCCGTCGTTAGGATCCGTGCAAAGCGGCCCGAGCTTCGTAGTGGGGTCGATACCGCTGATCATGGCAACCGGACCAGCCTTATGCTCGCCATTGAACGGCGTGGGTTTCGTCGGGTCGAACTTGCATGAAGGAAGAGCGGCAGCGTCCTGCGGGTTGTTGAACCAGAAGCCCACATTGAACGTGTTCGTGGGGGGCAAACCCGTGTCCGCATCGAAGCCGAAGATCTGGTCGAGAAGAATAGTCTTGATGCGGACATGGCCGTCATCCGTGCGCTTTCCGATTTCGATGTCCGACTGGTACCAGGCCAAACCGAAACTGCCATTGAACTCTGGATTTCTGCTGCCGTCGGCAAAAAACGGGCTGTGCTGCACGGTGAAGAGATCGAATGCAAGGCCTGGCTTGATGCCGTCGAGGTCGAGAATAAGCGTGTCATTCAATTTGCCACGGATGACGGTAGCCTTCGCTTGCGGCTCCTCGTAAGAGTTGGCGCGCAGACAGTCAATGACCGCCGGATTCGGGATCAGGTTAAAGGTTATTTCGTCTTTCTTGTCCTGCGCCGCGGCAACGCCACTCAAGGCTACGGCAGCTAGGGCTCCTGCAATGAATTTTCCTACGACTCTTATATTCCAGAACTTACTGGTGCTATTGGTATTCGCTTCCGGGGACTCCTTACTTTCTATTGTTATCTTGTCTTGACGAAGACTCGCTTGAGTTCCACGCCCGCCTTCAGCTGAAGACTTCCATCCGGCCGGGCTATCATTCCCGCATGGCCCGGTCAGCA
>Ga0210401_10006009_pt1 | contig 12406 bp, 9 predicted proteins | sample IncBWH32MmetaG_FD_150866 | JGI IMG/M metagenome (GOLD analysis project Ga0210401, IMG submission 150866) | Forest soil microbial communities from Barre Woods Harvard Forest LTER site, Petersham, Massachusetts, United States - Inc-BW-H-32-M | ecosystem: Environmental > Terrestrial > Soil >... | reverse complement strand
ACTCGTTGATTCCCAGGCCATCGCAAGCCGGGCAGGCTCCCAACGGATTGTTGAATGAGAACAGGCGCGGTTCCAGGTCCGGGGCCGCATAGCCGCACACCGGGCAGGCGAACCGGCTCGAGAACTGCGTTTCCTCGCCGTTGTCCAGATCCAGCAACAGGGCGCGGCCATCGGCGACTCGTAGCGCCGTCTCGAACGATTCGGCCAGGCGTGAGCGGGCCTCGGGCCGCACTTTCAGCCGGTCCACCACCACATCGATCGAATGGTGCCCGCCCCGGGCCAGGGTCGTGACTTCGTCGGCGTCCACGATCGCGCCGTCGATCCGGAATCGAACGAAGCCGCGTGCGCGCAGATCGTCCAGCAGGTCGGCAAACTCGCCCTTGCGCTCCCGTACCAACGGAGCCAGAACGATCACACGCGTGTCGGGCGGACGGGTCAGCGTCCAGTCGACCATCTGCGACACGCTGTGGGCGCCCAGCGCCCGCTCAGGGTGGTCGGGACAGTGCGGCTGACCGGCGCGAGCGAACAGCAGCCGCAGATAGTCGTGGATCTCGGTTACGGTGCCAACGGTCGAGCGTGGATTGTGTCCGCCCGACTTCTGGTCGATCGCGATCGCCGGTGACAAACCCTCGATCTGGTCGACGTCCGGTCTTTGCATCAGCTGCAAGAACTGGCGCGCGTAGGCCGAAAGAGACTCGACGTAGCGGCGCTGTCCTTCGGCGTACAGGGTGTCGAAGGCGAGCGAGCTCTTGCCCGAGCCGGACAACCCGGTTATCACGACCAGCCGATTGCGCGGCAAGTCGAGATCGATGTTCTTCAGATTGTGGGTGCGCGCGCCGCGCACCTGGATGCGATCCATCATGGGGCCGGCCGCAGCCGGCGCAAGTCAAACCGGGCATTTTAACGCTCCGTGCGTGCGCTTGCAGTGGTGCCGGTCGCGGCTTGCACGCAGGATGTAGCAAAGAGCCTGACGGGGTAATCGGCCGCCGTTAGCCCGGGCGCCGGTCGGATCTGTTGGTCGGCGCCGAGCCCGGCGGGCCGAGCACCGATGTGGTGGTCAGTCGCTCAGCGGGTCGGTATCCGGCTCGCGTCCGGCGACCGGCGGGCGCTCGCTGCCACCCGCGCGTTCGGGGCGGCGCCCGCCACGCGCCAACTCGACGCCGAGCTGCTTGAGCTTGCGATACAGGTGGGTGCGTTCCAGGCCGGCCCGATCGGCCACCCGGGTCATGCTGAAGTTTTCGCGCGCCAGGTGGTACTCGAAGTAGACGCGCTCGAACTGATCACGCGCCTCCCGCAACGGCTGATCCAGGCTGACAGGCACGCCGCCGACCGCGGCCGAGCCGTAGGCGGATTGCGGTCGAGCTTCAACCGCATCGCTGGCGTCGTTCACGGGCGCCGCTGCCATCGCATTGCGGACCACCTGCGCCTTGCGGGTCAGGCGCGCGTGCTCCAGTCCGTTCTTGACCGACGACAGCAGTCGTGCCATGGCAATGGGCTTTTCCAGGAAATCCAGCGCACCGAAACGCGCCGCTTCGCTCGCCGTATCGATGGTCGCGTGGCCGGACATCATGATGACCGGCATCGTCAGCTGCCCGCTGGTCGACCACTCCTTCAGCAAGGTCACACCGTCGGTGTCCGGCATCCAGATGTCCAGCAGGACAAGATCGGGTGGCTCGGCCAGGCGCATGACGCGGGCTGAAGCGGCGCTTTCGGCCGTCATGACCACATGACCCTCATCGGCAAGGATTTCCGAGAGCAGCTCCCGGATACCGATCTCATCATCGACGACCAGAATATTGGCCATGGCAAATCTTGAACCCGTCCTGAGGCAAGCTAAGCGGCGATCGCCGTTTCAACCACGCGCCGAAACACGACAGTTACGGTCGCGCCGGCGCCTCCGAGGCGGTTGATCAGATCGATCCGGGCGTCGTGTTCGTCGACGATTTTCTTCACCATCGCCAGTCCGAGGCCAGTTCCACGCGGCTTGGTCGTGACATAGGGCTCGAAGGCGCGCCTAAGTATATTCGCCGGAAATCCGGCACCATTGTCCTCGACAGACAGCCGCACCGCGCGCGCTCGCGAACCGGAGCCCGCGATCGACTCGTCGATCGTTACGGCTTCGGTACGTATCACGATTCTGCCACCCCCACTGCGCGCAGCCACGGTCGCCTGGGCTCCGGTAATCGATTCCTGCGCGTTCGCGACCAGATTGTGGACCAGCTGCCGCAGATGCGAGGCATCGCCCTCGATCATCGGCAACTCGTGCGACAGCTGCAGCGCGATTCGGACCGGACTGCCTCGAGCGCTTTCTTCGGAATCGGCGTGCTCCAGGCGGGCCTCGGCGCCGTACAGCAATCCGATTTCCTCCACCAGCGCGTTCAGATCGAGAGGCGACAGCTTGGCCGGCGGCAGCCGCGCGTATTCGCGGAATTCGTCCACCATCCGCTTCATTGCAGCCACCTGGTTGACGATGGTCGAGGCTCCGCGCACCAGCACCTCGGCCTGATCCGGCGACAGCTCGCCCGCCAGCTTCATCTGCAGGCGCTCGGCAGCCAGCTGGATCGGCGTCAGCGGGTTCTTGATCTCGTGGGCAAGGCGGCGTGCAACCTCGCCCCAGGCCACCGCCCGCTGGGCCGAAATCACTTGCGTGATGTCGTCGAACACGATCACCGATCCGGGCCGCGCATCCAGCGGCAGCCGCGACCCGCGCGCCAGCAGCGACAACGGCTCGGCTCCGGTCGGTGCGCCCGCGCGATCCAGCTTCATCTGGCGCTGCCACGAGTCTTTCGGGGTGGCGGCCAGCGAGTGGTCCCGAAACGCGTTGGACACCTGCTCGGCGAGCTGCGGGTGTACGTCGGAAAGCCGGTCGCCGACTCGATGATCGAGCGACGCGCCCAGGATCCGTCCGGCGCCCAGGTTGGCCGTCACGATGCGCGATTCGGCATCGAGGACGATGACGCCGGCCGACAGATTCGACAGCACGCGTTGCAGGAAACCGCGTGCCGTCTCCAGCTCGCGCGATCGAGCCTCGAGCGTCTCGCGCGCGTCCGACAGCTGCCGCGTCATTTCGTTGAAGGATCGCGTCAGCACGTTCAGCTCGTCGTTGCCGCGAAATTCACGCACGGGCCGATAGTCGCCTTCGGATACGGCGCGCGTGCCCGCCGCCAGCTCGATCAGAGGCGCCGTCATCGAGCCCGCGAGCATCACGCCGGAAGCGATCGCCGCAAAGATCGCGAGCAGCAGCGTCAACGTCAAGGTCAACCGATACATCTTCTGCAATCCGGCCCGTGACAGCGACAGTTGCTGGTATTGGCCGTAACCGGTGCGCAGGGCTTGCGCATTGGCGGCCACATCCGGCGCCACCGATCGGGTCAGTTGCAGGAAGCTGGGTTCCACCAGGCGGATCTCCGCGTCCAGCTCCCGCAGAGCGGTGCCGGCCGATTCCAGCGGCGCGCCAGTGACACGCAACGCCGGGGGCGACGGCGAGGGCACCGGTACGATCACCCGCGTGCGCAGCCCGCCGCCCGGCTCAGTCGACTCCTCATCGCCTTCGATCACTGCCAGGCCGCGCGATTGCGCGGCGCGCAGCGTGCTCGGACTGGGCAGCGCCGGCATCAGGCGACCGGCGCGGGCAGTGCTCGCCCCGATCAGCGAGCCGGCCGAAGTGACCCACAGCGCCTCGTCGGCGCCGGCGCGCTCCCGCAACTGGTCGAGCTTGCGAATCTGATCGGCCACAGGCGTATCGGCAAGTTCCGCGGCCATGGTCTGTGCACGTCTCTTCAACTCGTCGCGTTGCGCCTCCAGAACGGCGCGGCCGAGCTCGAGGCCCGAATTCAACGCGCCTTCGACCTGCACGTTGAACCACGATTCTATCGAGCGCGAGATGAACAGCGTCGACACCAGGTAGACCATGACGCCCGGCGCCACGCCGATCAGCGCGAACGCGAGCGCAAAGCGCGTCATAAGGCGGGCGCCGAAGCGCCCTTTGCGGACGCGGCCCACCAGGCGCAGCGACAGGGCCACGACCACCACGAACAGCACCAGCGCGATCACGCCGTTCAAAGCCAGCAGCAGCGGATAGTTGCGCTCGAACGCGGGGCTGTTGCCGCTCGCAAGCGCCAGCACCAGCAGCAGCACGCCGGCCAGCGCCAGCGCGCCGATCAGGCCATAACGGACGATGCGAGGCACGGCGTGCTCGGATCAGTGCTGCGAGGCCGCAGCGATCGTCACCGGGTGCCAGTCCGAGGCAAGCGCCCAGTCGTGGTTGGTGAGCGAGGTCAGCGAATCGACCTGGAACGGTTTGGGCAGCATCGTCGTGTCCAGTCGGAGACGCACGCGCGCCACCAGATGATCGCGCGACTCGGCCGCGGCCCGGCCGGCGACTTTCCATCCCCGCACCGTGCGCACGGTCGCCAGTGCCTCGGCCAGTGTATCGAATGGCTGCCCCAACGCACCGCGCGACAGCTTGAACTGACGCGTCAGAGGACTGTAACTCACGCGATACGCGAGGGTCGCCGACGCCACTGGCCGATTGAACCAGTACCAGCGCGTCCGCACGAGCTCGAAGTCGATCGCGAAATACACTGGAATGCCGCGCCGCACGGCGTCCTCGATCGCGGGCGGCGTCTCGAACGAGAACTGCGCATTCAGGTACAGGCCGGGCTCCGGATCGTCCCGTGCTTCGAGCTCGGCCGAGTCGACCAAAACCGACGGCTGCGCTCGCGCCTGTCGCGCCAGCACGAGCACCAGCCCGGCGGTCATCAGGCGCGCAAGCCAAACCCTGCGCGCGCTCCCATCCTCGCCGACGGCCGCTGGCCGGTGGATTTCGTTCAGCAAGGCTCAGACCTTCTCGAACAGCGCAAAGAAGAAACCGTCATGCTGGGTCGGCAGGTCGGAAATTTGACCAGGCTCAACGGGATCGGCGCCGTCGGGAAGCAGCTGCAGCGAACCGTTTTGTGTTCCCGGCAGCGGAGTCAGTCGAGCGTCCGGATGGCGTTCGAGAAATGAATCCGCCTGCTGGTCCGTCTCCTCGCGAAAAACCGAACAGACCACGTAAAGCAATCTACCAGCCGGTGCCAGCAGCGGCCACAAAGCGTCCAGCAAACCCGCCTGGATCGTTGCTAATTGCGCAACATCGGCTTCGCGACGCAACCATGGGATGTCCGGGTGGCGCCGCACAATTCCGGAAGCGGTGCACGGAGCGTCCAGCAGGATCCTCTGGTAGGGCCGCCCATTCCAGAAAGTGGCGGGATCCGACGCGTCCGCGATCAGGATCCGAACACGCGGCTCCATCAGCCCAAGCCGGTGCAGGTTCTGGCTCACCTGTTGCGCCCGCTGCGAGTCCAGCTCGACCGCATCGATGTGCGTGTCCGACAGTTCGGCCAGATGACCTGTCTTGCCGCCGGGGGCCGCGCACGCGTCCAGCACTCGCATGCCATCGCCCGCCTGCAGCCATGGCCCGGCCAGTTGGGCACCGGCGTCCTGGACCGAGACCAGTCCTTCGGAGAAACCGGGTATCCGCCCGACCGGGCACGGGCGATGCAGCTGCACCGCGTCCCGGCCGACCCGGCTCGCCGCGATCGATTGCCGATCCAGCATCGACAGGTAGCTGTCGACGTCGCCGCGCCGCCGATTGACGCGCAACACCAGGGGCGGCGGCCGGGCCGCCGATGCGAGTGCTCCTTGCCAGTGCCCGGGATGGTCGCGCTGCACGCGTTGCAGCCACCAGCGAGGGACATTCAACCGCGTCGCGTCATCGACCAGTAACTGAGGAAGCAATGTCGCGCGCCGTCGCAGAAACGAGCGCAACACCGCGTTGACGAAACCCGCCGCGCCGCTCGAGTGCCGGTCGAACTGAACCGCCACGACGGCCTGGTCGACCAGCACGTGCTCCCGATACGCACCGTCGAGCAGCTGCGACAAGGCGACCGCCAGCACGCCACCGACTTCGGCCGCCGGCGCGCGGGCGATCAGGCGCTGCAGCACTGCCTCGATCAGCGCACGGCGCCTGAGCGCGTCGTGGCAAACATCGCGCACCGCCGCCTGCAGCCTCGGCGCCGCGTCCGCCCCAAGCGGCGCCTCGCGCAGCACCCGGTCGAGCGCGTGGCCACGGCACACCCGCACCCACACGGTCGCCGCGGCGCGCAGAACCTCGGACAGCGGTGCGGCGGTCGCGCTCAACGCGGCTCGCGCGGGTCGGCCGACGTCTGCCAGCGCGCACCGGCGGCAACCGGCGCTCCCGCCAGATACTCCGCCGCCCGCAGCCGCCGGCCGCCCGGGCGCTGCAATTGCTGAATCACCAGCACGCCATCTCCGCAGGCGACACGGATGCCATCGGCCGTCGCGGCCAGCACCGTACCGGGCTCGGCCGCAGGCGCCTGCGCCGCGGCGTCCGCCGCCGACGCTTGCGCCACGGGCTGCGCAGACCAGATCTTCAGCAACCCGTCACCGAGGCGGCCGCTGGCACCGGGTTGCGGATCGAACGCGCGCACCTTGCGCGAGAGCACCGCCGCGGGCTCGCGCCAGTCGAGCCAGGCCTCGTCCTTGCCGATCTTGCGCGCGGTCGTCACCCCGTCGCTCGGCTGCGCAGTCGCATGCCAGGCGCCCTGTGCCGCTTGATCGAGCCACGAGACGAGCAGCCGCGCTCCGAGCTGCGCCAAGCGCGCGGTCAGCGTTCCGGTCGTGTCGGCCGCCTCGATCGGTATCGCCTCGCGGTGAAGCATCGGCCCGGTATCCAGGCCCGCTTCCATCTGCATCAGCGTGATCCCGGTCACAGGATCGCCGGCCTCGATCGCGCGCGCCACCGGCGCTGCCCCGCGCCATCTGGGCAACAGCGACGCGTGGATGTTGATCGCGCGCGCGACACCGCTGCGCCCGACGATTCCGCGCGGAATATCAAGTACGTCCTGCGGCAGGATCAATCCATAAGCGGCGACCACCATCAGGTCGAGCGAGGCCGACGCCAGCGCCTGCACCGCCTCGCGCGCGCCGTCGTCAGCCGAGCGCTCGCGCAGCGATCGCGGTGTCAGCAGCGGCAGGGCCCGCGCGCGCGCCAGCTCGCTGACCGCGCTGGCGCGCGGCTTCAAGCCGCGCCCGGCCGGACGGTCCGGTTGCGTCAACACGAGCGGGATCGTGTGACCGGCATCGAGCAGCGCGGCCAGCGCAGCGGCCGCGAAGTCGGGAGTACCGGCGAAGGCGATTTGCATCGATGCGCGGCCGACGGCCTGGGACGGGCGCGAAAGCCGACTTACGCCTGGCGCGCCTGGCGCTTGCGCATCCGGGTCCGGATCCGGGTCTGTTTCAGCGGCGACAGGTACTCGACGAAGACACGACCCTCGAGGTGATCCATTTCATGCTGCACACACACGGCCAGAGCGCCTTCACAATCGAGCTCGAAGGGCTGGCCGTGCGGATCCAATGCGCGCACCCGCACGCGGGCGGGCCGGCGCACCATGTCGTACACGCCGGGCACTGAAAGGCAGCCCTCTTCGCACAGCGCGGTTTCCTCCGAAGCCCACACCGTTTCCGGGTTCACGAACACGTGCAGCGAGTCCTTGTTCTCGGACACATCGATCACGATGATCCGCTCGTGCACGTCCACCTGCGTCGCAGCCAGGCCGACGCCCGGCGCCGCGTACATCGTCTCGGCCATGTCGGCGACCAGCCGACGCAAGCGCTCGTCGAACGTCGTCACGGGCCGCGCGATCCGCTTCAAGCGCGGGTCCGGGTATTCGAGTATCGCTAGTTGGCTCAAAATCGGCCTCCGAGTTCGAATATTGTGGCGATTGCCGTCCTTTTCATCGTTTCCCCGGCGCGTTCCGCGCGAATACTTTGGCGCAGAATCACGTGCCGCCGGTAGTGAGCCATCCAGCCGGATCCATTGCGATATCAAAGGTTTGGACGGACAATTTTAAGCTTCAGCTTCACCGCGAATCGAGGCCTCAGCATGATCTACCTTCCGGAATCGGATTTGGTGCGTTCGGCCCGCCAGGGCGAACCCGGACCCGCGTGCATCAGGTCCGCGCTGCAGGCAGCGCTGTTGGCCGGCCTGACGGCGGCGCTGCTGGCCTCGTCGGCTGCGCCCGCATGGAGTCAGCAAAGCCCGTATCCGGTCACCGAAGATCAGCGCCAGACCGCTGACAAGGTCGCGCAGGAGGGCGTGGCGGTGTCCGAGCTGGCACCGAACGCTCCAGAGCGCTACACGATCAAGAAGGGCGACACGCTGTGGGCCATCTCGATCCTGTACCTGAAGTCGCCATGGCGGTGGCCCGCCCTCTGGGGCATGAACAAGTCGCAGATCTCCAACCCGCACCTGATTTATCCGGGGCAGCAGCTGGTGCTGGTCAGGACTGCCGAAGGTCGGGCCATTTTGAGGCTGGCCGGAACCGAGGGCGCGCCGATGCCTGCACCGGAGGCGGCCGCGCCCGCACCGGCACCGGCGCCAGCCAAACCGGCGGCACCGCCGCTGGCGGCCCAGAAGCTGGAGCCGCGCATACGCGATCTGGGGGACATCAGCCAGGAGCCGATCCCGAGTATCCCGAACCGGCTGATCGAACCGTTCCTGTCGCGGCCGATGATCGTTTCGGCCGACGATCTGTCCAAGTATCCGCGCATCGTTGCCACGCCCGAAGACCGCGTCTACCTGGGTCGCGGCGATCAGGCCTACGCGCGCGGCATCGACGACCAGGCCCAGACCACTTTTCACGTGTTCCGCCCCGCCAAGCCGCTGTTCGACCCAGGCGATGTCGAGCACAAGAAGCCGATCGCGTACGAGGCGTACTTTCTGGGCAGCGCGCGAGTGGTCCGCCACGGCGAGGTCTCGACGTTGGCGATCCTCGACAGTCGCGCCGAGATCGGCGTCGAAGACCGTCTGATCCCGATCGAACATGAACCGCTGATCACCTATGCGCCGCACGGGCCGAAGCGTCCGGTCGAGGGCTGGCTGATCTCGGTGTACGGCGGCATCGGCGATGTGGGCGCTCAAAGCATCGTGGCGCTGGACCGCGGAGCGCAGGACGGCCTCGACGTCGGTACGGTGCTCGCGGTGAACCGCGCCGGCAAGACCCTACGCGATCCGACGGTCGGCCACAGCGAATATGTCAAGTTGCCCGACGAGCGCATCGGTCAGATGTTCGTTTTCCGCGTGTTCGACCGCTTGTCCTACGCGCTCGTGATGACCGCCAGCGGTCCTATCAAGGTCGGCGACCGCTTCAGCCTGCCCGACCTGGCTCCGGACAACGCCTCGTCCACAGAGCGCGGATCGTCGATGGCCGCCGCGCGCTGACGCCGTGTCAGCGGTGCCGTCCGGCACGCCGATTGCGAGCTGCCGGACGAAGATGGATGAGGCGGAACGGCGAGCCTGGCTGCGCCTGTCTCTGACCGAGGGTGTCAACCCCGGCGCCGCGCGCGCGTTGCTGGGCGCCTTCGGGCTGCCCACTGCAGTGTTCGAAGCAGGCCGAGCGGCGCTGGCCCGCGTCGCGGGCGAGCCCGTCGCGAGCGCCGTGCTGGCGCCACAACCCGTCGATGCGATCGAGCGCGCATCGGCCTGGTTGGAATCGGATGCGTCGCGATCGCTGATCACGCTGGCCGATCAGGATTACCCGCGACAACTGCTGCATCTGACCGATCCTCCGACGCTGCTCTATCTGCAGGGGCGGCGCGACCTGCTGAACCGGCCTGCGCTGGCCATCGTCGGCAGCCGCAGTGCCTCTCGCCAGGGCGAAGCCAACGCCGAAGCGTTCGCGGCGCACCTGGCTGGATGCGGCTTGACCATCGTGAGCGGGCTGGCGCGCGGCATCGATTCGGCGGCGCACCGGGGCGCGCTTGGAGCTGAAATGGGAGCGGAAGCGGCGACCATCGCGGTGCTCGGCACGGGCGCCGACATCGTGTATCCAACGTCCAACCGCGCGCTGTCGGGCCGCATCGCACAGCAGGGCCTGCTGGTGTCCGAATACCCGCTCGGCACGCCGGCGATCCCCCACAATTTTCCGCGCCGCAATCGACTGATCGCGGCAGCAGCGCTCGGAGTGCTCGTGGTCGAGGCTGCACTGCCTTCCGGCTCGCTGATCACCGCGCGGCTGGCCGCCGAGCTCGGGCGCGAGGTGATGGCGATCCCGGGTTCGATCCACTCGCCCCTTGCCCGCGGCTGTCACCGGCTGATCCGGGACGGCGCACGCCTGGTCGAGTCGGCGCAGGACGTGCTGCAGGAGCTTCAGATGGAAAACATGCAGCTTCCGCCCACGGATTCGTCGGATCGCGCGCGCCGGCATGAGGCAGACTTGCTGCAGGCGGTCGGCTTCGATCCGGTCGACCTGGACACGCTGGCACAACGCACCGGGCTCGCGCCCGGCCTGCTGTCGGCGCGTCTGCTGGAGCTCGAGTTGACACAAGATGTTGAGCGGCTGGCGGGTAACTGCTACCAGCGGTTGAGGCGAGATTGAACCTTCCTATTGCGCCGGCGCTGCCGGCTGCGTTACAGTGACGGGCCCATGTTCGACGTGCTGGTCTTTTTGTACGAGAACTACAGTGCTCTGTCCGCTTGTCCGGACTTCGAAGCGTTGACCCGGCGCCTGGCCGACGCCGGCTTCGAAGAAGACGAGATCGCCGACGCGATGGTCTGGCTGCACGGGCTGGCCAGCGTCACACTGTCGTCACGTATGCCCGATCGCTCCGGTCCGCAGGCGTTCCGGGTCTACACGCGCCACGAATACGAGTCGCTGGGCGCTTCGGCGATCGGCTTCATAGCCTCGCTCGATCGCGACGGGCAACTGAGTCCGGCGCAGCGCGAGATCGTGATCGAGCGGGCGGCGGCTGTCGAGGCGCCGGTCACGCTCGAACGCCTGAAGATCATCGTCCTGATGGTGCTGTGGAGCCAGTCGGTCGATGTCGACCTGCTGCTGTTGCAAGAGTTGCTCGACGACGATCCGGGGCCGGCGCTGCACTAGCAGGCTGTTTGATATCCTGAAGAAAGGGCGCCCGCCGGGGCGCCGCTTCGATATCCGCTGGCGCAATGTCCAAGAAGACTCTGATCATCGCCGAAAAGCCCTCGGTCGCCGCCGACATCGCGCGCGCGCTGGGTGGCTTCGAACGCAAGTCCGATTATTTCGAGAGCGACGATAGCGTGTTGTCGTCCGCGGTCGGGCATCTGCTCGAGCTCCACGAGCCGGAGGAATACGAGGTCAAGCGCGGCAAGTGGAGCTTCGCGCATCTGCCGGTGATCCCGCCGCATTTCGACCTGCGGCCGATCGAGAAATCGCATACCCGCCTGAAGGTTCTCGAGAAGCTGATCAAGCGCAAGGACATCGGACGATTGATCAATGCATGCGACGCGGGCCGCGAAGGAGAGCTGATCTTCCGCTACATCGTGCAGCACGCGGGCGCCGGGCAGCCGATCTCTCGCTTGTGGCTGCAATCGATGACGCCGGCGTCGATCCGCGATGCCTTCGAGGAACTGCGCTCCGACGACGACATGCAGCCGCTGGCCGATGCCGCGCGATGCAGGTCCGAGGCCGACTGGCTGGTCGGAATCAACGGAACGCGCGCGATGACCGCGTTCAACAGCCGCGACGGCGGCTTTTTCCTGACCACGGTCGGCCGGGTGCAGACGCCGACGCTGACGATCGTGGTCGAGCGCGACGAGCAGATCCGCAAATTCGTTGCGCGCGACTACTGGGAAGTGAAGGCCAATTTCGCATGCGAGGCGGGAACCTACGAGGGACGATGGTTCGATCCGACCTTCAAGCGCAGCGAGGAGGATCCCGAAGCGCGCGCCGAGCGCCTGTGGGACGCGCAGCGGGCGCAGGACATCGTGGCGGCATGCGCCGGCCAGCCCGGCAAGGTCAACGAGGAGTCCAAGCCGAGTACGCAGCTGTCGCCGCTGCTGTTCGACCTCACCTCGCTGCAGCGGGAAGCCAACTCGCGCTTCGGCTTCTCGGCCAAGACGACTCTGTCACTGGCGCAGGCGCTGTACGAGCGGCACAAGGTGCTGACGTACCCGCGGACCGACTCGCGTGCGCTGCCCGAGGACTACGTCAGCGTCGTCACCAAGACGATGCAGATGCTGGCCGGCGGCAAGGGCCGCGGGAAAGCGGCTGCGAAGGCTCAAGTCGAGTCGCCCTTGCTGCAGGCGTTCGCTCCGCACGCGCGACGCGTGCTGGATCAGGGATGGGTCAAGCCCAACCGCAGAATCTTCGACAACTCGAAGATCTCCGATCACTTCGCCATCGTGCCGACCTTGCAGGAGCCTGGCCATCTGTCCGAGGTCGAGCTCAAGTTGTACGACCTGGTCGTGCGCCGCTTCCTCGCCGTGTTCTTCCCGGCCGCCGAATATCTGGTGACGACGCGCATCACCTCGGTCAAGACGCACTCGTTCAAGACCGATGGGCGGATGCTGGTCGAGCCGGGCTGG
>Ga0210401_10006008_pt1 | contig 12407 bp, 9 predicted proteins | sample IncBWH32MmetaG_FD_150866 | JGI IMG/M metagenome (GOLD analysis project Ga0210401, IMG submission 150866) | Forest soil microbial communities from Barre Woods Harvard Forest LTER site, Petersham, Massachusetts, United States - Inc-BW-H-32-M | ecosystem: Environmental > Terrestrial > Soil >... | reverse complement strand
TCTCTGGATCAAACGGTTAGACGTCGGCGCAACCAGTCTTGCTTGAGTCAGCGCTGCAATCCGATGGGCAGCAGCTAGACCGTCGACCTCCAGCGCGTTCCCAGCAACCACTAGAGCCGTGGGTTCACCACTCCGTAATATGCGGGCTATTTCAGCAATCCGAGGCGGTGTTGCCGCAGGCAACGCTGAGACGGGAAGCGCTTTAGCAGGTATCCCGCCTTCGCCCCACGAAGTATCGGAAGGCAAAATCAAAGTTGCGATTCGTCTAACTCCTTCCACATACATCAACTCCGCATTCTGGCCGGGTGAATACGGTCTTAACAGGATCCCAACGATGAGAATCTCGCTCTTTCTGATCCGAACTGCCGCTCTCGTCATCCGAAAGCGGTCAATCCGGTTGCCGCCCTTTTTTTAAGCCGCTCGGAGAGTCCGATCGACCAGATCAGCCGCGACGGATAACCCGTTGGCCTCGGAAATCGCCATTTGCATTTTACGGGCATTATTCCGATACGATGGGTCTTCCAGGACTTGATTTAACAAATCCGAGAGATGCTCCGGAGTTAACTTATCTAACGAAGTAACTGCACCGGTTTTATGATACGCAATCCTAGCCGCCACGCCCGGTTGATCAAAAGTCACCGGAATTGCGACTTGCGGAACGCCTTGAGTCAAAGACTCCAAGACTGTGTTAAGTCCGGAGTGTGTTATGCAGACGGAGGCATGTTTAAGCACTTCTAGCTGTGGTGTCCGCTGCATGACAATGGCGTTCTTTGGCACCGGTCCCAAGTCCTTCGGATTAGTCCGGTCTCCCACCGAAAGCACAAGTTGAACGCCGGGATTCTTCGCGAGGGCCGCGACTATCGTACGAAACACGTCGACCCGACCGTTCAGGATCGTCCCCATGGAAGCATAAACCAGGGGCTGGCCCGTCAGCTGCCCCCAGGGGAAGTCTGCTGCGTCCCGGCCCTTGCCGTCATGAAACGGTCCGGTGTGATGGAAATGCGAAGGTTGAGATGAACTCTCGAAGTCGAATGCCTTAGGGACCTGGGTAATGAAGGCCAAACGTGAATGCGTTGCTGAAAGATCGTCCCAGTCTACTTTTAGTCCTGCGGCCTGTGCTCGAGCTCTTACTCCCTCGCCGGCGTTCTGCACTATCTGGACGAATCTCTTGACGCCTTCTCGATTTCTAGCCATCGCTGCAGCTGTCTTCTCATGAGGCCAGGGGTCCGAAGCCAGAGGTACTTGTCCGGAAAAGTCAAGGTGCATCGCCCCGCACGCATGTACATATGGAATACCCAATTGGATAGCAGCTAGTTCGGCATAGAATGAGATGTTATCGATTACTAATGCCTCTATTTTGTTATCCTGCACGATTTTCGGCAACGATTTCATTATCGTCTCCGTTTGAGCCATCACGTGCCGCATGGCAAATTGTAGAGCGTCTTCTCCCTGCTTTTTACTAACTTCGTTTAGAGCTTCTCGGAATTCATCGTCGTCGTAAGGTATATAGGGCAACCCTCTAGCGCCTGATGAATAAAGAAATACGACCTCGTTATCGCGCATGACAACATGGCGGGCCAATGCAGTCATCGGGTTAATGTGGCCCGGTGCATCGGGACAGATAAATCCTATTTTCATAGATGCTTATCGGTATAGCATCCAAGCGCGCGCCGGTTGCGCGGTTTGTCTCAACGGCCGCAATCGCTGTCCTGAATGGGTTATATAGCCTTATGCGCCGGACCCAGCAGCCCCGGATGCAAAGGCGGTCTTCGTTCGAACAAGGATCACGGCCATTCGGACAGACGCGCCATCGGTTGACGAATTCCCTGGTTGATTGTTTGCTGACTACGCAGGCGAGAAAGGGGGCGCAACCATGGAAGGGGAACTCGTCTGCGTAGTTCTCCAATCACGATGAAACCAACAACGCAAAACGATTCGCCCGCAAGCGCGGGCAAAGCTTCATTGAATCCTGATGCCCTGAACCAGCTTCTTGGGCAGATGGTCAGTGACCTCGGGGCGGCCGTAAATGGCGCGCTCGTTGTACTTGGCGACGAGCTTGGAATTTATACAGCCCTTGCCGAAGTTGGCCCGGCGACCTCGGAGCAACTCGCTAAAAAGACCAAACTACATGAGCGACAACTTCGCGAATGGCTAAGCGCCCAGGCTGCCTCCGGGTATGTTAGCTATGATGCGGCCAACGATGCTTTTTTTCTTACGCCGGAACAGGGCGCCGTGTTTGCTGATCGAAATAGTCCTGCCGCAATGACGGGCGGTTTCTATGCCATTTCCGCCGTCTACCAGGATACGCGGCTGGTTGCCGAGAGTTTTCGCACCGGTACGGGGTTGCCGTGGGGAAAGCATCACAATTGCCTCTTTTGCGGAACAGAGCGATTCTTCCGAGCCGGCTATCAGGCCAACCTCAATGACCAATGGATACCTGCACTGGAGGGCGTTCAGCAGAAGTTAAGCGCCGGAACTCGAGTGGCGGACATCGGATGCGGTCATGGCGCTGCCACGCTCATTATGGCGAAGGCTTTCCCCAAGTCTCGATTCTATGGATTTGATTTGCATCCCGCTTCCATCGAGGCAGCCAATGCCCACGCCCGCGAGCACCAAATTACGAACGTCCATTTCAGTATCGCTTCAGCGAAAGATTTTCCGGGCAATGACTACGGATTTGTGACTGTGTTCGACGCTCTGCACGACATGGGTGATCCAATCGGTGCGGCATCTCATGTCAAACAGTCTCTCCAATCCAACGGCACGTTCATGGTCGTAGAGCCTATGGCCGGTGATTCGCTCGCCGAAAATATCAATCCGCGCGGCCGAGTATACTACGGGCTGTCGACGATGATATGCACTCCTGGTTCGCTCAGCCAGGAAGTCGGCCTCGCCCTTGGAGCCCAAGCCGGCGAGCGGCGCCTCAAAGAGGTGTTATCCGAGGGCGGATTTACGCGGGTCCGTCGTGCTGCAGAAACCCCGTTCAACCTGATTCTCGAAGCGCGACCATAGGATTAAGGAGTTCAAGGACGAGTCGCTAGCCGCCATACCAACTACGGAGCGCGCATTAGAACCTGTCCACGAATCCGTGCAGAGTCTGGACTACATCCTGTATTCTGAACCGATACGATTTGCGGTTACTTCTTGAGCTCATTGAGCTCCTTCAACTCCTTATACTCCTCGGATTCCTTAGACCCGGCATAGATCCAGGTTAGCTCCAAATGTTTCCCCAGGATCCCGAATAGTTCTTCTTCCATCACCGGCTTTGCTAAAAAGTCGTTAAAGCCGGAATCGAGGGCGAGGCGTTGATCTTCAGCAAACACGCTGGCCGACGACGCGATAATGATAAGATCTTCGGTCTCCGGAGACGATCGCATTTGCCGGCACAGCGTATGCCCATCAATATCCGGCATTCGTATGTCCGAGACTACTGCATCGAAATCATTCTTAACCAAGCATAGCGCGCTTTCTGTGGAGTCGGCTTCGATGGCTATAAATCCAATCATAGAAAGAAGCTCTTTCAACATCGCCCGGTTCAGAGGCTCATCGTCCACTACCAGAATCCGCCGGCGCCGGCCCCGATAACCAACTATTGGCGGCAACTGGGTCTCACTCAAATCGGGGAGCGCGTCACGTCGTGGAATAAAAAAACTGAAAGTGCTTCCCTGCCCCACTTGGCTGGTCACCGTAATTTCCCCGCCTAACAATTCCACGATCTGCTTGCTGATATACAGCCCCAGCCCGACACCTTGACCGGTTAAATCATTGTTAGTTGCTTGATAGAACGGTCTAAAGATCTCCGGCAGCTCCCGCTTCGGAATGCCTTTTCCTGTATCTGTTACCTCAAAAGGGATTTCGGCCGAGTCCACATAGATCCGAAAAGAAACCTCCCCGTTAGTAGTGAATTTCATGGCGTTGCCTAACAGATTGTACAACACCTGTCTGAGACGAACCGGGTCCGTTTGCATCCAGTCTGGCAGAACTCCTACAATTTCGTGAACAAAACGGAGCTTGGAGCGGGTAGCCCGCAATTTGAATTCGTCTACGACTCCCCCGATAAACTTCCGCAGCTCTAAAGCCTGCGGCGTGACAGAAACCCGACCGGCTTCAACTCGGGTGATGTCTAGCACTTCATTGATCATTTGCAGAAGGTGTTCTCCGCTGGATAAGATGGTGGTGAGCCTGGATTTCACCTCTCCGCCGATTTGCGGACGCCGAAGCAGAATTTGCGTATAACCAAGGATACTATTGATCGGCGTGCGCAGTTCGTGGCTCATATTAGCCAGGAAAGTCGTTTTAGCTCGATTTGCAGTCTCAGCCTGTTCCTTCTGTAACTCGGCTGCATCCTTCGCCAGACGGAGCTCAATTTCGTTTTGTTTCAGTTCACACGTACGGAGGTCAACCGTCTGTTTCAACTCCCTCTCGCGTAGAGCCATCTGCCAAGTCCACCAACGGATGAAGAGAAATGCCGAGAGAATGACGAGCAATCCCCAGACCATCTCCATCCAGAGTGTCCGGTACCAGGGTGGCTCGATAATGAAAGCAAACTTGAATTCATTGCTTTCGAGGCCGTTGCTATCTCTGGCTCGCACAGAGAGTACGTAGTGCCCCTCATTGAGCGCTCCGGACCGCCACACAGGGACACCCACGGTTGGCCATCGGTGGACCACTTTTCCATCCAAACTAGCTTGATAAGACAGATCGCTTCCGACGCTGAAATGATCTGTGCCAAAGCGAATCTTGAAATCACGGTTATCGTATTTCAGCACTAATCCTTTCCCGTCTTGCAGCGGATGGGCGTTCCATCCTCAGTCGTGATCTGACTGGGATACAGCCGAAAGGGTCTCTTACTAAACACCTGACGGTCTAACAAGACGCGCATGAGTCCATAATCGCCGGCGATCCAGGCCACCGGTTCCCCGTCCACCTCTCCATCCCAGATGCTATTTATTATTCCCAACGGAAAAGAGACTGCACGCGAAAGCGGTTGGTAAGCTCCAGAGGCGTAGAGCCTCCCGACTTCGAACCCGGTTGCCGGGCTGGCGTTAGGAGGGCGACTGCAGACCCAAACATAGTCTTCGGTTATCTGGCTGCCAACAATCAACTGAACATTCCGATCACGCAGGCTTTTTTCTTTCAATTCAAAAGGCACTAGTCGATTTGTGCCCTCTACCAACCTCCAGACCCGGCCGGCCCCTACAAACAGCATTTGACCTCTCCATTCACATACTGCCCCCTGGCCAGACAAGACCTTTCGGCCCTGCATGTCCACTAATTGATCGATGTGAGCATCGCGAAACAAGGGCTGCCCATCTCTGTTTAATTTGATCCGATAAAAGCCATTACTTTCGGTGCTAACAAACAAATCCCCTTTTTCATCCTCGACCATTCCTCCAATAAAGTAAGGAAGTTGCGAGAGCACTCCCTCGGAAGACCACTGACCATTAGAGTTAAAAATCGACTCTAAGCCGTTCGGAGTACTGAGAAAGAGCCGGCCGGGATCTGTTTTGGAAGGGACAATTATAGAGGCCCCCGGGCCGATCCGTTTAAGTCCCGAATCTGCCACACCCAAGGAGTAAGCGTCCGTGTCACTGACGGCAAACGCATTTAGGCCGCTGACTACTGTGTCTAAAAATCGGTCAGTCCGATCTCCCAAGCGGATGAAATGACAAGAGTCCGACGCATCTTCGGCCGCGCTTAAAACAAAAACGCCGTGTTGGGTAGCAGCGTAAATTCGGCCCCGATATCTAACTACATCGGTGACAAAGCCTTTCGGTAGTCCCAATTCCTGATCAAACTCGGAATACCCGGCATCAAACTGGATGCGCGTGATCTCGGTATCCGTGCCCACCCAAAGTCCTCCGTCTCGATCTTCGCCAAATGCTTCAAATCCTGCATCCGCTAAGCCACTAGCGACCGTGAAGCTTTCGACCAGGCGCCCTTCCTGGTTTAGCAGGTAAACGCCTCGATCCTGTATGAAGACGGCTAGATACCTGCCCAAGATTAGTTTTACCTGCAAAAAAGCAGCGCTTTTTAATAGCGAGTCAACGTCGGTTGGCCACGGAACAAGGTCACTACCGGCTTTCCGAAAAATTCCGGACGATTTAACAATCAGAGTATCGCCCATTGGCCAATCTACAATAGTCTGAACCCCACCGGCACTACTGTCAGGAGATGCAGTAATTTTATTAAACTTGTCTCCATCGAACTCATAGAGCGATCCGTATTGATCACCGGACCAGATCCTGCCATGGCAGATGGCCGAGGAAAATGGATTCATCGAGTCATTTGGCCAAGGCTGCTTGGAAAGATGCCCGTTATTCCAAGTTAGAAGCCCGGTGTCGCTAGTGAAGTAAAGGCGGTCACCGTTTAAAATGATGCCGGAATTTACGCCAAGCGGACCTTCATAGACTTTAACCACCCGGTACTCCCCATCCACTCTGGAAAGGTAACCGATCTCACTGCCGCCACTAAACCAGACTACTCCGCGCCGATCGACAGCGAACGATCTGATAAAACCGGTGCCCGGCGTAGCAATCGTTTCCCAACGATTATTGTCGAACACCAAGATGCGGTCTTCGCAACCAAACAGCATGCGACCCTCGGCGTCCTCTGTGATCGCGAATATTTGGCCCACCTCACCATAATCGTGAGCCGTGAAGGTTCGAAAAGGTGGGTGCCCGAACTCCCGATCGGCTCCAAGGAGGACGCCCGCGCTACAAACGAAAACGACAACCCCTAAGAACTTGATCATTTAAGGACACACGTGATCAACTCGCTATCCTCGCACTAGCGAGATGCAGTTGGTAAACTCAGTCGAAAGTCGAGGCACTGAGAGCTTTTTGTCCGAACTGCCGCGATCCGGTTCGGAGGCGGCACCAGATGCGGCTCACTTGCCGTGGCGTTGCAGAGGCTTCAGACGCGGAAATGATGCACATTTTTCAGATAATTCCGCCGTTGGCTTTGATTATTTGCCCGTTAATCCATGAGCCATCGGGTCCGGCAAGGAACGCCACTGCATTGGCGATGTCTTCCGGTTGTCCCAAGCGTTCCAGCGGAGCGAGTTTTGCCAGGTGATCCACCACCTCCTGCGGTTTGCCTTTAAGGAAAAGATCGGTTGCGGTTGGTCCCGGGGCGATGGCGTTGACCGTTATGTTCTTGCCGCGCAACTCCTTTGACAATACATGGGTCATGGCTTCGATACCCGCCTTGGTCGCGGCATAGACGCCATAGGTCGGTTGATAAAGCCCAACTACGCTCGATGAGAAGCTAATGATCCGCCCGCCATTACGAAGCCGATTAGCTGCTTCTCGCATACCGTTGAGTACGCCCTTAAGGTTAATCGCGATCTGGCGATCGATCAATTCGTCGCTAGCCTCAGCGATGGGCGAGAGCAGCATCACTCCGGCGTTATTAACCAGTACGTCTACGCCGCCGAATTCTTTCTCCGCCGCCTCGAATAGACGAGCCACAGCGACTCGGTCGCTCACGTCGGCTTGGACCGTTAACGCGCGACCACCAGCGCTCTCGATTTCGCGAACCAGCGATTCAGCCGCTTTCGCAGAACCAGAGTAATTGACCACCACTGTAAAACCATCGGTCCCAAGACGGCGGGCGATGGCGGCGCCGATACCGCGTGAGGCGCCGGTTACGATGGCAACTTTCGAATTTGAAGTTTTCATGGTAAGCGGACGATCGCTGCCCCAGAAACTTTTGTGTAGCCACGGAGTTGCCATAACGGATATTCAGAAATTGAATGACCACTTTCGACGACCTCGAGTTGCTGCGCGCTTTCGTTGGCATCGTGGAAAGCGGGGGCATTTCTGCTGCTGCTCGCCGGCTAAAGATCCCCCAACCAACCTTGAGCCGTTACCTGCGAACCTTAGAAGCACACTGCGGTGCGCTCTTACTGCAGCGCGACACGCATCGGATGAGCCTTACCGAGACGGGTCACCGGCTCCTCGCCGATGCTCAGGCGATATTGGATCTTGCCGCGGAAGCTGAGCAGCGGTTGAATGCGGATCAATCCACGCTGAGCGGACATCTGCGTATCTTCGCCACCATTGACTCGGGACAGTCCTACGGTACCCGTCTCGTAACCAAGTTTCTGCAGTTGAATTCCAGGGTCACCGCGGAGCTCGCCTTCACCAACCGGCCGTTGCGCTTGATCCACGAAGGGTGTGATGTTGGCATCGTAGCCGGAAACCTGACGGATGAGAATGTTGTCGCCCATGCAGCCGGGTCGATAGGCCAATATCTTGTCGCGTCCCCTGCGCTGGTGAAAAGTCGACCCGGCGTAAAGGGCCCAGCGGATGTGCGTTCATGGCCCTGGATCGAGTTATCGGGATATCAGTTTAGGGAACCGGGGAAGATAACCCTGTACGATCGAAACCGCACGGAACGGAGTTTGCCCATCGCTCCCGTTCTTACGTCGGAAGGAGTGACGAGCATTCGTGAGGCCGTGTTAGCCGGGCTCGGGATTGCTCTCATGCCCGACTGGCTAATCCATACCGATCTTGTTGCAGGCCGGCTGGTCAGAGTGCTGCCAAACTGGCGCGCCAAAGACCTACCGATGCATGTCGTCCACGCCGCTCAGCGCGTGCTACCAGTCCGGGTACGATCCTTCGTTAACTTCGCAGTCGACTATCTAACGCATTTTTTGCGATCGGAGGAATGAAAAAAAAACTCTTAAGAGAAAGCCGACGACAGATCCCGATACAAGTAAAACCTTATGAGCCTTTTGCCCAATTCCATTTCTGCAATACGGAAAGATCACAGAGGACGCAAAGACAGAAGTTTTTTTACAAGAGGAAACGGAGGTAACCAAGGGTAGGACCTGAATTTTGTCTGAAGGTTTGTCTGTGGAAAGACCTTCGTTTGCTTCGTTACCTTCTGTAGAAATCTCTGTCTTTGTGTCCTTTGCGATCTTTCCGTATTGTGATTGAGTTTTTGAGAGCGGGAAGACTTAGGGACACGTCTTTAAGGCATAGTATCCGAGGGACGGTAAGCCCCGATTAGACGGGATTGCCGGTCAGGTAGAGCGCGCCTAAAACGGCCCAGAGAACTCCTGAGCGGGTATTCATTGTAAGTTGCAATCTATTCATTAGTTAGGCACAAAGGAGAACATGAGAAAACTCATCGTCACTGCGGCATTTCTCTTTAATCTCTGCGGAGTGTGGGCGGAGACCAGTTTGCCCGCGGTGACCTCCCCAACGAAAGTCGTCACTGACCTTTATCGCGCACATAATGGGAAGACAGACCCTTTGCAGTATCCGGCCAGCAAGAAACTGGTGGGCGCTTATTTTGACAAAGGTTTATTGTCCCTGTTTTTAAAAGACCAATCAGAATCCAAGGGTGAAGTTGGGAAACTGGATTTTGATCCATTGTACGACGCACAGGATTTTGATATCAAAGATTTCTCGGTTGCGGTGATAGCCGAACAAAAGGATTCGGCCGAAATTGCGGCATCCTTCAAAAACCTGGGGACGAATAAAAAAATAGTATTCTTACTATCTGCTACCGCCCAAGGTTGGAGAATAGCTGACATCAGGTATTCTGACGGACGCACTCTCAAGGGAATTCTGAAATAAAGGCGGTTGTGCTATTCAATCTTGACACTGCGGTGTCCCTGGTTTTACGGCGAACTCGATACGGACCCCTGGTCCCACGCTCGAAAGAGTTTTAATAGATTAGCTCCTTCCGCCCGGGCGCCGTCGTCTGAGCAGAACGACTGTTTGCCTTTTCCTCAACCCGAGCCTTAGTCGCACTAGTACCCCCTATCCTGGAGCGAGCAGCGCTCCGTTCTACAGAAGAGGCTGAATCGATTTGCAGAGGAAGACTCAGCGCGGCCCTGGTTCCTGCTCCGATTTCGCTATCTATCTCAAGCTTGAACGAGTTGCCGAATAATTCGCCCAATTGCCGGCGCATTAGTGTTAGCCGGCCGAGTGGCGATCGCTCGGGAAAAAACACCTGTTCCATCTGCGTTCCCGGAACGCCCATTCCATTGTCGGTTACCGTCATTTCCAGACGTTCATGTTTCGTGCTTATGGTGATATGCACGCGACAGACCTCAGGCGCGGGCCGACGGCCATGTACGACAGCGTTCTCGACCAATCCCTGAAGGGCGAACGGCGGTATTAAAGCCGGCAATCCGCGAGCATCAACGTTTTGAACCACCTCAAGCTGGCCAGGCCATCTCATCGATTCGATCTCCAAATACGCCGATACCACCGACAACTCTTCCTCAAGCCGGACGAATGGTCGATCGTGCTGATCAAAGCTGGCGCGCAGAAAGCGACGTAGTTGACCTACGGCGTAAGGAATTTTTTGTGATTCCGCGGTCGCATACCTGGCCAAGCTGTTCAAAGCGTCGCCAAGAAAGCGTGGATTCAGCCGGGCCTGGAGAGCTCGGACCTCGGCCCTGGCCACAGCTCGACTCTGATCATCCTGTTCCCGCGCTTTTGCCACCATGGCCAGAGTCAAAGCGGTTCCCAATCCTTGTAGAATAGGAGCAAGAAACAGATGCCCCAAAGTGGGAACACTCTTCTCTGAGCGAGCATAGAGAAGTATCCAGATATCGCGCAGAAAAGAAACGCTGGCAGCCAGACAAAACCCAGTTAATGGCTGCTCGGCCAATTTTGGTCTCCAGCGGTGTATTAATCCTCCGAACAAGCCGCCGCTCGATATTACGATGGTGACTGTGGACATTTCTCTCGGATCGTAGCTAATCGCTAGCCAGATTACAAACAAGCGAACCACCACTCCAACGCCCGCACCGGCCAACAAGCTCGCGGCAGTCACCGCCACGATTCGGTGATCCAACCAACTAGTATCCCGAACCGCACAATCTTCAACGAAACCGAGCAACAGAAATAATATCAGCGCAGACCAGCGATCTCGTACGGCGAGAAGTGATGTTCCGCCGCGCCCAAATCGCGGCAGCAGGGTCAAAGCGATCCCGGAGGATATCAAAAAACAGATCTTATCAAAAATACTCTCCAACCAGAGATCGGAGATACCCAGCAAAAAGACTAATCCGCCGATAACAATCCAGACTCCGTTGTACATTGTTGCTGGTGCGCACAGTAAAGATCCTTACCTGAAGTCTGCGTCCCAAATTGTCTGAATTGCCGCATTGCGTGTTCGAGTCATTGTACACAACAGGCCTGTGATCATGGTCTCACGAAGCAAATCACCGCCTTCTGCAACCAAAGTGCGCATTTCGCCTTGCCCCGAGCACAAAAAAGGTCAGCGCGACCGGACTCCCGCTTGTGAACCGGATCGCCTCCGGTACCGCTTCGCCAAAAATGAATCGGCACTAAATCGCCCCGGGCCGGCTACCGCAATTGTAACCAGACCGCCAAGATACAGCACCATCGCCTCACCCGCGCTGACCCCATGAGCGAAGAACTGAAAATGAACCACTAGCGCCCAGGCTACAAAAATGTTGCAGAAGATCAGTAACGCCGCCCAGCGTGTGCCCAAGCCGGCGACAACCAGGATCGAAAAGAAGGCGTCAGAACAGGTCGCGACGATGAAACTGACATGACTCCCCAGGTGTAGTGGATCAGGGAATTGGCTGATCGCATCCGCCGATCCAAAGAGCTTTTCCAGACCATGTCTGAGAAACAAGCTCGCACCTACCCAAACGCGCAGCACTAACAAGGCTAAATCGATCCTCGGTGATATTGAGCCCAGAAGCAGAACCCGTCTCACCTTGGGCATAGGGGTACCGGCAAGGTATCCGCGTACTGCCATAGATCAGAAATCACCGTTTGGAAGTTCAAGAGTTTCCCGTCGCCCACAGGAAGCGGGACATAGTTCAATAGCGTCGTAGGATTTACGAATTCCCTTCTGCAGTTCACTAAAGAAGAAGACTGCGTGCTTGCCTATTGCAACGTGGCGTGCCAACGCGGTCATCGAGTTGAGATAACCGCACGGTTTGAGATTCAGGGAGCCTATTACCATAGATAGTTAAACTAATTTTAAAGTTTCGTCGTAATTCTATTGTTTTTATGGATTATAAATAGAGCGCGCCCAAGTTGCCCGGCTTCGATTTTTTGTCTGGTTTGCCGGAAGTAATGCTCGGATGCAGGGTGCGGGAGGTAGGAGCGAAATCCTTATAGAAATATCGACCTACAAATACCAGTGCAGCTCCGTAGGAGCGACATCTTTATAGAAACGATGCATTTAGCAGCTAGTTAGTCGAGACTGCGCAGGCGAATGGGACGCAACAGAGATCTCCGTTGCCTCGGCTAACGCTTGTTCCAAACCCGTCTTCCCTTTGCGTCTTTGCGGCTTTGCGTGATATTTTTTCTGCCTTGGTGATCTTTCCGTACTGTGCGAATCGAATTGAGTAACGCGCTCCCTAGACCTTTCTATTTCTGGCCATCGGCAACACGACGCTG
>Ga0210401_10006006_pt1 | contig 12413 bp, 12 predicted proteins | sample IncBWH32MmetaG_FD_150866 | JGI IMG/M metagenome (GOLD analysis project Ga0210401, IMG submission 150866) | Forest soil microbial communities from Barre Woods Harvard Forest LTER site, Petersham, Massachusetts, United States - Inc-BW-H-32-M | ecosystem: Environmental > Terrestrial > Soil >... | reverse complement strand
ATGGACGGTGGCAGAGGCCGGATTGCTGCATTTCCGCGGCGCCTACCATGATCCATTCATGTTCCTGCCTGTGACGATCCCGCCCTTAACCGCCGCACTGATCGGCAACGCCGCGCTCGGCGAAATGCGCCACCGCAGACCGATGACGCGGTTCTGGCTGCGGTTTACCGCCGCGCTCGGCTTCGCCGGTGCCGGGTTCCACACCATCGGCGTCGCCCGCAACATGGGCGGCTGGCGCAACTGGCGGCAGAACCTGCTGAACGGCCCGCCCATCCCCGCGCCTCCCAGCTTCACGGGGCTGGCGCTGGCCGGCCTCGCCGCGCTCGGCTTGATGGAGGACCACCCCGATGGCTGATCGCTATCCCGGCTACGACGTGCTGTCCAAGCGCTGGACGGAATCCTGGAACGAGACGACGCGGCAGGTGATCGACCGGCGCCTGTCGGTGCCGCGCCAGGCGCGCTTCTTTTCGGCGGCCGAATGGCGGACCCTCAGCGCGGTGTGCGACCGCATCATGCCGCAGCCAAAGGATCGCCCGCCGGTTCCACTGCCCGCCTATGTCGACCAGAAAATCGCCGCCGGTCTGCTTGACGGTTACCGTTATGCCCAGATGCCGCCGCAGGGCGAGGCGTGGCAGCGTGGGTTGGCCGCGCTCGACCGGGCGGCCCAGGACGCGCATGGCGGAAGGTTCCATGTTTTGCCCCCGGACCAGCAGGACGGGCTCCTGCGCCGCATGCAGCAGGGCGAGCTGACCGGCGAGGCCTGGGGCGGCATGCCGTGCAAACTGTTCTTTGAGCGCCGAGTCATCCCCGACATTACCCAGGCCTATTACACCCACCCGGTCGCCTGGAACGAGATCGGCTTCGGCGGCCCGGCCAGCCCCCGCGGCTATGTGCGGATGGGATTGGACCGGCGGGACCCGTGGGAGGCTGCCGAGGCGAATACCGGCGAACGGGCACACGCCCGCCGGAAAAACAACCGTGTCGGCTGATCCGTTCGCTGCCCCGCCCGCCGCGAATGGCCGCGCCCCGGACGTCTTCAAGCGCGGCGGCTGGGTCCCGATGCGTCAATACGGCGAGGACGAGGCCGTCGATTTCGCGGTCGTGGGGACCGGCGCCGGCGGCGGCCCGCTGATCTGCGGGCTGGCGGAGGGGGGCTTCTCAGTCGTGGGATTCGACGCCGGGCCGTATTTTCGGCCGCTGGAGGATTTCGCCTCCGACGAGCGCGAGCAGGACAAGCTTTACTGGACCGATGAGCGGGTGGTGGACGGCGCCAACCCGATCACCATGGGCGGCAAGAACAGCGGCAAGGCGGTCGGCGGCAGCACCGTCCACTTCGCCATGGTATCGCTGCGCTTCCGACCCGAATGGTTCAAGTCGCGCAGCGCCCTGGGTTACGGCGCCGACTGGCCGCTCAACTGGCGGGAGATGTGGCAATACTACACCAAGGCCGAGAAGGCGCTCAGCATTTCGGGGCCGTTGAGCTATCCCTGGGGACCTAAACGCCCGCGCTACCCGTACCGCGCGCACGAGCTGAACGGCGCGGCCGAGTTGCTGGCCCGCGGGGCGGAGGCGATGGGTCTGAAATGGACGCCGACCCAGCTGGCGACCGTATCCGCACCGCATCGTAAATCGCCGCCTTGCGTCTACCGCGGTTTCTGCCGCTTCGGCTGCTCCACCAACGCCAAGCAGAGCCAGTTGGTGACCTTCATCCCTCGGGCGTTGCAGGCCGGGGCGGAAATCCGCGACCTGGCGATGGTCGGCCGCATCGAGATCGGTCCGGACGGCCGCGCGACCGGCGTGCACTATCACCGCGAGGGACGCTGGCGCTTTCAGAAGGCGCGCAACGTCGCGGTCGCCGGCTACGCGATCGAGACGCCGCGGCTGCTGCTCGCCTCCGCCACGGACAAATTCCCGGACGGCCTTGCCAACAGTTCCGGCCTGGTCGGCAAGAATCTGATGACGCAGTCCAACCAAGCCGTGTTCGGCACGATGGCGCAGGAGGTGCGCTGGAACAAGGGCCCGCCCTCGCTCTCCATCACCGAGCACTGGAATTACGACGACGGCAAGGATTTTGCCGGTGGCTATTGCTGGATGGCGCAGGGGCCGCTGCCGGTGGAATGGGTCACGATACAGACCAGCTCCCGTGGCCTGTGGGGTCAGGCGCTGCGCGACGAGATGGAGAAATACAACCATCAGGTCGGGCTGAAGATGGTCGGAGAGATGCTGCCGGACGAGTGCAACCGGGTGACGCTGGCGGATCAAAAGGACCAATACGGGTTGCGCGTCGCCCGCGTCACCTACAGCTGGGGCGACAATGACAAGGCGCTGATCCAGCACGCCCTCGGCCAGATGCAGACCAGCCTGGAGGCGGTCGGCGCCACGAATATCTTCAGGCAGGAGGACGACACCAACCACCTGGCGGGCACGGCGCGCATGGGCGACGACCCGGCGACCAGGTGGTGAACGCAGATTGCCGCAGCTGGGACATTCCCAATCTGTGGGTCTGCGACGGCTCGGTCTTCCCGACGACCGGCGGCGTCAACCCGTCGCTGACCATCACCGGCATCGCGATGCGCACGGCGGACCGAATCCGGATTCTGGCCGCACGCGGGGAGCTGTAGGATCATGGCGGCGGCGAGCGACCATTACGACGTGATCGTCATCGGCAGCGGGCCCGGCGGGGCCTCGCTGGCGCAGCGCCTGGGCGGCACGGGCAAGCGCATCCTGATGCTCGAGCGCGGCGACTATCTGCCGCGCTCGCGGCGCAACCAGGATTCCAAGACCGTCTTCGTCGATGCCGCCTATCAGGCGAAGGATACATGGTACGGCAGCGATGGCGGCACGTTCCGTCCCGGACTGCACTACTTCGTCGGCGGCAACTCCAAGGTGTACGGCGCCGCCCTGTTCCGCCTTCGCGAACGAGACTTTGGCGAGCTGCGGCACAAAGACGGCGTCTCGCCAGCGTGGCCCTTGGGCTACGACGTATTCGAGCCGTACTATACACAGGCCGAGGCGCTCTACCACGTGCACGGGCAGCGCGGGGAAGACCCGACCGAGCCCTGGTCCAGCGCCCCCTACGCCTATCCGCCGGTCAAGCATGAGCCGCGCATCCAGGAGCTGAATGACATCCTGGAGCGCGAGGCGCTGCACCCGTTCCATCTGCCGCTGGGCATCAAGCTGATCCAGAACCCGGACGGCAGCGCCACCACCTACAGCCCCTGTATCCGTTGCGATACGTTCGATGGTTTTCCCTGCCCATTCAACGCCAAGGCCGACGCCCAGGTGATCTGCGTGGATCCCGCCCGCGCCGCGTACCCTAACTTCACCTTGCTGACCAACGCTTACGTCACCCGTTTGGAGACGGACGCCGCCGGTGGCAGCGTCAGCCGCGTGCATGTTATCCGCGACAACCAGTTTGAGCAGTATTCGGCCGATATCGTGGTGGCCTCCTGCGGGGCCCTGAGCTCGGCCCTGCTGCTGCTGCGCTCGCTGAGCGACGCGCACCCGAAGGGGCTGGCCAATGGCTCGGACCAGGTCGGGCGCAACTACATGCGGCACAACATGTCGATCGTGATGGCGCTGCTGAAGGAGCCGAACCACACGGTGTTTCAGAAAACGCTGGCGGTCAGCGACTTCTACTTTGGCGCGAGTGATTGGAAGTATCCGCTAGGCTTGATCCAAATGTGCGCGACGTCGCACGGCGAGCAGATCCGCAGCGAGGCTGTGCCCGGCTATCTTTCCTGGCTGCCGGAGATGCCGTTCGAAAAGATGGCCGAGCACTCGATCGATTTTTGGCTGCAGAGCGAGGATCTGCCGCGGCCGGAAAATCGCATCCGCTACGACGGCGACCGCGTGGTCCTGGACATCCGTGAAGGCAATGAGGAGGCCGCCCGGCGGCTGCGGGCCAAGCTGGAGGGGCTGCTGGAACCCATGGGCGCGTGGCCGCATCTGATCGAACGTCGCTTGTATCTCGGCAAGGACATCCCGATCGGGGGCACTGCGCACCAGGCCGGCACCTGCCGCTTTGGCACTGATCCGGCCACCTCGGTGCTGGACCTCGACTGCAAGGCGCATGAGCTGGATAATCTGTACGTCGCGGATGCCAGCTTTTTCCCCTCGATCGGCGCGGTGAACCCGACGCTGACGATCATCGCTAACGCACTTCGGGTGGCCGACCGGATCAAGGAGCGGCTGGGGGCATGAAGCTCACTCGATCCACCCTGTTCCTTTCGGCGGCGGCCTTGCTGCTGGCCGCCGGCATGGCGCGACGCCCTCGATACCGGGCACAGCGCATCCTGCGGATCAGCCGAGTCGCGTCCGATCTCGGCCGCGCGGAGGCGTTCTATCGAGACGGGCTCGGGTTTCAAGCGATTGCGCGCGGGCGCCCCGGCAAGGCGGCACTGGCGGCGCTCGGCCTGGGGGATGCCGACGCCGAGGAGGTCGTAATGCGGCTCGGCACGCAGGATATCGCCCTGGTCCGCTTCACCGTGCCAGGCCGACCCTACCCGCGGGACAGCCGCAGCGACGATTTGTGGTTTCAGCATCTGGCGATCGTCGTGGACGACATGGACGTAGCCTATGCCCGCCTGTGCGCGCATGGGGAGTGGCGCCCGATCAGCGAGGCCGGGCCGCAACTCCTGCCGCCGTCGAATGGCGCCGTGCGGGCCTTCAAGTTCCGCGATCCGGATGGCCACCCGCTGGAGCTGATCTGGTTCCCGCCCGGCCAGGGCCGCGCTGCCTGGCAGGAGGACCATGCCGCTGGGCCGTTCCTCGGCATCGACCACAGCGCGCTCTCCGTCGCTTCCACACGACGCAGCCTGCGATTCTATCGCGCGCTGGGCCTGCGGGTCAGCAACCGGTCGCTCAATCGCGGCCCCGCCCAGGCCCGGCTGGACGGGCTGCCCGATGCCCGGGTGCGGGTCACCGGCGTGCGCCCGGCTTCGGCCTCCGCGGGACCGAGGCTGGAACTCCTCAGCTACCATCCGCCGGGCCGGCCGGACCGGATGACCCATCCAAATGACCTGGCGACGGATTGGGTGACGCTCGCGGTCAGGCGGTCGCCCGGTGGCGCACCTTGCGCGGTGCGAGACCCCGACGGCCATCTTCTGGTCCTGGTGGATCAGGGAACGCGTGACGCGATGACGCTGATCAACGAGTACTCGCCGCTGCTGCTGCGCATCTGCTTGGTGGTGCTGTTCCCGTTCAGCGGCCTGGACAAGATCATCAACTGGGATTCGGCGATGAAGCAGGCCGGCAATATTCCATTCAAACGCGCCATGCTGGTGGCCTCCATCGCCGTCGAGTGCGTCGCGCCGGTATGCATCGTCACCGGAAAACGTGACCGGCTCGCCGCCGTTACCCTCGGCGCGTTTTGCGTGATAACGGCAGCGCTGTTCCATCAGTTCTGGCGCTTTCCGGATTTCTGGCGGTTCAGGGAAGGCGAGGGGTTGCAGCACTTCTGGGAGTTCCTGAAGAATTTCGGGCTGGTCGGCGGCCTCGGTCTGATCGGGCTGGCGCCGAGGACGCTGCCGGCCAGCGAGGCCGTGCAGCACCCGCTCGCTTCCACCCATGTCGTCGGTCCTCAGGCCGGCAGCCCGGTCGCGCCGGCACCCTGATCGGCGCGGGAAGCTCGGGGAATTTCAGCGAATTCGGCCCAGAAAATCGATGGGAGCAGCGGATGACTGACAACACGGGCCCGCAGCCGGAAATTCCGTATTGGCATCTGTGGGCCGACGCCGAGGGCGTCAGCCACCAGACCCGATGCACCCTGACGCAGTTCGAGCTGAAGGGCGTGGGCGGCGCCGCGCCGCAATGGAACAACCAGCAGCACCGGTCCGAGGCGACCGTCGTCTACACCGTGCAGCCGGTGGGCTGGGTGGGCGACTGGCACGAGAATCCGGCTCCGCAATGGATCGTCGTGCTGTCCGGTCGTTGGTGGGTCGAGTCGATGGACGGGACGCGTATCGAGCAAGGCCCCGGCGAATTTTCCCTCGGCGAGGATCAGGGCTGCACGCCCACGGATGGACGCAAGGGCCATCGCTCCGGGACGATCGGCGGCGCGCCGGCCGTGCTGATGACGGTCCAGCTGCACGTTCCGCCGATCCGCACGCCCTGCCATTTGAAGTAGATGGACGGGTTCGAGATCCTGGACCCGCGCTTCCGGGCCTATGTATTGCCGAATGCGCCGCTGGTGAAGCTCGGCGAAAACTTTGCCTGGCTTGAAGGCCCGGTCTGGTTTGGCGACCAGGATTGTCTGCTGGTCAGCGACCTTCCGAACGACCGGATCATGCGCTGGACCGCGGATGGTGGAATGTCGGTGTTCCGCCGTCCGTCCGGCTTCGCCAATGGCCATACGCGTGACCGGCAAGGCCGTCTGATCGGCTGCTCGCACCAGCACCGCTGCATCACCCGCACCGAGCTCGACGGGCGCATCACCGTGCTGGCCGACCGCTGCGCCGGCAAGCGCTTAAACTCGCCGAACGACGTCATTTGCCGGTCAGACGGGACGATTTGGTTCAGCGATCCCCATTACGGGATCAACACCGATTACGAAGGCGGCAAGCAGACGCCGGAGCTGCCGCCGGTTCTCTACCGTCTCGACCCGCAGGACGGCAGCTTAAAAGTGATGGCCGACGACTTCGAGGGGCCGAACGGCCTTGCCTTTTCGCCTGACGAGCGCCTGCTCTACGTGGCGGAGAGTGGGCGCCAGTTCGCGGCCGACCCGGTGCGTCACATCCGCGTCTTCGAGGTTCTCGACGATGGCAACAGGCTGTCTCCGGGGCGCGTCTTTCATACGGTCACGCCCGGCTTCGCCGACGGGTTTCGCCTCGACCAGGATGGAAACGTGTGGAGCAGCGCTGCGGACGGCGTGCATTGCATAGCACCGGACGGCGCCGAGCTGGGCACGATCAAGGTGCCGTTCACGGTGGCGAACCTCACCTTTGGCGGCCGCAACCGGTCCCGGCTGTTCATCTGTGCGTCGCACACGCTGTTCGCAATCTACACCAACCAGCGCGGCGCCGAACGCCCCTGAGATCGCCTCAGATATCGAGCCGCCTGGCCAGCAGGTGCGCACCGGCGGCCAGCCCCAAGGCCACCCCCGCGAATACCGCCGCCCAGACTGCATTGCGGTGGCGGCTGGTGAACATCTCCCAGCTTACCGCTCGCGCTTCGTCATCGAAGCGGCCGTGGGCGCCGTATGCCCCCGCCACGGGCTCGAACAAATTGCCAGGGGCATCGGGGTCGGACGGCAGGTCGGTCAGCTGGCCGGTGTATCCGGATTTCGCGAGATAGCGATCGATCAGCCCCGGCGCAATCCGGTTGGCCAGAATCGCCTTGATCGTTGGAACGCCGACCCAGATCTGGCGCCGCGGGTTGAACGCGCCGAAATAGATCGCCCGCGCCGGCACCTCCGGCTGGAAGACCGGCGGCACGGGTCGCGCCTTGCGGCCCATCTTGTTCCGCGCCCAATCGAATTGCGGCGTGTTGACCGCCGGCAGATCTACCTCGGTCAGGGTCACATTGACCTTGTCGTGGTAGAGCTCGGACCGCAGCGCATCGAGGAAGCCGCGGATGGCGAACTTGGCGCCGCAATAGACCGACTGCAGCGGCACCGACCGATAGGCGAGGGCCGAGCCGACACAGACGATCGAGCCGCGGTTGCGCGGGCGCATGTGCTTCAGTGCCGCCATCACGCCGTGCACCTGGCCGAGATAGGTCACCCCCGTGCCGCGCTGGAACTCCTCGGCGGTGAGCTGGTGGACGGGCGCGAAGACCGTCGCCATCGCCACGTTTACCCAGACGTCGATCGGCCCCAGCTCGCGCTCCACCTGGTCCGCTGCCGCCGCCACGGCTTTGGCGTCCGCCACATCCGTCGGGATCGGCAGGGTACGCACGCCGAAACGCCGCAGTTCGGCCGCCGCATGCTCAAGTCGATCCGGGTCGCGCGACAGCAGAGCCACGTCGCAGCCGTGTCGCGCGAACTCCGTCGCAGCGGCGCGGCCGACTCCTGCTCCCGCCCCCGTAATCACCACGATCTTTCGCATTTCCGATCTCTTTGTGTGCCGGCTCCTAAGACTGCGAATCAGCGGCAAATGTGGAGGAGGGTCCGCCGGACTGCGGACCTTGGCCCAGTTCGGCTATATATCGACTATGTCTACGCTGTCGGGTGTGGCGTAATGTGCTGCGTTATACGGCTCCGTTAAGCGGCGATGCGGGACGCCAAAGGCGCTAACCGTCCTATTGCGTCAACGCCTCGAACGAAGGAATGTATCCACCCTCCAGTAGCGAGGGCCTTGAGCTTTCAACGAGTTGACCATTCCGCTCCGCGCGGCGACCCCCATTACAGAGCGGCATGAGATGCTTTTCGACGTCTTGGTTGGTGAACGGTTTGCTCAGGCGAGGCTGTTCCGAAGGGGTTCGGGGGCGCCGCTCTATAGCTTGTTCTGTTTAGGTGCCCGACCACTACGGGGCGGTCATGGCGGCGATCGAGGCCGGGAAGCATGTTTATTGCGAATGGCCGCTCGGCCGAAACACCGCCGAGGCGCAGCAATTGCTCGAGGCAGCGCAACGCCGCGACATCCGCCATGCGGTCGGGTTGCAGGGTCAGGTGTCGCCGGCGATTAACTATGTCAAGGGCCTGATCGCCGAGGGCTATGTCGGGCAGGTGCTTACCGCCACGATGATCGGCTGCGCCCCCAACTGGGGGGCAACAATCGATCGCGCGTTTCAGGCCGATCGCGCCAACGGGCCAACCTGCTGACGATCACTGCCGGCCATCAGATCGATGCGCTGTGCCATTGTCTCGGCGAATTCCGCGAGCTGACCGCATTCGCGGTCAGCCAGCGCGACCGGATCCCGTTGGAGGCCACGGGCGAGATGGTCGCGAAGAACGCGCCGGACCAGCTTGTCGTCAACGGTATTGTCGGCGACGGAGCGGTCGTTTCATTCCAGATCCGCGGTGGCGTCGCCTTCCTGTTCGAGATCCATGGCGAGAAGGGCGACCTGGCGCTATCCGCCACGTCTCGTGCCTCGATGCAGCGGCAAGAGCTGACCGTGCGGGCGGCGCAAGGCGACGCCGAAGACCTAGCCGAATTGCCGGTGCCGGCAAAATATCGTTGGGTCCCGGAAGGGCTGCCGGGCGACTCGCGATACAATGTCGCCCAGCTCTACGCGCGGCTGGGCGAATGCATCCGCGAGGGGGAAGCCGGTCAGCCCAGGGTTCGCCGCGGCGGTCACCCGTCACCGCCTGCTCGACGCGATCGTGCGATCGTCGGAAACAGGTCAGAAGCAGGCGCTTTAGACAAGCGTGGTCGAGGGCCCCGCTTCCGCTCTCCGAAGGAAGACGACGGCGAGCAGCAGCAGCCCTTGCGCGTCGGGCGGAGCCGGAATAACCCAATTTCAGGTTCCGATACCGGTGACTTTCAAGCTATTGCTTCAGCAGCCCGGCGCGTTTGAATTAATCAAGCAGACCGTGCGGAAAGTCGGACTGAGCGGTGTCGCCGGCGGTATCAATCGGCACCGGGGCTTGTGATTGCGCGTTCGGAGCCCGGCAAGCAGGTTGAGAAAGACGTGTCGCGAGACGTTATCTCCCAAGCGTCGCGGATATGAGCGGTAGAACGGCTTCAAGCCCGCTTTTTAAGCCTGGAGGGCGGCAATCAAGTCTGGGAACGCGACGATATTGAGAACGCGCCGGAGATTGTAAGCCAGTGCGGTCAGGCTGAACTCGGCGCGAACCTTCTCCAATCCGCGCATCAGAAACGCCCCCTGGTTCATCCACTGCTTGATCGTGCCGAACGGGTGCTCGACGGTCTCGCGGCGTCGGTCGAGGATGTCGGGGTGCCGCGCTATGCGGGCCTGCATGCGGTCCAATACGGCCTCGTTCTCGAAACGAGACACGGAGCGGAATTGATTGCCCGTGCATTGCGAACGGATCGGGCAGTCGCGGCAGGCCTGGCTGTTGCGGTAATTGATCTTCTTCAAGCCACGGATCAGAGAAGACGAATAGGGATGAAGCTGCTGACCCGCCGGGCAGAGAAAGCTCTCTCTAGCTGGGTCGTAGCTGAACTCATCTTTACGGAACAGGCCGGCTCTGACCGAGGGACCACGCTGCGGACGTGGCACGTAAGGATCGATCCCGGCCTTCTCGCAGGCCTCAATGTCCTCGATCTTGAAATAGCCCCGGTCGGCGACGACCGCGATCCGCTCGACGCCGAGAACCTCTTTGGCTGGTTCGGCGGTCTGTGCCAGTAGCCCCATATATCCACAACTTGGTTTGTGACCTGCTGCTCGACGATCAGCTTGTGCTTGGCATCGACGGCGACCTGCACGTTGTAACCGACCGCAACATGCGTATGCGCCGCCATCGCCCGGCTATCGGGGTCAGTTAGCGAAATCTGGCTCTCTCCCGTCCGGTCCAGGGCCGCCAGCATATCCTTGTGCCGCTCGCGCCGATCCCGGATCGCGGTGATCTTCTCGGCCAGGTTCTCGACCCGAGAACCGCCGGTTCCGCTCTCATTGGCATCCCTCTTGTCGAGGCGCTGAAGGTAATCCTCGAGCTTGGCGTCAGCGGCTTTGATCAATTGGGTCAGGGTCGCCCGGGTGAAATTGCGGTTCTTGTTGTTGACCGCTTTGATCCGCGTGCCGTCCACCGCCAGCAACTCCCGGCCAAACAGGTCCAGTTGACGACAGAGCAACACAAACTCACGAAAGACTTGGCGGAACGCGTTGCGGTTGTCGCGCCGGAAGTCCGCGATGGTCTTGAAGTCCGGCTTCAGGTGCCGCAGCAGCCAGATCACCTCGATATTGCGGTGGGTTTCGGCCTCCAGCCGGCGGCTCGACCGCACCCGGTTGAGATAGCCATAGATGTAAAGCTTCAGCAGATCCGCGGGCGCATATGCCGGGCGGCCCGTCACCTTCGGCTCAACGCGACCAAATCCCGCCGCCGCCAGGTCCAGCCCGTCAACAAAGGCATCAATGAACCGCACCGAGTTGTCCGAGCCAACATAGTCATCCACTGCTTCCGGCAAAAGCCGCAGCTGCGAGCGGTCGTGACCCGTGATGTATGTCATGCCGGATTCTACCGCGTCCGTCGACGCGCTGGAATCCGCTCAGTCCCACTTTCCACACAGTCTGCTTGATTTCCGCAAACGGTTAGAGGAGCGCAGCGGAGGCCGGAGCGTGCGCGCTTTCGGCGATGCGGGGTAGTATTCGCGCGGCGCGTCTTGTTGGGCCGCCCGCAGATCGCCACACGGCGATTGATCCGCGTTCTCTAGGGCACGTCGACGAGTTGCCCAGAAAATGCAGCTACACAATTAAAGGTACCTCCAGAACCATTTGTGTTAAGGTCTATTATCGATGCTGGATCTGCATAGATTTTAACTGTATGCGCAAAATTTCCGGATGTAGAGAGTGGTGGGAGATTGACCGGGAAGAAGTTCGAGCCAGGGTGCACCTCGATTACCAAGTTGTCGAGGTTCGCGCCGTTTGCTAAATTGCAAGAGCCTGAGGCGTATTCAATGATTAGGCGTTGGTTCGAAGGTACCGTGTACAGGGTAGAAGTAGGGACCACCCCGCTTTCGGCACTGAATGTTAATGAAAACGTCACGGGCTGCTGAATTCCCAGGGCTTTGGCGATGTCCGCAGGGTTGACGACGGTGCTTGGCACTGGATTAGTGGTAGTGTTGTTGACTGTGACGGGGGTCGACGGCCTCGCTGCCTGGCTGTGTGCCGTCTGGATGGGGGCCGCGATGATGGCCAGGCTCGTGAGTGCGGCACATACGGCTGTGCCATGAACGGTCTTGGGCATGTTTCTCCTCTATCGTGCGCCGCTAATTGAGGTTGGGTGCAAAATCTGACTGCGACACGACCCCGAGCTAGCACAACCCGTCGCCTCAAGCAATTTCGGAGCGGCTCTGGACGCTCCGGCGGGCGCTGGATGGCCTCGCCGGTCTCGGGGGTAATTCCGGCACGGGAAAAAAATCATGCGAGGCGATTCCGGCGATGCAAAAATCTTGCAGACCGTGTGAAAACTCGCCACCACCCTCGGTACGGTGGTGTGGCGTCGACCTCCGGCGCCACCGTCCCACCCGGTCTAGTGCAGTTGGATGCCGGCCGCAGCTTTGCCGAGGGTGCACGGCTCTTGATGGCCCAGCACCCCGACAAGGCGGAGATGATCGAGGCCTATGGCGCACGCTTTGACGAGATGATGCCGGGGCCGATCACCGGCACCGTTGCCATCCTTTCCGAGTTGCGCGAGCGCGGCACGCCACTCTATGCGCTGACCATTTCTTGGCCGAGACCTATCCGCCGACCTTTGCGCGCTTTGACTTTCTCAAATGGTTCCGCGCCGTCGTGGTTTCCGGCGAGGTCAAGGCAATCAAGCCCAACCCCGAGATTTTCCACGCGCTTCTGGA
>Ga0210401_10006005_pt1 | contig 12417 bp, 12 predicted proteins | sample IncBWH32MmetaG_FD_150866 | JGI IMG/M metagenome (GOLD analysis project Ga0210401, IMG submission 150866) | Forest soil microbial communities from Barre Woods Harvard Forest LTER site, Petersham, Massachusetts, United States - Inc-BW-H-32-M | ecosystem: Environmental > Terrestrial > Soil >... | reverse complement strand
CGAGACGCCGTCGAGGTACTTCATCAAGGCCTCGGGCGACTGCGGCCACGTCGAGTCCGAGTGCGGGTAGTCGCACTCCCACGTGATGTTGTCGATGTTCATGTACTGGCGGCTCTGCACGCCGAACGCGTCGTCGATGAAGCAGGTGATGACGCGGTCCTTGAAGACCTGGCTCGGCAGCTGGTCGCCGAAGTCCTGGCCCGTCCACTTGTGGTGGTGCTGGTACACGTAGTCGATGCGCTCCAGCGCGTAGGGGATCCAGCCGATGCCGCCCTCGGACAGCGCGAAGTGCAGGTCCTTGTACTTGCGCAAGATCGGCGACCAGACGAGGTCCGCCGCCGCCTGGACCATGTTGATCGGCTGCAGGCTGATCATCACGTCGATCGGCGCCTCGATGGAGGTCATGAGGATCTGCGACGAGGAGCCGAGATGCATGCAGACGATGGTCCCCTCGTCCGCGCAGGCCGTCCAGAAGGGGTCCCAGTGCGAGTTGTGCAGCGACGGCCAGCCGAGCTTCTCGGGGTTCTCGGAGAAAGTGACGGCGTGGCAGCCCTTCTTGGCCACCCGGCGCACCTCTTCGGCTCCGAGCTCGGGGTCCCAGATGACCGGGATCGACAGCGGGATGAAGCGTCCGGGCTCGGCGCCGCACCACTTGTCGATGTGCCAGTCGTTGTAGGCACGCACCATGGCGAGCGCCTCGTCCTTGTCCTGGCGCCGGGCGAAGAGCTGGCCGCAGAACTGGGGGAAGGACGGGAAGCACATAGAGCCGAGCACGCCGTTGACCGACATGTCGCGCACCCGCTCGTGCACGTCGTAGCAGCCGACCCGCATGTCGTCGAGCGAGGTGGGCTCGATCCCGTACTCCTCGGGCGGTCGTCCGACGACGGCGTTCAGGCCGACGTTGGGGATGACGTTGCCGTCGTAGAGCCAGACGTCCGTGCCGTCCTCCTGGCGGACCAGCTTGGGCGCCGCGTCCTGGTACTTGGCCGGCAGCAGCCCGTCGAACATGCCCCGTGGTTCGATGACATGGTCGTCGACGCTGACCAGGATCATGTCTTCGGTGCGCATCGCAGTCCTCCCCTTGTTCCCTTGTGCCCTGATACCTCGTGACCTGGCGGTGCCCGCGTTCCCTGACACCGGTGTCATTCACCTTACGCGCCCCCCGGCCGGGAGTGCGAAGCAGGGCGGCGGCCTCCTACTGGGGCGGCGCCGAACGAACAGGCGTCGTCGCCTGGGTGGGCATGACGTTGGAGGTCGGCGGCGGGTAGGGGATGCCCTCGTCGACCGTCCCCAGAAGGGCGTTCGCGATGACCTCTTCGTCGACCTGGACGTTGAGCAGCGGCGCCGGGGGCAGCGCCGGCTTGGCGTCGACCGCGCCCTGGCCGAGGGCCAGCGCCGAGGTCAGGTCGCCCACCGCTCCGCGACGCCACACCGACAGGTTCGGCACGGTCACGCCGAAACGTGTCTCGATGAAACGAAGCGTCGACGTGTGGTCGAAGGTGTCGCTGGCGAGGAAACCGCCGCGGGTGAACGGCGACATGAGGATGCACGGGACCCGGAAGCCGAGGCCCACCGGCCCTGCGATCCCCGACGCGGTCGAAGGCAACGGGCTCACGGTGAGGTATTCGCCCGGTGTGCCGGCCGGTGCGACCGGCGGCGGCACGTGGTCGAAGAAGCCGCCGTTCTCGTCGTAGTTGAGGATGAAGAGCGTGGAGGCCCACACCTCGGGGTTCGACGTGAGGATGTCGAGGACGGTCTTGACCAGGTTCTCGCCCCAGGGCGGGGCGGTGGCGGGGTGCTCGCACTGAAAGATGGGGCCGTGGATCCAGCTCACCTCCGGCAACGTGTTCGCTGCCACGTCCGCGGCGAATCCTGCTGGGAAGTTCTGCGCCAGCGCGTTGGCCGCGAGCTCGAGACCTCGGGTGGTCGTCTCCGTGTAGGCCTTGAAGTAGGGCAGCGGGTTGAAGAACGCCAGGCCCGTCGGGTCGTTGTACACCTTCCACGAGACGCCGGCGTCGAGCAGGGCCTCGGGCATCGTCTCCCAGGTGAACTTGCCGGCCTGCCCGGCGCGGCCCGTCGTCTGGGTGATCAGCACCGGCCCGCCCCCGGTGCCGGCCGGGTCGATGGTGCCCGACAGCGCCATCACGCGGTTCGGGTCGGTCGGCCCGAGCACCGAGCAGAAGTAGCCGTCGCAGATCGTGAATGCATCGGCCAGCGCGTAATAGAAGGGAAGATCCGAACGCTGGAAGTAGCCCATGGTGGGCGCGAAGTTCTTGACCCCGTCGACGAACATGTGCACGTTCACCCATTGGTCCATCGCGCCGTTGTCCCAGCACTGGTGCTGGGGGCCCCACTCGTGCGTGATGTCGTTCGTGCAGTCACCGTTCTTCGTGGGGAACTGCATCTGGAGGTGGAACGGCTCCATGTGCCCGCTGGCCTCCGCGCCGACGCCGGGCTGGTAGCCCGCCTGTTGGAAGACGCCGGGGAGCGCGCTCGGGTCGGAGAAGCCGCGGACGCTGGACATGGTGCCGTAGTAGTGATCGAAGGAGCGGTTCTCCTGCATCAGGATCACGACGTGCTTGATGTCGCTCAGCGTGGGGTTGGAGGTGACGTCGATCGAGAGTGCGTTCTCGATGGAGGCGCCGGCAGCGGCGGAAAGGCCCGATGCGGCCGCGGCGCCGGCACCGAGGGCCAGGCCGCCCTTCAGGAGGTTGCGCCGGCTGAGGCCGTTCCTGGCACTGTCCCGCCGGGCCCGCTCTCGCGCAGCAGCCCGGTCGTCCCGCTCGTTCGTACCCATTGCACCCGCTCCTCGCCGCATTGGTGCGTGCCCGGCTCTCGCCGCCGGGCTCGCCTTATGGGAACGGAAGGCTAACGGGCGTCTTGCTAGGGAGCCTGGATCCCGTTCCCCGTGTTCACGCGCTGGCTACCTGCAGTTCGCGCTCGCTGCGCGTGGCCGTCGTCCCTGTGGCGGCCACACCCCGCCGGGGCAGGATGATGTCGTCGATGATCCCGTAGTCCCGGGCCTCTTCGGCGGTCATGTAGTGGTCACGGTCGATGTCCAGCGCCACCTGCTCGACCGGGCGCCCGGTGTGGTGGGCGATGATCTCGGACATCCGGTGCGTGAGGGCGAGCACCTCGCGCAGCTGGATCTCCATGTCCGACGGCGCGCCGCGGGTCCCCGCGGAGCCCTGGTGGATCATGATGCGCGAGTTCGGCAGCGCGAAGCGCTTCCCGGCTGCGCCGCCCGCGAGGATCATCGCGGCGGCCGACATGCCCATGCCGCAGCAGATGGTCGAGACGTCGGGCTCGACGTGCTGCATGACGTCGTAGATCGCCATGCCGGCGTACGCCACGCCGCCGGGGGAGTTGATGTAGAGGTAGATGTCCCGTTCGTTGTTCTGGGCCTCGAGGAACAGCATCTGGGAGATGATCAGGTTGGCCACCTGGTCGTCGACCTCCTGGCCCAGGAACACGATCCGCTCGCGCAGCAGCTGGGAGTAGATGTCGAAGGCGCGGTCGCCCCGGTTCCCCTCCTCGATCACGGTGGGGACGAGGACCTGGCGGAGGTGCCGGTCGGAATGGGTCATGGCGGTGCTCCTTCTTCTGGGCTTCCTGGGCTTCCTGGTCGTTCCGAGGTTATATCAAATGTGAGATAATGAGGCACCGTGAGCGAGCGCCGGCACCCGACCGTCTTTCCGGGCTTCAAGGAGATGGCCGAGCGGCGTCGGGCGGTGTCCGGCCAGCTGCTCTCGCTGCGCCGGGAGCTGGGGCTGTCCCAGGCCGAGGTGGCGACGCGCATGGGGACCTCGCAGTCGGCGGTGGCTCGCTTCGAGGCCGGCCACCTGGACGTCCGCCTCTCGACCGTCGAGCGCTACACGATGGCGCTCGGCGCGCGGCTGGAATGGAGGATCGAGCATGAGTGATCGAGGTGTTGGCAAGGCCGCAGGCCGGCCGGAGTGGCCATGGCTGCCAGAGCCGGGCCTGTCACCGCTGCCTGGGTTACCCGGGCTACCCGGGCTACCCGGGCTACCCGGGCTGCCCGAGCCCGGCGGCACCGGCACCGGCCTCGAGCTCTCAGAGCTCCTGGCGCGCCGCTTGATGGAGCAGCGCGTCGTCCTCCTACACGGCCCGCTCGACGATGCGACGGTCACCCGCGTCTCCGCCGAGCTGATGACGCTCGATGCCGAGGGCGACGACGCCGTGACGCTGCGCATCGACTGCGGCGAGGCGGCCCTGGCGCCGGCGCTGACGCTCATGGACGTGATCGAGCTGATGGGTGTGCCGGTGTGGGCCGTGTGCCTCGGACAGGTCGGTGGGGGTGCGATCGGAGTGCTCGCCGTGTGCGACCACCGCGCCGCCATGCCGAGCACACGCTTCATGCTTTCGGAGCCGGCGACCCACATGGAGGCGCACGTGCGCAACGTCGCCCAGTGGGCCGAGCTGCGCGCCGCCGAGCGCGGGCGCTTCTGCGAACGGGTGGGCGCGGCAGTGGGCAAGCCGGCGGAGGAGGTCGGCGCGGACCTCCAGCGGGGCCGGTTCTTCGGCGCCGCCGAAGCGTTGGCGTACGGGCTCCTCGACGAGGTCTGCCGGCCCGACGCCGACGTTCGCAGGCTGCCGGGCTCGGGTTCGAGCCCGGGCTGGACGCCGCCGATCGGGTTCCGGCCACTGCGTTGATTCGCTGACCGAGACCCGACGTCGCCCTCCCCGGGGAGGTCGGGGTGTGCGTACGATGCTGGCGATGCCAGGCGCCACCGAACCCCGAATCGCACCGTTGCCGCCGGAGGAGTGGGACGACCGGCTGCGCGCCATCCTCGAGGCATCCCCGGGCGGGACCGAAGAGCCGATGCACATCTTCGCCACGTTGGCGAGGGCACCGGAGTTGTTCCGCCGCTGGATGGGCTTTGGCGGCGCGCTCCTCTACGGCAGCCTGCCGAGCCGGCTCTCCGAGATCGTCATCCTGCGTACCGCCTATCGCTTCGACGGCTTCTACGAGTGGGCGCAGCACGTCGAGATGGGTCAGGGACGCGGCGTCACCCTCGTCGAGATCGAGGCGCTCGGCGGCGACCCGGCCGGGTTGGACGCCGTCGACTGGGCCCCGCTCGAGCGGGCCGCGCTGCGCGCCGTCGACGAGACGCGGGAGCACGGTGGGGTGTCCGACTCGACGTGGGCGGATCTGTCGCAGCACCTCGACGAGGCCGGCCTCATCGAACTGCTGATGCTGATCGCGCACTACATGATGCTGACCACCGTGTTGCGTTCGATCCGCATGCAGGCAGAGCCCAGGGCGCTCGAACAAGCCAAGCTCGTGCGCGGCGGCCCGGGCCCGGAGGCCTGAGGCCGGAGGCCTGAGGCCACAGACCGAGATCACAGAAGTCACAGAAAGGAGCCCTGACGTCGTGAGCCCGCTCCTCGATGGACGTTGCATCGCCGTGGTCGGCGCCGGCACCCAGCCCTCCCGCGACCCCGACGCGCCCGTCGGCAACGGCCGCGCCATCGCAGTCCGCGCCGCCCGTGAGGGCGCGTCGGTCGTCTGCGTCGACAAGGACGAGGGTGCGGTCGAGGAGACCTGGCGCCTCATCACCGAGGAGGGCGGCAAGGCGGCCGTCGTCGTCGCCGACGTCACGACCGAGGAAGGTTGCCGGCTCGCCGTGGCCGATGAGTCCGGGCCGACGCCCGACGGCATCGTGCTCAACGTCGGCACCGGCTTCGGCATGGGTGTCGCCGGTACGTCGCCCGACGACTGGGACCGCACGTTCGCGCTCAACCTGCGCGCGCACTTCATGGTCGTCAAGCGGGCGCTCGTCGCCCTGCCGGACAACTCGTCGATCGTGTTCATCGGATCGGTGGCCGGCCTGCGGCCGGGCAGCCGCATCCCCGCCTACGACGCGTCCAAGGCGGGTCTCATCGGATTGAACCGCCACGTCGCCATGGAGGGCGCCCGCCGGGGCATCCGGTCCAACGTGTTGTGCCCCGGCCTGATCGACACGCCCCTCGGCCGCGCCGCCTCGGCCGGCCGTCCCTCGCGTACCCGGACACCGGTACCGCTCGGCCGCGAGGGCACGGCGTGGGAGGTGGCGGCCACGGCCGTCTTCCTCCTCTCCGAAGAGGCCAGCTACATCACCGGGCAGGTGCTGGCGGTCGACGGAGGGCTCACCCTGCTGTGAGCGTCCGATGAGCGCCGCCCACTCGGCCCAGCCGAGGTCAGGGCCGTTCGTCGCCCCGAAGAAGCCGCGCCTCGGCCGGCGGATGGCACGGTTCAACCGCGTGGTGGCGAACCCCGTCGCCGTCCACGTGGCGGGCCTCGTACCCGGGATGGGCATCGTGATCCACGTGGGCCGGCGTTCGCGCACCGTCTTTCGCACCCCGGTGCTGGTCTTCCGGACGAAAGACGGCTACCGGATCGCGCTCACCTATGGCCGTGATGCCGAGTGGGTCAAGAACGCGCTCGCGCACGGTGCGGTCCGGCTGATCTCCATGCGCCGCGAACACGAGCTGTCCGATCCCGAGATCGTCACGGACCCGCACCGCCAACACATGCCGGGACCGGTGCGCCTCTTCCTGGGGCTGTTGCGAGTCTCGGACTTCATCGACTTCCACGCCGCGCGCTGACACCGGTGAACGGCGCGGCGATGGGCGCATGCCGCACCGGTCCCTTGGCGTCCGCCGGGTCGCAAGTGAAGTCGCTGAACCTCACCCGCGCGTCGGGGTAGTAATAGCTGCCCGCCTTGGCGCAGTGGGCCGCCACCCAGAGAAGGTCGGGGCTTCGGGTCAAGGGCTGCGTGGCGACATTGACCAACCTGACGCGGCCCTGGGCCACATAGCGGATGAGTTGCGTCAGCGGCGGAGCTGACACCTCGCCGGTGTAGCCACCGACGGGGAGGAATTCGTGCCCCGTGGCGAGCATGTCGTCGCTGGCACCGAGCGTCGTCTCGATCGTGTTCGCCGAGACGTCGGGACGCAGCCGCGACGTGAACTGCGTGAGGACCGTTTGCAACTGAGGAAACTCGTCGGCCGCCATCCGGGTCACCTGGTCGCGCGCGGCCGTGGCATAGGGCGAGTCGAAAGGCCCGAGCTCTTCCATCACGACGAGGCCCGAGGCCCACGCGCTGCCCAGCAGGATGGCCAGCACGGCCAGCACCGGCCCGACAGTGAGGGCCCACACCGAGGCATGGCGCGGCACGAGCGACACGAACAGGATGCCCGCCGCCAGCCCTCCGACCACCACCAACGACGCGATGATCCAAACGCGGACGCCGACGTAGCCGGGGACGAGCGCGATCACCGCGGCGACCGTCGCGAGCATGGTGACGGCCAGCCCGGCGCGCACAGCGCGGGATCGTCGTCTTTGCCATGCGAGCCGGGCCCCGAAGGCGCACAGGGCCGCCACGGCCGGCACGAGCGCGGCCAGGTAGTACGAGTTGATCAGCCGTCCCGCGCTGAAGAACGCGAAAAGGACAACGAGCCACGTGCACCAGAGCACCACCGCAGCTCGGGGCGGGTCTGTTCTCGGCTCCCGGCGACGTACGACGATGACGGCGATCGCGGAGACGAGTGCCGGCAGCAGGAGCCAGGCCCCGTCGTGGCCGAAGGGACCGTGCAGGAGGCGGTCCCAGGCAGTGTTGACGCCGGCGGTGCTGATCTGGTGCTCCGTGGAGAAGCGGGCCAGGGTGACGATCCACTTCGAGGGTGCGTGGCACCCGGCGTGCGAGAACACACCCGATACGCCGATGCGGGCCAGCCCGTTGTAGCCGAACACCTGCGAGAAAACTGAGTTGTCGCAGCTGCCGTCGACGTAGGGGCGGCTCGACGCCGGCACGAGGGTCACCGCGGTCATCCAGCTGAGCGAGACCACCACGGTGACCGCCGCCGACAACGCAACGTCCCGGAGCCGCCGAAGGAAAGAAGCCGTGGGTGCGGCGAGCAGATACGCCGCGTACAGCGCCGGGAGGACGAGCCAGGCCTGCAGCATCTTCGTCTGGAAGGCGAAACCGACGAGTACTCCTGCCCATAACAGGGGACCGAGCCGGCCGGTGGTGTACGCCCGCGTCACCGCATCGGCGGCCAGCACCAACAGAAGGATCAAGAGCGAGTCGGAGATGTTCCCCCGGTCGAGCAGGATCACGACCGGGCTTCCGGCCATGATCACGGCCGCCAGCAGCCCGGCGCCCGCACCGGCGACGCGGCGGACCACCCGATAGAGGACGAGGACCGTCAGCATGCCCTCGATCACTTGCGGCAGCACGATCGCCCACACGTGAAACCCGAAGATCCGTAGTGACAGCGCCTGGAACCACAGCGCGCCGGGCAGCTTGTCCACGGTGACGGTGCCCCAGGGGTCGGCGGCGCCAAAGAAGAAGTTGTGCCAACTCATCGCCATGCTGCGCGCGGCGGCACCGTAGAACGACTCGAGGTAGGCGCTGTTGATGCCCCAGGCGTAGGCGAGCCCGGCCAACGCGGTGATCGCCAGGAGTGCCGGTCGCGCCCATCCGGGCTGGCCTTCGGGGGAGCGCCAGAACTGGAGACGGCGTCGCAGACTCGGTCGGATGACAGGGTCTGGACCGGGCTTCGCCCGTTGTCCCGGCAACACGGCGGCTCCGGGCGTGTCGGGACGAACGTCGGCGTCGACCGTTGCGAGGTGCGCGTGCTCTACCGCCCGAATCCCCTCCACTCGTCGCTCCCGGCGGGTCAATCTAGACGATGGTCATCCGCGGTCCGACGCGTCGGCGCAGGTGAGATGCTTTCTTTCTGTCGGCGGGCAACCTTTTGCGGGCCCGGGAGGGTTGAAAGCAGTGATGGACCGACGACGCGGCCGAGCGCCCGTACGACAGGAGTTCGACCGATTCGTCGCTGAGGCCGGCGACGGGCTCCTCCGTGCCGCCTACCTCATCACGTGGGAACTGGCCGACGCCGAGGACCTCGTCCAGGAGTGCCTCTTCAAGGTCGCCCGCCGGTGGCCCCGGGTTCGCAAGATGGAACACCCCGTGGCCTACGCGCGCACCGTGCTCGTCCACCTCGCGCTCGACGACGGGAAGCAGCGCACGCGCCGCCGCGCCGAGCTCGCCGAGGCCGCCACGGCATCGTTCGAGCAGCACGAGGACGACACCGCAGTCCGGGTGCTCGGACGCGTCGAGTCCAGCGCGGACCTGATGCAGGCGCTCGCAGAGCTGCCCCCTCGCCAACGCGTCGCGCTGGTCCTGCGCTACTTCGAGGACCTCCCCGAAGCGGACGTCGCCGAGACGATGGGTTGCTCGGTCGGCACGGTCAAGAGCACGACGTCTCGGGCGCTCGACCGGCTCCGCAGCGTCGTCGAGGTGCCCGCAGAGACGACGAACCGCAACGCCGAAGGCCCGACAAAGACGAACGCCATCTACCTGAACGACCGGAAAGACGCCTGTGTGGTCACGCAGGCGCTACGAACCAACGAAGGGAGCATCACATAATGAAGACCGCACTCGAAGACCGACTCAGCGACGCGTTGGCCCAACGCGCGGCATCCGTCCCCCGGGTGGCCTCCGAACGCGTGTGCTCCGTCGACTACCAACCTCGCCGCCAGCGGCTCGCGGTCCCGGTGGCCGTCGGCGCCGGAGCTGCGGCCAGCGCGGCGACGGTCGGCACCGTCCTGGCGGTCGTCCTGGGAGGCGCGGCGCCGGCCTACGCCGGCTGGAGCCCGGCGCCGTCCGCCTCGACGGCCGCCCCACCGTCGCCTCAGGCCAGTCAGAGCTGTCTGACCTCGCTCCCCTCGAACGAACCGGCGGGCGGCCAGCTCGGTTCCGGGAGTTGGCAATCGGTGCTCACCGACGTGCGCGGTCCGTTCACCGTCGCGCTCTTCCAGAACGACGGCGCGTACGCCGCGTGCTTCACCAGCCCCTCCTTCACGGAGGTGACACAAGTGAGCGCAGCCGACGGCTCAGCCTCCAACGCGCAGACCCAGAACGGCACCGTGCGCGGCTTGGGGTCGGGCGGCCTGCCGGGAGGCTCGATCGTGGCGGTCGGCGGCACGACCTCGGGCGACCTTCAGAACGTCGTGCAGACGCATCTGTCCACCACGGCAGACGGCCCGTACACCCTCGTCGACGGCCGCGTCGCCACGGGCGTGACCGCCGTCACCCTCGTGCGCGACGACGGGCAGGACGTCGTGGCCACCGTCGAAGATGGCTGGCTGATCGCTTGGTGGCCGGGCGGCGCCACCGCGACCTCGGCTCAGGTCACGAACGCCTCGGGCACGTCGACCGAAGAGCTGCAGTCGGCGGACAAGGGAGGGCCGGGACCGGCGACACCGCCCCAGCCGGGTGCGTGTGCGTCCGCGGCCGGGACCGCCAATGCCTCCAAGTCCTCGGACGGACAGCCGACCAACGTGCCGGTGCACTGCTCGACCTCGGGCAGCAGCACCAGCGGCACCAGCGGCCCAGGCCTCTCGACCAACACCGGGATCAGCGGCTCCGGCCTGAAGAGCGGCGGCTGACTGCAGCACGCCGAGGTCGCCTGCCCTCAGGCAACGACCTCCATGCGTAACCCGGTGGCGTCGAGTTCGCCCCCGAGCCTCAGGCAGGACCCACCCAAGTAGCGCCGGGTGGTCCAGGCCAGGACGAGGGCGTCGAGCACGTCGTCCGGCTGTGTTCCTGGGGCTCGGGCCCCGAGGGCAGGGACGTCGACACCACTGTGCTGCATCGGCGCGTCGTCCGCCATCACGGCAAAGCTCAATTCGGGACAGGCCTCGAAGAGCGATCGCTGGCGCTCGGGCGACTGCACGGCGTCGACCTCCTTGATCTTCGCCACGATGTTGTAGAGCTGTTTCAACAAGCCCTTGCCGCTGACCTGCCGGGAGACGGCGCACGCTTCCTCATAGCCCGAGGGTCGGGGTTCAAATCCTCCCCCGCCACCAATGAAAGTTCCAGTTCAGTGTTCCAGTGCAGAGCCCTCCCAGTCGGGAGGGCTCTGCTCGTTCCGGCGAATCATCCCTACAGATATCCATACGCAACACAGAGTCGCCAAGTGGCGTCCGCGTTCACAATCGGCTAGTGGGCGACCGCGACCCACTGCTTATAGGTGGCTCGGTCGGTTACTGATTCGAGCATCGCACATGCAACATCAGCCCGAGAAATGCTCCACGCATTCTTGAGCGGCTCGTTGATGGCGGTCCGATATTTGCCAGTTTTCGCCTTGTTGGTGAGGCGTGTCGGTCTGAATATCGTCCAATCGAGGTCCGTTTGCTCGATCTCCGTCTCCATTCGTTTCATGTCGTCATAACCCCCACCAAAAAAGTGGTAGAGCATCGGGTGGACTACCAGTCGCTCTAGAGGTGACTTGAGTTCCCTTGCGCTTAGGGGAATCGCGGAAATTGCGATGAGACGTTTTACGCCCATGCTGGTCATGGCGGACGCAATGGCAGCAGTACCTTGCGAGTAAACCGTGGTCGCATGTCTCATGTCCTGGGTACCAAGGCACGAGAGCACGGCGTCAGCATGCTCCATCCCGGCTTCTAGCCAGCTTGGCTCAAGCACGTCCCCCTGCACGACTGTGAGGTTTGGGTGCTCGATCGACACCGACTTGGGTTCTCGGGCGATTGCAGTGATCAGATGGCCGTTGGCGAGAGCTTGCTCTACAACCTGGCGGCCGGTGCCGCCGGTGGATCCGAAGACGGTGAGCTTCATTTTCTTCTCCAGTCTGATCGGGCCGATGTGACTAGTTGCGCTGGCCCATTGACGCGCGCAGACCTATCGAGAAGATGCGTTTGCACCTGTAATTGTCGCCACGACGTCCGACGGCCACGAAGCCCAACACGCAGGACGTCATTCGAGGCTCGAGTAGGGCGTTACCGGCATGCACTCCCTTTTCAGGACGCTCCGAAGAGCTAGATGGACAACGGCGACGTCGAGCAGACCCATCAAGCAAGCAACCCGGACCACTGCGATCGCCAACCAGCGGTGCCGATCTCGGCGGCGTGTGTCCGCTGCATCGCAGGCCGGACGGGAAGAGTCGTCGCTGGCCGGAGGGATCTCGTCGCAGGCATTGCAGGTTGCTTTTCACATGCTCTCCTTGTCACAACTGCACCAGCCGAAGTGTCTCTATCTGTGTAGACACGTCGCGACCTCAGAATGTGACTCGATGGTCGACATCTTGTGGCTGACAGGGCAGATCGAAACCCGCCGGCCCTACCTCTCGGCCGTGGCCTACGGGATGCTCGGCTCCACCGAAGAAGCCGACGACGCCCTGCAGCAGGCTCACATTTCAGGACGCTGTGTCGTCGTATTGGTGAGGCAGCTACAACAAAGGGAGATTCTCCGACATGGACGGCCAATCCTCCTCAGAACGCAATAGCAGCGATCTGGGCTTGAACGTGATCATGAGCGAGCGTCGCCGGCTGATCAATCTCGCTTACCGGATGCTCGGTTCGCTTGGCGAGGCCGAAGATACCGT
>Ga0210401_10006003_pt1 | contig 12419 bp, 9 predicted proteins | sample IncBWH32MmetaG_FD_150866 | JGI IMG/M metagenome (GOLD analysis project Ga0210401, IMG submission 150866) | Forest soil microbial communities from Barre Woods Harvard Forest LTER site, Petersham, Massachusetts, United States - Inc-BW-H-32-M | ecosystem: Environmental > Terrestrial > Soil >... | reverse complement strand
AATTTCGACTTGCCTGACGGTGGCATTGTGTTGGCCAGGACGGCGCTTTCGTATGTGAGTATCGCCAACGCCCGAGCCAATCTTGCTGAGGAAAGTCCGGAGTCCTCTTTCACAAATCCGGGTTTTGATGCTGCGGTCAATGCCGTTAGCAATATCTGGAATTTTTATCTGAATAAAATTCAAGTCAGCGGCGGCGCGCCCACCGATATAGCAACATTCTACACAATGATGTACCACGCCTTGCAGGCGCCCAGCATCGTCAGTGATGTCAACGGCCAATACCTCGGCTTCGACGGCCAGGTTCATTCTGCGATCGGCTTTAACAAATACGAATATTTTTCGGGATGGGACATCTACCGCAATGAATGCCAGTTTATCGCCATGATGGACCCCGCGCGCGCCGGCGACATGGCGCAGTCGCTGGTTGTGGACGCCAAACAATGCGGGACCATGCCGCGCTGGAGCGTCGCCGATGGTGATAGCGGCGTGATGATGGGTGACCCGGCAACTTCTATCATTGCCGGCATCTACGCGTTTGGCGGGACAAACTTTGATGCCAAATCCGCACTGGCATCGATGGTCAACGCCGCCGTGAATCCAAATGTTGTAGCGTCCAATGGTATTCACGAGCGCGATGCGGAACGAGACTACTTGAATCTCGGCTATGTGCCAGCGGCGCAAAGCGGCGGATATGGGCCAGTGTCCATGACGCTCGAATATTGTGCCGCCGACGCGGCCCTTGCGCGGTTCGCCTGGGCACTGGGAGACACCACGAACTATGCGTTGGCAATGAACCGAGCCCAGAATTGGCGCAATCTTTTCAATCGAAATACCGGTTACATCCAATTGCGAAATTCTGACGCACAGTGGTCACAGGGCTTTTCGAATTTCAACGGTGGCGCCTACGTCGAAGGCAGACCAATATGTTTGGATGGTGCCATTTAATTTAAGTTCACTCATTGGTGCAATGGGAGGTCCGCAAGCCGCGTCAGCCCGGTTGGACAGGTTTTTTACTCAACTTAACGGCGGCTTTAGTTCTACGTATGCATATTTGGGCAACGAACCTTGTTCGGAAACGCCCTGGATCTACAATTTTCTCGGTGAACCGTGGAAAACGTCGGACATCGTTCATCGAATCATGACTCAACTCTTTTCCACAGCTCCTGGCGGTTTGCCGGGCAACGATGACCTCGGCCAAATGGCGTCGTTGTACGTTCTGGCCGCACTCGGCATGCATCCGGAAATTCCCGGGGACGATGTTCTCGTCCTCAACGCCCCGCTTTTTCCTCAGGCTATCGTCCACCTTACAAATGGTGATGTCACAATCACTGCAAAAAACGCTGGAGACGATGACCCTTACGTGCAAAGCCTTGCCGTGAATGGACAGTTGTCGAACGCTTCCTGGATCCGCTTTAGTCAAATTGCCCACGGGGGTGCACTGGAATTCACTTTGGAACCCACTCCAAATACCAATTGGGGATGCAACCCTTCTGACCTGCCGCCTTCCTACACTGATGGGATGGCCTCGCCGCAGGCCGGAACATATGTTTGGGGTACCGGCCTGGAAACCAATGATATTCAGCCCACTTGGACGGACACGGTTGACTCTAGCCCACCAGGCGGTGGCACCGTCGGTGTCGGTCCCATTGTAAACACCGTATCAGGGCCGGAACTCGCAATACGAAACGAAAACGCCCAAAGCGGCAACAGAGCGATCATGTATTCAGGAACGGCCAAAGGCGGATCGCCATGCCATGCCTATATGAAGATATTCGACGTGAGCAAACAAAACATTGCCGTCTCACCCGGAATGCATTTCTCATATTGGATTTTCCCTCAAAGCAGCGCAAACATCAATCTGACATCCGGGAACAATAGTGCTTATGTCGCATTGGACGTCATTTTTTCAGACGGCTCAACCCTTCGCGACAGCGGACTGGCCAATCAATATGGCGTTCAAGCAAATCCGGCCAATCAGGTTGGCGTCCTGCAACTCGATAACTGGAATTACGTCACGGTGGATTTAACGCCTCTGGCCGGCAAAACCATAAACCGGATTGATCTCGGCTATAGCCAGCCTAACGGTTTGGGAGGGTACCGCGGTTACGTAGATGACATAAGCCTGACAGTTCCATTTCGCAAATGAAAATCTGCAAACCGATTCTGCAATTATCCGCCAGTTTAATCCTGACAACCACCTCAATACTTTCGGCTTTAGCACAGAATCCTATGTTCGCAGGAAACTGTACTGCGTCTGGCTCCGTGCTGAATAGGCGCCGGCTTTTTCTGAAAAACAGCTTTCTGATAGGATTGATTCTTATCAGTATTGGCGCGAGTTGCGTGCTGGCGCAAAACGAACCGCTGGCGGTGAAGGTTTCCGCTATTGACGAAGGCATTTTTCATTTGAGCATCGGCAATGCAGAAGCGCACAGCACTTTTTTGGCTGACACAAATGCGGCGAGTCGTCCCGTCGGCCAGCCTGTTTCCGGCTACTTGAACGGCGTTCAAACAGCGGACGGCGAATTGTTGTTTGATTTAAAATCCGGCGAATTAACGTTAAAAAATTCCGCCAGTAAAATTTTAATTCCTCAACATGCTATCGGGCCGTTGACGGAAGTGGCCAATGAAATCCGCGTTGAACTCGGCGCAGGCGGTTCTCCTCCTATTGTGGTTTATGGCTGCGGTAACAATGCAGATTCGCTGACGCAATTCAATGTAATGACCCACGTCGGCAACGGTCGTGTGGTCATTCCTTATTATTGGTCGCCGGCAGGCTACGCCGTTCTTGCCATTTCCGAGGACGATAATCGTCCGGCGTATTGGCACGCGGCGGCCAACGGAGAATTTGTAACGTGGATTTTTCCGGGGCACACAGCCGATTTATATTTGATGCCTGCGGCCACGCTCAAGGACGCTGCCAAAGGATACGCTCAGTTAACTGGCCACACGCCGGTGCCGCCGCTGTGGGCGTTTGGTTATCTGCAAAGCCGTTGGGGGTGGAAAAATCGTGCCTACATCGAAGATACGCTTCAAAAATTTTCGAATTTCCATCTGCCCGTGGACGGGTTCATTTACGATTTTGAATGGTTCATCTCTCAACCGGATTACGGCGTGCCGCCGAGCGGCGCTATCGGCTACAGCGATTTTGGCTGGAATCCCAATCTTTTTCCTGAACCAGCAAAACAGATCCACGATTACAAAGAACAAGGCGTCCATTTCATTGGCATTCGCAAGCCGCGATTGGGAAACGAAGAATCGCTAGGGATAATGCGTTCCAAAGGTTGGGCATTGAACGCAACAGCTTCCGGCTTTGAATCGCGCGATTTGAATTTTGCCAATCCCGATTTGCGCAAATGGTACATTCAACATTCCGCGCCGCTGATTTTGGCGGGCGTTGACGGCTGGTGGAATGACGAAGGCGAAGCCTCTTACACGACTTACTTTTACTGGAACCTGGCCGAATCCAATGCCTGGGCCATTTATCGGCCCAATCAACGCCTGTGGACCATCAACCGCGCTTTTTCCCCGGGGGTGCAACGCATAGGTGCGACGGCATGGACGGGTGATATTCAAGCCAATTGGAAAGAATTAAAACGAACGCCGACGGATTTGTTGAACTGGAGCCTGGCCGGAATGCCTTATGGTGCGTGTGACATCGGCGGATTTTTCAACACGCCATCTGCGGAATTGCTGACGCGCTGGATGGAAGCGGGCGTTTTCTTTCCCATCATGCGCGCGCATTCGGAAATCAACGCCATGCCACATTTCCCCTGGCTTTACGGAACGAATGCCATGAACGCCATCCGCGATGCGCTCGATTTGCGCTACCGCTTAATTCCATTTTATTACAGCCTCGCCCATGAAACTTTTCATACCGGCTTGCCGCTCATGCGCCCGCTTTTAATGGAATTTCCCGACGACCCTCATGTCGCCAACCTTGCCGACGAATGGATGATGGGCGATTCTATTCTAGCAGCGCCAGTGTTGAAAAGCTCGGCGCCGGTTGAAGTCGTCTCGAGCAATTGGCTGAAAACCGACGGCGGTCAGACAGGCTTGCGCTCTGATTATTTTGCTAACGAACATTTGTCTGGCGCGCCGGCATTCACGCGCACCGACGCAAACATTGATTTCGATTGGGATGAAAATAGCCCCGCGCCGGATTTTCCGCGCGAGCATTTTTCCGCACGCTGGACTGGCACAATCGAAACTCCCGCATCCGTCGGCGAAATAAAATTAGCGACGCTCGAAGATGACGGCGCGCGTATGTGGATTGACGGCAAGCCGGTGATTGATGCCTGGGGGCCGCATTCTTCCAGTATCACCGAAGGGTCCGCCACGCTTACCGCCGGTGTGCCGCATGGGATTCGCGTGGAATATCAGCAATTGGGGGGCGATGCAGCGATTCAATTGCTCTGGCATTCCACGTCCACGAATTCGAATTTCAACGCTGTCCGGTCCGTCTATCTGCCCGCAGGCGATTGGTTTGTTTTCGACACCAACCGTTCGCTTGCCGGAAATCAAACCATTCAAGTCAGCGCCACGTTGGATAATATTCCCGTTTATGTTCGCGCGGGCTCCATTTTGCCGCTAGGTCCGATCATTCAACATACCACTGAACTTCCTGGCGGCCCGCTCGAATTGCAAATCTATCCCGGTAAAGATGCCACGTTCACTTTGGTTGAAGACGACGGCCAGACTTTCAATTATCAAAATCGCCAAACCCGGCGCACGACATTTCAATGGAACGATGCCGACGGCACCTTGACATGGAAACGCGACGGCGATTATTCCGGCAACAATGTTTTCAAACAAATCCGCATCGTCTTATTCGACGCGAAAAATATCGTTCAAGCCGAAAGCAGTCTAAACGCGGAAGGTTCGCTGCATCTGCGCAAATAGTCTTGGTCCAAAATAATTCACTTCCAAATACATAATGTCTTTGGCCACGCCGCTCGACTTGGCTTAAATTCAAGATGGGATTATTAAATCCAGCGCGCGTGATGACTGTCGCCATGGCTGCGGTCGCTTGCCTCAGCCTACCCGCAATTCCTCTCCGAGTAACGTAAAAATAAGGATTGAGTATTTCATTGGGCTTGGATTCGGATGCGAATTGAAAAGTGACGGAAACTGCGATGATCAATTGACGACAGCGCGAACGCGAAAAAACCTATTTGTGCTGGCCGAAGGACCATAAATACCCGGCTCTGCGGCAGTCCAGTTCACTAAATCCGGGCTGGACTCCAAAATTATTTGGGCGTTTCCCGTTGCACTGGCCGGGATCACAATGGCATCGGCGCGCACGTAGTTGGAAATGATGTTTGCGGCTGCCGGCGTGGTGATTTGCACGGTTGTCCAACCCGTACCGAAGTATTCAATATTCGTCATACCGGTTGCTACTCCAGTGCCCAGCGTAATGACCGCACCGTTGGTCATGTAGCCCGAAAGACCGACACCCGAACCGACTGCCGTAGATACAAGCTGGTTCGCCTGTACGGCGAGATATTTGCCAACTTCGTTTGTGCTGGTCAGCGTGACATACTGGACTGTTTGTGCCGCCGCTTGGAATGAGGCGCACGTTATGGCGAATACCGCTGCCGCTACCGGCAATGCCGTTCGAATGGATCGAATTTTCATAATTGGCTTAATTTTGAATCACCATTTCATTTAGCGCTCTCAAACGTTGCGAGAAATTGCAAGATTGTGGAAATCGTAATAAGCAGTGCGCCAAAGAATAAAGAACGTTGCCGCACCCTTTGGTCATTTGCCAGAACAGACACAACCCGCGAGGCAAGTTCCGTGACGAAATCGTTCACGAAGCCCAGATACAAAAGTGACCCGAAGCCAATTGGAAGCATGACTAAGGCAACAACCATAACCAATACATTCACTTTTGATTCCGACCCTTTTAGGTAAAGGGCTGTGCAAATATAAAAAATGAGTGAAACAATTAGTTCCCGGATGAAAAAGTTGGTCCATCTATGTCGCGAGCTTCAGAGGCTTAACGGCGAAAATCCATTTTTCCTGAGCGTCCGCGACGCAGCCCGCACCCTGGAACTGTCCGGAAAAAGCCTTCGATTAGCATCTGCATTTCTTCGTGGCTTATGCCGTGATGGCGTCATTGAACCTGTTGCTGGCGCCAAGGCCGGTGGACGCCGGGCGACACGTTACCGGCACATGGTCAACTCCGGTTGAACGAACCGTGAAATTTGACACGGGTTGGATTTTAGGCGAAAAACTAAAGATGAACTACGCCACGTTAGCTCCGCCGATTACCAAAGAGAACGCCGCCGAATATACACGCCGGGCGACGACTGCACGCGAACGCAACCGCGCCGCACGCAAAGCGGCAATTCTCGCGTCACCAGACCTGCACGCCCGAAAAGAAGTTGAACGCGAAATTTATCGGACCTTGGACTGGATGAAAAAAGCCAAATCGCGCGAGGAACACGCTGCCCTGGCCCGGACCTTGGACACCCTTTGGAGTAAAGCCTTCCCAGAGGTCAGGGCTACGAAGCCAACCACAAGGCGTCCGCCGTTGCCAGTGGCGCAGGACACCTGGGAACCTGGCCGACCGGATACGGCTACAACCGAACCTTCTTAGTTGGAATCGGGAGCGGCAAAACACGTTTTGTTCCCCGTCCACGGCGGGTTTGACAGGTCCCGATATTTCTCAAATTTCCACCGGCAATCGGGAATCAAAAGCAAGTATTACCGGCATTTCTGAGGATAATTGCTAAGCGAAAGCACAGCAAATGCTGTACAGGATGCTAAGCAAATGCTGCAACGGCCAACGCAATCACTGCGTTGGATGCAAAGCACATGATTCGCCGCTGATTATCACGCTCGGCAAAAAAGGCGAATTCCACCAATGCCCGGCCCGCCCAGTGTCTGCTGCGCTCGAAAATGCCGTCCGGCCCGTTTGATACCCGGATTTGATACCGCGAGCCGTTTTTGTGTTTGAAATGGTGGCACAGAACGCAACCAAACGTAAGCAGGCTTTCAAAGTTTGTGCGGGGGAAACACGAAACGTGACGAGAAATTACTTAACAAACACTTGTTTTAAAATTTAGAGTCAACTGCTCTACCAATAGAGCTACCGAGGCAAAATCGAAAGGTCATTCGGACAGAACGGGGCAAAAGGGCAAGATTTTTGGACGACCGTTTTTGGAATGCGTTTTCGCTTATTTGCATCCGCTGAAAAAGAAAGCGCGCTATTTCAGTTGCTGCGTTGAAAATGAAATATCAATCCTGGGACATTTAGATTCGTTATCGGGACAAACAGTCCTAATATCCTTGAAGTGAGGCTTTTCCCGCTGTTAATTGGATATAGACCGATCAAACCTTAATTAACCGAACAACAATCGTATCATGAAAATGAAGCAAGCAATCACAAATAATAGAATCTATGGAATAGCCCTGGTCGTGACGTGCAGTCTGGCCGCCACCCTCAAAGCGCAGGACATATACGTTTCGACTCAGGGCAACAATGCCGTTGGCGAATATACGATTTCCGGCTTGCCCGTGAATGCCGATTTGATTTCAGGGTTGAATTATCCCCAGGGCATGGCGATTTTGGGGAACAACCTGCTTGTCCTGAATAGTGTCCCTTATGACAACACCGGCGGCTCGGTGGGCGAATATACGCTTTCGGGGACAACCGTAAATGCCTCCTTTATTTCCGGACTGGACAACCCCGATAACATCCTCATTTCAGGAAGCGACCTGTTTTTGGCGAGTTTTAACGGCGGCATTAGCGAATACACGACTTCCGGGACGCCGGTCAATACCGCCTTGATTTCCGGGATTAGTCATCCCCAGGGCATGGCGATTTCGGGGAACGACCTGTTTGTCGCGATTCAGGGCAGCGGCACCGTCGGCGAATACACAACTTCCGGCACGCCGGTCAATACATCGCTGATATCTGGTTTTACAACCCCCTATGGCATGGCGATTTCCGGGGGTGATCTGTTTGTCGGGGATTATGACGCGGGTACCATTGGTGAGTACACGCTTTCGGGGACGCCCATCAATGCCAATTTGATTTCCGGGCTGAACCATCCCCAGGGTATCGCGATTTTCGGGAACGACGTGTTCGTCGTGAATACCGGGAGCGACACTGTTGGCGAATACACACTTTCCGGGACCCCGGTCAATACCGCCTTGATTTCCGGGTTGAATAGTCCTTATGGCATCACCATCACTCCGGAGCCATCGGTGTACGTTCTGTTTGGAATTGGATTGGCAGGGCTGATCTTGTGCTACCGCAGAAATCGAAAGGTCGCACGGGTTTAAAATTGTTTGCCGAGACAAACACAGACTGCACCGCTTCCTGACTGAGCTCGGGACTCTTTCTGTCGCTTTTCAAAGCTGGTAAACCGCTGAAGCGGTTGTGATCCCTTCAACCGCCGTCTCACCCCGCTAAAGCAAGGTTTTAACGAAATGCTCGTAATTTCGCAGCTTCGCGCACTGAAAAAGAAGGCGCGCTATTTCAGTTGCTGCGTTGAAAAGCTTGATAATTCGTACAGTTGGTAGAAAATAATGAACACTAACAACAACAATTCGGTCACGCAATGAACGGCAGTCCGTCTGCGTTATGAACTCTAAATCAGATGGGAAATCCGGATTAAACAGGCGTGGTGTCGCCCTGATCCTGTTGTTGGCGGTGTTCCTGGGATTGTCCGCCGGCCGCGGCCTGGCCGGCGTGACCACGCTTTATGATTCGGGATTTTGTTTTCCGACTTTTTCGAATGCGGCGCTGGTTGGCCAGCAAGGGTGGGAAAACGCGGAGGGTTATTCCGGCAATGCCGCCCAGGTTGTAACGTGTCCAGTCGGGCTGATGGTGGAACTCTTCGGCCCTTATGCCCAGGCAGGCGGCCCCAATTTTTACAACAGTGAATTCATCCAGCCGCTTTCGAACTATGATCCCGTGTCGGCGGGAACGCCAATCATCAGCGTCCGCGCTGAAGCGCGCATGAATTTGGGGCCGACAGCCGGCGCAGCAAACTGGCTGTTTGGATTCCTGGTCTTGAATGACCAGAATGGCACCCCTTACGAAACCATCGGCATTGATAAAAACGGCGTGGTTTTCGGCCAGAATTTTAACAGTCCAAACCAAGTCGTGACCGCCACGAACAGCGGCACCAACGGATTTCACATCCTTCGGGCTGACCTCAATTTCTCGACGCGCCAGGTGACCTTTTATATGGACAACAATTCCATGGGCTCGATGCCGTTTAACCCGAGTTCCAGCACTCAAGTGGGTTCGGTGGCGCTCGTTTTGCAAGGTTCCAATCTGATTGATTCAAATTTCTTTGTGGACGACGTTGCCGTGACCGCAGCGACCGCGGAAATTCCCGGCGGCGCGTGTTCCATGCAAATCATCAAATCGGGACCCTGCCTCGGTAATGGCACATACGGCATCCCAAATGTTGGTGATCTTTATGGAATACGCGCGGACTTCAGCGTCACGGGAACCCCGCAGCCATTTCGCGTTAGGTTTACTCTTGGCAATGTTGTCTGGTACACCTCTTATCAGTCAGGTATCACAACGGGCGGCGACTGGTGGAATTATTTTGATTGGTGGGTAAATCTGGATGGTCCGTTGCCCTGGAGCATTACACTTGATCCGGATGGCGTGAGCGGAAGCACCAACCTGGCGAACATGACCGTCAGCGGGACTTATACCCCCACCCCGCCGTCTGTGCCGCTCGACTTATATAATCCCGTCACCTATGCGGGGATCGAACAAGAGAACATTAGCTTCCAACCCGGCAGCGGGACCATACCATACCTGCACGTCATTTTCGGATCGCCGACTTCTCACGGAGGACAGCAAATACTTTCGGTCAACGGGCCGGCAAACGCCGTGTCGATGATAACGGCGCCCTATGGCACTCCCGTTTTCGCCGTAAACTATTCAAACGTTCCTGCCGGGCTATTCCAACCCGAGGTCAGTTTTGTTGCGCGAGCGAGCAGCATGAGGGTGAACCCCGGCCTTCTCGAAACAAATACCTGGGCGGGGATGAGCGCCCTCCCAACCAACATTACCCAATGGCTGGCGCCGGACCAGATTTGCCAGTCCACCAGCCCGGCCATCTCCAACTTTGTCAGCCTCTACCTCCCGGCAAATTATAAAACCACCATGACGCCCTATGATACGGCCCGCGCCCTGCAACTGGCAGTGGAGCGAAGCCTCATCTATTTGGAACCGCCACCATTTTTCGATGCCACGAATTCGTTGCAGGCCGGCGTGGCGGATTGCGGAGGATTTGCGTCGCTGTTCACCGCCGCGTTGCGTTGCGCGGGTATTCCCGCCCGGCGCATCGGCGGTTTTTGGCAATCCGATACCTGGCAAAACTACAACAATTGGCACGTCCGGACGGAGTCCTATTTTCCGAATACCGGCTGGGTGATTACCGACGCCTGCGAAGGCAACCGGGCCGATCCTACTGGCGTTTTTTCATGAGATTTTTGCTTTGCGCCGGATGCAAATTTCTTCTGCGCAATGGACGTTGGAGACCAGCACATGCTGCCCTACTTTAACTTTTCCGATCTCCAGGTCGCCGGCTGGTGGTGGAGTGGCGGCGCCACATTTCTGAATAGCTTCGGCAACTCGTATCTTGAACCGCTCTGCGCGTTGACTCCCTTGAAACCGACAGGCGGGGCCTTCAATATGTCCGTCACCAACCTGCCCATTGCCGGCACGATTTCCCTGCTGGCCTCGACGAACATGGTTACCTGGTCCACCGTTGCCACTACCAATGCCGCAAGTATTACCGCCGGTAACTCCCTGCAATATTCTTTTCCCATGAAGAATAAGGCTGGAGGCTTTTTCCGTGCGGTCCAGGGTCCGTAGATCGGATCAGAGATGGGAGATGGGTGTTAACCGCAAAGAACGCGAAGATCCCATAGATGTTTAATGACGAACGAAGGAAGAGGAATACGGTTTTTTCCCATTCTTTATTCGTGTGGTTCGTGCAACTTGTCCCGCGCCACGGTGTTAAAACCACCATGTACCGCTTCAACCAACCAGACCAATTCCAACTATGAAAGCTACCTCTTTGATTCTCGTTGTCCTGCTTGCGGCTCTGGTGGGCCAGGCCCAACCTGCGCCTACCTTTCAACAACGCCAGGAGCTGGCTCAACCTCCGTCTGCCTATCAACAACGCCTTCAGCGGCTGTCGCCAGCGCCAGCACCAGACATCGCCGCGGCCAAGGCGGCGGCCAACTACATAATTCGCGTCGAGTGGACCCAGGCCAAGGGTGATCCGCAATCGTTGGAAGTGCTGACCACCGAAGGCCATTTCGATCTTAGCACCGTCCAGAAGAGTTCCGTGAAAATTAATGGCTCGGAGATCCCCACCACGCTCAAGTTTGAAGGCACCCTCACCGCGCTCGACGAGGAAAAAGGCCGCCTCCAATTGTTCCTCGGCCGCACCATTCCGTATGTGACCGGCAGCTACGGCTCCGGACCGTCGGCCTCGTCCTCCTACTCGCAGATGAGTGTTGGCCTGGACTCGACCTTCCTCATCAAATTCGGCAAGCCCGACATCATTCAGGACGATGAGAGCGGCCAGATTTCCGTGCTGGTGAAACGGGTGAAAATTTGAATCCCAGGGTTTATTTTGTTCGTGTATTTCGTGTGGTTCGCGGTTCTCAAAATGCCCGGATTCTTTACCGCGAAATACGGTGGCAGCGCCACTCGGCAACTGACGCGAAAAAGTTTTGTTTCGAGTTTCGTTCGTGTATTTAGAGCATGCCGTTATCTCAGATTCGCGCTAGCGCGCGGCTTATCAGTCAGCGGCTAATTTTGGGGGCGGTTTACCCGGGGTGGTCCCCCGAAAGCTTTCGGGGTCGACCCCGGGCTAAATATCCTGAACCGCCTCCGGGGTTCTCAGTTAGTGGCTGCGCCTGACATTGCAATTCCAAATGAAAACGAGGCAGGGTCAAAAAGTGGCCAAACTTTTCCCCAAAAAGCCGCACCGTCGTTTACCATGATCCTCAGTTTTGCCAACAAAAGATGATGTTTAGGACGTGAAAACGAATTCGTTTTCGTTTTCAATCTTTTCCATGAGAAACCGCTACATACATTTTTTAGAAACGATGCGCCAGACCCGGTGGCACGCTGGGCCTTGTCGGAATCTTGTAAGGGTTCCTAAATCAGCGCCTCACAGCCGCCGCTGCGAAGCGTCATTAGCGGAGGTGCTTCGTCGAACTGGCGGTTTCAAGCAGCATCACCCAATCCGGGTCACCTGCCGAATTGTTGCCGGGCGTGGCCAGATTTGTCGCCACAATTGTATTCGCAAATGGAGACCCAGCGATTGGCGCATAGGTCCCGGCAGCAGGATCATACCATTTGGCAACCACCGGTCCCGCAAAGTTCGTCAGGCAGAGGGTCAGGGTTGTGCTTTTCGGACAGT
>Ga0210401_10005998_pt1 | contig 12428 bp, 8 predicted proteins | sample IncBWH32MmetaG_FD_150866 | JGI IMG/M metagenome (GOLD analysis project Ga0210401, IMG submission 150866) | Forest soil microbial communities from Barre Woods Harvard Forest LTER site, Petersham, Massachusetts, United States - Inc-BW-H-32-M | ecosystem: Environmental > Terrestrial > Soil >... | reverse complement strand
GCATTGAAGCGTTTGAGAGCCTGCTGCAGCAGCAATTCAAGAAGGATGAAGTCAACGCATGAAGACCAAGGCACTTCGCGACGTGCCCAAACGACCTGAAGGCTGGGATGTCAGGCGCCATGCTTCTAAAGGAGAGTTGGAAACACGGCGCCGGTGGTTCCGCAGCGAGGGCATGTCGTGTTGTGGGATCGTCGCAGGATTTTGAAACGATTTATTAAGTCGGAATGGAGAATCTGTAATGGCAATCACGATCGAAATCCCCACCGCATTCCGGCGCTTCACCGAAGGAGCGCCGAAGGTGGAGAGCGGCGCAACCACAGTCGCCGAAGCTTTGAACGAACTCACCGCGAAATTCCCTGCCCTCTCGCGCCATGTGCGAGACGATCAGGGACAGATTCGTCAGTTCCTCAACGTCTATCTCAACGAAGAAGACATTCGCTTCCTGGGCGGCGAAGGCTGCACCCTGAAAGATGGCGACCGCGTCCTGCTAGTCCCTTCCATCGCTGGCGGCTAGCGCTGCCCCCTGCCCCCATCCCTGTAACCGCGACTCATAAACGCGACTGGTAACTGCAACTGGTAACCACGATTGGCAACCGCGACTGTCATCCTGAGCAGCGCGTAGTTTGCGCCGCGAAGGATCTCAACGTAAGAATCAAGCAACATCAAAACGTCGGAAGCAGTCAGCGCCAGCGCGGCCGTGCATGCCCCAAATCTTTTCGCCTTTGTCGTAGCCTTCCTCTGTGCTCTCTGTGTCCTCTGTGTTGAAACTGCTTGCTTCTTGTGCTCGCGCAAGCCACACTACCCAAACTTTCCCCTCCGGAGGCAAGGACTTCGGTCCGCAAACTCTTGGCCACTGCTCAACCGCGCGCTCTTTCTCCCGCTGGTACCATTCTCGAATCGACGCCCACATCGCTGCGCAAGGAACTGGGATTCTTGGACTTGGTGCTCGCTTCCATCCTCCTGGTGGTCATCCCCGATTTCTTCGGCACCGCCGTAAAGGCGGGGCCGGCCCACGTTCTGCTGTGGCTGATCGCGATTGCGACATTCTTCATTCCGCAAGCTCTGCTTGTCGCGCATCTGAACCGTTGCATGTCTATCGAAGGCGGTTTGTACCAGTGGGCGCGCCACGCGTTTGGCGATGCCGTCGGGTTTCTGGTGGCCTGGAATTTATGGCTGTACGTAGTGCTGTACGTCGCTTCGATTGGCTTGGTAGCGACAACTTACGCCGCATACGCCCTGGGCCTCGATGCAGACGCCACCGCGTCGAACAAGTGGCTGGTGCTGGCGGTTTCCGTCGCGATCATCGGCGTGCTGATGCTCGTAGCGCATCTCGGCCTGCGCGTCGGCAAGTGGGTAACAAACGCCGGCAGTGCGCTCACGATCTTGATTATCGTGTTCCTGGCCGCCCTTCCCTTTTTGCACTTGGGCCGCGGCACCTTGCACGAATACCACCCGCTGCGCATCGTTGCTCCGCCGCTCACGCTGTTCAGCTTCAGCGTGTTCAGCAAAATGACGTTTGGCGCGCTGTGTGGATTTGAGTACGCCGCCATTTTTGCCGGTGAGTCGCGCAATCCGGTGAAGCATCTTTCCCGCGCCATCCTGATTGCCGCGCCCATCGTCGCGCTGCTCTATGTTTTCGGAACCAGTGCGATCCTGGCCTACGTGTCTCCCGACCACGTCGATGTGATCGGGCCAATCCCCCAGGCCTTGCACCTAGCACTTGGTGCCTCGCCGCTCGCGCAAGTGATTGTTCCCGCCGCAATTCTTCTGCTGCTGACGAATTACCTCTCCAGCTTCAGCCTGAACTTTGCGGCCAACACGCGCCTGCCGATGTGCGCAGGGTGGGATCATCTACTGCCGAGGTGGTTCACGACGTTGCACGCCAAGTACCGCACCCCGGTAAACTCGATTCTCTTCCTTGGGGCCATCACGCTTGTCGCTAGTACCGTCGTCTTGATCGGAGTGGGTCAACAGGAGGCGTTTGAGCTGCTGCAAATCTGGGGCTTCACGTTCTACGCCATCGCCTATTTGGCGTTGTTCGCAATTCCCCTGCTCGCGGCAAGAAGCAGCGCGTTTCGTTCGCCTCCTTGGCTCCGCATCCTGGCCCTCTCTGGTTTCCTCCTGACGCTTCTCTTCGTCCTGCTCTCCGTCTTCCCGATCATCCGCGTCCAGAGCGAGTCGGCCTACACGTGGAAGACGATAGCGGTTCTCGTGGCCGCCAATTTGGGAGGCCTACTGCTGTACCGACTCCGCCCGAAGGCTCGCGCAAGTATCGCTTAGCCTGGTGGCTATGGTTGGCCCGGTATTTTCGGAGTGCTACACTATTTGAGTACTCACATGACACCAAACACTCTGTACCAAAAGATATGGGACAATCACCTCGTTCACGAGGAACCAGGCAAGCCCGCGCTCATCTACATTGACCGCCACCTAGTTCATGAAGGCACTTCGCCGCAAGCCTTCGCGGGACTGAAGGCAGAAGGCCGCAGGGTCCGCCGCCCCGACCTAACCTTCGCCGTGATGGACCACTCCGTTTCCACCACCGACCGTACCCTGCCCATCCTCGATAACGACGCCAAGCTGCAATTCGAAGCCCTGGAACGCAATTGTAAGGAAACCGGCGTGCGCCTGTTCGACATGAACAGCAAGAATCAGGGCATCGTGCACATCATCGGGCCGGAGCTGGGCATCACGCAGCCAGGGCAAACGATCGTCTGCGGCGATAGTCACACGTCGACGCACGGTGCGTTCGGCACATTGGCGTTTGGCATCGGCACCAGCGAAGTCGAGCACGTGCTGGCGACGCAATGCCTGGTGCAGGGCCGTTCGAAGACCATGCACATTGTGGTGAATGGCAAACGCCCCAAGGGCGTCACCGCGAAAGACATCATCCTGGCCATCATCGGCAAGATTGGCATCGGCGGCGGCAACGGCCACGTGGCGGAATACGGCGGCGAGGCCATTCGTTCCCTTTCGATGGACGGGCGCATGACCGTCTGCAACATGACCATTGAAGGCGGCGCGCGTGCCGGCATGATTGCGCCGGATGAGACCACGTTCGCGTATCTCGAAGGCCGGCCGTTCGTGCCGCGTGGGAAAGCGTTTCAGGAAGCGGTCGAGCGCTGGAAATTGCTGAACACCGACGACGGCGCGAAGTTTGATACCACTATTGAGCTGCGGGCCAACGAACTCGCCCCGCAGGTCACCTGGGGTACGAATCCCGGCATGGTCACGAGCATAAACGGGCGAGTGCCAGATCCTCACGACTTTAAGGATTTGAACGATCAGAAAGCTACGGAGAGCGCGCTGAAGTACATGGGGCTGAAACCCGGCACGCCAATCGTAGACATTCCGGTCGACCGCGTGTTCATCGGCTCGTGCACCAATTCGCGCCTGGATGATTTGCGCGCCGCCGCCCAGCTCGTTGCCGGGAAGCATGTCGCGAAGAACATCAAGCAGGCGCTGATCGTGCCCGGCTCACGCGGCATCAAGGCGCAAGCGGAAAAAGAAGGTCTGGACCAAGTTTTCACGCAAGCGGGCTTTGAATGGCGCGATGCCGGCTGCAGCATGTGTATCGGCATGAACGCGGATGTGTTGCCGCCACACGAGCGCAGCGCCAGCACCTCAAATCGCAATTTCGAAGGCCGGCAAGGCCGCGACAGCCGCACCCACCTCGTCAGCCCGGTAATGGCGGCCGCAGCAGCCATCGCAGGCCATTTCGTAGACGTCCGCGAATTCGATGTAGCCCACGTCGAGTAGCTACCTTCCTTCGACGCCTTTGTAGGGGCCACCTTCCGAGGCGGTCCGCCCACCCTTGCAATTTTATAACCGCGTCCAGGGTGCCCCCAACACGCCGTTTGCGTGTGTGCTCTTCGGTTTCTCTTTTCCGGGCCTCAGCGCTCTGCGTTATCTCTCTCGTCTCGTTACATCCGAAAATCTTCCCATGTCATTCCGAGCGAAGCGAGGGATCCGCTTTTTTTCAACCGTGAACTGCAAACCGTCGACGGCCACTCTTGCTTCCTGCTCTCTGATCACTGATATCTGATATATCTGATATTCTTTCATCGACAACTGCTCACTGAAAACTGAGGACTCTTCACCCATGCAACCATTCACCACACACTCCGGCCTTGTCATGCCACTCGATCGCGTCAACGTCGATACCGACCAGATGGTACCGAAGCAATTCCTCAAGGCGCTCACTCGCGAAGGTTTCGGCCGCATCCTCTTTTACGACTGGCGCTATCTGCCCGGCGAAAAGCCGAATCCGGAATTCGTGCTGAATTTCCCGCGCTACAAGGGCGCTTCCGTGCTCTTGGCTCGCGCGAACTTTGGCTGCGGCTCCAGCCGCGAGCACGCGCCATGGGGCGTGAAAGATTACGGCTTCCGCGCCATCATTGCTCCCAGCTACGCCGACATTTTCTACAATAATTGCTTCAAGAACGGTATTCTCCCCGCCATTCTCAGCGAAACCGAAGTCGAAGAACTCTTCCACCGCACCGAATCGGAAGTGGGCTACACCCTTGCGCTCGATCTCCCCAATCAGACCATCAGCGACAATTGCGGCCTCGTCTATACATTTGAAATCGCCCCGTCGCGCAAGGAAGTGCTGCTGAAGGGACTCGACGATATCGCGCAATCCCTGCAACACGCCGCCGAAATCGACGCCCACGAAGAATCCCACGCCGCCGCCGCCACCATGTTCGAACCCGTCGATGTGAAGAACTACGGAAGGTAGTTCCAAGTTTTAAGTACTAAGTAAACCTGGAAGGCCAGCCGGGTTTTGCTTTACTCAAAACTTATAACTGACAACTGAAAACTACTTCAACCCCCCTTCCACCACGGCTTGAAGTAAATCCGCCCTTCGAAGATCGGCTCCGGCGATTCCGGTGCCGCAGGCGCACCCAGCAATTCCGCGATGACGATGCCGGCAATCACCAGGCCAGCACCCTTCATGGCACGCGACGTCAACCGCTCATGCAGCACAAAATACGACGTACTAACCGCGAACACCGGCTCCAGCGCAAACAGAATTGCCGCGTGGCTCGGTGAGGTGTATTGCTGCGCCCACAATTGCACGGTGAACGCCACGGCGGTCGCAAACACCGCGCACACTCCGATGGCCGCAAGCAACTCCCAACGCCACTCGAACCGCACAGGCTGCCAGTGAATCGCCGCGCCCGCGCCCGTCATCGCCCAAGCCATCGCCGCGCAACCCGCCACCTGAATCAAACTTAACGCCGAAACGGAATGTTCCCCGGTAAACTCTCCCACTAAAATGATGTGCACCGCATACAAACCCGCCCCAACAAATGTCAGCACGTCGCCATAATTCAGGTAACGCAAGCCCTCCGCCGGAACCGTCAGGAAGTACAGCCCAACCAGCGCGGCAAAAGCGCCCGCGTAAAGCCAGTGCGTCAACCGGCGCCCCCAGAACACGCCGAGCAGCAACGGCACCAGCACCACGCTCGATCCCGTAACGAACCCGGAATTCGATGCCGTGGTGTATTGCAGGCCGGTCGTCTGGAAGGCGTATCCTGCGAACATGAAGAACGCCAGCCGCAGACCCGCGAATATTTCCTCGCGATCGAGCGTTGCCAGCACCGACGGACGAAACGCCGCCATCAATATCGCTGCCAGCGTGAAGCGCACCGCCAAAAACACAAACACGGACGTATGGTCCAGGGCATTCTTCACGATCACAAAGGTGACGCCCCAGATCAGCGAGCAGAACATCAGCGCAAGGTCAGCGCGCAACTTCCTCTTCATACCGGGAACTCCGTCGTTCGCCCGCCAGTGTAGCCGAAAAACTTCCGCACTCGATTTCATTCTTGAGCAACGCCAATTCTCGTCGCTCACGCCGGTGATTGCCGCGCGCTTGACACCAAAGCCTCTCACGTAACATCAAATCCACCATGGGCCGATCGCGAGCCGTTCGCCTCTTTTCCGTTCTGGTTTTCCTGTCGCTGCTTCTCGCTCCGCCATCGCGCGCCGATCATCACGAAACCTGGATCGAAGTTCGCTCGCCGCATTTCACCGTCCTCTCCAATGCCGGCGAGCACGAGGGACGCCTGACCGCGCAGCAATTTGAAGAAATTCGCGCCATGTTCGAGCAGCGCTACCCAAAACTTCGTGTGGATGGGGGAAAGCCCACGGTGATCTTCGCGCTGAAGAATGAAGATTCCCTGAAACTGTTTCTTCCCGGTTACGGCACGGACAAGGATGCGATGAGGCTAAGCGGCCTCTATCGTCTTTCGTACGACAAAAACTACGCCCTGGTGCGCACCGACGTGAGAGGAACGAGCCCGTTTCCTTACCACACGCTCTATCACGAGTACACCCACGCGTACTTCCGTCTGAATTACCGCGGTCTCCCGTTGTGGCTGAATGAAGGCATCGCGGAGTTTTACGGCAACACCGTGATCGAGGGAAAAGACGTGAAGATTGGCGCGGTGGGCGAGCCGCAATTGCGCCTGCTGAGAGAGAATCCGCTGATCCCCATCTCCACGCTCGTATCCATCGATGGCTCTTCGCCGCTCTTCAATACCCGGGATCATTCAGGGATCTTCTATACCGAATCCTGGGCCATCGTTCATTACTTTATGCTTTCCCCCGAGGTACGCGACAAAGATGTGTTGAACAAATACCTGGCCAACCTGCATGATTCCGATGATCCCATCGATGCCGCTAACAGATCCTTCGGCGACTTGCACACCCTCGCCGACAAACTCGAGTCCTATGCCCATCAAACCAAGTTCGGCTATACCCGCATTCCCCTGTCGCTGAAGATTTCTGAAAAAGATTTTGCGGCCAGGACGCTGTCTCCCGCCGAAGGACTCCTAGCCCAATCCGGATATTTGCTGCGCGCCGATCATTTGCCGGAAGGGCTTGAGGTCCTTCACCAGGTGGCGGCAATCAATCCCAACGCTCAGGGATACCACACCGAGCTTGGCTACTATCACCTGCAAAATGCCGACTATCTGAAAGCCCTGAAGGAATTCGATCTTGCCCTGACTGCCGACCCGGACGATCTGAGCGCTCATCTCTACATGGCAACGGCTCTCTATCGCAATTTTGGCTACACCGAGGAATCCACGCCAAAGATTCGGGTACACCTGGAAAAAATCGTGACCCTGAATCCCGATTTCGCGCCGGCCTATGCCTTTCTTTCTATTGCCTACATCCAGAAGCCCGCGCCGAACAATCAAAGGGCTTTTGATGCGGCCGCGCGCGCGTCGCGGCTGGAACCTGGGAATCTCTCCTACTACATCGATATTGGCATGGTGTTGTTAGCCGACGGAAAGTTCGCCGAAGCCAAAAAGCTGGCGGACCAGGCCAGGAAAACGGCCTTCACCTCCCGAGACCGCATGATCGTAGCGAGCTTCACCAAGCGCATTGACGCGAAAACGAAGCAAGCCTCATCCGCATCCGGCGGCCACACAGCCGAAGCAGAAACGCAATCCACCGACCTGCAGCTAGCATCCCCGTCACAGGAACCCGGTCATGCCGAGGGAAAAATCACAGAACTAATTTGCGGCCACCCGCCGGAGGTTGTACTAACCCTGACCACCTCTTCCGGCCCGCTGCTTTTGCACATTAAAGACGCCACGAAAATCGAAATCCTTGAAAGCCACAAACCCAGCGACGCCAGCCCGCCGTGCGCTTCGTGGAAGGACCGGCGCGCGCAGGTGGACTTCACAGCGACGCCCGACAGCGTCACCAATGGCGAGATTCGCGTCCTACGCTTCGACTGAACACAGGTGGGAGCCGGCGGCACTTGACTCTTCAATATCGATCGGGTAAATCCACATGATCATGCCCAGCACGCTACCTCGCTGCCTTCGCGTTCTTGTCGCTTCCCTACTCGCCCTTCTTCCGGCAGCGCGTTTCACGGCCGCCAAAGATCCCTGGATCGAAGTCCGCACTCCGAACTTCACCGTGATCAGCAATGCCGGCGAGAAAGAGGCTCGCAAGATCGCCGACCACTTCGAGCAAATTCGCGAGGTATTCCATAGCGCGTTCCCCAAGCTGCGGACGGAGATCGGCAAGCCGGTAGTTATTTTTGCAGTCAAGAACGAAGAGTCCTTGAAGCTGCTGCTACCCGAATATTGGGAGACCAAGGGCCACACGCATCCCGCTGGAATCTACGTTCCCGGCGAAGCCGAGCATTTCGTGGTCGTGCGCACCGATGTACAAGGGGATAATCCCTACGAAATTGTCTATCACGAATACACGCACGCACTCGTCCACTTGAATTACCGCGATCTTCCCGCGTGGCTCGACGAGGGCATCGCCGAGTTCCTCGGCAACACCGAAATTCGCGAGAAGAGCGTGCAGATCGGCAAGATCGATTCCTACCATTTGCAAGAGCTTCACGAAAACAAATTGATCCCTATTGATACCCTGCTTCAGGTCGACCACAATTCTCCCTACTACAACGAACAAAACCGCACCTCCCTGTTCTACGCCGAGTCCTGGGCCCTCGTGCATTACCTGATGCTCGATCCCGATGCGCGCCGGCAGCAATTGCTGACCAAATTTCAAAACGCTTGGTCGGCGAGCGGCAATCAGGTGGCCGCGGCGCAGCAGACCTTCGGCGATTTGCAGAAATTCGCGGATAGGATGGGCGCTTACACGCGCCAGGATCGCTTCTATGTTGGAAATTTCGATACCGTCTCTCGCGGCAATGCGCAAGGCTACGCCAGCCGCACCCTGGCGCCCGCCGAAGTCGATGCCCAGCGCGCCGCCTTGTACGTTTACACGCGCCGCTTCGCGGAAGCGAAGACCGCGCTCGATCAAGCCATGCAGGAGGACCCCGATCTCCCCATCGTGCATGAAAGCCTCGGCATTCTGGCCTACTATCAGCAGGATTGGGCTACGGCGGAAACGGAGTTTTCCCGCGCCGTGCAACTCCATTCCACGAATTACGCCGCCTACTTTTTCGATGCCAGCTCCCAAATGCGCCGTCGGCACACGAACATTAATGACGCCGCAACCGTCGCCTTGCTGGAAACCGCGATCCACATGAACCTGCAGTTTGCGCCCGCCTATGCCGCGCTCTCCTCTCTCTATTCAACAAATCCTGAATCCCACGAAAAGGCCTTGGCCATGGGACGAAAAGCCATCGACCTGGAACCCGGCAATCTTCAGTACGCCGTCGCCTACTCGTTCGAGCTTCTCACCGTGGACCGGCTTGCTGATGCCAAAGTTCTGGCCGCGCGCATCCAGGCGGCGGCGCGTACCCCTCAGGATCGCCAGCTTTCGCAGCAGCTTGAACAGGCCATCCAATCGCGTGCGGATTACAATGCCCAGCTCGCCGCCTACAAGCGCCAGGCTGAACAGCAACAACGGTCCGCCACGCAACCAACCTCAATGGCGACGATTGTTTCCGAACACGGTGCAACTGCTCTTGCTGCCGAAGCGCCTCTCGTCGACAAGCATGCCAAGGAAACCCAATACGCCGTGGAAGGCACCATCTCTTCCGCGGATTGCGCAAACGGCGCCGTCGGAAAAGTGGTTCTGAAGGTGAACAGTTCTGGGTTGCGATTCAAGATTGTGGACATCAAGCAACTTCAGATTGCCGAGGGAAACAAGGACATCTCTGACCACGCACCGGCCTGCGCCGATTGGAAGGGCCGCCGCGTCAGGCTGTATTTCTACCAACTGAAGGATAAGGAATTTGCCGGCGAGCTCAGCACCGTTCAGTTCTTCTGATAAACTACGCGGCCGCCAACCACGGTGCGCAGTACCTCAGTCTTCAGAACTTCTTTTGGCGTTGCTTTCGTCAGGTCCGTCGAAAGCACCACGAAATCCGCATACTGCCCCACTTTCAATTCGCCTTTCTTCCCTTCCGCGAATTCCGCGTAAGCGGAACCGTAGGTGTAAGCCCGCAGGCACTGGTCCAGCGGCAATTTTTCCTCGGGTTCCCAACCACCGGCGGGCCCTCCATCCGGTAATTCGCGCGTAACACACGCATAAATTCCGCGGAACGGATTAATGGGCTCCACGTCGTAATCAGTACCGAATGCCAGCTTCGCGCCCGCTTTTTGCAGCGAGTTCCACGCATACGCGCCTTTTGCCCGCTCAGGCCCGACACGCTGTTCCGCCCAGCGCATGTCGTTCGTTTCGTGCGATGGCTGCATTGAAGCAATCACGTTGAGTTTCCCAAAGCGCGCCATGTCATCGGGCGCAACAACCTGCGCGTGCTCGATGCGGTCACGGCGATCGCGCGCAGGGTTCATGCGCTGCACCGACTCGAAAACGTCCAGGCAAATTTCAGTGGCCTTGTCGCCGATGGCGTGAAACGCAAGTTGAAAACCCAGTCGGTCTCGCTCGATAGCCATGAGTTTCAGTTTTTCTGTTTCGATGGTCATCAAGCCAGTGGTCGAGGGATCATCCGAATACGGTGCCAGCAGCGCTGCGGTGCGTGAACCCAGCGCTCCGTCCGTGACCATCTTGACTGCGCCGGTCCTCAGCCATGGGTCGGTTGTTCCGGCTTGCGCCCGCCGATTCTGCAGATCATCGGTGGGCAGCATGAATGGAAGCCACTCGGTGATGCGCGCGGTCAGCTTCTTCTCTTCCTTTAGCTGCTTGTAAACGAGAAAATCGTCCCAGTCGGAATTGTCTTGCGCCGACGTCACGCCATTTCGCGCCAGTTCCTCCAGGACCAGCTCGATTCCTTTGCGGCGATCTTCGTCGGAAGGATCCGGAATCCGCTGCTCCACCATCTGCATCGCCGCGTTTTCCTTCAGCATGCCCGATGGCTCGCCGTCTTCGAACTGCTCGATTTCGCCGCCCATGGGATTCTTCGTATCCGGCGTGATCTCGGCGTGTTTCAGCGCCTCGCTGTTGGCTACGGCCACGTGTCCCGAAACATGCACCAGGAACACAGGATTATTTGGCGCCGCCTCGTCCAGTTGCAACCTGGTCGGAAATTTCTTGTCAGTCCAACGCGTTTGGTCCCAGCCGCTCCCGAGAATCCATTCCCCGGGTTTCTTTTTGGCTGCGGCATCCTTCACCAGTTTTTGCAGCTCGGCAATCGAGTCGACACCGTTCAGAGAGAGATTCAGTTTGTTGCGGCCGGCGCCGCCCAGATGCGTGTGCGCATCGTTGAATCCCGGCATCACGAACCGCTCATTCAATTGAATGGTTTCCGCCTCTGCCTGTGCGCCTCCGCAGTCCAGCAGGATGTGCGCGAGCGTGCCGATGCAAAGAATTTTTTCGTCGCGAATGGCCATGGCGGCGGCCCAGGGGTGCTCCGGATCATTTGTATAAATGCGGCCATGAAGGTAGTAGACGGTCTTATTGATGGGATATTTCTTCTGCGCCAGCACCCGACCGCCCGTCGCGAGACACATCGCGGCGAGGGCGAGTATCCATCCAATGCGCACTGGGCCACCGCGAGCTCCGGCGTTCGCCGTCGTCATTACCCGGGCTCCGGAGCCACGCCTGCGACTCCCAGCAGCGTCAGAAGTACGCGTTTCAAACCGTTTTCGCGTCCCGCTGGCTCGTACCACTCTTGCAGCGAATGTGCTCCGCCGCCATTTCCGCCCGCGCCAATCGAAATGGCATCGATTCCCATGGAGAGCGGAATGTTCGCGTCAGTCGAAGAGCGCTCGATGCGCGATTGGTTTCCCGTCAAATCGTCGGCGGCGCGCAAAGAGGCGAGTAACGCTGAGTCCGGAGCCAATGCCCCGCCGGGACGGCTGCCGATCACATTCACTTTCCATTCCAGTTTGCCCTTGGTGCGGTCGCGGGCGTTTTCCATCTCGTCGCGCACGCCGGTGGCCATACACTCGCGGAAGGCTGATTCCAGGCGGGTAATTTCGTCGTCACTTTCCGACCGCAGATCGACTTTCAATTTCGCTTCGAAAGGAATCGAATTCACCGAAGTTCCGCCCTCTACCTGGCCAAGATTGAATGTGGTCCGGGGACTAGCCGGCACTTTCGTATTGATGAACCGCAATGAACCGCGAATCAGCGCATTGATGGGATTGGGCAGACCGAAGTCGGACCAGCTATGCCCACCGGGCCCGCTGATCACTGCCTCGAGCCGCTTCGACGCCAGCGCCTTGGTCGTCACATGATCCGTGCCGGATCCATCCAATACAATCACCGCGCGCACTTTCGTATGGTAGGCGTCGATCAGCGCGCGCATTCCGCGCAGATTGCCCTCGCCTTCTTCCCCTACGTTGGCGGCGAACAGGATCGTCCGTTGTGGCGTAATCTTCGCCGCGTGCATGGCTCGCGCAATTGCGATTAATCCCGCAAGCCCCGTCCCGTTGTCTGAAATTCCTGGCGCCACCAGGCGCTCGCCCTCGCGCTGCACTTCAATGGTCGTTCCAGACGGGAACACCGTGTCCAGGTGCGCCGTAATCAGCACAATCTCTCGCTCGTTGCTGCCGCGCAATTCGCCAATCACATTGCGG
>Ga0210401_10005997_pt1 | contig 12430 bp, 13 predicted proteins | sample IncBWH32MmetaG_FD_150866 | JGI IMG/M metagenome (GOLD analysis project Ga0210401, IMG submission 150866) | Forest soil microbial communities from Barre Woods Harvard Forest LTER site, Petersham, Massachusetts, United States - Inc-BW-H-32-M | ecosystem: Environmental > Terrestrial > Soil >... | reverse complement strand
GGTGTTGCTGGTGCCCGACAGGAAGTTCGCCCCGGCGGTGTCGGTGTCGTAGATGAAAGTGGCTGAGCTGACTTCAGCGTTGTAGTTGTTGTCGGCCGGCTTGGGGAAGATGACGCTTTTGGTGCCGACCCGGCCGAAGGGGGCGGCCATGGTCTTCAGCGAGGCGCTGTTCTGGCCCGGGAAGACCGTGGAGATGCTGGGCGCCTGCACGGAGCCTCCCGAAAGTAGGGTCGGCACGGACGGGTTTGATGCGCCGAGCGGGCTGCCGGTGAAGGCTGGGATAGTTCCGACGGGCGCGGCGGCCACGGATCCGCCGGTGCCGTCCACGTAGCCTTGGGTCTGGACGAAGAATTGGCTGGCGTTGGACAGGTAAACCGCTGCTTTGGGCAGGTTGAAGTTCATGCGCTGGATCTCGCCGTAGACCGTGGCCTGGGCCTGCAGCAGGCGCGTGCCGTTGTAGTTGAGCAGAGGGGCGTTGAGCAGGCTGTTGCCCACGAACGCGGCCGGGTTGGTGACGTCGCTGGGGCTGGTGAACACATAGCCGTGGGAAACCAGGGACCAGTAGGTGCCCGAACCCAGGGCCGAGGAGGTGCGGATGGCGCTTAAATCGTGGGCCGCCTCCGGGTCGGTGAAGGCAACATAGGTGTTGTTGCCTGGCGACCAATTGCGCGTGTTCTGCCGCCGGATCACGAAACGGCCCCACAGCCGGCTGCCGGTCGCCACCTGGGCCGTGCTGGAGCTGTTGTTGAAGATGAGCGGATAGGTGCGGATGATGGCCGAGGCGCAGGTCATGGCCGTGCTCCCGCCATAGGCCGTGTTGGTCAGGATCTGGGAATAGTAGTCCGTGTCATAGACCCCGGACGTGATGCCGGGCTGGAACGCGGCATCCGGCCAGAGCGGCCAGGCCGTGGAGGTGACGGGGTTGGCGTTGGACGGGCACCAGGCCGTGGACGCCAGGTCCACGCCGCCGGGTTGGCGCCGGAAATAGCTGGTGCCTTCCTCGAATCCGGCCTTGGCCACGTTGATGGCCTGCTCGCGGAAATACTCCCTGAGGCCGGCCTTGCGCTGGGCCGTGATCTTTTGGATGACGCTCACGGCCAGCAGCATCATCACCAGCAAGGCGATGGTATAGCCGGCGAACATTTGTCCGCGTTCGTCACGCAAGCGATGGAGTGGCTGGAACAAGCGCATGGCAGGTCTGGAGCGGCGGGACCGGGATACTCTCACTGGATTATACGGGCCCGTGCTCGAAAATGTGACAAAACTCCTGCCATTACAATTCCATATAATGAAACAACTATTTCTTCTTTGTTTTTCCCTTGGCGATCACTTCCATGCGCCCGCCCCGGATGAGCCTTAGGATCAGCTGGGCGTCCACGCCAGTGGCCATGGCCACCTCAGCCAGGCTGGCCCCCCGGTGCTCCTTCAGGTAGTCCAAGGCCACGTCCGCGTCCAGTTTTTCCTGATGCCGGCATTCGTAGCAGAGCGTGAACTTGCTCAGCACGATGGCCCGGCCGCATTTTTCGCATCCCCCGATGTTGGAGGCCGCGGCTGCTTTTGGTTTCATGCGCTCAATTCATCACCATGGGCCGCTTCGGGCAAGCGGGGTTTTTGTAGCGCTAGGACGGATTTCGTCTGGTAAAATCCGCCTTTCCCGTCCAGGAGCCGCTGTGGCCGTGCAAGTCGACACCTTTACGAACGGCAGTTTAGAAGAAAACTGCTATTTGATCTATGATCCTGCGCGGTCCGAGGTGGTGGTCATCGACCCCGGTTCCGAGGCCGAACGGCTCTGCCAGGCCCTGGACCAACAAGGCCTGAAGCCGGTCCTGATCCTGGCCACCCACGGGCACTTTGACCATGTGGGCGGGGTGCATCTCCTGCAGCAACGATACCAGGCCCCCTTTGGCCTGGCCAAGGCCGACGCCGCTTTGCTGGAGGTGCTGGAGGACTCCTACGCCTTTTACGGCATGGGCAGCACCCGCAAGCCCAAGGTGGACCGCTGGTTGATGGCCGGCGAAACGCTGCAGGCCGGCGGCCTGGACCTGCACGTGCTTGGCACGCCCGGCCACACCCTGGGCGGACTGTGCTTTTACCACCCGGGCTCGGCCAGCCTTTTCAGCGGGGACACGCTCTTTGCCGGCAGCGTGGGCCGCAGCGACTTCGAGGGCGGGGACCATGGCCAGCTGGTCGCCTCCATCAAGGCCCAGCTGCTGGCCCTGCCCGACCAGACCCGCGTGTTTCCGGGCCACGGCGAAGCCAGCAGCATCGGCCAGGAGCGGGCCGAAAACCGCTTCCTGCAGTGACCCGGGCCGCCGCCAACGCCGTGGTGGGCCTGGACCGGCCGCTGGAGCCGGCCCTGGCCGGCGCCCTGCGCGTGACCGAGCATTACGCCTGCGTGGAGGGCGAGGGCTCCACCCTGGGCGCCCTGACCTACCTGGTCCGGCTCTCGGGCTGCGACTTGCGCTGCTGGTGGTGCGACAGCAAGTTCAGCAGCTTCCGCGAGGACGAGGCCCGCGAGCGGATGCCCGCTGAGCTGGAGGCCGCGGCCCTGGCCAGCGGCGCGGGCTGGGTCAGCTTCACCGGCGGCGAACCCACCTGGCGCGGCCCCGCCGAACTGAAGGCCCTGGCCGGCCTGGCCATGCGCCTGCGCAGGCAGGGCTTGAAGGTGAAGGTGGAAAGCAACGGCCGGCGCTTGCCCAAGGCCCTGGCCGGCTGCGTGGACCTGTGGAGCGTGGCGCCCAAGTTCGACGGCCGCCTGGGCCAGGCCACGGCGGCCATGACCTGGGACCCGGCCACGCTGGGGCGGCTGGCCCGCCGCAAGCCCGGGTCCCTGCAGTGGAAGTTCGTCGTCACCTTTGAAAAGGGCCGGCCGCGCCTGGGCGACCTGGCCTGGGCCTCGGGGCTGCTGCTGGCCCTGCCCAGGGCCGCCCGCCGCCACCCGGTCTTCTTCATACCGGAGGCCTACGCCGCCGGCGACTATCTTGAGCGCGTGAAGGCGTTGGAGGCGGCCGTGGCCGGCCTGGCCTGCGGCGCGCTGCAAGGCTGGGATCTGCGGGTGCAACCGCAATGGCATCGGGTGCTGCATGGCGACGAGCGCCGCCGTTAAGGCGGTCTTACTCCTATCCGGAGGCATGGACAGCGCCATCACCGGCGCGGCCGCGCGGGCGCGCGGCCGGCGCCTGGTGTCGCTGAGCCTGCACTACGGCCAGCGCCACGCGCGCGAGCTGAAGGCCGCCCGCTGGCAGGCCCGCGCCCTGGGCGTGGAGCGCCACATCGAGCTGCGCCTGCCCTTGGGCCCCATCGCCAGCGGCGCGCTGGTGGACGGCGGCGCCATCCGCAAGAGCGGGGTCAAGGCCGGCAAGCCCGCCACCTATGTGAGCTTCCGCAACGGCGTGTTCCTGGCCGCGGCCGCCAGCCTGGCCGAAAGCGTGGGCGCCGCCGAGGTCTGGGGCGGTTGGTGCTTCACGGACCAGGCCGGCTATCCCGACTGCACGCCCGCGTTCTTCCGGTCCTTTGAACGGGCCGTGCGCGCCGGCACCTGGGCCGGCCGGGAAGGCCGGGCCTTCAAGATCGTGGCCCCGCTGGGCCGCCTGGGCAAAGCCGCCAGCGTGCGTTTGGGGCTGCGCCTGGGCGTGGATTACCGCCATACTTGGACCTGCTACCAACCCCTGGACCAGCGGCCTTGCGGCCGTTGCGACGCCTGCCGCCTGCGCGCCCAAGGTTTTGAGGAAGCCCATGTGAAGGATCCCTTGGCATGAAGTTCAACGCCCTTCTGACGCTCAGCCTGGCCTGCGCCCCGGCGTTGTGGTCCGCACCTCAACCTAAGCCCAAAGCCCGGGCGGCCGCCCGCAGCGCCGTTGTTTCGGCGCCCGCACCCAGCCCCGACGACCAGGGCCTCTGCGACTGGTCCGCCCAGCCTTTCAGCGACCTGGCCAGCCACGGCGTGCTGTGGCGCCAGGGCCCGGGCCTGCTGGCCTGGCGCCTGGACTCGGCCGCGGCCTTCGGCAGCCTGGCCACCGCGCCCAACCCGGCCAAGCAGCTGGTGGCCATGAGCCTGGGCGTGGCCGTGGAGGGAGAGCCCGGCCTCCGCTTCAGCGCGGTGCCGTCGACGCTGGCGAGCTGGCCGCTGTGGGCCCAGGAGCAGTCCCAGGACAACGGCCTGCAGGCCGACGTGGTGACGCTGTACAGCGCGCCGGACGTGGTGGTGGCCGCGGTGAACCTGCGCAACAACGGCTCCAGCCCCCTGCGCCTGCGGCCCGTGCTCAGCCTGCGGCGAAGCGGCCAGGCCCTGAAGGCCACGGCCGAACTCAGCGCCAAATTCCCGGCCCTGTGGCTGGGCCTGGACCGCAGCGCGGCCCTGGGCCGGCCCTTCAAGGAGGCCGTGGGCGTGTGGATGGGGGCGCAGGCTTGGCGCGCCTCCAGCAACGGGCAGGACCTGGGCCCGCGCGTCAGCAGCCCGCTCAGCGGGGACCTGGACCTTTCCCTGACCTGGACCCTGCCCCAGCTGCTGCGGCCGGGCGGCAGCCTGCGCATCCCCGTGCTGCTGGCCTGGGGCCGCGACATGGACACGGTTCAGAAGAACGCCCAGGCCCAGTGGCCGGCCTCGGCCCTGCCCCAGGGCCTGGCCTGGGGCCGCGCCAAGTGGCGCTGGGCCGGCCTCAAAAAGTCGCTGCCCGCGGTGGAGCCCAAGCGCCAGCGCCTGCTGCGGCGGGCCGCCTTGGCCCTGCTGGAGGACCGTTACGGCGCCCGGGCGGCGCTGGACGCCGACGCCCTGAGCGCGTCCAAGGGCGACGACGATTCCTTTGACTGCGTCGACACGCCCTGGGCCGCGCTGGGCCTGGCCGAGCTGGACCTGCCCGCGGCAGAAGCCGCGCTGCTGGACCAGGCCAGCTTCAGCGCCGCGGCCCCGGCCCCGGTGCCGCCCTACACCGGCGAGGAAAAGCTGCAATGGGAGGCCGCCGGGCTGCCATTGAACGCCTGGGCGGCCTGGGAGCTCTACCACCGCGACCCGGATTCGGCCCGGGCCGCCGCCTTCCTGGGCCGGCTGGGCGAGCGCCTGCGCAACGAATGCGCCTGGTGGGCCCCCAACCGGGACGGCGACGGCAACGGCCTTTACGCCTTTGCCCGGGACGATGAAAAGCCGGCCTACCTGCGCCTGGCCACGCCTGTCCTGGATTTTCCGGTGGCGGCCAGCCCGGCCGCGGGCAGCGGGGTGCTGGCGGCTGCGGCGCCGCTCAGTCCGGCCGCCTTGACCCTGGAATCCTGGTCCCTGGCCCTGACCAGCCTGGTGGCCTGGCAGTACCAGGCCGCCTCGGCCCTGGCCGATTCGGCCGGCGATGCTACAGGGGCCCAGCGCTGGCTGGGCCTGAGCCAGCACAGCCAGGACGCCCTCCGCCAATCCGGCTGGGACGCGGACCGGGGCGCCTACCGCCAGGACTTGGACGGCCTCTGGCCCCTGGTCTTGGGCCTGGAAACCGATCCGCTGCGGGCCCAGAGCGAGCTTCAACAGCTCCTGCCCCGGCTGACCCAGGTTCCAGCGCCTTGGCTGGTGGCCGGGCAATGGGAGCCGTGGCGGGTCTACCTGGTGGCCCGGGCTTTGGCGGCCTATGGCTACTTTAAGGAAGCCCATGGAGTCCTGGCCCAGTTCCTGGATGGGATGGACGCCATGGCCGCCTTTCCCCGCAGCGTGGGCGGGCGACCCAGCGCAGCAGCATCCGCTGCTTCCGCGGCCGTCACTCTGGAAGCCCTCTTGGACCGGCAGGAGCAGGAGGTGTTCTTGACCCCTCAAACCGGCGAATTTTCAGCTGGAATGCTTCAGTTCAGAAGCCTGGATGGCACTTTTTATATGAAACGAACTAAAATTCCGTTAAAAAATGATATTTATTCAAAGATAAAGGTAGAGACACTGAATCACGGGGCTATTTTAACTGAGAATGCCTTTGTTTTCTCCGCTCCGGAATCCATGGGCATCCAAATTCAAAGCGAGCGCGGCATGGACATCAGCAACCTGGCCCATCCCAGTCGCCTCATCTTCAAGGCGGCCCACAAGGTCGAATTGCTGGTGCCGGCCAAGGCCCGCATGTTGGTACGATTTGATCAGGAAGCGAAGCAAAATTGATAGGTTCTTGACGATTACCACCCATTTTTTGTACCCTAGTCCGCTCTTTTGGCGCCTGGTCCCAGGGCATCCTTCGGGTTCGCATGACCAACCGCATCGCCACGCTCCAGCCTAAGCTCGCCCAGGAAAAACTGGATGCCTTCATTGTTTATTCCGCCGTCAACCGCAACTACCTCAGCCGCTTCACCGGCAGCTCTGGGGCCTTGCTGGTCAGCTCCAAACAGGCCTGGTTCCTGACCGACAGCCGTTACACCCTCCAGGCCGGCCGCCAGGTCCAGGGCGCCAAGGTCCTGCTCCAAAAGAAGAACCTTTTGGTCGAGCTCCTGGACCTGTGCAAGGCCCATGGCTTCGGTCGCATCGGCTTCGAAGCCAGCCACGTGACCGTGGCCGAGCATCAATTCCTGTGCAAAGAGCTGCCGAAGGCCAAGTGGCTCCCCACCCGAGGCCTGGTGGAGGGGCTTCGCCTGGCCAAGGACCCCGAGGAGCAGCAGGCTATGCGCGCGGCGGCCCGCATCGCCGACCGGACCTTCCACCACATCCTGCCCTTCATCAAGCCCGGGGTCCGGGAAGACGCCCTGGCGGGCGAGATGGAGCATTTCTTCCGCCGGCAGGGGGCCGAGGGCCCCAGCTTTGAGACCATCGTAGCCAGCGGCTGGCGCAGCGCCCTGCCCCATGGGGTGGCCTCGGACAAGCGGGTGGAAAAAGGCGACATGATCGTCTTCGACTTCGGCTGCCGCTACCAGGGCTACTGCTCGGACATGACCCGCACCGTGGTGGTGGGGCGGCCCAGCCCGCTGCAGAAGAAGATCTACGGCATCGTCCAGCGGTCCCAGGCCGCGGGCCTGGCCCAGGCCCGGCCCGGCCGCAAGGCCGGGGACGTGGACGCCGCCAGCCGGGGGGTCATCGCCCGGGCTGGCTATGCCAGGCAGTTCGGCCACGGCACCGGCCACGGCGTGGGCGCGGAAGTGCACGAAAACCCCCGGGTGGGCCCCAAGGCCCCGGAGATCCTTCAGCCCGGCCTCGCCATCACGGTGGAGCCCGGCATCTACTTGGACGGCCGTTTCGGCGTCCGGATCGAGGACCTGGTCCTGATCACCAAGGCCGGCCACGAGAATTTGTACCGCAGCAGCAAGGAACTCATCAGCGTCTGAAGATCCTCACGAACCGAAGGGAACGCAATGGCAACGTTAGGAGCCACCGAAGCCCGCGTGGGCACCGTCCTGGTCCTGGAAGGCAAGCTGGCCGAAGTGACGGAGTACAACCACATCAAGCCCGGCAAGGGGCCGGCCAAGGTCCGTTTGAAGGTCCGTTACCTGAAGGACGGCCGGGTCGTGGAGTACACCCACGGCATCAACGACAGCTTCGAGTACACCGAGCTGGACCTGAAGGACATGGAGTACCTCTACAAAGAGGGCGAGCACTACGTGTTCATGGACAAGGAAAACTACGAGCAGATCCACCTGCCCGGCGCCCTGCTGGGCGACCAGGTGCATTTCCTGCTCGAGAACGGCCCGGCCACCGTCACCTTCAACGGCGAGGAGGCCGTCGGCCTGCGCCTGCCGGCGTCGGTGACGCTGAAGGTCACCCAGACTTCGGAAGCCGTGCGCGGCAACACCGTGAACAACGCCTTCAAGGAGGCGGTGCTTGAGACGGGCTACAGCGTGCAGGTGCCCATGTTCGTGGCCGAAGGGTCGCTGATCAAAGTGGACACCCGCAGCGGCAAATACCTTGAGCGCGCCTAAACCATCCCTAGAGGACTCCATGACCACCCCCGACAAGAGCGTCCGCGCCTCCAAGGCGCCCAGGGTGAACCTGAAGGACCTGAAAAAGCTGATCGACATGATGCGCAAGGCCGAGCTCAGCGAAGTGAACATCGAGCAGGAAGGCCTGAAGATAGCCCTGCGCAAGGACGAGAAGCCCGTGCCGGCGGCCCCCATGGCCCTGCCCGCCCCCATGGCGGCCCCCGTGGCAGCCGCCCCCGCGGCCGCGCCGGCCTACGCGCCCCCGGCCGCCCCGGCCCCGGCCGCCGCGCCGGCCTATGACGGGCAGCTGGTGAGCTCGCCCATGGTGGGCACGCTCTACCGCTCGCCGTCCCCGGACGCGCCGGCCTTCGTCAAGGAAGGCCAGAAGGTGGAGGTGGGACAGACCGTGTGCATCATCGAGGCCATGAAGCTGATGAACGAGATCAAGGCCGAGAGCGCGGGCACCATCACCAAGTTCATGGTGGAGAACGCCCAGGCCGTGGAGTTCGGCCAGCCCCTTTATGTCATCAAGTAGGCGGGGGCAGCGTGTTTAAAAAAGTACTCATCGCCAACCGGGGCGAGATCGCCCTGCGCGTGATCCGCGCCTGCAAGGAGCTGGGCATCGCCACGGTGGCCGTCTACACCGAGGCCGACCAGGACAGCCTGCACGTGAAGTACGCCGACGAGAGCGTCTGCATCGGCAAGGGCCCGTCCAAGACCAGCTACCTGCACATCCCCAGCATCCTCTCGGCCGCGGAGATCACGGACGCGGAGGCCATCCACCCGGGCTACGGCTTCCTCAGCGAGAACGCCCATTTCGCCCAGGTCTGCCGGGACTGCAAGATCACCTTCATCGGCCCCAGCCCCGAGACCATCAGCCTGATGGGCGACAAGATCCAGGCCAAGAACACGGCCAAGGCCGCGGGCGTGCCCCTGGTGCCCGGCTCGGACGGCCCCCTGGCCGACGAGAACGAGGCCCTGGCCCTGGCCCGCCAGGTGGGCTACCCCGTCATCATCAAGGCCACGGCCGGCGGCGGCGGGCGCGGCATGCGCGTGGCCCACAGCGACCCGGCCCTGGTCAACGCCTTCCAGACCGCCAGCCAGGAGGCCTCCGCGGCCTTCGGCAACCCGGTGGTCTACCTGGAAAAATACGTGGAGGAACCCCGCCACGTGGAGATCCAGGTCCTGGCCGACGGCCACGGCAATGTGATCCACCTGGGCGAGCGCGACTGCTCGGTGCAGCGCCGCCACCAGAAGCTGGTGGAGGAGAGCCCCAGCCCGGTCATCACCCCGGAGCTGCGCGAGGAGATGGGCCGCGCCGCCGTGGCCTGCGCCAAGCAGGCCGGCTACGTCAACGCCGGCACGGTCGAGTTCATCTTCGACAAGCACAACAAGTTCTACTTCATGGAGATGAACACCCGCATCCAGGTGGAGCACCCAGTCACCGAGTACGTCACCGGCGTGGACCTCATCAAGGAGCAGCTGCGCATCGCCTCGGGCGAGACCATCAGCGAGCAGTACCTGAAGACGCCGCTGGCCCTGCGCGGGCACTCCATCGAGGTGCGCATCAACGCCGAGAACCCGGACAAGGACTTCATGCCCAGCCCGGGCAAGATCACGGTCTACCACGCCCCGGGCGGCCCGGGCGTGCGCGTGGACAGCCACGCCTACCAGGAGTACGTGATCCCCACCCACTACGACAGCATGATCGGCAAGCTGATCGTGCACGGCCGCGACCGGGCCGAGGCCATCAGCCGCATGCGCCGGGCGCTGGACGAGTACCACGTGGAGGGCATCTTCACCACCATCCCGTTCCTGCGCCGGGTGATGGCTCATCCCCGCTTCCAGAGCGGCCACATCACCACCGCGTTCGTGGAGCAGATGATGCAGGAAGAGCGGGGCCAATGAAGAGCACGGCGCGGTCGGAGCTGGGGCGCATCCAGGTCAGCGACGAGGCCATCGCGGAGATGGCCTCGTCCGCGGCCCTGAAGGTGCCGGGCGTGGCCGGGCTGGGCACGGGCGGCAGGCTGGAGACGCTGGCCCAGGTGCTGGGCGTGGACTCGGGCGGGCGCGGCGTCAGCGTGGAGACGGCCGGCCGCGAGGTGGGCCTGCGGATGAACCTGCTGGTGGACTTCGGCGCGGACATCGCCCAGCTGGGCCTGGCGGTGCAGGAAGCCGTGCAGGAGGCGGTGGAAGGCATGACCGGCCTGCAGGTGCGCGAAGTGGAAGTGCTGGTGCAGGGCGTGCGCGCGCGGGGGCGCTGACATGAAGAGCGTGAACGTCATCCTGGTGGCCCTGGCCGTGCTGGGTCTGGCGGCGCTGGGCGGCCTTTGCCTGGATCTGGCGCTGGACCCCAGCGGCATCGCCACCCTGCGCGGATTCAGCGACCTGGTGGAGGGCGGCCTGGCCCAGGCCGGCGCTTTCCGCCCGCTGCTGGGCATGGCCGGGGCGCTGCTGGCCGCCGGCGCCGTGGGCGCGGTGTGGGGCAACATCAGCCAGCGCCGCTGGGAGCGCACCGTGGTCCTGCGCACGCCCCTGGGCGAGGTGCTGGTGTCGCTGCGGGCCCTGGAGGACCTGGGCCGCCTGGTGCGCGCCGAAGTCCCCGGGGTGAAGGATCTTAAGCTGAAGGTGGCGGCCAGCCGCCGCGGGCTGAAGGCCGTGGCCAGGGTCAGCCTGCAGGGCGATGTCGACCTGGCCCAGGTGGCCGAGGCCGTGCAGGTGGCCGTGCGGCGGCGCCTGCAGCAGGTGTTGGGCCCGGAGCAGGACATACGGCCCCGGGTGATGGTGCACAAGCTGGCCGTCAGCGAGGAAGCGCTGGAGGCGCGGCCGCGCCTGCGGCGGCCGCCCAGGCCATGACCCCCACCAGCACCACCGAGCGGCTGCTGCTGTGGTGGCTGCGCCGTTTTTACCGCAGCCTCTTCGGCGCCCTGGGCCTGGGCTTCGGCCTGCTGTGGGCGCTGCTGGGGCTGCGGCGGGCGCTGCTGGTGGGAGCGGTGGCGCTGCTGGGCTACCTGGTGGGAAAATGGATGGACGACGGCCGGCCGGACATGGGCCTGAGCGCCCGGCTGCGCCGGCTCTTTGATGAGCCATGATGCTGGGTGCGCATGGATCGGAAAAATCATTTAAAATAATAACTTTTTCGTCTTCTGGCCGCCCGGATGGGCGGTTTTGTCATTTATTTAGGAACTTTTGCCCCCGGACCCTGTCCAAAGGATCAATCCCCGCCTTCCTGTCCGAGCCGGCCTGATGCAAGCGACCGATGAGCAGCTGGTGGCCCGTTGCAGGCAGGGGGACGCGGCCGCCTTCGACAGCCTGGTGGAACGCTACCAGCGCAAGGTCCTGGGCCTGTGCTTGCGGCACCTGCGCAGCTACGAAGAAGCCTGCGACCTGGCCCAGGAAGTGTTCGTGCAGGTCTTCAAGCACCTGCCGGACTTCGAAGGACGCAGCAGCTTCTCCACCTGGCTCTACCGGGTCAGCCTGAACGCCTGCTACAACCGGGGGCGCTATTTCAAGGCCAAGGGCCGCGGGTCGGTGACCTCGCTGGACTCGATGCTCGAGCGCAAGGAAGGCGGCGCCGACAGCAGCGGGCTGCTGAGGGACAAGGCCACGGGCCCGCTCGAGGCCCTGCAGCTTTCCGAGGACCTGGCCCAGCTGCGGCAGGCCATGGACGCCTTGGATGACGACCACCGCAAGGTGGTGGACCTGGTGGACATCGAAGAGCTCAGCTACGACGAGGCGGCCAAGGTCCTGGACCTGCCGCTGAACACGGTGCGGTCCCGGCTGAGCCGGGCGCGCCAGCAGCTTAAAGTGAAACTGACCCGGGTGAGGAAACGCCTGGGTGAAAAGGACTAGGACCGAAACCATGAGCACCCGCCGCAACCCTTCCATGAGCGACCGCCGGCTCCGCGCGCTGCTGAAGCAGCTGCGCGAGACGCCCGCTGCGCCGCAGGATTTCCGCGCCCGGGTGCTGCACCGCCTGGCCGACGACGGCATGCTGCGCGGCCAGGCCGCGTCCAAGCCCAGCCTGCGCGCCCGCCTGTCCGTGTGGCTGCGCCCCGCGACGCTGGGCCTGGCCGCCTGCGGCGCGCTGGCGCTGGCCGTGGTGCTCCGTCCCGTCCCGCCCCCGCAGGCTTTCCCGGCCGCGTCCCGGCCCCAGGTCCCGCAGGCCAAGCCCTCGCTGGCCGCCCGCCCCTTGGCCCATCGGCGGCCCGCGGCGGCCGCCGCGCCGCTGCAGCCCGCGCCGGTTCCGGCCCAGGATGTGGCGGTGTCCCAGCCGCCGCTCCAGGCCCAGGCGCCTGAAGCCGTCGGCGCCGCGGCCCCGCCCAAGGCGGAAGAGGCCCTGGTGCGCGTGGCCCAGGTCACCGCCACCATGGGCCCGGAGCCCCGCGGCGGCACCAAGCCGTTCCCCACCGAGGGCAGCGAGGTGCGCAACAACGTGGTGCGCGTGTCGCTGGGCCAGCCTTCCGACGTGCATTTTTCCTTCGTGACCAACGGGCATGTGCGCGTGGATATTTTGGACCGCCTGGGGCGCGTGGTGAGCGTGCTGTACGACGGCACCTTGTCGGCGGGC